>Ga0316578_10000197_pt1 | contig 17053 bp, 13 predicted proteins | sample J0NA_2_FD_203076 | JGI IMG/M metagenome (GOLD analysis project Ga0316578, IMG submission 203076) | Rhizosphere microbial communities from salt marsh grasses in Alabama, United States - J0-2_160517rDrC | ecosystem: Host-associated > Plants > Roots > Rhizosphere | place: USA: Alabama | collected... | reverse complement strand
CCGCGACCTGCTCACCCTGACCGGGAACCACCCCGTCGTCGTCTGGGACGTCGGCTCCGGCTTCACGGCTCCGGGCTGGACGGTGGAGGGCGGACCGGGATGGGCCGTCGTCTTCCGCCGACGCTCGGACCACGGGGTCCCCGGAGCCGCGGCCCTGGGCGACGCCGCCGGGCTCGACCGCCTCTTCGCCGACATCACGGTGCGGAGGTGGTTCCACGAGAGCGGCTCCCGGCACCTGTCGACGCCGCGTGCCCACCAGCACGTCGTGGCGCGCCGTCTCCGGCTGGGCGAGCGGGGCGGCGACTGGGACTGGATGTGGACGACGGCGACGCCCCCGACCGTGCCCGGCGAGGATCGGCTGACCGTCCTCGGCGAGACCAGTCGCGACGAGCTGACCGCCTTCCTCGCGGAACACAGCCCCCGAACCCACGGACAGCCGTTCGCTCGTCCCGGCCAGCGGTGGGTGGGGCTGCGGGACGAGGCCGGCGGTCTGCTGGCCTGCGGGGCGAGCGAGCCCTCGGAGGCGGGGACGCCGACCCTGACCGGCATCGCCACGCACACCGCACATCGCGGCCGCGGTACGGGGACGGCGGTCACCGCCCACCTGGCCCGGCGCGCGGTGGCCGAGCGGGGCGCGTGCGCGCTGGGGATGTACGCCGACAACGAGGTCGCCCGACGACTGTACGAGCGGCTCGGCTTCACCACCGGAGCGCGGTGGCGGAGCCGCTGGCTGGAGCCGCTCAGCTCCGGACCGGGTTGACCTCCTCTGCGCCCTGCGGCGCCGGGGTCGGCGCGGCCGGCTTGGCATCGACGCCCGCCTCCTTGCGCTGCTCCGGGGTGATCGGCGCAGGAGCCTCGGTCAGGGGGTCGTAGCCTCCTCCGGACTTCGGGAAGGCGATCGTGTCGCGGATGCTCTCGAAGCCGCCGAGCAGCATGACGATGCGGTCCCACCCGAACGCGATCCCCCCATGCGGTGGAGCGCCGTACTGGAAGGCGTCGAGGAGGAAGCCGAACTTCTCCTGTGCCTGCTCCGCGGTGAGGCCCATGACCGCGAAGACGCGCTCCTGGACGTCGCGACGGTGGATACGGATGGACCCTCCGCCGATCTCGTTGCCGTTGCAGACCATGTCGTACGCGTACGCGAGCGCCTCGCCCGGGTTCTCGTCGAAGGACTCCTCGAACTCCCTGGTGGGAGAGGTGAACGCGTGGTGGACCGCGGTCCAGGCGCCCGCGCCGACCGCGACCTCCCCGGCGGCCACCGCCTCGTCGGCGGGCTCGAAGAGAGGGGCGTCGATGACCCACAGGAAGCTCCACGCGTCCTCGTCGACGAGGCCGAGTCGATGCCCGATCTCCAGCCGCGCGGCCCCCAGGAGCGCGCGCGAGGACTTCGCCGGGCCGGCGGCGAAGAACACGCAGTCGCCGGGCTCGGCACCCACGTGCTCGGCCAGGCCGGCGAGCTCGGCGTCGGAGAGGTTCTTCGCGACCGGGCCGGTGAGGGTGCCGTCCTCCTGGACGAGCACGTAGGCCAGCCCCTTGGCGCCTCGCTGACGGGCCCACTCCTGCCAGGCGTCCAGCTGACGGCGCGGCTGGTCGGCGCCCCCGGGCATGACGACCGCGCCGACGTACTCGGCCTGGAAGACCCGGAACGGGGTCTCGGCGAAGTACTCCGTGCACTCCACGAGCTCGTGGCCGAAGCGCAGGTCGGGCTTGTCGGTGCCGAAGCGCCGCATCGCCTCCGCGTACGTCATCCGCTGGAACGGGGTCTGCAGCTCGACGTCGATGAGCCGCCAGATCTCCTTGACGACCGCCTCCCCGAGCTCGAGCACGTCCTCCTGCTCGACGAACGACATCTCGATGTCGAGCTGGGTGAACTCGGGCTGCCGGTCGGCGCGGTAGTCCTCGTCGCGGTAGCAGCGGGCGATCTGGTAGTAGCGCTCCATCCCGGCCACCATGAGCAGCTGCTTGAACAGCTGGGGGCTCTGGGGCAGGGCGTACCAGCTCCCCGGCGACAGCCGTGCGGGCACGAGGAAGTCCCGTGCCCCCTCGGGCGTGGACCGGGTGAGGGTGGGCGTCTCGATCTCGACGAAGTCGCGGCTCTCGAGGACCCGGCGAGCCGCGGCGCTCACCTTGCTGCGCAGCCGCAGGGCCCGACCCGCGGAGCGCGGTCCCGGCCGGCGCAGGTCGAGGTAGCGGTGTCGCAGCCGTGCCTCCTCGCCGACCGAGACGCGCTCGTCGACCTGGAACGGCAGCGGCGCGCTCGGGTTGAGCACCTCGATCTCCTGCGCCAGGACCTCGACCTCTCCGGTGGGCAGGTCCGGGTTGACGTTGTGCGGCTCGCGGGCCGCGACCTCGCCGACGACCTTGACGACGTACTCGCTGCGCAGGTCGTGGGCCGATGCCTCCAGCACCTCGTCGCGCGCGACGACCTGCACCGTGCCGCTGCCGTCGCGCAGGTCGATGAAGGCCACCCCACCGTGGTCGCGGCGCTTGGCCACCCAGCCGGTGAGGGTGACCATCTGGCCGGTGTGGCCGACACCGATGGTGCCGGCCTCGTGGGTGCGGAGCACGGGCGGAGTTCCTTCGCTTCTCGGATACGGGGTCCCGACCGCTCGTCCCCGGTTGCCGCGCAGGCCGCCGGCCGCGGTCGGTGCCCCATCCTACGGATGCACCGCCCCCGCGCCCCAACGGGTTACGGCCATCGGTCGGCGGCGTCGAGGACGACGCTCTCGCGCTGCACCGGCCGGCCCGCCCGCGCCACGGGTCTGTCCAAGGCTTCCTCTTCCGTCTCCGCGTGAGGCAGAATCGCGGGTCGGACGCCGTGTGGGCGGCGCCACCGGGCCGTACGACGCGGACCCGGAACCCCTGAGTCGGAGGCACCGTGAGCAGCACCGTCCCCCGCCGCACTGCGCTGCGTGGCGTCGCTGCGGCGTTGGTGGTCGGAGCGCCCGCAGGATCGCTGGCGGCGTGCTCGTTCACCGCCGGATCGGCCGACGAGGGCACCGACGGCGATGGCTCGACACCGGCCGAGGCACACCGGCTCACGGTGGTGGAGGGTGACGCCGCCGCTGTCATCGAACGGGGGACCGAGGCCAGCGTCGCGGCCTCCCGAGCGCTGCTGTCCGAGGCCACGGCCGTCGTCGTCGTCGCCTCCGACGCCGTGGACGGGGGGACGTCGGTGGCGACGGCGCTCGGCGTCCCGCTGCTCGTCTGGGGCCCGGAGACGGCCGCCGAGCTCGACCGGCTCGGGACGCGGACGGTGGTGCGGGTGGCCTCCCCGGAGAGGAACACGGCCGCCAGCACGACGGCCGCCTCGCCCAGGTCGCCCACGTCGACCTCCGGTACCACCGCGGACACCGTTGCGCCGTCGCCGGTCCCCGACGACCTCGGCGACCGGGAGGTGGTCGACGTGGCCGCCGGAGCCGCGCCCGAGGTGGAGGGGCTGCCCCTCACCCCACCGAGCGGCCGGGTCGTGGCGCTGAGCCGCGAGGGCCGCGACGCGCCCGCCGCCGTGGAGGCCACGCTGTCGGCCGTCGGCGCGACCGGCCTGGTCACGGATGCTGCCGACGTCCGCCTGGCGGGCGACGCCCGCACCAGCCTGCGCGAGTCGCCGGAGACGGTGGTCTTCGGCGTGACCCGAGGACTGGGCCCCGTGAAGAACTTCGAGCAACGGGTCCGCACCGTGCGGGTGGCACCGGAGCTGCCGGGCGGCGGCTTCCTCCCCTTCCCCCAGCGACGCATGGTCGCCTTGTACGGCCATCCGGAGACGGCCGGCCTCGGGATGCTGGGCGAGCAGCCGGCCGAGCAGGCCGTCACGCGCGTCTCCCAGCTCACCGAGGAGTACGCCGCCCTCGGCGATGACGAGTTCGTCCCCGCGTTCGAGCTCATCGCGACGGTCGCCTCGGCGGGCCCCGGGGACGACGGGCAGTACTCGCGCCGCACCGACATCGACGTGCTCGAGCCGTGGGTCGACGCCGCCGGGGACGCAGGGGTCTACGTGGTGCTCGACCTCCAGCCGGGGCGTACCGACTTCCTCACCCAGGCGCAGGCCTACGAGGCCCTCCTGCTGCGCCCGTACGTCGGACTGGCGCTCGACCCGGAGTGGCGTCTGCGACCCGACGAGGTGCACCTGCGGCAGATCGGGTCGGTCGACATCGACGAGGTCAACGAGGTGGGCGCCTGGCTTGCAGCGCTGATACGGGACAACGATCTTCCACCCAAGGTCCTGACCCTCCACCAGTTCAACCTGTCGATGATCCGTGGCCGCGAGCGCCTCGACACCGGCATCGACGAGATCCAGTGGCTGCTGCACGCGGACGGTCAGGGGTCCCAGCGCGACAAGCAGACCACGTGGGCGGCGTTGCGGGTCGACCTGCCGGACGGCGTCTGGCTCGGCTGGAAGAACTTCGAGGACGAGGACAGCCCGATGCTGACCCCGGCGCAGACGCTGGCACAGGTGCAGCCGACGCCGTACTTCATCAGCTACCAGTGACCCCGCCGCGCCGACCGGTCGGCGCGAGCGAGGCTACTGGCGCCCGGGCCCGGAGCGTGGACGCTCGATGTCGACATAGAGCCAGCGCCCGGCGCGCCGCTCGAAGCGACCGCGTTCGTGCAGCTCGCCACGCTGGCGGGTCGAGCCCTCTCCGGCGGTCCAGAGGGCCCGGAACTCGACGACGCCCTTGTCGTCGTCCGGACCTCCCGCGTCGGCGTCGAGGATCTCGAGCATCACCCACTGGACCCAGGGGTCGGTGTCGACGTGCCTCGGCCGGGTGGTGGGATGCCAGGTGCGGAACAGGTGGTCACCGTCGGCCACCGCGAACGCCGTGTACCGGGAGCGCATGAGCTCCTCGGCCGTGGCGGCCATCCGTTCACCGCGCAGCACCGGGCCGCAGCACTCGTCGAAGGTGACCCTCGGCGACATCCCTCCGCACGGACACGGGGCGTCGCCACGCAACGCCTCGTCCGACTCGCCCGACACCTTCATCCAGGCGGTCGAACGGCGGGTCTCTCCGAACGTGTCGACCACGGGGCCAATTGTCGCACCCTGTCGCCGTGGCGACCAGGGACTGTAACCGCGGACACCTCCACGGTTCGCACGGGCGGAGAGCCCGCCTACCGGCGGACAGCCCGTCCACCGCCACGGCCGACCCAGGCGCAGTCGACCGGGCGCAGTCCCGACCACCCGCGGGAGCGCATCGCCGCGGCCGCGAGCACCCCGACGACCAGGCCCGGGTTGCCGAGCCGGCCGGCCAGGACGCCGTCGACGAGCTCGTCGAGAGGAACCCACGCGGTGGCCATCCCCAGCTCCTCCCCGGACCGCTCGTGGCGCTCGGGCTCGGGAACCTCGCTCACGTCCCTGGCCAGGTACACGCGCAAGCCCTCGTTCGACCCTCCCGGGCTCGAGTGGTAGTCGACGAGCACGTCCCAGCGGGCGGCCACGAGGTCGGCCTCCTCGCGAAGCTCTCGCGCAGCGGCTGCGGACGGTTCCTCACCATCGACGTCGAGCAGACCGGCGGGCAGCTCCCAGAGGTAGGCGCCCACCGGATGGCGGTACTGCCGGATGACACACACCTTGTCCTGCTCGTCGAGCACGAGTACCGCCACCGCGCTCGTGTGCGCCACGTACTCGCGGCGGAGCCGGCCGGCGGCCCCGAGGTCGAAGGACTCGCGGACGACGTCCCACACCATCCCCACGAACGCAACCTCCCGGTCGACCACGTCCGCCGGGGCCTGCTCGTCGCGCAGAGGCCCCCGTGCGGGGTCAGACACCGGCGTCTGCCGGCTCTGCCGCCCGCGGGCGCTCGACCTCCACGAGTCGGGCGGCCCGCTGCCGCTCGATGGCCGCGCCGATGAGCCCGGCGAACAGCGGGTGCGCCCGGGTGGGCCGCGACTTGAACTCGGGGTGGGCCTGGGTGGCGACGTAGTACGGATGGACCTCCGGCGGCAGCTCGACGAACTCGACGAGGCCCAGCTCGGGGTGCGTGCCGGAGATGACGAGGCCGGCCCCGGTCAACGCGTCGCGGTAGCGCTCGTTCACCTCGTAGCGGTGCCGGTGGCGCTCGTCGGCCGTGTCCGTGCCGTAGGCCGCCGCGACCACGGTCCCCGGGACCAGCCGAGCGCGCTCGCTACCCAGGCGCATCGTCCCGCCGAGGTCGCCGGCGCCGTCGACGTACGCCTTCTGCTCCTCCATCGTCGCGATGACCGGCGCCGGCGTGTCCGGGTCGAACTCCGTGGAGCTGGCGCCCTCGATGCCGGCGACGTTGCGGGCGTACTCGATGACCATGCACTGCAGCCCGAGGCAGATGCCGAGGGTCGGCACCTGACGCTCCCGCGCCCAGCGCAACGCGCCCACCTTGCCCTCGATGCCGCGCACTCCGAAACCGCCGGGGATGAGGACGGCGTCGACCCCGCCGAGCGCCTTCTGCGCCCCGGCCGGGGTGGCGCAGTCGTCGGAGGGGACCCAGCGGATGCGCACCCGGGCGTCGTGGTGGAAGCCGCCGGCGCGCAGCGCCTCGCTCACCGACAGGTAGGCGTCGGGAAGGTCGATGTACTTGCCGACGAGCCCGACCTCGACCTCGTGCTCGGGCCGGTGCACGCGCTCGAGCAGGAGGTCCCAGTCCGTCCAGTCGACGTCGCGGAAGGTCAGGCCGAGGCGGCGGACGACGTAGGCGTCGAGCCCCTCGCGGTGCAGCACCTTGGGGATGTCGTAGATGCTCGGGGCGTCGACCGCGGCGGCACAGGCCTCCTGGTCGACGTCGCACATGAGGCTGATCTTGCGCTTGATGGACTCGGGGATCTCCCGGTCGGCGCGCAGCACCAGCGCGTCCGGCTGGATGCCGACCTGCCGCAGCGCAGCGACCGAGTGCTGGGTGGGCTTGGTCTTCAGCTCCCCGCTGGGTGCGAGGTACGGCACGAGCGAGACGTGGAGGAAGAACACGCTGTCGCGGCCGAGATCGTGCCGCACCTGGCGGGCCGCCTCGAGGAAGGGCAGCGACTCGATGTCGCCGACGGTGCCCCCGATCTCGGTGATGATCAGGTCGGGGGCCTCGGAGTCGGCAACCCCCGGCGACCCGGCGGCCTGGGCCCGCATCCGCTCCTTGAGCTCGTTGGTGATGTGCGGGATCACCTGCACCGTGTCGCCGAGGAACTCGCCGCGGCGCTCCTTCTGGATGACCCGGTTGTACACCTGGCCGGTGGTGACGTTGGCGCTTCCCTTGAGGTTGACGTCGAGGAAGCGCTCGTAGTGGCCGATGTCGAGGTCGGTCTCCGCACCGTCGTCGGTCACGAACACCTCGCCGTGCTGGAACGGGTTCATCGTGCCGGGGTCGACGTTGAGATAGGGGTCGAGCTTCTGCATGGTCACCCGGAGGCCGCGGGCGCGGAGGAGGTGTCCGAGCGACGAGGCGGTGAGCCCCTTGCCGAGCGAGGAGGCCACTCCTCCGGTCACGAAGATCTGTTTCGTCTGGGCCACCACGGGCTTCAACGATACGTCATGGCGAGGACACGGCCGACGGCGCAGCGCCCGGCGAGTCGGCCCGATTTCTCACTGCTCGGACGGTGGCGGCCTCCCCCCTACCGGTGCGGAGACGACGGCCTCGTACACCTCGAGGACGGCGTCCACCGCGTCGACCTCGCCGGGGAGCTCCTCGGCCCGCGCCACCGCCTTGGACCTCAGGTCGTCGCGCACCGCACCGTGCGTCACGACGTCCCGCACCGCCCGGGAGAGCGTGGTCGCGTCACCGGGCGGCACGAGCACTGCGGCGTCCCCGAGCACCGCGCCGGTACCACCGGCGTCGGTGGCGACGATGGCCGCGCCGGCGAGCAGCGCCTCCTGGAGCCACACCGGCTGGCCCTCCCAGCGTGCGCTCGAGACCACCACGTCGGCGGCGCCGAGCAGGTCAGGGACGTCCTCCCGGGACCCGAGCAACCGCACCGGGAGGCGTTCGTCCTCGATCCGCTGCTCCAGCGCCGGTCCCAGGGGTCCTTCCCCCGCGACGACGGTGAGGAGGTCGAGGTCGGTGAGCTCACGGTGCGCGTCGAGCAGCACGTCGAGGCCCTTCTGCGGAGCGAGCCGGGCCACGACGACGGCGAGGGCCGTGCGGGCGTCGATGCCGAGGTCGGCGTGGATGTCGTAGCGGTCGCGACGCGGGGTGCGCCGTGGCGGTGCGGGGACCACGGCCAACCCCGTGCGTCGCGCGCCGAGGCGGTCCATCCGCTCCACCAGGTCTGCGGACACACCGAGCACGACGTCGCACCCGCCGGCGACGACCCGCTCCAGCCCGCCGTACACGGTCCGGGCGAGCGGCTCGGTCGGTGCGGCGTTGTGCAACGTGGCCACGACGGGGACGTCGGTGCCCGTCGTAGCCACCACGGCGAGAGCCGCCGCCCGGAGACCGTGGGCGTGGACGACGTCGGCCCCCGCGACGAGTCGCCGCAGCTCGCGCGCCGCCCGGAGGTCACTCACGGGGTGGGGCCGGTCGCGGATCTCCACCGCGACCACCGCGGTGGCGACCCCGCCCAGGCCGAAGCGCTCGGCGACGTCCCGGGGACACGCCACGACCACGTCGTGACCGCGACCCTCGAGGCCGCGTACCACGCTCTCGACGTGCCGACCCACCCCACCGGCGCTGGTCCCGAGCACCACGAGGACCCTCATCCGCCCACCTTCCCACGTCGGCGGGCCCGCCCGCGGGCCCGGACCTCCTGCACCATGGCACGGTCACCGACCGCCAGGACGACGAGGCCGGCGGCGAGGGCGACGGCACCCGCGGCCAGGCCGACCCCCAACGCCGCGGCCAGGGACTCCATGGCTCGTCCATGCGTCACGAGGTCGCCGACCGCCGCCTCGACGGCCAGAGCGACGACGACCGTGCCGGTGGTACGAGCGGCCCCCGTCGTCGCCTCGGGGCCCCACGTGCGACGCACGAGCAGCACCAGCCCGGCGCCCGCCACCGACATCCCGATCGCGGACCACACGCCGAGCGTCCACAAGGTGACCGTCGGGCCGTCCCCCGGAGAGACGAGGAGCAGCGGGGGGACGGACGCGATCGCCCAGCCGACGGCGGTGGCGACCGCGGCGTCCATGGGTCTGCCACGCACGTAGAGGGCACGCGTGAGGAGTGCCACGAGCCCGAACCCGACGAGTCCGGGCGCGTACGCCGTCAACGCGACCGGCATCGCGGCCAACGCTTCCGGGGAGGCGCCCTCCGTGCCCCGGCGAGCGTCGAGGAGACCGAAGAAGGCACCGATCGCCGCCGACGCGGCGACCAGCACGCCGGCGGCCAGCCCGGTGAGGACGAGCACCGCACGGAGGGCGCGGGAGAGCGTGCCTGTCGTGTCCTCCCCGGCCCCGGTACGGGTCGCGAGGGCCGGGAAGGCGCTCTGGGCGACCGGGACCGCGAGCACGGCGTACGGGAGCAGGTAGACCGCCTGGACGTACTGGTACACGGGAAAGGCGCCGTCCCCGCCGGCGTAGTTCGCCAGGCGGATGGTGACGACCACGGCCGCCTGTTGGGCGGCCAACGCGAGCACGCCGGCACCGGCGAGCGCGCCGATGCGGCGGGCGTCCTCCGGTGGGAGACGCACGCCCGGCTGCCACCGCCACCCGGTCCTCAGGGCAGGGACGACGAGAGGCAGTGAGAGCACCGCCACCCCGAGGCTGGTCCCCCACCCGAGCACCGCGACGGCTTCGTCGGACACGACCGACGGGTCGGTGACGCCGTCGGTGAGCGACCCGTACCAGAGGTAGGTGCCGAGGACGACGACCGAGGAGAGGAAGGGCGCGAGCGCCGCGGCAAGGAACCGACGGTGGGCGTGCAGCAGCCCGGTGAGGACGATGCCCACCCCGTAGAGCGGGACCTGGACCGCGAAGATCCGCAGGAGCCGGACGGCGACGTCGTGGGCCGCGGGGTCCTCACCGGTGACGAGAACGGTCGAGAGCGGGCCGGCGGCCAGGCCGAGCAGCAGACCGAGCGGCACCAGGGCGATGAGCACCCACGTGAGCAGGACGGAGGCCACCCGGTCCGCGTGCTCGCGCTCGCCGCGGCCGATCCGGTGCGCGATGAGCGGTACCGCGGCGGCCGCGAGCACTCCCCCGGCCGCCACCTCGAACACGACGTTGGGCAGGGCGTTGACGCTCTGGTACACGTCGCCCACTCCCCCGGCGCGTACCGACTCGGCGAAGACGAGGACCCGCGCGAAGCCGGCGAGTCTGGAGAGCATCGTGAACGCGGCGATCAGCCCCGCGGCCCCGGCGATGCCCGTGGCGACCCGTCGGGCGGTCATCGGGCCGGCCGACCCCAGGCGTCCAGCCACCGCAGCACCGGCGTCGACTCGATGACGGCGGTGAAGCTGACGCGCTCCGACGCCAGCGTCGCCGCGGTGAGCGCGGCGAGGGCGACGATGCGCGTCCGGCGACCGCCGCACTGGGCCAGGGCCGTACCGACGAGCGCGCCGGCGGCGTTCGCTCCCGTGTCCCCGAGCATGGCGGTCCCCGCGAGGTCCACGGGGAGGACGCCGAGCGCGGCGCCGGCCGCCGCGGCCGCCGGAGTACGGCCGGGGCAACGGAGGAGAAGACCGGAGGCGAGGATCGTGGCCTTGAGCGCACGTCCGGGGCGCAGGTCCAGCAGGTTGACGAGGTTGGCGGAGCCGGCGACGACGGCCCCGCCGACCACGGTGTCCAGCAGGGTCCGGTCGCCCCTGCCGCGGTCGAGGAGGCCGACGGCCAGGAGCCCGGTCGCGGCGAGTCCGGCGACCTTGACCAGCCCGGTGGTCACCTCGCCGCTGGCGGCCGCTCCGAGATGTCCGCGCAGCCCCTTGGAGGAACCGTCACCGGCGAGGTCGTCCAGGGCACCGAAGCCTGCCGACCCGAGCACTGCCACGACACCCGCCGGACCCCCGGGAGCCGCTCCGACGGTGGCACCGATGACGAAGGCGGGTCCCTCGAGGAGGGTGACGGGATCGCCCGCGTGGTTCGTGCGGGTCCACCGCGGCGAGCGGACGGCGCCGACGAGCAGCCGGTGGACACCGATGGCGGTGAGCCCGGCGACGGCTGCGACGACGACGGGGCGCCAGGTGCTCACGGCGCCGTCGGAGTGGGCGACGGGACCGGTGCGGAGGGGGCGTCGGCCCCACCCTCGAGGCCGTACTGGCCGACGGTTCCAGCGGCCTGGGCGACCAACGCGTTGACGATGCTGGCCTGACCCATCGGGTCGGCGGCGTCGTCGACGCTGGAGATCGTCCCCGCTGCGTCGGCGTCGTCGCGCAGCGCGGTCACGACCCAGACGCCGTCCACGTCGATGCGGACCTGGGCCACGAGCACCGTTGCCGTGGTCCGGTCCGCGAACGCCGCGGTCAGGTCGACCCACTGGGCGGCGGCCGCCCCGCGGGCCTCCTCGTCGCCGGAGGTGACCGCGGCGGAGAGTGCCACGACGAGCTCGGCCTGCTCGAAGGACTCCTCGGGCAGGTCGAGCGAGATGAGCCCTGCGTCGGCCAGCGCCTCGAGCCCGGACCAGGCACGGGCTGCGCCGACCGGGACGGCGTCGGTGCCGGAGGGCAGGGTGAGCAGGGCAGCGAGCAGCACGTCGCGTTTCGCCCGGGCGTCGTCCCCCTCGACGGCGAGCCCGCTGGCGGACGCCACCTGCTCGACCACCGTCTCGCGATCGTCGACCGTGCCCTCGTCGGCGGACACCCAGTCGTCCGCGACGCTCGTCCGGGACACGACCTGTGCGCCGGCCGTCGCCATCGTGGCCGCGGTCGTGTCGACGAGCCCCGAGTCGGTGCCGGGGTAGACCACGAGGGCGACGCTGCGGTTGCTCAGCGTGTCCGCGAGCGTTATGGGCGCGGTCGCGGAGATGTACTGGTCGCGAGCGTCGACACCTCGTTGGGCGAGGTCGAGCTGCTCGTTGAGCTGGGCCTTGTCGGTGCGCAGCCCGGCGACCTCCTCCTCGAGGGTCGCCCCCAGCTCCCCTTTGAGCGGACCGGCGCCGAGAACGATGCCGACGGCGAGGGCGAGGAAGATCGAGACGATGGAGACCAGGTGGTAGCGGAAGTCGATCAACCGAACACTCCTTGCAGGGCCGTCCACAGGTCGTCGAGCCGGGCCAACAGCACCTGGAAGATGGCGCGACCACCTTCGGTGGACCAGAGCGCTGCTCCGAGCGCCAGCAGGCCGACGGCGAGCATGATGATGATGCTGAGCGCCGAGATCCGGGCGCGGTACAGCCGGCTCACGCCCTTGGCGTCGACGAGCTTGCCGCCCACCCGTAGCCGGGTGAGAAAGGTACTCGCCATGCCGGAGCGACCCTTGTCGAGGAACTCGATGAGGGTCGCGTGGGTACCGACCGCGACGATCAGCTCGGCTCCCTTGTCGTCGGCCAGGAGCATCGCGACGTCCTCGCTCGTGCCCGTGGCGGGGAACACCACGGGCTCCACGCCGAGCTCGCGCACCCGTTCCAGACCGGGCGCACGGCCGTCGCGGTACGCGTGGACCACGATCTCGGCGCCGCACCGCAGCGCGTCGTCCGACACCGAGTCCATGTCCCCGACGATCAGGTCGGGGACGTGCCGTGCCTCGATGAGCGCGTCCGCGCCTCCGTCGACCCCGATGAGCACGGGCTGGTACTCCCGGATGTAGTGCCGGAGAGTCTCGATGTCCTCCTTGTAGTGGTAGCCGCGGACGACGATGAGCACGTGGCGGCCCTCGAGGTCCGTGCGGATGTCGGGCACCCCGACGCCGTCGAAGAGCAGGTCACGCTCCCGCCGGAGGTAGTCCATCGTGTTCTCGGCGAACGCTTCGATCTCGTCCGACAGGCCGGCTCGGGCGAGAGTCATCGCCTCCTGGACGGCGTCGGCGTCGAGGAGCCGGCCCTTGGCGACCACGGTGTCGTCCTCGGTCCGGAGCGTGCTGCCCTGGAGACGGAGCGCGGTGCCGTCCTTGAGCGACATCACTCGCTCACCCGCGTCGTCGAGCAGTGGGATGCCCGCGTCGGCGAGGATCTCCGGCCCGAGGTTCGGGTAGCGCCCCGAGATCGACGTGGTCGCGTTGACCACGGCGGCGGGGCGGCAGGCGACGAGGGCCTCGGCGCTCACCCGGTCGAGGTCCAGGTGGTTGATGACGGCGACATCCCCGGGTCGCAGACGCTTCGTCAGGTTCTTGGTCCGGGGGTCGACACGGGCGGGGCCCGCGGACCCGTTCTGGGGGTCGCGGTCCCGGCGGGCGGGGATCCGGACGGACATCTGCACCATCGTGCCACGAGCCCTCAGTGGGTCGCTCGGGCCATCAGGTCACGGGCGTGCTCCAACGCCGCCTCCGAGTCCGACCCGCCGAGCATCCGGGCGAGCTCTGCGACCCGGTCCTCGTCGCGGACCTCGTGCACCATGCTCCGTGTGACGTGGCCGTCGTCGGCTCGCTCCACGACGAGATGGCGGTCGGCGTGCACGGCGACCTGGGCGAGGTGCGTGACGACGATCACCTGGGCGTGTCGCGCGAGCGCGGCGAGACGCGAGCCGACGTCCAGGGCGGCACGGCCTCCCACACCGGCGTCGACCTCGTCGAAGACGAAGGTGGGGACCACGGTGGTCCGCGCGGCTGTGGCCACCTCGAGCGCGAGCATCACCCGGGACAGCTCTCCGCCGGACGCCGCTTTGGTGACTGGGCGCAGTGGCGACCCCGGAGCCGCCGCCAGGCGGATCTCCACGCTGTCCCGGCCGTCGGCGTGGTAGCGCCCGCCGTCCTCGACGGCCACGGTGACGGTCGCCGAGGCCATCGCGAGATGGGCGAGCTCACCGGTGATGCGCGCACCGAGCGCATCGGCCGCCGTGCGTCGCTGGTCGGTCAGCTCGGCCGCGGCGCGCTCGCGGAGCTCGGCCAGCTCGCGGACCCGGGCGTCGAGACCCTCGATCCGCTCGCCCGTCTCCTCGAGCGCCCCCACCCGGACCGCGGCGTCGCGGCCCCAGGCGAGCACCTCGTCGACGGTGGCGCCGTAGAGCCGGGTGAGACCCGCGAGGTCGGCTCGTCGCTGTTCGACGCGTTCGAGTCGAGCCGGGTCGACGTCGGCGTCGGCGAGGTAGGACCCGAGGTCGCCGGCGATGTCGGCCGCGAGGTACCGGAGCTCGTCGACCCGGCCCGCCAGCTCGGCGAGGGCCGGGTCGTGCGAGGCCACGGAGCCCAGCCGTCCGGCAGCCGAGGCCAGGGAGGCGAGCACACCCAGGGCACCGCCGGCGCGGTCGTCCTCACCGGCCAGCAGCGTGTGCGCCTCCCCAGCGGCAGCACGCAGGTCCTCGGCGTGCCCCAACCGCTCCGACTCCACCCGCAGCGCCTCGTCCTCGCCGGGCCGCGGGTCGAGTGCCGCGATCCGATCGAGCCCGAGACGCAGCGTCTCGGCCTCGCGCGCGCGCTCGGCCGCGGCGGTGCGCAGCGACTCGAGCTCGGCCTCGGCAGCGCCGAGCTCGTCGTGGAGTCGCCGGTACTCCGCCAGCGACTCGGCCAGTCGAGGACCGCCGAAGGCGTCGAGCACCTCGCGGTGCTCGTCGGACCGGCGCAGTCGCCACTGGTCGGCCTGTCCGTGGACCGCGACGAGGTGCTCGGCCAGCTCGGCGAGCAGTCCCACGGGCGCGGAGCGACCACCGACGTGCGCTCGGGAGCGCCCGTCGGCCTGGACCGATCGCACGAGCACGAGACCATCGCCGACGTCGGCTCCGGCCTGCTCGGCGCGGCGGAGCGCCGGGTGCCCGTCGGGAAGCTGTGCCAGACCCTCGACCACCGCACGGTCGGCGCCGGTGCGGACGAGTCCGGCGTCGCCTCGACCCCCGAGGAGGAGGCCGAGACCGCTCACCACCATGGTCTTGCCCGCGCCGGTCTCCCCGGTGAGGACGGTGAGGCCGGGATGGAGCGGGAGCACGGCGTCGTCGATGACGCCGAGGTCCCGGATGCGGATCTCCTCGATCACGGGCCGTCGTCCCGGAGAGCGCGCTGGCGCCGGGCGGCCCCGCGCCATCCATGGACCGGGAGATGGAACTTGTCGACGAGCCGGTCGGTGAACACCGTCGAGGACAGCCGCGCGAGGCGTACCGGCTGGCCGGAGCGCTCCACCTGCACCCGTGCCCCCTGGGGGACCTCGACGGTGCGGCGCCCGTCGCAGCACACGACGGCACGGCCTTCGACGTCGGGGAGCAGCTCGACGGCGAGGTGCGAGCGGGGGCCCACCACCAGCGGGCGGGCGAACAAGGCGTGGGCACTGATCGGGACCACGAGCAACGCCTCCACGTCCGGCCACACGACCGGCCCACCGGCGGAGAAGGCGTAGGCCGTCGAGCCGGTCGGCGTCGCGATCACGACGCCGTCGCAGCCCCAGGTGGACAACGGCCGTCCGTCGATCTCGACGGTCAGCTCGACCATCCGCTCCCGTGACGCCTTCTCGACCGTCACCTCGTTGAGCGCCCACGACTCGAAGACCGCGTGGCCGTTCGCCCAGGCCCGAACCTGGAGCGTGGTGCGCTCCTCGACGGTGTACTCGCGGGCGCAGATGTGCTCCACGGTGCGGTCGAGATCTTCCCGCTCGGCCTCGGCGAGAAACCCGACATGCCCGAGGTTCACTCCGAGCACCGGCGCCCCGGAGCCCCGGGAGAGCTCCGCACCACGCAGGATCGTGCCGTCCCCACCGAGCACGCAGACCAGCTCGGTGCCCCTCTCGTCGGCGCCGTCGTGCGCCGGCTCGATGCCGCGGACGGCACCCAACGGCGTGTCCACGAGGTCCTCGGCCGGGGCGGCCACCTCGATTCCGGCGGACAACAGTCTGGTGGCGACCGCCGCGGCCACCTCCTGCGCGTCACGACGCCGACTGTGGCTGACGAGGAGGATCCGGCGCTCGGGCCTCGTCGTCATCAGCGTCCTCCGGGGGACTCGTCGGCGGTGATGGCCCGTACCGACGCACGAACCTGGTCCAGCGACATTGTGTCCGACGGGTCCAGGCGGGCCCACAAGAGGTACTCCGCATTTCCCGCGGTACCACGCAGCGGGCTCGCGAGCAGGCCCCGGGGGTACAGCCCGGCGTCATGCGCCGCGGCGACGACCCGCAGGACGGCGGCCGCGCGGTCGCCGACCTCGGTGACGACCCCAGAGCCCGGAAGGCGTCCACGGCCGACCTCGAACTGGGGCTTGACGAGTGCGATCACGTCCCCCTCGGGTGCGGTCAGCCCGGCGAGCTCGGGCAGGACCAGGGTGAGGGAGATGAAGGACAGGTCGACGACCACGAGATCGCCGGGCCCCCCGACGTCGGCTGCCGTCAGCCCCCGCACCGTGGTCCCGCTGAGGTCCTCGACCCGGGGGTGCGACCGGAGCCCCGGAGCGAGCTGCCCCTGCCCGACGTCGACCGCCAGGACCCTTCCGGCCCCGTGGGCCAGAAGGACCTGGGTGAAACCACCCGTCGAGGCTCCGACGTCGATGCAGCGCCGACCGTGGACCAGCAGCCCGCGCGGCATCCAGGAATCGAGCGCCGCCACCAGCTTGTGCGCTGCGCGACCGACCCACTGAGGCTCGTCGAGCGACACCTGGACGTCGGAGTCGGCGGCAACCGCCTGGCTCGGCTTGCGCGCGACCCGGCCCGCGACTCGGACCACCCCCGACTCGACGAGGTCCCTGGCCTGCCCGCGGGAGCGGGCCAGGCCGCGCCGGACGAGCTCGGCGTCCAGCCGCGCGATGTCAGCCGCCGAGGTCGGCCAGGCGCGACTGAAGGGTGCGCTGCACGTGCTCGCCCGCCGCAAGCCGTCCGTCGAGGTCCTCCGGCGCTACGGCTGCCAGATCCCGGAGCGCCGCGTCGATGACCGCGTCTCCGGTCTCGGGGGCTGCTCCGGGTCGTCGGGCTCCGCCGCCGGAGACTGCGGCGGCGTCGGTCACGACGAGGCTCCGGACCCGCCGCTCGAGCCACCGGTCGACGTCTTCGCCGTCGACTTCTTCGCGGGAGCCTTCTTCGCAGACGACGTCTTCGCCGTCGACTTCTTCGCGGGAGCCTTCTTCGCAGACGACGTCTTCGCCGTCGACTTCTTCGCGGGAGCCTTC
>Ga0316578_10000195_pt1 | contig 17126 bp, 18 predicted proteins | sample J0NA_2_FD_203076 | JGI IMG/M metagenome (GOLD analysis project Ga0316578, IMG submission 203076) | Rhizosphere microbial communities from salt marsh grasses in Alabama, United States - J0-2_160517rDrC | ecosystem: Host-associated > Plants > Roots > Rhizosphere | place: USA: Alabama | collected... | reverse complement strand
GGGCGAGTCCGTTTCTTCGTCAGCGGGGCGGCCCCGCTCTCGCCGGAGATCGCGCGCTTCTTCTACTCCGGCGGCCTCACGGTGCTCGAGGGATACGGGCTGACGGAGACCTCGCCGGTCACGAACGTGAACCTCCCCGCCGACATCCGGTTCGGTACCGTCGGACCGCCGGTCCCGGGCACGGCGATCCGCATCGCCGACGACGGGGAGATCCTCGTGCACGGGCCCCAGGTCATGTCGGGGTACTTCGGCCGGCCCGACGCGACGCGGGAGGTGATCGGCGAGGGCGGCTGGCTTCGCACCGGCGACATCGGCCGTCTCGACCCGGACGGATACCTCACGATCACGGATCGCAAGAAGAACCTCATCGTGACGGCGGCGGGGAAGAACATCGCGCCCCAGCCGATCGAGGAGCGCCTGGCACGGTCGCCGTACGTCGAGCAGGTCGTGCTGCTCGGCGACCAGCGCAAGTTCCCGATCGCGCTGATCGTCCCGAGCGTCCAGGCGTTCCGGGTCGCCGTGCCGGGACGGGGCGTCACGGAGAAGGACCGGCACCGGTTCATCGACCAGCCCTCCGTCCGCGAAGTCGTCGAGGCCGACGTGATGCCCCGCGTGGCGGGCTTCGCCCGGCACGAGCGGCCCAAGCGGATCCTGCTCGTCGCCGATTCGTTCACCGTGGCGAACGGCCTACTCACGCCCACCCTGAAGATCCGCCGCCGTGAGATCGCGGCCCGGTACGCCGACCGGATCGAGGCCCTCTACCGGGATGCGGAGAGAGAGACGGATCGTGCCTGAGCGCGCGGGCGCCCCCCGAACGGCGCCGGAGACGCCGGTGGTGGCGCTTCTCCTGACGGGTCCCGACGCGGCCGGCCTGGCCGTCCTCGGGCGCGCGCTCGTGGAGGAGGGCCTCGCCGCGTGCGTGAACGTGCTTCCGGGTGCCCGCTCGATCTTCCGGTGGGAGGATCGGGTCGTCGAGGAGGACGAGGCCGTCGCGATCGTGAAGTCGGTCGCCCCGCTCGTTCCCGCGATCGCGCGCCGGGTCCGGGAGATCCACCCTTACGAACTGCCGGAAGTGCTGGCCCTTCGGACGTCCGGCGGGTCCGAGGCATACGCCGACTGGGTGCGGGATGCGGTCGGGGAGAGGCTCCGAGATGAGTCGTAAGCGGAACCGGAGGCGCCGCCCGGCCCCCTCCCGGTCGAACGAGCCGGACGGCCGGGACGGCGGGCCGGAAGAGACGCGCGAGGCGACCCTGTTCGACGCGGCGCCGGAGTCGTCGGAAGCGTCCGCGTCCGGAACATCCTCGTCGGTGCCGGAGGCGTTGCCCGAGCCGGACGCGCCGGACGTGGCGGAGTCCGTGAGCGACGCGGGTGAGCGGGAGACGGGCGACGCGGGCCCGGAGAGCGGAATCGCCGGGGATTCCGACGACGTGGAGGCCGCGGAGGCGGGGGCGGGACGCGCGCAGCCGGAGGCGGAGTCCGCCGAGCAGCCCGCGGTCGAGCGCCTCTACCGCGAAGCCCGGGAGCAGGCCGACGCGGGGCATCTCTCCCGCGCGATCGAGGCCTATCTGGAGGTGATCCGGCGCGAGCCCGGGCATCTGCGGGCGCGCAACAACCTGGCGCTGGCCTTCGAACGGACCGGGCGCTCGGAGGCGGCGCTCGAGCAGTACCGGGCGGCGCTCGAGCGTGATCCGGAGAACGTCCGCCTTCTCAGCAACGCGGGGGCCCTGCTCGGCTCGATGGGTCGATTCGCCGAGGCCGAGTCGGAGCTCCGGACGGCGCAGCGGCTGGAGCCGGACAGCGCCGACGTGATGCAGAACCTGGGCCTCGTCCAGTACCGGAAGGGGCTCTATCCGGCCGCGGCGGAATCGCTCCGCCGGGCGGCGGAGCTCGATCCCGGGAGCGCCTCGGCCTTCTACTACCTGGGAGAGGCGGCGAATCGCCTCGGCCGCACGGACGAGGCGGTCGAGGCGCTCGAGCGCGCCGTCGAGCTCCAGCCCGAGAACGGGCGGGCGTGGCGAACGCTCGGAATCCTGTTCGACCGGCTGCGGGATCCGGAGCGCGCGGCGCGGATGTACCGGAAGGCGCGGGAGCTCGGAACGGGAGCGTGACGGGGGACGTTCGCGCGCCGCGCGTTCAGCCGAGGACGTGCCGAACGACGACCAGAATGACCCCGATACCCGCGCCGAGGACGTAGCCGAGCCGCACGATCAGGTTCAGCTCGCGCTGTGTCACCGAGCGGATGAGCCGCTCGAGCTCGTTCAGCGGAAACGAGACGATCTTCTCCTCGACCCGCTCCGCCACCCGCACCTGCGCGGCGACCTCGGGGATCTTCCCCGAGATCCACTCCCAGACGGGATCCGAGAGGGAGGTGGAAAGGCGGTCGACGGCGTCCTCCCGGGCATAGGCGCCGAGCGACCCGATCGGCCGGGACAGCAGGCGATCCACGGTCCAGCCCCGGAAGCGGAGGTAGAGCTCGCGACCCGCCTCCGACCGAAGTCCCTCCGAGAGCCAGCGCCCCAGGCGCCGAGCGGGAATCAGGCGGACGATCTCGGCCCAGCTTCGCTCGCCGGCCTTGAGCGCGGCGTTCTCGGCGCGATCGAGCACGTAGGCGCGCACTTCGGGGTCCTTCGCGGCGTCGACCACCCAGTTCGTGATCGCGTCGAGCGCGTCGCGGACGCGCTCATCCTCCGGTCGACCCAGCACCTCCACGACGGGTCGCCGCAGGAAGTCGACGATCGCCTCGTTGACGCTCCGCGCCATGGCGTCCTGGACGTCCCCCTCGCGGAGCAGGTTCCCGAGTCGATCGGCCCCCTCCTCCTCCAGCGTGTCGATCACCCGGTCGACCGTTTCCTCGGTGATGATCAGCTTCGCCACGACCCGCTGGTGGAATCGGAGGTCCTGCATGAACCGGTCGAGCAGGTCGTGCACCGAGCGCTCGACCCGAGCACGGGCCCGGGGGTCCTCGAGGAGCCGCCCCAGACGCTCCATCACGATCGGGAGGTAGTCGCTGATCGCGTGCTCCACGGCGGCCACCAGGCCCGTCGGGAGAAGCTCCTCGAACGACCTCCCGGGCTGCAGGAGGCGATGTGCGGCGCGATCGAGATGCCCGCGGACGGTGGCGGCGAACGAGTCCGATTCGACGACCTGCCGCAACCACTCGGCCGCCCGGCTCCGCAGCTCCTCCAGTCGCTCCGGCCCCAGCGAGTCCAGCAGCGACTCGTCCTCGAGCGAGGTTGCCAGCATCTCGATCAGGCGCGCCGCCTCCTCGGCGAACTCGTCGGAGTCGAACAGCGTCACCATCCGCTCGGACACGCCGTCGTGCACGGTCTCGAGCACCCGCCGGAGCTCGGCCACGGCATCGTCCGGGAGGAGCTCGGCCACCGAGGGCTTGTCTCCCTCGAGCAGCTCCGCCACCAGGGCCCTCAGCTGCGCGTCGAACGCTTCGCGGAGGCGCTCGTCCCGCAGCTCGGCGGCGACATCCGCGGGGGTGAGCAAGGTGGTGCCGACCGTCCTGCCGATCGTGCCCGCCAGCCGCTCGCGGTTCTTCGGGACCGCGCCCTGGAGCCATCCCACGCGGCGGCCGAGCAGGCTCGGGGGCTCGTACGGGTGGAACAGCATGAGGATCGCGACCCGGTTCGTGACGCCGCCGGCGAGCGCCCCGAACAGGACCGTGATCCCGTCCTGCAGCAGCTGCTGCGAGGTCAAGGTCCCCGTTCCTCGATCGCCACGCCCCGGAGGGAGAGGCGACTCTCACCCACCACGAGGGAGGCCCGGACCGGAAACAGCCGGAACCCGGGACCCTCGGCCGGCAGGGCGTCGAGGACGGGCTCCTCGCCCCGGATCTCTCCGAACACCCCGACGTCGCGGATCTCGAACGACCACGACCCGGCCGCCCCGGCGGCGGCCGGCAGCGCGAGCAGCACGGCGTCGGACCAGTCGAGCCGGACGCCCTCGACCCAGGCCCAGGCGGTGGCCGGCGCCTCGTCCCCGAACACACGGTCCCGGAGCAGAAGGAGGCCGTTTCCGAGCGTATCCGCGAGCGCGAACGTCTGCATCAGCCGGTCCGACATCGGCTCGTCCCGGAACCGGGCGCGCTGGCGTTGCAGGAGCCATCCGCTCTCCACGCGATCTGCCACCTGCAGGTCGGCCGAGCGGAGGCTCTCCCTCCGTCCCGTCACGCCGCTCCATGCGCTCACCTCCTCGAGACCGTCGATGCGAAGGACGCCGCCCGCGTCCAGGCGGATCCGGAGCGAGGCCACCTCGCCCCCGTCCTCGACTCCCAGCCGGAGGGGGCCGGCCGGGAGGATCCGCCAGGCCGCGCGGGGCACCGGAATCGAGTCGATGACGGCCAGCACGGGAGTCCAGGCGTCCGCCCCGGCCGTCCAGCCCCGATATTCGAGGCGGAGCATCTCCGGTCCGGTCCGATTCTCGAACCGCAGGTGCACGAGAGCGGGGTCCGCGCCGAAGCCGAGGAAGGTGAGGCCCGTGTGGTAGACCGCCACCGGAGTCGTGCTCGCGGCGGTCGAGTCGCCCGCGGCCCGGCGGTCCACCGCGTCCGGCTGCCGCTCGGAGCCGCAGCCCGCGGCGGCGAGCACCGAGGCCACGAGGAGCGCCCTCCAGGCGCGCGGGACGACGGTCGATCGAATCACGCCGGACAACTTACCGGACGTCTCCGGCTCTGTCACCGATCGTGCGGAACGCCTACCTTTCCGCGCTCGCGTCGCCCGGACCCCAAGCCCGGTGGCCGCCCATGCAGCTCTACACCAAGATTTCCATCGCGCTCGTGGTCGGTGCGATCGCCGGTCTCGTGGCCAACCTCCTCGGCATCGATCCTCTCACGCGGCTTCTCGTCGCGATCGAGCCGATCGGAACGGGGTGGATCCGGCTGATCACCATGGTCGTCGTTCCGCTCGTGTTCGCGAGCCTCGTGGTGGGGACCGCGAGCCTCGGCGACATCACGAAGCTGGGCCGGATCGGCGGGAAGACGGTGGTCTACTACCTGGCCACGACGGCGATCGCGGTGACGATCGGGCTCGTGCTGTCCAATCTCGTGCACCCCGGCAGCCGGATCGACCCCTCCGCGCTCGAGGGCCTGCGGTCGGCGTACATGGCCGAGAGCGCGAGCCGCGTCGAGCTCGCGCACGAGGCGCCGCGTCTCATCGACATCGTGCTGGGCATGATCCCGAAGAACCCGATCGAGGCGCTCGCCGGGGGCGACATGCTGCCGATCATCTTCTTCGCGATCTTCTTCGGTGCCGCCGTGTCGGCGCTTCCCGAGGAGCGCCGCGAGCACGTCGTCGGCTTCTTCGACGGCGTGAACGAGGCGGCGATGGTCATGATCCACTGGATCATGAAGCTGGCGCCGTACGCCGTGTTCGCGCTCATCGGCGCCGTCGTCGCGCGGTTCGGGCTCGACGTGCTGCAGAGCCTGCTCGTCTACAGCCTCGTGGTCGTGGCCGGGTTGATCCTCCACGTCCTGCTCACGTACACGGCCGCGCTGCGGTTTCTCGCCCGGAGGAGCCCGCTCGACGTCTTCCGGCGGATCCGCGAGGCACAGCTGATCGCGTTCTCCACCTCGAGCTCGAACGCGACGCTGCCGGTCAGCATGGAGGTGGCCGAGGAGAAGCTCGGCGTCGAGAAGGAGGTCTCGAGCTTCGTGCTCCCCCTGGGAGCGACGATCAACATGGACGGGACCGCCCTCTATCAGGCGGTGGCGACGATGTTCATCGCCCAGGTCCTCGTGGGGGACATCTCCCTGACGGCGCAGTTCGGAATCGTCCTGACCGCCACGCTCGCCTCGATCGGCGCGGCGGGCGTGCCCTCGGCCGGGATCATCATCCTCGTGGTCGTGCTGGAGCAGGCCCTCGCGGGCACCGGGGTCGACCCGGCCGCGGGAATCGCCCTCGTCCTCGGCGTCGACCGGATCCTCGACATGTGCCGGACCGCCGTGAACGTGACGGGCGACCTGACCGCGGCCTGCGTGATCGACCGGTCCGAGTACGAGCACGCCTTGAAGTACGGGGTCGGGCGCGAGGCGTGACGCCGGAGGCCCTCCGGGACCGGGGACCCGGGACCGGGCCCGGGATCAGGTCCGGATTCGCGCGTCCGGTCCCACGGCCCGGTCGAGACCGGCGAGGAACCGGTCGAGGCGCCGCCGCGCCGTGCGCGGGCCCGTCCAGCGGCTGCGCGCGCCCGCCCGCGCATCCACCCGCGTGAGCCCGTTGTCGTCCAGGCGAACCCAGACGCTGAGGTCACCCGCGATTCCGGAGACGGGAAGCCGGCAGACGATCGTGGCGAGGCCGAGCTCCTCGTCGGCGTGCACGACGCGCCACAGCCGACGCCGCGCCACGACCGAGGGGATCGCGTCCCACACGCGGGCGAACGGGGCGGCGTAGAGCCGCCCCGGGGGCCCGTCGGCGCTCCGGGTGTCCGCGGGCGGGGCGGCTTCGGCCCCCTGTCCTCTCGGTCGGTCTCTCACGCTCTCGCTCCCCGGAAGTCGGCCCCCGGAGCCCGACCGGGGAACGGTCCTCCGGCGGGCCCGATCCGGTTGCCGGTCCCCGGCGCGACGGGTACGTTCCCGCCGTCCGCACGCCTGCATTCGAACTTCCGCGAGCGACGCATGCAAGCCATACTCCCCCTCGCCGGCAAGGGAACGCGGCTGCGACCGCACACGCACACCCGTCCGAAGCCGCTGCTGCGGGTCGGGAACCGCCCCGTGCTCGACCACGTGCTGGACCTCCTCGAGAGCGCCGGAGTCGATGAGATCATCGGGATCATGGGCCACCTCTCGGACCGGATCTCGGAGCACCTCGAGCGGGAGCATCCGGAGCTCCGCTTCCGACCCGTCGAGCAGACGGAGCAGCTGGGCACCGCCGACGCCATCCGGCTCGCGGAGCCCCTGGTCGCCGGTCCCGTCCTCATCGTCTTCGTCGACACGCTGTTCGAGGCGGACCTGGGGCTGATCCGCGAGCGTCCCGACGTGGACGGCATCGTGTGGGCGAAGGACGTGGAGGACTATCAGAGGTTCGGCGTGATCGTGCACGATGACGAGGGGTTCATGCAGCGGATCGTCGAGAAGCCGAAAGAGCCCGTATCGCGGCTCGCCAACATCGGCCTCTACTACGTCCGAGACGTGGACCTCCTGTTCGAGGGGATCGCGCACGTGATGGCGCAGCCCCCGAAACTCGGCGAGTACTTCCTGACGGACGCCTTCCAGTACATGATCGACAGGGGCGACCGCCTCCTGACGGCGGAGGTGACGGAATGGTGGGACTGCGGGAAGCCGGAGACGCTCCTCGACACGAACCGCCGCGTGCTGGAAGCCGGCGCGGGCCGCGGCCGAGAGCCGCGGGACGGGGCCGTCGTGACGGGCCCCGTGTGCGTCGCGGAGGATGTCGTCCTCGAGGACACGGAGCTCGGCCCGAACGTGAGCGTCGCGGAGGGCAGCGTCATCCGGCGATCCCGGCTGCGGGACACGATCGTCGGCGCCGGCGTCGTGCTGGAGGACTGCGAGCTGTCCTCGTCTCTGGTCGGGGACCACGCCCGACTGCGTGGCCTGCGCGGCTCCGTCTCGCTCGGCGACCACGCCGAGGTGGACGGACGCTGAGAGGCGGGCATCCGCCGCGCGTCGCCCCCCGGACGACAGTGACAGGGAGCGGATCTTGAAGCCCCAGGACCTCATCTACGACTGGAACCGTCTGCCAGGGAGCTTCGCCTACACGGGAGCCCGCGTCGAGCTCAACGACGAGACCCTGCGCGACGGACTCCAGAACCCGACGGTCACCGATCCGCCCGTGGAGCGGAAGCTGGAGATGCTCCACCTGATGGTGGACATGGGCATCCACTCCGCCGACATCGGACTTCCCGGCGCCGGTCCGCGGGCCCGTGGGGCGGTCCTCGCCCTCGCCCGGGAGATCGCGGAGAACGGCCTGCCGATCCGCGCGAACTGCGCGGCGCGCACCGTTCGAGCCGACATCGAGCCGATCGTCGACGTGATGCAGCGGACCGGGCTCCGGCTCGAAGTCGGGGCCTTCATCGGAAGCTCGCCGATCCGGCTCTACGCGGAAGGCTGGGACCGTGGGCGGCTCCTGACGGCGATCGAGGACGCTGTCGGGTTCGCCGTCTCGGAAGGTCTCGACGTCATGTTCGTGACCGAGGACACGACCCGCTCCCGGCCCGAGACTCTCGAGGCGCTCTATCGCACCGCGATCGACTGCGGGGCCCGTCGCGTCTGCCTCGCCGACACGGTCGGGCACGCCACCCCGTTCGGGGTGCGGCAGCTCGTCCGCTTCATCCGGAAGGTCGTGTTCGAGTCGGGCGAGGATGTGCGGATCGACTGGCACGGTCACCGGGACCGGGGACTGGGGATCCCGAACGCGCTCGCCGCGATCGAAGAGGGGGTACACCGTGTGCACGGGACCGCCCTCGGCATCGGGGAGCGGGTCGGGAACACGGAGATGGACCTCCTCCTCGTGAACCTCAAGCTCCTCGGTATGCACGACGCGGACCTGACGGGGCTCCCCCGGTACTGTCGCCTCGCGGCGGAGATGTGCGGGATCGAGATTCCCCACTCCTATCCGGTGGTCGGAGCCGATGCGTTCCGGACCGGCACGGGGGTCCACGCGTCCGCGATCATCAAGGCGATGGAGCTGGGCGACGAGTGGCTGGTGGACTGCGTCTACAGCGGGGTACCCGCGTCGATGGTGGGTCTCGAACAGACGATCGAGGTCTCTCCCGTCTCCGGACTCAGCAACGTCCGGTACTGGCTCCGGGAACACGGGTTCGATCCGTCGGACGAACGGCTCTGCGCGGCCGTCTTCGCGCTGGCCAAGGAGAGTGACCGCACGCTCGAGGAGGCCACGATCCTCGATCGGTGCCGACGCGTGCTCGAGGCGGAGCGGGCGGGGGAGACGGCGCCGGAGCGCGAGTCTCCGTCGGTCGAGGGACCGCTCGAGGAGCATCCCTGGTGACCCGCGGCGCTCTATGCCTCACGGTCGTGTTCCTGGGCCTCGCCATCGCCTTCGCGGGGTTCAGCCTCGCGGCGACCGGGCGTCCCGCGGCGGCCTCCGGAGCGGCCGTCCTCGGGTTCGCGCTCGTCGCGGGGGGCGCGCTCGCGCTCCCCGGCCCCGTCCGCGCGAACGGGGAGCCGTCCGAGGTCGAACGGAAGGTGACCCCGCGAGATGCCTGATCTCCGGGCTCCGCGCGCGCCCGCTCGGATCCTCCCGCTCGTCGCCGGCCTCGTGCTCCTCGCCCCTCTCGCCGCGTCGGGCCAGGTCCCGGATTCCGACGAGCGTCCGGCGAGCGGGGAGTCGCGGAGCGGAACGCGGTTCGCCTCCTTCGACGTCGGGTTCGGGGCCGCCTTTCCGGACGAGGGGCGGACGGGCATCTCGTACGGAGTCGGCGTCGACGTCGCGGACCTCCTCATCCGCGGCGCGGCGATCCGGTTCGGGTTCCGCTTCTGGACGTCCGAGGATCTGCAGGCCGACGGTCGCGTGGTGGACATCGACGACACCGTGTTCAGCATCTCCGTGAAGAGGGCGCTCCCGCTCGGGAGTGCCGATGCGTACATCGGGATCGGAGTGGCCGGACACCTCGTCTCCGCCCGGTACGAGGAGTTCCTCGACCCGGACGGGGACGAGCGCGACGGGTTCCATCCCGGCCTCGAGGGTCTCGCGGGACTCGAGATCCCGGTGGTGGACCGCGGGTTCGTCAGCATCTTCGCCGAGGGGCAGGGCAGCCTGCTCGCGGACCTGCCGCACGGGTCCCTGCACGCGGGCGTACGGATCCGCTTCGACCGGTTGGGAACGGGCGGGTGACGTGAGGCCGAAGGTCATCGGACACCGTGGCGCCGCGGCGGAACGTCCCGAGAACTCCATGGTCGCGTTCGAGTGGGCGATCGAGCTGGGAGCGGACGCACTGGAGCTCGATGTGCGGCGCAGCGCGGACGGCGCCCTGGTGGTGATTCACGACGCCACCCTCGAGCGGACCTCGGATCGGACGGGAGAGGTCGCACGCCTGGCGCTCGCGGCGATCCGGGATGCCGACCTCGGAGAGCCGCGTGACCCGACGAGCCCCCGCCTCGAGGGCCCGGTCCGGATCCCGACCCTCGAGGAGGTGTTCGCGCGATTCCCCGGGCTCGAGATCACCGTCGACGTGAAGGACCCGGAGGCCGCGGCCGACGTCGTCGGCTGCATCGAGGAGTGGCGTCGCGGCCCGGACACGATCCTCTACGTCGAGGAGGGGACACGGACCGACGCCTTCCGATCCTTCGAGGGTCGACGCGCGACCTCCGTGCGGCAGGCCCGGCGGCTGGTGGCGGAGCCTGCCTGGCTCGATCGAGCCGCGGAACGGGAGATCCCGGAGGTGGTACACACCCCGCTCGAGGACGGGGGGCTGGTGCTCGTTACCGCCGGGACGGTTCGGCGGTTCCAGGACGCCGGGCGATCCGTCCAGGTATGGACCGTGAACGAGCCGGCGACCCTGCGCCGGCTCGCGGAGTATCAGGTGGACGGGATCATCACGGACGACGTGCGTGGCGCGGTGCGGGCCCTCGCGAGCCGCGTCCCAGCGGAGGGACCCGGGACATGAAGACGACGTGGGTCGAGCGGTGGCGGCGCGGTCCGCGGGCCGCGGGCCTGCTGCTGGCGGCGCTCGTCACGCTGGTCGGCGCATCGCCCGCGGCCGCGCAGGACGCCCTGCCCAGGTTTCCGTTCGGCACCCCGGTCGCGTTCGTTCCCGTGCAGTCCGTGCAGCCCCTTCCGGGCGGAGGGTGGCCGGGCGGGGAGCCCGGCGAGGAGGAGACGCTTCGTGCGATGGACGCGGAGCTCACCTTCGCGTTCGACGGGCGCCGTGGCGCGGAAGGGTGGGCGCTCCCGGACGACGTCGTGCGCCGGGTCCAGCGGAACCCGATGCTGCGGCTGGATCCGCGGCGCCTGGCATATCAGGGGCTCCTCGACGAGCCGGACCGCCGTGATCAGATCTACGAGCCGCTGCACAGCGAGCTGCGCGCGATCTCGGCGTTGTTCGACACGCGGTACGTCGTGCTTCCGATCGCGCTGCGCGCCGGGCCGGCCGACGCCGATGCGGAGGAGAGCGGCGTGGAGTCGGAGGCCGGTCCGAGCGTGGCCGAGGCCCGGGCCCGACTGCTGATCGCGCTCATCGACATTCGGTCCAGCACGGTGGTCTGGCACGGAGAGATCGAGGGTCTCCCCGCCCTCCCCGCGTCTCCCGCCCTGCTGGCGACGCTCGCCGAGCGGGTGGCGGCCCTGGTGGCCCCCTCGTGATCGTGACGCGTCGAGCGCTCCGGTCCCGGGCGCTGTTCGCGGTCGCGTGGGTCGTGGCGACGGGGTGCGGGGGGCAGGAGCCCGCGCTCAGGCTGCCGACCCCGGCCGAGCTCGAGGGCATCTACGGACCGTCCGTCGAGGTCGAGCTTTCCGGCAACGTCGTGGACGTCCGCGCCGTGCAGCCGGCCGACCAGCTGCGGCGTGGCGGGTCCACGTGGGCGAAGGTCGGGCCCTACATCTATCTGTTCTCGCCCCAGACCCGGGACCTCTTCGCGACGTACACGGGGGTCGCCGCCGTGCGCGTGACCACGGTGGACGGTCGCGGACGGCTCGTGGGACGGGCGATCCTGGGGCGGGGCTCCCTGAACTCCGTGACGTGGAAGAAGGCGATCAGCCTCGCGGGCCGTGCCCGGCTCGAAGGCACGGAACGACCCTCGTACATTCTCGACCTGATCGAGTACGGGGAGGAGACCGTCGAGCACGAGTACGGCGCGACCTACGTGAGAGAGGACCGATGATCCACACCGTGACCCTGATTCCCGGAGACGGGATCGGACCCGCGATCACCGATGCCGTCGTGCGGATCCTCTCGGCCGCCGGCGCGCCGATCGAGTGGGATCGGCAGCAGGCGGGCCTCGCGGCGGTCGAGAGCGGGCACGACCTGCTGCCGCAGGAGACGCTCGACTCGATCGAGCGAAACCGGGTGGCGCTCAAGGGGCCACTGACGACGCCCGTCGGAGCCGGGTTCCGGTCGATCAACGTCGCCCTGCGCAAACACTTCGACCTCTACGCGAATCTTCGCCCGGCGAAGTCGATCCTGCCCGGAGGTCGCTACGAGGACATCGACCTCGTGATCGTGCGCGAGAACACGGAAGGGCTGTACGCCGGGATCGAGCATTTCATCGGCATGCGGAACGATCCACGCGCCGTCGCCGAATCGGTCATGCTGATCACCCGGTACGGCTCCGACCGGATCGTCCGTTACGCGTTCGAGTACGCGCTGGAGCACGGCCGCAAGAAGGTCACGCTCGTCCACAAGGCGAACATCCTCAAGAACACCCAGGGGCTGTTTCTCGAAGTCGGCCGGGAGGTGGCGAAGAGCTACGCCGGGGCCATCGAGTTCGAAGACCGGATCGTGGACGCCACGGCGATGCAGCTCGTGCTCGATCCCTACCAGTTCGACGTCATCGTGACCGAGAACATGTTCGGGGACATCCTCTCGGACCTCGCGGCCGGCCTCGTGGGCGGCCTCGGGTTCGCGCCCGGCGTGAACATCGGGAAGGGCGTCGCGATCTTCGAGCCGGTTCACGGGTCCGCGCCGGACATCGCGGGCCGGGGGATCGCGAACCCGTCGGCCGAGCTCCTGGCGGCCTGCCTGATGCTGGAGCACCTGGGGCTGCGCGAGACCGCAGAGCGGGTTCGGACCGCGCTTCGCGAGGTCGCGACCGAGGGCGCGACGGTCACGGCCGACATGGGCGGGTCCGCCTCCACCGGTGCCTTTGCCGATGCGATCATCGAGAAGCTCCAGGCGACCGCGTAGGCGGCTCGAGCTGAAGCCGATCGGCGAGGAGGAGCGGGAGGCCTGCCGCGCGTGCGGCACGGAGTTCCCGATCTCGACGCTCGACGATGCGCGCTGGTGCCCGCTCTGCCGCGGAAAGCTCGAGAGCGCGGCCGCCCGTGGGAAGCACGCGATCGCGCTTCTCGTCACGGCCCCGTTCGCGATCTGGATCGCGGCCGAGGGAACGCGCGGGTATTTTCCGCTCTACGCCTGGGTGATTCCTCTGGCGGCGGCCTATTATCTGGGCATGCGGATCGGCCGCGAGGTGGTGCGCGGCTGGCTGCGCAGCCGGTGGGGTCCCTGAGGCGCGAGCGCCCCCGCCGTTCCCCTTCTGGAGAGAGACCCATGCGACACATCCCGGATCCGGCGACTCGCGTCCTTCTCATGTCGGCGGCCGTGATCGCCCTCGTCGCTCCGTCCTCGGCGCTCGGCCAGGAGGGCCACGACGCGGACCACGCGGAGGCGAACGAAGAGGCCGGACACGCCGAGCATCACTTCCATCGGAACGAGCTCGCGGTGTTCGTCGGGGCGTCTACGCGGACCAAGTTCCGCGACGACCCGACCGATCTCACGATCGGCGGCGAGTATTTCCGGCGCCTCACCGGGCGCGCGAGCGTCGGCCTCACGGTGGAGTACGCCGACGGAGACCTCGAGCGGGACTGGGTCGTGCTCGTTCCCGTCGCCTATCGCCCGTTCGACGGCTGGGCGGCGGGATTCCAGTTCATCGTCGGCCCCGGCGTCGAGTTCGCGTCGCTGAGCGAGGAGGCCGTGGTGGAGCTCGAAGGCGGCGGCGGACACGGGGCCGAGGACGCGGACGCGGGTCACGGGGCGACGGCGGACGAGGCGGGTGCCGAGGAGCGGGAGAACGAGACCGAGCCGGTGATCCGGCTCGGCGTGGACTACGTGCTCGAGCTCGGTCGGGTGAGCCTGACGCCGCAGATCAACGCTGACGTCGTGGGCGACAACGTGACCTGGGTGGCCGGCGTCGCAATCGGGCTCGGGTTCTGAGAGCGGTCGTCCTCGCGGGCGGGTCTCCGCGCCGGGCCGTGTGACGCGACTGGCTGCCGGAGCGCCGATCGGCTAGCATCGAGCGATACCGCCGGACGGGATCCGGCGGGGGCGAACGGGACCCGCGGCGGGGCGGGGGACGGCGGCGGCGACGCCGGTTCCCGCCCCGCCGCTCGCGGGGTCTGGGGCAACGACGAACTCCGAGGTCGGGAATGAGCTTCGAAGGGGTGGATTTCTACGAGATCGACGGGCTTCTCACCGAAGAGGAGCGCGCCGTGCGCGACATGGTTCGCGAGTGGGTGGACGCCGAGGTGATGCCGATCATCAACGAGCATTACATGGCCCACACGTTCCCGACCGACCTGATCCCGAAGATGGCCGAGCTCGGGTTCTACGGGGCGAACCTGCCCGAGGAGTACGGCTGCGCCGGCCTCAATAACGTGGCGTATGGCCTCATCATGCAGGAGCTGGAGCGGGGCGACTCGGGTCTCCGCTCCTTCGCCTCCGTGCAGGGCGCCCTCGTCATGTACCCGATCTTCGCGTTCGGCTCGGAGGAGCAGCGGCGGGAGTGGCTGCCCCGGCTCGCCACGGGCGAGGTCATCGGCTGCTTCGGGCTCACCGAGCCCGACTTCGGGTCCAACCCCGGCGGCATGCTGACGCGCGCCGTGAAGGACGGCGACGAGTGGGTCCTGAACGGCGCGAAGATGTGGATCACGAGCGGCTCGATGGCGGACGTGGCCGTGATCTGGGCGAAGACGGGTGACCTCGACGACCCGAAGTCGATCCGCGGCTTCCTCGTGGAGACCGACCGCGAGGGCTTCTCCGCGAAGAACCAGGTCGGAAAGCTCTCCCTGCTCGCGTCCGACACGAGCGAGCTCGTGCTCCAGGACGTTCGCGTTCCCGGGAAGAACCTGCTGCCCGGATCGGACGGGCTGAAGAGCCCGCTGATGTGTCTCACGCAGGCCCGATACGGGATCGCCTGGGGCGGGATCGGCGCGGCGATGGCCTGTTTCGCGGAGGCCCGGGACTACGCCCTGAACCGGGTCCAGTTCGGCGGAAAGCCGATCGCGGCGACCCAGATCCAGCAGACGCGCCTCGCCGACATGCTGACGGAGATCACGAAGGCCCAGCTCCTCGCGCTCCAGCTCGGGCGGATGAAGGACGCCGGCACGTACACGGCGCAGCAGGTCTCGATGGCGAAGCGGAACAACGTGAACGTGGCGTGCGAGTGCGCGCGGGAGGCGCGCCGGCTTCTCGGCGGAAACGGGATCCTCGTCGAGTATCAGTCGATGCGACACATGGCCAATCTCGAGTCCGTCTACACGTACGAGGGGACCCACGACATCCACGGGCTCATCCTCGGGCAGGCGATCACGGGAATCCCCGCCTACGAGTGAGGGCGGTACGGCACGGGGCGACTCAGCCGGCCGGCGGGCGCTGTTCCGGCCCCGGTCCCGGAAGCCGCTCGCGGGCACGCGAATCCGCCAGCGACTCGAGGAACTCCTGCCGCTCGCCGATCAGGTCCACGCGCGCGTCGAGCGATTCCACCTCCGCGCGGAGAGCCGCGAGAGATGCCTCGATCCGACTCAGCAGGTCACGGTCGGGCGAAGCCTCCCGGCGGATCTGCACCCACTCCTCCATCACCCGGCCGAGCCGACGGGCGAGCGGAAAGAGGAGGATGAAGCTCCCGATCATGAAGACCGTGAGGAGGATCGCGATCAGTTCGGCGATGGCGTAGGGCATGGGGTCACTCCGTCGAGGTGGGCGCCGGCCTCTCGATCTCCGTACGGAACGGGAGGGGGGCCGGTTTCCCCGCAGTTGTGCCCGCCGCCCGCCCCCGCTAGCGTGACGGACCGATCCGACATCGCGCCCGTAGCTCAATCGGATAGAGCGTCTGGCTTCGGACCAGAAGGCTGGGGGTTCGAGTCCCTCCGGGCGCATGCGAACCTCCTCCCGTTCCCCCCGGGCCGCCTCGCTCCATCATACGACCTTCGGGCGACTGGTCTCGACCCTCGCATCCGGGCCAACTTTCCCCGGTGACGCGGGGAACCGGACCCGGAGAGGAGACAGGGATGGACGCCGAGACTCGACCCGATCGCGATCGAAGCGTGTTCCACGTCGCGCTCGCCGGCCTGCGCAAGGTGGGCCGGACGTGGCCCCAGCTCGTCGCGGCCGACCTGGCGACGCGTGTCGCCGCGACCCTGGTGCTGACGCCGATCGTGGCGTACGTCGTCCGAACGGCGCTCGCACGGGCCGGCGGAGGCGCGGTGACGGACCAGGACATCCTGTGGTTCGTGCTGTCGCCGCTCGGGATCGCGACACTGCTGATCGTCGGCGCCGGATCGATCGTGGCCGGGCTGTTCGGGCACACGGCGATCATGACGGTCGTGGCGGGGGCGGAGGAGGACCGCGCGGTGTCGTGGCTCGACGGAATGCGCCACGCCGCGGACCGGTTCTTCTCGATCGTGGAGCTCGCCGTGCGCGGCTTCCTGCGTCTTCTCATCGACGCGGCACCGTGGCTCGTGGCGGGCGGTCTCGTCTACGCCCTGCTCCTCACGGACCACGACATCAATTTCTATCTCTCCGAGAAACCGCCCCGCTTCTGGATCGCGGCGATCCTGATCGGCGGAGCTCTCGTCGGGCTCGCGTGGTTCGTGGGTCGTCGGCTCCTGAGCTGGTCGATCGCGCTTCCGCGGCTGCTGTTCGGGGGCGCCTCGCCGGCCGGGGCGCTCCGGGCGAGCGTGAGCGCGACCGGTGGGCGACGGTGGCGGCTCCTCGGCCTGCTCGCGATGTGGCTCGGGGCGAGCCTTCTCTTCTCCATGATCGTGATCGGGACCGCGGGCGCGATCGGCCGATGGCTCGTGCCGGATGAGAGCACGAACCTGACCCTCCTGACGTCCGCCCTCGCGATCGCCACCGTGATCGGCGCCCTGGGCAACCTCGTCGTGTCCGTCGCGAGCAGCATCGTGCTGGCGGTCTTCCTGTTCGAGCTCGATCGCTCGTGGGCCGAGCCGTGGGTCCTCCCGCGGGAGGCGGCGGCCGAGCCCGGAACGCTCGGCCGGCGGGCGTCTCTCGCGGTGCCCGGCTGGGCGTGGGTGCTCCTCGCCGTCGCCGTGCCGCTCGGCGCGGTCGTCCTCGGGATCGGCCTGCTGCGAGACGTCGATGTCGAGGATGATGTCCAGATCACGGCGCACCGGGGGGCCTCCGGCCGCGCTCCGGAGAACACGCTCGCAGCCGTGCGCGCCGCAATCGCCGACTCCGCGGACTGGGTGGAGATC
>Ga0316578_10000194_pt1 | contig 17136 bp, 17 predicted proteins | sample J0NA_2_FD_203076 | JGI IMG/M metagenome (GOLD analysis project Ga0316578, IMG submission 203076) | Rhizosphere microbial communities from salt marsh grasses in Alabama, United States - J0-2_160517rDrC | ecosystem: Host-associated > Plants > Roots > Rhizosphere | place: USA: Alabama | collected... | reverse complement strand
TCGTCCCTCCACGTTGGCCCGATCGGGTCCCAAGCGCCATTCCCCCGCGGCTCCGTCCCCCCCCGGGGTCTGGCTCGCGAGGTCCGGCCGCTCGAGCTTTCGCGGGCGGAGTCGGGACGGACCCGGCGCCCGGACCGTTTCTCGCAACGGAAGTGAGCCATGCACGACGAGCCCCGCTTTCCGGACGAGGACGCCAGGGAGATCCTGCGCGAGTCGCCGAACGCGATGCTTCCGTCCGGTCCCCCGGACCGGGCGGGAGGACTGACGCTGTCGGACCTGGAGTCGGTCGCGCGAGAGGCGGGGCTCGACGCGTCGGGCATCGCCCGGGCGGCGGCGGACCTCTCGATCCGACGAGCCGGCGGCTCGTTCGGCGGGGCGAGCCGGCTCCAGGTGACGCGGACCGTTCCCGGCCTCGTTGCCGAGCGCGACTTCGGAGCCATCGCGGACGCGATCGGAGATGCCGCGGGCGAGTCGGGGCGTCGCGAGGTCGCGCTGGGAAGTCTGCACTGGAGAACGGATCGCGGCGCGTCGCACATCGAGGCCCGGCTGACCCCGGGGGAGGAGGACACCGCGCTCCGGGTCCACGCCGATGCCTCGGCCCTCAAGGGGCTGTGCTTCGTGGGCTCGATCGCGAGCGCCCTCGCCCTCGGCGGCATCACGGGCGCCGTTCTCGAGCCGTCGAGCGTCCTGGCTGGGATCGGGATCATGGCGGGAGCGGGGGCGGCCGGCATCGGGGCCGGCTGGACGGCGTGGCGCCTGCAGGCTCGCCGTCTCCGGGAACGGGTCGCGCGCGTGTTCGCGGCCGCGAGCGCATCCTCCGCCTCGGTGGCCCGGGAGCCGGAGGCACCGTGAGCGGGCCACGACCACCCGTCTGACCGGATTCGGCTCCCCGCGGACGGCGGCGGACGTCTCCGGGGGGCCGCCGCGTCCCGTCAGGCGTCGCTCGGACGCTCCGGCTCGGGCCGGGCCGGACTCGTGAACCAGTCCTCGCGCGAAACCAGCTTCGGCACTTCGGGATCGCCCTCGTAGGCCGGCGTCATGATCTGGACGCCGTACTCGTTGAACACGTCCAGGATGTTCGCGTGCAGCGCCGTGTAGATCGCGTTCATCCGGCGCGCGTCCCGGGTGTAGGCGTTGATCTCGTAGGTCACCGCGAAGTCTCCGAGCGCCTTCTGGAGCACGAACGGCGGGGGCGCGCTCTCGAGGCCCGGCGTGCGGCGCGCGGCTTCCAGGAGCATCGCCTCGACCTGTCGCCACGGCGTCTCGTAGCCGATCCCGACGGTCGTGTGGAGAATCAGGCCCTCCTTTCGGGCGAGAGAGCTGTAGTTCGTCACGTTTCCGCCGAGGATCACGGTGTTCGGAACGACCACCTCCTCGTTCTTCGTCGTCCGCAGACGGGTGACCATGAGGCTCGTCTCCTCGACGTCGCCCATCTCGTCTCCGATCCGGATCCGGTCGCCGACCCGGAACGTGCGGCGATAGGTCATCGTGTAGCCCGCGATGATGTTGCTGATGAACGAGGAGGAGCCGAGCGACACGACGACTCCCAGGAAGAGCGAGACTCCCTTGAACGCGTCCGTCTGCGAGCCCGGGATGTAGGGAAAGATCACGACCAGAAACAGCACCACGACCGCCGCGCGAACGAGACGGAAGGTGGGCCGGGCCCACTCGGGGTCGAACCCCCGGAGCTGCGCCGAGCCCCGCTCCACGGCCTCGAAGAAGAGCCGGATCGTCCGCAGCAGGAAGCGCGTGAAGATCCAGGCCACGGCGATGAACAGGAGACCGGGAAGCGACGCCAGGACGCCGCGTCCGATCGTGACGACGGGATCCGCGACCCAGCCCAGAAGCGACTGCGCGATGGCGCGCGTCCAGGGAAACGCGCCGAGCGCGGCGTTCAGGTAGGCGTAGACGAGCAGGAGGCCGAGCAGCACGATCAGGAGCCGAACGGTTCCGAGCACGAAGTCCCGGATCCGCTCCACGCGGAGGACCCGGTTCGATTTCGCCTCCAGCCTGGCGATCTTCCGGGCCCAGCGCCGGTTGAACCAGCCGCTCAGCCACCGGTGGAGGCGTCGCAGGAACAGGAGCAGCGCCACGAGCAGCACCGCGCCGAGGAGGGCGAATCCGGCGGAGACCAGGAGGCTCTTCGGGTCGCGGGCCTCTCGCCACTCTTCGATCGCCAGCCGGACTCGCTCGGTGTACACGAACCCGATCTGGTCGAGTGTCGCTCGGGCCAGCTCGGCGTCGCGATCGACGAGGGTGACGATCCGGTGATCGCCGACCCGGATCTCGACACCCTCGGCGGTCGTCTCTCGACGCACGTCGGCCGTTCGCACGGCGGGGTCGCGCGCCGCGTCCCGGATCCGTTCGGCGATGTCGTCCGCCCGCCGGTCGGCGGGATACGCCGCGACACCCCGCACGGGAAACAACGTGCGACCGTCGATCCGGACATCGGCGAACTCGACGCCCTCCCGGAGAACCTCCCCGGCGGCCTGCGAGCGAGTGTCCTGGGCTCCGAGTCCGGAGGTGAAGACCGAGACGGCGACGACGGTGACGACCGATGCGGACCGCAGGGTGCGATGCATGGTGTGGCGGTCTCCTGCAGGGACGGGAATCGGAACCTGTCCGGCCGGGAATCGGGGAGCAATATAGGGGGTCCCGACCCGGCCGCGGCAGTCGTCTCGATCGACCGGCGACACGAGACCCCCGTATACTCCGGAAGATGTCCGGCACGGAGCCCGAAGGCCCTCGGAGGGCGCTGCGGGGAACGGAGGCGAGACGTGGTCAGAGCGACGATTCCGGGGACGCTGAAGCGGGAGATGGAGGCGCTACTGGACGAGATCGGCTGGTGCGCGAAGCTCGCGCGGGATCCGGACCGCAGGGCCGCCCGGGTCCCCTCGGTGTCCGGGTGGAGCGTAGCCGAGCAGCTCGAGCACCTCCTTCTCGCCGACCGTCGCATCCTGGACTGGCTCGAAGCGGCCGCCCGCGGGGCCGTGCCGCGGGGCCGGGGAGGACCGTCGGCCACCGGCCGCTGGGTCCTCTGGGTCGGCGCCATTCCGCGGGGACGGGGCACGGCGCCGGACGGCACCCGGCCCGAGGGGCTCGCTCCCGACACCCTGGCGACAGAATGGTCGACGATTCTCGACAGGACCCGCGCCCTCCGGAAGCGGTCGCCCGAGCTCCGTGCCAGCCCGGGTCGCTGGGAGCACCCGCTGCTCGGATCGTTCGGCACCTGGCACTGGACCCGCTTCGCGAGAGTCCACCACAGGCACCACGGGGCCATCATCACCGAGATCCTCGCCCGCGCGGGCGAGTGAAGGAGTCCTGACCATGGGCGCGTTCCACCGGCGATCCCCGCTCCCGGGACGTTCCCCGGCCGCGGCGGCGATTCTCTCCGTACTCCTCTCGGCCGCCTGCTCGGGCGCGCCCGACCCCGCGACCGGCCCCGTGGAAGACGCCTGCGCCTCCACGCTCGTCTCCGCCCCGGAGCACCCGGTCGCCCCCGAGCGTCTCGCGGCGCGGCGCGGCGCGCTGGCGGAGCTGATGGGCACGGGAGTGGCGGTGATACGGTCGACGACGACTTCGGACGTCTCGGGAACGGGCGCGCGACGATCGTCGGACTTCGTGTACCTGACCGGACTCGCGCTCCCGGGCTCGTGGCTCGTGATCGTGGCCCGGGACGACGCTTCGCCGGTGTCCGTCCTGTTCGTGCCGACCGACTCGAGCCGGCCCGCGAGGGCGGCGCCCGTGCGTGCGGTGACGGGAATATCGGACGTGCGCTGCGCCGCGAGCGCGCCGGCCGAGATCGCGGCGAGGGTGCGGGCCTCGACGGTCGCGGCGCCCGACGGCCGGCTCTACGTGTCCACGAGCATGCGGGGGGCGCCCGATTCCGCCGTGACCGCCGCGGTCGACACGACGGGGCTTCCGGTCGCCCCGGTCGGGCCCCTGATGGCGACGCTCCGACCGTCCAAGGACGAGACCGAGCTCGCGCGACTTCGGCGGGCCGCGGCGATCACGGCCGAGGGCGTGGTCGCGGCGATGGAGGCCGTGCGACCGGGAATGCGCGAGGACTCCCTCCAAGCCCTGCTCGAGCGGGCGTTTCGTGCCCGGGGTGCCTCGGGCACGAGTTTTCCGAGCATCGTGGCCTCGGGCGCCAACGCGCTCGAGCTCCACTACAGCCGAAACGACTCGATCATGGAGTCGGGCGACCTGGTCCTCGTCGACGTGGGCGCCGAGTACGCGGGTTACGCGGGCGATGTCACGCGGACGTTTCCGGTTTCCGGCCGCTTCACGGACCGCCAGCGGGCCCTCTACGACCTGGTCCTGGAAACTCAGCGCGCGGCGATCGAGGCGGTCCGACCCGGGGTGACGATCGAGGAGTTGAACCGGATCGCCCGCGAAACGATGGCCGGAGCCTCCGGCGACCTGTGCGGCGCGCGGGGGTGCGAGCCGCATTTCATCCACGGCCTCTCCCACCATCTCGGGCTCGACGTGCACGATCCCGGCCGGCCGGGGCAGCCGCTCGCGCCCGGCATGGTCATCACGATCGAGCCCGGCGTCTACCTCCCCGAGGAGGGGATCGGAATCCGGATCGAGGATGACGTCCTGGTGACGGCGGAGGGGCACGAAGTCCTGACGGTCGCGGCGCCGAAGTCGGCCTCAGAGGTCGAGGCCCGGATCGCGGCGGGGCGCTGAGACCGCGTGCAGCGGGACAGCGGGGGGAAGGGCACGTGCGAGGGGGGCGACCGGCCGTGCGGGTGATCGTCGGTCCCGCCGTCGCGGTGGCCCTCCTCGCGGTCGCCTGGGTCGCGCTCGCCTGGACGCTCCAGCGTCGGATCCTGTTCCCCGCCCCGTCCGCCCCGCCCATCTCCCCGGCGGAGGACCGCGGAGACGTGCGGATCGCCCGTCTGGGTCCCGACCGGGTCGAAGCGTGGTTCCTCCCGCCGCGCGGCGGAGGGCCGCCGGCTCCGGCGGTGCTGTTCACCCACGGGAACGGAGAGCGCATCGACGACTGGCTCGTTCCCTTCTCGGCCCTGCCGGATTCGGGCGTGGGAGCGCTGCTTCTGGAATATCCCGGATACGGCCGCTCGGGCGGACGTCCCTCGGAGAGCTCGATCCGGGAGGCGGTCGTCGCGGCGTGGGACTACCTCGAGGCCCAACCGGAGGTCGACCCGGGGCGCATCGTCGCGTGGGGCCGGTCGCTCGGGGGCGCGGCCGCCGCGCGCCTGAGCCGCGAGCGGGACCCCGCCGCTCTGGTGCTCGAGTCGACGTTCACGGGCGTTCGGCCTCTCGCCCGCCGGTTCGGCCTCCTGGGCCCGCTCGTCCGCGACCCGCTGGAGAGCCTGGCGGCGGTGGCAGCGTACCGCGGACCCGTGCTCGTGATCCACGGCGAGGAGGACACGCTCGTCCCGGCCGAGCATGGACGCGCCCTCGCCGCGGCCGCGGCCTCCGGTGAGCTCCTTCTGCTGCCGTGCGGCCACAACGACTGCCCGTTCGCGTGGCCGCGCGTTCGGACGTTCCTCACGCAGCGGGGCCTGCTCCCGTAGATTCGGGATCGGTTCGGAACGCCCGAAGCGGAGAGTTGGGACCCGGGAGGAGGTGAGGCGACCCTGAGCATCACGCTGTACGAGAGGCGCGTCGCAGCGGGCCTGTCCGCCGCACTCTGGCGGGCGCGGCACCTCGCCCCCTGGCCGGAGCAGGTGGCGCGGCGCCTGGACGGCGAGACGGACCGGCTCGCGATCCTCTCGGACATGCACCGGGGAAAGCGGGACCGCGCGGACGACTTCCTCCCGTGCTTGGAGTCCTACCTCGCCGCTCTCTCCCACTACGAGGAGGAGGCCTACCGCCTGGTCCTCCTCGGCGATGTCGAGGAGCTCTGGAAGAACCGCCCGCGCGAGGTCGTCGACGCGTACCCCGAGGTCTACGCCCGGGAGGCGGCGATCCACGCGTCCGGGCGACTGCTCCGGCTGTGGGGAAACCACGACGAGGATTGGGCGTCGCCCCAGCTCGTGGCGCACGAGCTTCAGGAAATCTACGGGGGTACCGACCTCGTCGTCGGAGAGAGCGTCCTCCTCGAACTCGGCCTCGGGGAGCGCGATCTGGGCTCCCTGTTCATCGTGCACGGGCACCAGGGAACGGGTCTCAACGACTCGCTCGCCTTTCTCGCCCGATTCACGGTGCGCTTCATCTGGAAGCCGATCCAGCACCTGGTCCAGACGTCGCGGACGACGCCTTCGGCGAACCGGCGCGTCCGCGAGAAGCACAACCGGGCCACGCGTCTGTGGGCCGAGCGCCACGAGAAGCTGCTCCTGATCACCGGACACACGCACCGGCCGGTGTTCGCGTCGATCTCCATCCTCGACGAGCTCGAGCGCAGACTGGGCGTCGACATCGACGAGATCACGCACCGGGTCGACGACGCCGAGTTCTGGGACGACGTCGTCACAGAGTGCATGGAACGGGGCTGGCTGGGCGATGCGGCCCCGTGCGGCCCGCCCGCCCCGGATTCGCGGCGCTCCATGCAACCGAGCCTGTTCAATTCGGGGTGCTGCTGCTATCAGGACGGCCGGATCACGGGGCTCGAAATCTCGGACGCCGAGATCCGCCTCGTGCTCTGGAGCCCGGGCTCGCCGGACGGGCGACGGTTGCTGGCGCGCGCTCCGCTGGAGCGGGTGTTCGAGCGGATCGACTGAGGGGGCGGGCGGCCCCCGGGGGCCGCCGGGACGCGGGTACTGGGCTTTTCGCCCGCGGGATGCTATCATTCCCCGCAGTAACGAGTAGTCGGCACGGGATGATGCAGCTTGGACGTATGTACTGCACTCCGACTATTCAGAACCTGTCAGGAGTACAGCACATGCGTACGACGGGCACCGTGAAGTGGTTCAACGCCGAGAAGGGCTACGGCTTCATCACCCGCGACGACGGTGGCAAGGACGTGTTCTGCCATCACAGCGCGATCCAGGGTGAGGGCTTCAAGACTCTCGACGAGGGACAGCGGGTCGAGTTCGACGTCGTGCAGGGCCAGAAGGGCCCGGCGGCGGAGAACGTCAAGAAGCTCTAAACCGGCTTCGAGACACAAAGCAGGGAGCGAAGGCCCCGTCGGCAGCCGCCGGCGGGGCCTTCGTCGTTCGGGACCGGAAGGCGCCGCGGGCGGTCTTCGCGGAGTCGGTACGGTTCTCTCTCGTGGCGCTCCGGCCTCCCGCTCCCCCGACCGCGGCGGCGCGCGACAGGGAGCGGGTCCGGGGGGAGGTTCCGGGGACGCGGGAACGAGCGGACGTTATCTTTTCGCACTCGTCGATTGTCGATCACATCGAACGACCAGGATTGGACCCATGAAGCGAACGTCTGACGCGCGCTGGAACGGCGACCTGATGAAGGGCAACGGAACGATGCGCCTCGGCAGCGGGGCCTACGAGGGGAAGTACTCGTTCGGCTCCCGGTTCGAGCAGGACCCGGGCACGAATCCCGAGGAGCTGATCGCGGCGGCGCACGCCGGCTGCTTCTCGATGGCGCTGTCCGGGGCCCTCGGCAAGGCCGGCGGCACGCCGGAGAGCATCGAGACGAACGCCGTCGTCCACCTCGAGAAAGTGGACGCGGGCTTCGCGATCACGAGCATCGACCTCCACACGAAGGTGAAGGCGGGCGGAGTCTCGAAGGAGCAGTTTCTCGCGGTCGCGGAAGACGCCAAGAAGAACTGCCCGGTCTCGAAGGCCCTCGCCGCCGTCCCGATCCGGCTCGAGGCCGAGCTGGCCTGACAGGGATCGGGCCGGGGACGCCGTCCCCCGGCGGCGGCGTCCCCGGCCCGCTCGAGAGGGCCCCTCTTTCCTCTCGCCGGCGCGGCAGTATGGTGGACAGGTCCAGGCCGCGCGGAACCGGAAGCGAGGGAGGCCGTCTCTGTCGAGACCGGGTGAGACAAGCGCCGCCGGTCCGGAGCTCGCGCGCGTCGTCGGGCTCCCCGGCGCGATCCTGCTGGGTCTCGGCTCCATCGTCGGGACCGGCGCCTTCGTCAGCATCGGGATCGCGGCCGGTGTCGCCGGCCCCTCCGTGCTCGTCGCGATCGCGGTCGCGGCGTGCCTCGCGGCCTGCAACGGCCTCTCCAGCGCCCAGCTCGCCGCCAGCCACCCGGTGAGCGGCGGAACATACGAGTACGGGTACCGGTACCTCAGCCCCACCCTCGGGTTCGCCGCGGGGTGGATGTTCTTGTGCGCGAAGTCGGCCTCCGCCGCCACGGCGGCCCTCGGACTGGCCGGGTATGCCCTGAACGCGTTCGGGATCACCGCCGCAGCCGGACACGTGGCCCTCGCGGTCGCGTCCGTGGCGGCGATCACGGCGCTCGTGGCCGGGGGAATGTCCCGCTCGAACCGCGCCAACGCCGCGATCGTGTCGATCACGCTGCTCGCGCTCGCGGCGTTCGTCGTGGCGGGCGCTCCGGCGGCCGTCGACCGGGCCGGGACGAACCTGGCGGGCACCGTCTCCGGCATCGCCGACCTCAGGGCCGTGCTCGAGGCCTCCGCGCTGATGTTCGTCGCCTACACGGGGTACGGACGCATCGCCACGCTCGGCGAGGAGGTGCGGACGCCCCGGCGGACCATCCCGCGGGCGATCGTCGTCACGCTCGTCGTCTCGGCGGCGCTGTACCTCGGGGTCGCGATCGTGGCCGTCGGAACGGTGGGCGCGGATGAGCTGGCGCGGCTGACCCGGGTCACGGCGGCGCCGCTGGAGGAGGCGGCGCGCAGCTTCTCGGGACCGCTTCTCCCGCGGCTGCTGGCGCTCGGCGCGATCACGGCGATGCTCGGGGTTCTCCTCAATCTCGTGCTCGGCCTGTCCCGGGTGGTGCTCGCGATGGCGCGCAGGGGCGACGCACCCGCGGGGCTCGCGCGCGTCGCCGCCGCGACGGGCTCGCCGCGCGCGGCGGTGCTGGCGGTCGGAACCGCGATCGCCGCGATCGCGCTGATCGGGGACGTCGGCATCACGTGGTCGTTCAGCGCCGTCACCGTCCTCGTCTACTACGCGCTCACCAACCTGGCGGCGCTCCGGCTTCCCCCGGAGGCCCTCCTGTTTCCGCGCTGGATCTCGGTCGCGGGGCTCGCGGGCTGCCTCGGACTCGCGTTCTGGGTGGAGCCCCGGGTGTGGCTCGCGGGGCTGATGCTGCTGGCCGCCGGAGTCGGCGCGCGTGCCGCCTGGAGGCGCGTCTCCGCCTGAGAAGACGAGAGCCGAGGCCCGGGCCGACGCGACCCCCGACGGTCCCTCCGGTGTACCGCCACCCCAGCCCCCCGCGCGCGCCCCGGAAGCCGACAGGGAGAGTGCCCGATGAAGGTGACGTCCCAGATCCTCCTGCTCGCAGCGCTCGTGCCCGCGGCCCCGTGCCCGGCGCAGACGTCGGACACCCTCCGGTTGCTCGCCGGGCCGACACGGCCCGGTACCGCACCGTCCGCGGTCGCCGCGGGGGACCTCGACGGCGACGGGCGGGTGGACCTGCTGGTCACGAACACCGGAGATGGGACCATCTCGCTGCTCGTCGGCGACGGGGCGGGCGGCTGGACGGGGATCCGGGCGATGCCGGCGGGAGAAAACCCGGTGGACGTGGCGATCGGCGACCTCGATCGCGACGGCGACCTCGACGCCGCGATCGCGAACCACGAGACCGACCACGTCACCCTTCTCGCGAACGACGGGGCGGGCCGACTCGCGTCGTTCGAAGACTCTCCTCTGGGCCTGGAGCTCGGGCCGCACCCGCACGCGGTGGAACTGTCCGACCTCGACGGCGACGGTCGGCTCGACCTCCTCGTGGACGACCGGACCGGAGAGGCGATTCTCCTGCTCCGGGGCGAAGGAGACGGGACGTTCGCGAGCCAAGTAGACCGGATCGCCGTCGGAGGGGACCCGTACCGGGGGATGGTCCTCGCGGACCTGGACGGGGACGGCCTGACGGACCTGGTCACCCCGAATCGCGACGAGGTGGCGGTCGTGGTCCGAACGCCGGGGGGCGGGTTCGCTCCCCCGTTCGGGATTCCCGCCTCGGGGCCGTTCGAGGTCGGCGCCGGCGATCTGGACGGAGACGGGGCCCTCGACCTGGTGGTCGCCGAGGAGCCAGGACGCGTCCGCGTTCTCGCGGGGCGCGGAGACGGAAGTTTCGGGACCGAGCCGTGGTTCGAGGAGCGCTGGGCCCGGGGCGCGAAGGCCGTCGCGGTCGGCGACTTCGACGGGGATGGGACGGACGACGCCGCGGTGACGAACTGGAGCTCGCACGAGGCGCTCGTCCTCTTCGGAGGCCCGGACGGGATCCGGACGCAACGGGTCGAGGGAGGAGAACATCCCTGGGGGATCGGGGCCGCCGACCTCACGGGCGACGGCACCGATGAGCTCCTGGTCCTCGACAACACGGGCGACGCGCTCCGGGTCTACGGGATCGGCGCCCCGTAGCCGGCGCCGCGCCGCCGGAGACGGCGCCGCGCTACTCGCGCCGCCTCGTCCGCTCGTACTCGTGGGGCGGAGGCTCGGGCATCGGGGCCCCGGGGTCGGGACGGGGGTTCGACTTCAGGGCCACCACGAGCCGGTCCCGGGCCGCCCCCCTCTGGTGGGCGCTCGACTTCGCCGGTTCGGCCCAGCGGTTGAAGGCGCCCCTCGACAGCGCCTGTCGGAGCGCCCACTTCGTCCTGCCCTGCCCGGTGGCGTCGGAAGCGGACGGGCTCGTGACGTGCTTCGCGCCGTGCACGAGAGCCACGCGCCCGGCCCCGCGCTCCCACGCCGCCTCGACGACATCCTCCGCGAAGCGCAGCGCGGTCTCCGTGGCGTAGCCGTGCAGGTCGACCTGAACCTCGCGGCCGTCGCTCCGGAACGTAATGACGGGCTTCCCCCGGCTCATCCCTCTTCCCCCGCTTCGGCGTCCCCATCCGCCGCGGGCAGCGGCAGGTCGACCTCCTCGCCCCAGAGGTGGTCCGCGAACCACTGCCAGTTGTGCCAGGTGGCGGCGAGGCGCTCCTTCGGCTTCGTGATCCCGTGCCCGAACCCCTTGTAGACGATGAGCCTCGTCTCCACGCCGACGTCCTTCAGGCCCTGGTAGAGCTGATAGGCGTTCGGGATCGGCACCCGCCGGTCGTTTTCTCCGTGCTGAATCAGGGTCGGCGTCGAGGCGTCGAGTACGTAGGTCATCGGCGAGGTCCTGGCGTAGATCTCGGGGTCCGCCCAGGGCGTCGCCTTCAGGTACTGGCGCGTGAACGGGTGGATGTCCGTGTTCACGTAGTAGGTCATCCAGTCGGAGATGCCCGCCCCGACGGAGATCGCGGCGAAGCGGTCCGTCGTCGTCGTCAGGAACGCGGAGATGTAGCCGCCCTGGCTCCATCCCATCGCGCCCATCCGCGTCGTGTCCACGATCCCCATCCCGACGACGTGATCGACGCCGGAGAGCACGTCCCAGGCATCGCCGACGCCGAGGTTCCTGACGTTCAGGGACCGGAAGGCCTCGCCGTAGCCGGCCGAGCCCCGGTAGTTGGGTCGGAGCACCAGGGCGCCCTTCGCCAGCCACTGGGTGATCGGATACACGTAGTCGCGGAGCTGGGCGGGGTAGTCAATGCCGGTCGGGCCTCCGTGGATCACGACGAGCAGCGGATACCGACGCGCCGGATCGAAGTCGGCCGGTCGGTGCAGAACGCCCTCGATCTCCGCCCCGTCCTCGCTCGCCCAGCGGACCACCTCGCTCGTGCCGAGCTCCCAGTCCGCGACCTGGAGGGTCATCTCCGTGATCGGCTCGGGGCGCCAGTCGTCGACCCGCGTCCGGTAGAGCTCGTCGAGCCCGGTCGGCGTGCCGCCGTCGATGGCGACGGTCTCCCCGTCCGCGGAGAAGGAGAGCCCCCACACGCGCGCCGGCGTCTCCGCGAAGGTCCGGAACTCGCCGGTCTCGGGGTCGATCCGGTAGACTGGGCGGTCGGTGCCCCGCCAGGCGGTCGCGAAGATCCCCTTCGGCGTCCACCAGTAGGAGTAGACGGACTCGTCGAGGTCCGCCGCGAGCCGGATCGCCTCGCCGCCGGAAGCGGATACCTTCCATACGCCCGTGTTCCGGTAGTAGTCGGACGTCGTGTCGGCGCCGGCGGAGGCGTAGAGGATCCACGCGCCGTCCGGCGACCACTCGATCCCGGACTCGGAGCCGGGCCCGGCGGCCACCGGGGCGATCGTGCCCGAGGCGACGTCGAGCACGGAAATGTCGCTCCGGGCGTTGATCGAGGGCTCGGGCGCGTGCTGCAGGGCGATCCGCGTCCCGTCCGGCGACCACGCGAAGCTCTCGACGGTGAACGCGTCCCCCCCGGTCAGGCGCCGCGGCTCGGGGATCGAGTCGGGCACGACGTCCACGACCCAGAGGTGGGTCCGCCCCCGGGTCTCGTCCTCGACCGACCAGGCCCCGTAGCGCTCCTCCCGTCGCTTCTCGAGCGAGTCGGGCGGCTCGGTGGCGGTGAAGGCGATGCGGGCGCCGTCGGGCGCCCAGCGGAAGGCGCTCACGCCCTCCTCCACGTCGGTCAGCGGCGCCGCCTCTCCGCCGTCCGGACGGATCAGGTGCAGCTGCGTCTTCTCGTTCCGGTTCGAGAGGAAGGCGATCCACGACCCGTCGGGCGACCATCGGGCCGAGCGGCTCGTCCCTTCGGGCGAACGCGTGAGGCGAATCGCGCCCCTCCCCTCCCGCCAGAGATGGAGCTCGGCGTCGTACCGATTCTCGTCCCAGTTCACGGACCGGACCTGGAAGACCACGCTCCGCCCGTCGGGAGAGATCTCCATCCCGCCGACCGAACGGAGCCCGATCACGTCCTCGAAGCTCGGGCCGGGCACGGTCTCGTCGGCGCCCTCCTGTCCGCGGGCGCCGGCCGGAGAACCCAGCAGGATCGCCGCGACGAAGAGCGTCGGGATCGGACGGAGTCGGACAGCTGGCATCGAATCGGCTCCTGGGCGGGAGTGCGGATCGGAGAATCTCCGTCGAAGATGCCCTCGCGCGGGGACCGGGGCCACCGCCGGACGGCGGCGCGGCCGGAACCTGTCGTTCCGGCCGCGCCCTCGCGACATTCGAGGTCCGACCCTTCTCGAACCGGGAGAGACTCGTTGCCGGACGAGACCGCACACGAGGCCTTCGAGCTGCCACTCGCGATCACGGCCGAGGACATCGACGTCCTCGATCACGTGAACAACGTCGTCTACCTGCGCTGGGTCCAGGACGCCGCCGTGGCGCACTGGCGCCACGCGGCGACCGCCGAGGAGCAGCGGAGGATCGTCTGGGTCGTGGCGCGTCACGAGATCGACTACCGACGCCCGGCCCGCCTCGGGGACGCGATCGTGGCGCGCACCTGGGTCGGAACCGCGTCCCGCTCCGGGTTCGACCGCCACACGGAGATCCTGCGCGCCGGAGACCGGGCACTCCTGGCGCGCGCCCGCACCGTGTGGGTGCCGATCGACCCGTCGACGGGACGTCCGACGGGGGTCGAGGACGAGGTCCGACGACGCTTTTCGGTCCCTGACGAGGGAAGCGCCGGCCGCCATCGCACGGAGAACGACGGGCCGCGCTGAACCGGTCGCGCGCCGGACGTCGAGACCGCCCGTCGCAAACGGACGTCCGACGAGAGCCGGGCGCGCGTCCCCGGCATGAACGAGGCGCGGGCGGGCGGGTAGACCGGAAGGTCCGACCGTCGTTGTCCCGCTGCCACCGAACGGAGGTTCGCATGTCGATCGCCGCGTCGCTGCTCCCCGAGTTCGATCACGAGATGGCCGGCACCCGAAGGGCGCTGGAGCGCGTGCCCGACACCTCCTTCGCGTTCACCCCGCACGAGAAATCGCTTTCGATGCAGGGCCTGGTGACGCACCTGGCGAACCTCCCCCACTGGACGACGGTCACCGTCGAGACGGACGAGCTGGACATGGACGCGCCGGACGGAGCGGCGCAGAGGGCGGAGCCGGTCGGATCGACGTCGGAGGCCCTGCAGATGTTCGACCGCAACGTGGCGGCCGCCCGCGAAGCGCTCGCGGGGGCTTCCGACGAGACGCTGCTGGGCCCCTGGACGCTGCGGTCGCAGGGCCGGACGGCGTTCACGATGCCGAAGGTCGCGGTCCTGCGTAGCTTTGTGATGAACCACATGATCCATCACCGCGGGCAACTCACGGTCTATCTCCGCCTGAACGACGTTCCGCTCCCGGCGCTCTACGGCTCCTCGGCGGACGAGCAGTCCTGATCGCCGTGACGCGCCTCGGCCCGAATCCAGAAGGAAGGAGGAGCACCGTGATCGCACGGGTGTGGCACGGGGCCGTGCCGGCCGACTGGGCCGACGCCTACCAGGAATACCTGCGGAAGACGGGCATCCGGGACGCCGCCGCGACCCCCGGAAACCGCGGGGTGCGGGTCCTGAAGCGGGTCGAGGAGGACGTCGCCCATTTTCTCTTCCTCTCGTTCTGGGATTCGATGAACGCGATCCGGGCCTTCGCCGGCGAGGACGTCGATCGCGCCCGGTACTATCCGGAAGACGAGATCTTCCTTCTGGAACTGGAGCCGGAGGTCACGCACTACGAGGTGCTGGAGACGGACGCGTGAACGCCCGGGGCGACGGGAAGCGCCGGGGCCGGGATTCGCGCGACAGCTGGTCGGCCGTGAAGGCCGATGTGGCCGGATACGCGCGGCTCCTGGCCGGGATCGTGCTCCTCCTGTGGGCGGTCCTCGCGATCGACCTGCTTCTCGGCGGCAGCCTGCGCGGCCTGGGCATCCGCCCCCGCCAGGCGGCGGGGCTCATCGGGATTCCGCTGCACCCGTTCCTTCACGTCGGCGTGTTCCACCTCCTGATGAACACGATCGGGATCGTGGTCCTCGGGGGGCTCCTGCTGCTGCGCGACGAGCGGGACTTCTGGCTCGCGACGGCACTCGGCGTCGTCGTGGGCGGGACGGGGACCTGGCTGCTGGGAAGTCCGGGCATCCACATCGGGGCGAGCGGCGTCGTGTTCGCCTACTTCGGCTACCTCCTGACGACGGGCCTGTTCGAGCGACGGATCGGCGCCCTGCTGCTCTCGACCCTCGTGTTCCTGGCATGGGGCGGGCTCCTGCTGGGGCTGCTGCCGGGACAGCGCGGGATCTCGTGGGAAGGCCACCTGTTCGGGTTCCTCGCCGGCGTGCTCGTGGCCCGGCTGAGGGCGAGGAGACGGACGAGCCCCGCCGGGTGAGAGCGGCCGCGACCCCCCCGGCTCCGGACGGCAGCCGGGGGGTCGCGCCGGCTCAGATCCGCGAGGCGGAGAGTTCCAGGTCGGCGTGACGCCACGCCCGCTCCCTCTCTTCCCGGACCGCGGCGGCCTCCTCCGGCCGTCCCTGCGCCTCGAGCGCCCGTTCGAGGCCGAGGAGCGACCAGCCGTTCGCGGGGAACCGGAGCAGGTCCTTCCGGTAGGCGGCCTCCGCCTCGACGGGCCGGTTCGCCTCCAGGAGGGCGCGCCCGAGCACGTGCCGTACCGGCAGGTACCAGACCGGCGGCTCCTCGTACAGCATGCCGTCCTCGAGCGCGGCGGCCCTCTCGAGGTGCGTGACCGCACCCGCGGGATCGCCGCTCCGCATCGCGATCTCACCGGCCAGCGCGGATTCCGCGATCGCGACCACGACCTCGGGACCCTCTCCGGCCTCGGCCGCGTTGAGCTCGCCGGCGATCCGCCGGACGGTGGAGAGCTCGCTCCGCGCCTCGTCGGGTCGATCCGTCGCCGCATAGGCGACGCCCCGGGCGTAGTGCGCCATCGCGGTCGCGATCGGAAGCTCCGGCGGGGGCATCGTCTCGGCGAGGACGCCGGCCCAGTCGCCGAAGGTGACCATCGCGAGACGCGGCAGAACGGTCACGTTCTGGACCCAGTAGATCTGCCGCGCGACCTCGAGCGGGACCTTCGGCGCGACCTGCCGGGCGGCCCACAACGCCTTCTCGCTCATGCCGGCCATCGTCGCCGCGAACCACATGAAGTGGTAGTTGTGGGGATAGTACGCGGCCGGATAGAGCCCGCCCGGGCGCTGGTCCTGGATGTAGGACTCGTCGGCGTGCACGGCGTGCTCGTTGGCGACCACCGCATCGTGATATCGTCCGACCCGGATGTAGATGTGACCGGGCATGTGCACGATGTGCCCGGCTCCCGGCATCAGCCCCGCGAGGCGCTCCGCGCACGCCACGGCCCGCTCCGGGTACGCTGCCTCCACCGCGTGGATGAAGTAGTGGCAGGCGCCCGGGTGGTCGGAATCGACGGCCATCGCGCGCTCGAGGCGTGCGAGGATCGTCGGCGTGTCGGGCCGGGGCTCGCGGCTGTCGTAGTCACCCGTCCAGTAGTTCCAGGGACTCAGGTTCATGAGGGCCGCGGCGGAGAGGCTCAGCACGTCCGGATCGTCCGGCCACGCGGCCGCGACCTCCGACATCTGCCGGGCGTACGCGGAATCGAGAGGGGCGCGCTCGGCGGTGGGGTCGTCCGCGTACCGCGCCGCCAGGGCTTCGATCAGCGCCCGCTCGCCGGCCGGGGCGTCCGTCGCCAGCGCGCGGGCCCGGTCGATCGCCTCCCGCGCGAGGGCGCCCGACGCCGAGTCCATCGGCGCGTTGATGTTCGGTCCCGCGGCGAGGGCGATCCCCCACCAGCACATCGCGCAGCCGGGATCGTGCACGAGCGCCGCCCGGTAGGATCGGATCGCTTCGCCGTGGTTGAAGCCGTACTGGAGCCGCAGCCCCTGGTCGAACCACGCCGCCGCGGCCTCCGAGTCGGTCGCGATCCGACGGTGGTAGGAGCCGAGGTCGTCGTACAGGGGCACGCTGTCCCCCGAACCGGGCAGCACCGTCATGGCGGCGTGCGTCTCGTCGTGGTCGTGGTCGTGCGCGGTCGCCTCCTCGGAGGCGGTCTTCGGCCCCGCGCAGCCGGCGAGGCCCGCGGCGAGGAGGGCCAGCACGGACATCCAGCCGGTTCGCTTGATCATCATGGCTCGGGTCCTTCTTTCGTGTTTGGTTCGTCCCGTCGGGACCGGCGGACGGCAGTCCGGGGACATGCCTGCGTGTCCAGCCTACATCGAGATGCGTCGCGGAAGGCAGAGGTGCGACATCGCGGCCCGCGCGCGGCCGCGCTCCCGGACCCCCGCCCGAGGAGATAGACTGAATCATGGCCCTCGTCGGGAGC
>Ga0316578_10000193_pt1 | contig 17172 bp, 5 predicted proteins | sample J0NA_2_FD_203076 | JGI IMG/M metagenome (GOLD analysis project Ga0316578, IMG submission 203076) | Rhizosphere microbial communities from salt marsh grasses in Alabama, United States - J0-2_160517rDrC | ecosystem: Host-associated > Plants > Roots > Rhizosphere | place: USA: Alabama | collected... | reverse complement strand
CCCATCATCCCGGTGCTGGAAGGCGTGATCGTCATGCCACTCATTGGCTCTATCGACACGCTGCGCGCTAGGGACGTGACCCGCAGCCTGTTGAGGGGGATTCGCGAGCATCGCGCCAAGGTGGTAATCTTGGATATCACCGGCGTGCCGATCGTGGACAGCGGTGTGGCGGCATACCTGAACAAGACGATTCAGGCGGCGCGGCTAAGGGGTGCGCGGACGATCGTCACCGGCGTCTCGGACGCAGTGGCAGAGACCGTCGTCGATTTGGGTATCGATTGGAGTGACGTTGAGACGTTGCGGGACTTGCGGACCGGGCTGCGCGCGGCGCTATCGGGCGGGGCGGTGTTTCGTAGGAGGAAAGAGTTGGATGGTAGATAATCCGGGTGTAAGGTAAGTCGATTGAGGAGGTCGCTTTGTGAGCAAAGATGAACACAACGTATCTGGTAGGCGCGATGTCCGTCCGACAATCGCTTATCTGACCCCCGAGGCTGTCGTCTCTCCGACCGCGATGAACCTGTGGTCTGGGGTAGAGGCTGGGGCGCGGGAGCATGATCTGAATTTGATCGCCTTCCCCGGAGGAAACCTCCGTTCTAGACTACGAGGGCAGGCCAATATCATCTACGAGTTGATTACCCCAGAAACCTTCGCCGGGCTGATCACCTGGGCAGCCGCTCTACAACATTCGGGGTTCCAAGACGAGACCTTGAGCGAAGAAGAACTGAGCGCCCTGCATACTCGATATCATCCGCTGCCGATCGTGACCTTGTCAAAAGCTGTACCGGGCCATCCAGTGGTCCTCGTGGAGAGCGAGCAGGGGATGCGGGATGCCATCACTCATCTGATCGAGGTGCACGGTTTTCGCCGGATCGCCTTCATCCGAGGCCCCGAAACTCACCCCTCTGCCAGGGCGCGGTATCGTGCCTACCTGGACACGCTGGCCGACCATGAGATCGGGATGAATGCCGACCTGGTCACTCCTCCTGGAAGTTTTGTGGAGGAACACGGCGCACAGGCGGTTGACCTCTTCCTGGACCAGCGCAATCTGCGCCCGAAAGAGGATATCGAAGCCATCGTCGCGGCCAGCGACATATTTGCGTTGGCGGCGATGGAAGCCCTGCAACGCCGGAGCATTCGTGTGCCAGAAGATGTGGCCATCGTGGGATTCAACGATTCCGCCGAAGCGCGCTGTGCCAGCCCGTCGATCACCTCGGTGACCGTGCCCTTTCAAGAGCAGGGCGGGCAAGCCGTCCGCGTCCTCAAACGCCTGCTGGAAGGTGAGTCCGTGCCGGACGAAACGCTCATCCCATCCGGGCTTGCCATCCACCAGTCCTGTGGCTGCCAGGACGCGACCGTCGTCCAGGCGGGCACGTTCTCACCACGCGTGGGCAAGGGGCTCTCTCTGGAGGAGGTGTTCGTGACCCGGAGAGAGGCCATCGTCCGAGAAATGGTTCAGGCGATGGATATTTGGGAAGGATCTGCCTGGGCAGAGAGTGTGTTGGATGCCTTTATCCTCGATCTTGGCGAATCGCAGCCCGGGGAGTTCCTGACGGCCCTGCGTGAGGTCTTGCGGCGCGCACCCTTGGCTGCTGAGGCTTTGCTGGCCTGTCAAAATGTGCTGTCTGTGCTTCAGCGCTACGCGGTTCCCTATGTGGACTTTCAAAAGGCGTTGCTCTTGACCGGTCAAGCACGCACCATGCTTGGAGAAACCACCTCCCGCGCGTTTGCGCGGTGGCAGGTGCAGGCTCAGAGCCGTGTTCAGACGTTGCAAGCAATCAGCTCAGCCCTCATCGCCACCTTTGAGGTGGAGAGGCTGGTGGACGTGTTGGCCGAGGGGCTGCCTACACTGGGTATACCAAGTTGCTATCTAACGCTGTACGAGGATCCGCAGTCCTATGTCTATCCTCAGCCGGTTCCCGAGCGATCTCGCCTGATCCTGGCATACGACGAGGGTGGGCGCGTGGCGCTGGAGCCGGGAGGAAAGCGATTCCTCACCAAACACATTCTGCTGCAGGGAATACTGCCAGCGCACCGGCGCTACACGATGGTACTGCAACCATTATACTTTCAAGACGCCCAAATCGGGTTTGCCTTGTTCGAGGTCGGGCCACAGGATTGGTCTGTGTACGAAGTTCTACGCGGAGAGATCGCGAGCGCGCTACAAGGGGCGCTGCTGGTGCAGGCGCGCAAGGAGGCAGAGACAGCGCTGGAGAAGGCGTACGCGGAGGTGGAGCGGCAGGTGGCGGAGCAGACGGCAGAGCTGAAGCGAGAGCAAGAGGAGAGCGCTCGCTTGCAACAGGAGGTGATCGAGGCGCAGCAGCGTGCGATCCGGGAGCTATCGACGCCCATCATTCCGGTGCTGGAAGGCGTGATCGTCATGCCGCTAATCGGTTCTATAGACACGACGCGAGCCAGGGACGTCACGCGCAACCTGCTGGCAGGGATCCGCGAGCACCATGCCAGGGCAGTGATCCTGGATATCACCGGGGTGCCCATTGTAGATAGCGGCGTCGCGGCGTATCTGAACAAGACGGTGCAGGCGGCGCGGCTGAAGGGGGCGCGGACGATCGTCACCGGCATCTCGGAGGCGGTGGCCGAGACGATCGTGGATCTAGGCATCGATTGGAGCGGGATCGAGACCTTGCGCGATCTGCGGACCGGGTTGCAGGCTGTGCTATCCAAGGTAGAGGGCCGCGGCCAGTGACCCCGCTATGAGCACGGGTTCGCTGGGAAGAACCAAGGTCAGGGTCGATGCCGGAAAGTTGCTGGGGCATCTGCCTCACAACTGGACCTATATCGGCTACGACGAGATCAACTACACCTATACCCCCGGAGGCCAGGAGCTGCTTGCCAAGTTCATGGCCCTGCAGGAAAAACCCTATTACGTCCGGGCGCACCACCTGCTGTGCACGGGTAACTGCCACGGGTTCTACAAGTGGGGTTCGACCAACGCCTACCTGGAGGACGACGAGGGCCGCCCGATCTACGACTGGACGTTTGTCGACCTCATCTTTGACACACTCCTAAAGCATCGCTGCAAGCCGTTCGTCGAGTTGGGATTCATGCCCCTCGATTTGGTCGATACGACACACTACGCCACTGGCGAGGACGCCTGGACGCTGCAGAACTATCGCACCTACGGGTGGGCGTGCCCTCCCAAGGACTACCAAAAGTGGCACGACCTGATCTTTAATCTGGTTCAGCACTGCGTCGAGCGGTACGGGGACGACGAGATTCGGACCTGGTACTGGGAGCTGTGGAACGAACCCGACATTGCTTACTGGCGCGGGACCATCGACGAGTTCAACAAGCTCTACGACTACACCGCCGCCGCAGTGAAGGCGGTTTGCCCGGAAGCGCGCGTCGGCGGGCCGGGGACGACAAACCCGATCCACAGCCGCCCGTCGGCCGAGTTCCTGGATCGGTTTCTGGGTCATTGTGTCGACGGCGTCAACTGCTTCACAGGGCAGAGGGGCACTCCCATCGACTTTGTCAGTTTCCACGTCAAGGGTGGGGGGTATCGCGCCGACCCCAAGCACCGCAAGCAGCAGCCGCCCTCGGTGAAGCAGATCCTCAGCCACACCCAGGTGGGCCGCGAGATCATTGAAAAGTACCCGACGCTAAAAGGGCTGGAGTGCGTCCTCTCTGAGATCGATCCCGACGGGTGGGCCGCTGGCGGGGCCTGGGATAATGCCAACCTCAACTTTCGCAACACCGAGTATTACCCCAGCTTTGTGGCGGCGGCTTTCGACAAGGTGAGCCGCTATGCCCGGCAGAACGGGTGGGACCTCAAGCTGCTGACGTGGGCCTTTATGTTCGTGGGCGAGCGCTGCTTTGAGGGCACGCGGGCGTTCTCAACCCAGGGCATCGACAAACCGATCCTCAATCTCTTTCGCATGTACGCCTTGATGGGGCAGCGCGAGGTGCTTTTCGAAAGCACTGGCGCCAAAGACCCGCTGGCCTATGCCGATCTGTATGGCCGTGACGAGGAGCCGGATATCTCTGGTTTCGCTGCCCTCTCCGACGAAAGCCTGGAGGTGTTGATCTATAACCACCACGACGATTGGGACGTGAGTGGGGAGTACGAGATCGACCTGCAGATCGAAAACCTGCCCTTTGAGGGGAACGCGCTGCTGTTGACCCATTACCGGATCGACCAATCCCATAGCAACGCCTACGCCGAGTGGGTGCGTCAGGGCAAGCCGATGTATCCCACATCAGAACAGCGGGTGGCGATCAAAGAGCGCGAGGGGTTGGATCTGCTAGAGCCACCTCAAAAGATCGCGTGCGATGGGGGCAGGCTACGGGTGCGCTTTGAGCTGCCGGTGCATGGTATATCGTTGGTGAGCGTCTCTTCCGCGAGGTGACGGGAATGAGAACGGGAGCGTGTTATCAGCACGCTCCCGTTTTGTAGCCGCGATTTCCTAATCGCGTACATTGTGCGGCGTCTCAAACCTCATGCGCGATTAAAGCACTTTGGGAATTTATGGGGAAAAGCCAGAAAACTCCACCGCTTGCGGTGGGGATGAATGGCAAAGCGGGGGATTTGGGGGCGGCAGCCCCCGCGCGAGCAAAGCTCGCACAGGCTTCTTCCCTTAGGAAGCCCCGGCGCAAAGCGCCGGGGAGCTTCACTTCGGCAACCTGCATTTGCCGCCCAGCCCAGAGATAAATCTCCGGGCGGGTAGGTGGCGTGCCCGAATTATTCTCTCAATCTTCATAAATCGCGCCTACGCCTTGCCATCTTCTTGCGAGCCAGGACCAACCCCGGCAGCCCTCCGACTGTCACGAGCCCTATCACCGGCAGTGCCTGCCAGGTTCTCTTCTGGGCGTCGCGGGCGGAGGCTGGCTTTGCATCCCCGCAATTGAGGTCGGCTCCCTGGTCGGGCTGCAGGAACTCGTATTCCAGGCTGCCATCGGGATTGAACCACCACGATAGCTCGCCGCTGTACGGATCGCACGTGGACGCGCCGCACGTGTTCGCGCCATCCGTCCACCAGCAGTTGGTGCCGAGGTCGGCCCCGATGATGCGGTCGTTCGTGCCGGATGAGCCGCGGCACGATACATTGTCGCTAAAGGTCGACGAGCCGCCGTCAAAGTTAAAGTTCCGCTCGGCGCTATCGATAGAGACGTTGCCGGTCACCTCCATGTCGCCCGGGTTGCGGTTCCATGTGATGCCGTGTTTGCCGTTATCGTACGCCAGGTTGTAGCGAAAGACGTGATCCACGGGAATATCCTCGCCGCCCAGCTTGTACCCGTTCTTATCCCCGTTCCCGTGCGTCGTGCCGTCGCTGAGCGTGCCGTTCTCGTACGAGATGCAGTGTTCAATCGTTACCGCACCGATCGGCCCGGTCTCTGATTTGGTATACATGTCCCAGCCGTCGTCGATGTTGTTGTGCGAGACGCAGTAGCGGAAAACATTGCCCTCTCCTGACGTCAGTTTGGCGGCGAACCCGTCCGCATCCTCGCCATCCGCGTCCGCGTTGTCGTGCGACTCGCAACTGAGGATCAGGTTGTAGGCGGGCCACTCGGATTGGAGCGCCGACGACGAGTAGCGGCTGAGCTGCAGGCCGGTATCGCGGTTGTAGCGCGTGATGCAGCGCTCGATGATGTTGTAGCTGCCTCCGATAAAGATCCCATTGTCGCCGGCATATTCGACGGTCAGGCCCTTGACGTGCCAATAAAAGCCGTTGACCGTGAGGCCGCGGTTGGCCGAATTCTCCGCCATCGCGCCAAAGTTCAGGATGGGGGTTTCGCCCGGGTAGGCGAACAACTGCTTTCGCGCGCCGGCGGCGCCATCGTTCCCGCGCTCGATGACAACCGGCGTCGCGTAGACGTAGGTCCCCCCCCGCATGTAGATGGTCCCCCCTGCCTCGACGCGTGTGATGGCCGCGGGCAGCGTGGTGGGCTGTGAGATGGTCCCCGGCGCGCTTTCGCTGCCATCCGGCGCGACATAGATCTCGTCGCCGGATGGGGGCGGGGCGTCGTCTCCCCCCATGACGAGCGGCAGGTGTGCCCGATGCGTGCTGAACGTGGCCGTGACGCTCCTGGACGCATCCAGCATCACGATGCAGGGGCTGGTCCCGCTGCATCCCTCCCCGCTCCATCCCGCGAACGTCGAGAGGGTTTCGGCTGTGGCCGTGAGCGTGACGGCAGTGCCGGAGGTAAAGTCGGCCGTGCAGGTGGTGCCGCAGTCGATCCCTGCCGGGGTGCTGGTGACCAGGCCTGTGCCGTTCCCCGCCTTGGTCACCGTGAGTGGATAGGCGATATAGGTAAAAGTCGCCGTGATGCGCTTGATCCCGTCCATCGTCACGGGGCAGAGGCCGGTGCCGCTGCACACCTCCCCGCTCCAGCCGGAAAAGATGGAACCCCCCGCCGGTGTAGCCGTGAGCGTGACTGCGGTGGAGGCGTCGAAACCGGCCGCGCACGTGTCGCCGCAGTCGATCCCTGCCGGCGTGCTGCTGACCGAGCCCCCGCCGCTGCCTGCCTTGGTGACAAAGAGCATCGGCTCGGTGTCTGACGAGAACACCGCTGTGATGGCCTTGCTCGCGTCCATCGTTATGGCGCAAGCCCCCGTTTCGCCGCATCCCGCGCCTATCCACCCGGCGAAGGTGGAGTTGACGGCCGGTGTCGCTGTGAGCGTGACGACGGTGCTCAAATCGAAGGTGGCCGTGCACGTGATACTGCAGTCGATCCCTACCGGGTCGCTCGTCACCGTGCCGCTGCCCGTACCGGCGCTGCTCACGCTGAGTTCGTATGAAGTCGGTGCGCCATCACTGACGATCACGTCGTCGAACTCGGCGGCTCCGCTGGCGGTGCCGAGGCCGATCAAACCGGTGGTAAAGGTGCTGTCGTTGACATCCAGCACGAGGTCCCCATCGATATAACCTTGTAGCGAACTTCCTTCGACTTTGAGGGTCGCCGTGTACCATGCCCCCGTTGCAGGTGAGAGAACGCCGCTGTGCGTCTGGAGCGCAGTGCCGGATGAACTGCCCAGCATCCGCTTGATTTCCACCGTGCCAGTGCTGCGCAGAGTCATAAAGTAATAGTTATCCGAGTCCTGGTAGCGCGCCATGAGCATCGCGTAACTGCCGCTGACCAGCTTAACCCTGGCCTGGATGGTGTAATCGGCCCAGGCTGACGATCCCGCAGTCGAGCGCGCCGTTATGCCAGTGTTGGTCTGGTTATAGACATTGCTCCCGTCAGAGATCACTGACCAGGTGCCAGATTGCACCGTCCATTGGCTCGATCCACTTTCAAAGTCATCGCTGAATAGGGTGGCTGCCTGCACCGGTAGTGAGGCATGGAGTAGGATGATGGTCAGGAATATTGCGGCAGTCAGTGTGCAGATAGACGAAAGCATGCGTTTCATGTGAAATCTCCTTGGATATGTTAAGGGCACAAGCTGCTGAGGTGCGTTTGGGGACAGCTATGTGCTTTATAAAGATCTCATCTTTTGATCTCGTGCAGCGAGATTGCCTTTGCCAAGTACAAACGCACCCATCTCCTTGAACAAGTTGAAGCAGTAAGGGCGAAGCATGGCTTGGCTTCGCCCTTACTTGATTCGTGTGAACCGTCAGTCCAACTGCGCTGTGATTACACGGTGTCCTGCCGGCGTTTCTTCGGCAGGTCGGTCAAGACCATACCCAGGGCTCCTTCTCCCAGCGTAGCTGCGAGTCCTCCCACCGGCAGTTTTGCTGTGTCCGGGCTGGTGCAGTATTCGAATGCGCCCAGGTCCGGGGCGGCGCCGCAGTATGGCAGGCCCACATCGACGCCTTGGTCGATCAGGTCGCTTCCCGCGACCAGCCGGGCAAAGCCGTTATCCGGTAGGCTGCCGTCGGCCTGGCGCGGTGCTTTGGCCAGAGTCTCACTCAGGCTGACAAAGTCGGCGGCGTCGGCCGTGACTGCGAGATTCCAACTGTTGTGGTCGTGGACCGTGGTTGGTGCAAGGGCGGTGTCCGCCGTCACCGGGCTGAAGCTGACGTTGTTTCTCAGGACGTGGGTGCCTCCGTCGGTGGGATCTTCGTTGAAGGAGAAGTTGGTCAGGTTGCCCCACGCGACCGAGTTATAGACCGTGATGCTGCCCATGTTGTGGTTCTGGTCAAAGCCCTTGCCACTCTCGTACGCGTTGTCGAAGGCGATGCATCCTGTGAGGATGTGGGCCGCCTCGTAGTAGTTGCCTCCCACCTTGAAGCCGTTGCCGTTCCCGCCCCAGGATGTACCCGTGTAGCCAAGGAGATCCTTGTCGCCATTGTGCCACGTCCAAGAGTTCTCGATAGTTACGGGGTAGTAAGTCTGGAACAGGTCCCATCCATCGTCCGAGTTCTCCCAGGCGCGGCATCCTGTGAAGCTGTTCCCTTTACCGGCGTGCAGCTTGCAGGCGAACCCGTCGGCGTTCGAGCCGTGTGTGGCCTCGTCATAGTTGCGGTAGGAGTCGCAGTTGATGATCTGGTTGTAGGCCGCCATTGACCCGTCCGCATTGCTGGGCGTGCTCCCAAAGCCGATCTGCAGGCCGGTGTCTTGGTTATGGTGGAAGACGCACTTTTCTACGATGTTATAGCTGCCCTCGATCTTGACGCCGTTGTCTGGGGCGTACTGGATCTCTAGCCCCTTTAGGTGCCAAAAGTTCCCGGTGATCAAAAAGCCGCGCGCAAACGAGCCGGGAGTGACGCCAGAGAAGTCGAGCACCGGTTGCTCGCCGGGATAAGCCCAGATTTTGTACATGTTGACGATATTGCCGTTCTCGGCCAGCGTGACAGTCTCGGTGTAGTAGTAGGTGCCGCCACGCATATAGATCGTCTGGCCTGCCACGGCAACCGAAACCGCTTTGGACACCGTCTTGAACGGCAGGGCCATTGTGCCTGGATTCGAGTCGCTGCCGTTCGGTGCGATGTACAGCGGGGATACTACCACGGGTTCTATATACACCATCATTAGCGGTAGGTAACAGGTATACGTCTCAAAGGTGGCCGTGACGGTTCTGGCTGCATCCATCGTCACCACGCACGTACCGGTGCCGCTGCATCCCTCACCAGACCAACCTGTGAAGCTTGACATAGTATCGGGCGTGGCCGTGAGCGTGACGACGCCGCTCATGCCGGCAGAGCAGGTGGAGCCACAGTCGATCCCTGCTGGGTTGCTGGTGACCGTGCCCGTGCCGGCGCCGTCTTTGATCACGGTGAGCGGATAGGCCACGTGGGTGAACGTCGCCGTGACGGTCCTGACCATATCCATCGTCACCACACACGTGCCAGTGCCGCTACATCCCTCGCCGCTCCAGCCTGTGAACTCTGAGTAGGCGGTAGGTGTGGCTGTGAGCGTGACGACCGTGCTGGCGGGGAAGCCAAACGTGCAGGTGATGCCACAATCGATGCCTGCCGGGGTGCTGGTGACCGTCCCCGTGCCGGTGCCGTCCTTGTGGACGATGAGCATGGGGTTGGCCGGATCCGAGAACACCGCTGTGACGTCCTTGGCCTCATCCATGGTGACGACGCAGTCGCCCGTGCCGCTGCACGCGCCCATCCAGCCGGCGAAGGTATCGCCGCCATCGGGTGTAGCGGTGAGCGTCACCACCGTGCCGCGCTCGAGGGTGGCGGTGCAGGTGATGCCACAGTCGATGATGCCTACCGGGTCGCTGGTGACCGAGCCGGTGCCCGAGCCCGTAGTATCCACCGTGAGCGTGTACGTTGGGACGAGTGAGGTGACCAGCACGTCGTCAAAGTCGGCGTTGGCGCGGAGTGTGCCGACTCCGACCTCGCCCCAGGTGAGCACGTCATCGGTGAGTGTCAGTAGGAGCTCGCCGTCGATGTAGCAGCGCAGCTGGTCTCCTTCGACTTCGAACTTTGCCGTGTACCACTCTCCTGCCGTGATACCGGCGTTTACGCTCCCAAGGCCGACGGAACCAGTGGGCGTCATCCTCTTCACCTCGACCTTGCCGTTATTCAGACGCAGGGCCATGAGGTAGTAGTTGCCCTCGTCCTGCCAGCGCGTTATGAGCATGGCATACGTGCCGCTGATCGGCCTGACCCTGGCCTCGAAGGAATAGTCCGTCCAGGTCGGCGCCCCGACGTAAGACTGTGCCATGCTGGGGCTGACACCATCGGTGTAGACCGTGTTGTAAACGTGATTCTCGACGATCGACCAGTTGCCGGCCTGCACCACCCAGTCGTCGGCCACGCTGTCCTCAAAGTCTTCGATGAGCAGCGTGGTGTTGGGCAGAAAATCGCCGCTGCCGACCCCATCGAGGGGAGCGATGACCGTGACGACGACGTCGTCGAACTGGGCAGTGCCTTTCGACGAGCCGATGGCGCACGTGCCTGCGGCGTAGGGGCTGCCGCTCGTATCCGTGACGGTGAGCACAGGCGTGCCATCGATCGAGGCCCGCAACACGGGCGTGGCGTCGCCAGATACTTCCAGCTTCAGCATGTACCAGGTATCGAGTGCTATATTGCAGCTAGGAGTGCTTGAGCTGCTGCAAGTTCCCAGTGTAGTGGAACCACCGGCAGCGTACTTTTTGATCTCTACCTTTCCATTGTCACCCCGAACAGTCATGAAGTAATAGTTATCCGGATCCTGGTAGCGCGCCATAACCATTGCATATTGACCGCTCTCCACCATGACCTTGGCCTGGATGGCATAGTCGGTCCAGGTCGATGCGTATGGACCGTCGTAGTAGGAGCGCCTGGAGCTGGGGCTGCTGCCGGTATAGGATACGCGGTAGGCTTGGTTTTCAAGGATCGCCTCCCAGTCACCCTCATTCACCGTCCACTTCCCCGAGCCGCTCTCAAAGTCGTCGGTAAACGGCAGGGTGGCGTTGAACTTGAACGCGGCTGTGATGGCCTTTGTGCCGTCCATCGTGACGACACAGTCATCCGTGCCGCTGCACCCGCTGCCATTCCAGCCCAAGAAGACTGACTCCGTGTCCGGTGTGGCTGTGAGCGTGACGGCTGTGCCGTAGCTATAGTCGGCCGAGCAGGTCGTGCCACAGTCGATACCCGCCGGGTCGCTGGCGACGGAGCCGGTGCCGCTGCCCGTCTTGGCGACGGATAGGGTCTGCGTCAGCGACATGAACGCCGCGATGACGTTCTGGGTGTCATCCATCGTGACGATACAGTCGCCAGTGCCGCTGCACCCCCCGCCGCTCCAGCCAGCGAAGGTTGAATCTCCATCAGCGGTAGCAGTGAGTGTGATGGCCGAACCATAGCTGTAGTCGGCAGAACAGGTCGCGCCGCAGTCAATGCCTGCCGGGTCGCTGGCGATGGAACCTGTGCCATTGCCCGTCTTGGAGACGGATAGGGTCTGGGTCAGCGACATGAACGCCGCCGTGACGTTCGTGTCCGCGAGCATCGTGACGACGCAGTCGCCGGTGCCGCTGCACCCTGCGCCGCTCCAGCCGGCAAAGATCGAGTCCCCGTCGGCGGCGGCTGTGAGCGTGACAACGGTGCTGGCGTCAAACGCGTGCGTGCACGTCACGCCGCAATCGATGCCTACCGGGGCGCTGGTGACCGTGCCGGTGCCGTTGCCTGTCCTGGTTACGTTCAGATCGAATGGCCCCTGAACGAACGTCGCCGTGACGGTCTTCACGGCGTCCATTGTCACCACGCATGTACCGGTGCCGCTGCACCCCGCGCCGCCCCAGCCCGCGAAGGTCGAACCCGTGTCGGCTGCGGCGGTGAGCGTGACGACCGAGCTGGCGGGGAAGCCGGCGATGCAGGTCCCACCACAGTTGATCCCCGCCGGGTCGCTGGTGACCGTGCCGCTGCCCGCGCCATCTTTCAAGACGATGAGGGTGGGGTTGGCCGCCGACGAAAAGATCGCCGTGACGTCCTTGGCTGCGTCTATGGTGACGACGCAGTCGGCCGTGCCCGTGCACGCGCCCATCCACCCGACAAAGCTATCCGTACCATCAGGCGTGGCTGTGAGTGTGACGGCGGTGCCGGCGCCAAAGTCCGCCGTGCACGTGATGCCGCAGTCGATGCCCGCCGGGTCGCTGGTGACCGTGCCGAGACCTGAGCCTGCTTTGCTCACGGTGAGGGCGTGGGCGCCGATGTCCGTGATGACGACGTCGTCGAACTGGGCATTGCCTGCACTTGTACCAAGCGCTGCTGGCCCAGAGGTGTAGGGGGCGACGCCGCCAAGGTTGTTGTCGTCGGTGACAGTCAGTACGGGGGTGCCGTTGATCGAGGCTCTCAGCGTGGGCGTTGGGCTTCCGAACACTTCAAACGTCGCCGTGTACCACGTTTCTTGTGACAAGCCGAGTGATGCTGTGTTCGATGGGAAATTCTGGGAACTGGCATCGACGTACTTTCTGATCCGCACGTCTCCGTCGCCTTCGATGCTCATATAGTAATAGTATCTGCTATCCTGCCAGCGTGATATCAGCATCGCCCATCCGCTAGGACTGGTGCCGGTTATGACCTTGACTCTAGCTTGAACGGCATAGTCCGTCCAGGATGATGACCCGACGTAAGTACGCCTGGAGCTGGGACCACTGACCCCGGATTGGTCATAAACATAGTTTGCGAATATGTCCCAGTCGCCGGCTTGCACCACCCAGTCGTCGGCCACGCCATCGTCAAAGTCTTCACTGAGCAGCACCGTCGAGGTTCCGCCTTCTGTGACGATGACGTCATCGAAGTGGGCGGTGCCCTGGTATGAGCCGAGTGCGCATGGGCCTGAGGTGAAGGGGCTGCCGAGGTTGTCAGTGACAGTAAGCACGGCCGTCCCATTGACGTAGGCGCGTAGTACGGGCGTGGTGTCGCCAGACACCTCTAGGGTCAACGTGTACCACGTATCTCTCGATAGACTGGGATCCACCGTATCTATGGTGGTGGAACCGCCACCGGCGTACTTTCTGATCCTCAACCTCCCGTCACCCTGGAATGCCAGGTAGTAGTAGTTGTTCGAGTCCTGGTAGCGCACCATGAGCATTCCCCAGCGGTTGTCGGCAGTGGGGGTCATCACCTTCATCCTGGCCTGAATGGCATAGTCTGTCCAGGTTGCTGACGCTGTTGTGGAGTAGTATGAACGTCTGGAGTCAGGGCTGCTACCGGTATATGACACTCGGTACTCACTGTATTCGGGGATCACCGACCAACCGATAGTCTGCTCCGTCCAGCCGTCGGCGTTTCCGTCCTCAAAGTCGTCGCTGAACATCGCAGTTGGCGCGGCTTCTGCCTTCAACTGCAGGGCCAGGACCAACGCGCCAACCAGCAAGGCAGCGATAACGAGCGGACAGATTGATAAGAACACGCGTTTCATCGGATTCCTCCTTTTGTGAGTGGGGATTTTTCAGGTGCGCTTTTATGATAGCTGCACCTGCATAGGGTTTTGTGCACGTCTATAGACAAAACCGACGTAGGTACACTAGGCCAATCACTATTATAACAGTTCGAATATAGAGATTGGCGCGCAACGTATGGACAAAACCGACGTATGAGGGGATACCTAGGAGCTTTTCCGAAACGCGCTGGGGGATAGGCCGGTCACCTTGCGGAACACGCGGCTAAAGTATAGCGGGTCTTTAAAGCCCACCTGCGCGGCGATGGCCCCGATGGCGTTGTTGGTGCGGCGCAGCAGCTGCTTGGCCTGCTCGACGCGGTAACGGTTCAAATAGTCCCAAGGCGAAAGGCCCAACTCGCGGTGAAAGACACGGCTGAGATAGTCCTCGCTCGCGCCGACGGCGTTGGCGATCTCCCAGCGCGCCAGAGGACGGGTATAGTTCTGATGCAGGTAGGCCACGGCGCGCTTGACCAGGGCGCTGGTCTGCGGAGGGAGCGCGCCGTTGTCGAACAGGGCGCGGTGCAGCGTGGTCACAATCTCTGTCTCGGATAGGATGCCCTTGCTTTGGAGTGTGACCAGTGCATGCTTCTCGAGCCGCTTGACGTCTTCTAGGTTGAGCAGCCTACCGCTCAGGATCACGACGGGCACCTGGCGCGTCCGCGGGTCGGCGCGCATGCGGTCGAGCAGCTCGAATCCATCTAGACCAGGCATCATCAGATCCAGGATCACCAGGCCAGGGACCTCTTGATCCATGATCGTAAGGGCCGCTGCGCCATCATTCGCTGTGTGGACCGGGCAGCCCGGTAGCCCTCTGGTCACTGCATCGAGACAGAGCTCGCGAGCGCGAACGTCGTCGTCTACGATGAGAATCGAGCCGGCGGGTGAAGGGGCGGCGGTGTTGATCATATCCAGAAGCGTCTGCGCGCGTGCAGGCTTGACGGTAAAGCCGGTAAGGCCGACGTTCAAAGCCCGGGCGCCTGTGTTCAGATTTCCATCGTAAAGGATAAAGGGCAACTGGGACAGACGGGGATGGCTGTGAAGCCGACGTACGATAGTCCAATCGCCAGGACTGGCGCTGGACAAGTCCCACGCCACCACGGCCGATTGGACCCCGGCGAGTACCGCGTCGAGATCGTCGTCGGCCTGCAAATGATGCATCTTTATTCCCCGACGCTTGCTAAACTCGACGATCTCGGCGACGGGATGCTCGGCGGCAGAAATCACTAATAGCACGGGCTGGCCCGGCTCGTGGAATTGAGGCGTCGACTCGCCCAGGCTGGGCAGTGGTAAATGGATGTGAAAGGTGCTGCCCTGACCGGGCTGGCTGTCCAGCGTCATCGAGCCGCCGTGTAATGCTACCAGGCGGCGTGTGATGGATAGTCCGAGACCGACGCCATCCAGTCGACGGTGGTCGAGTTCTGCGGTCACGAAAGGCTCAAAGATGCGCTCTTGCTGGTGGGGCGAGATGCCGATGCCGGTGTCCTCGACCCAGATGTGCAGGTGGGGCGGTGAAACCTGCGCTCCCAGCGTGATGTGTCCCTGCTCGGTGAATTTGACCGCGTTACTGAGCAGATTGAGCAGGACTTGGCGCAGCCGTACCGGGTCGGCTCGGATCAGGGGTAGGCGCTCGGGCAACTGTAGATGCCAGGAGATGTCACCAGGCGCCGCGGCGTGATCCGCCAGACTGTGAAAAGCATCTTCCAATAAAGGTTGGGGGTCAAACAGCTCCAGGTATAGATCGAGCTCGTCAATCTCGGCCCGCGAGAGGTCCAACAGGTCGTTGATGACGCGCAGTTGATGTTCGGCGCTGTGCTGAATGTGCTCCAGATCGTTCAATAAATCTGAGGGTAGGACGGTGCCATACGATCTGGGCGGGTTTAGCGCATCCTTTGTATACCCGAGGATGATGTTCAGCGGCGTGCGCATCTCGTGGCTCACATTCGCCAACAAGCGGGTCTTGATATGGTCGGCTTTTTCTGCGGCGGTCTGGGCCTTGTTGGCCGCTTGGAGAAGCAGCGCCCCTTTGAGCGCGCTGCTGATCGCGCCGCGCAGTACCTCATAGACGGTGCCATCCTGCGGGCCGATCTCGAAGAGGGCGAAGCCGATTTGCTCCTGTTCAAAATAGAGCGGCTCGACGACCAGGCTGTGACGCCGGTGACTGGGCAACAGGCCATCCGGTGCCAATTCGCTGGCGGTAAAGATCTTCCCGTTCGGCTCGAACTTTGCGCGCCCCTGTTCGGTGTAGGCCAGGATCATCCTGGCCTGATCGGGGGGCGATTCCGAACTCTCGTACAGCGCCAGATAGCAACTGTCGATGCCTATTTGGGGCAGTTGCTCCGCCAGCATGTCGGTCAACTTATCGATATCGAACGTCGTGATGAGAGCCTGGCTGATGTGGCGTAACGAGTCAGCGTGCTTTTCGGCCTGCCATTCCTCGTATGCCTGCGCCCGCTGCACCGCTTCTCCAATCAGCAAGTGTGCTTGCTCAAAGAGGGCCTCAGCTTGCAACTGCCTTGGTGTATCCAGGTAAGGGAATGCCTTGCTGCGCACGGTCGCGATGACCGTGTGCCAGGTAGCCACGTCGTCTTCGGTCGCCATCGCCTGTTGCAGGACATTCTTCAGAGCAGGGATAAAGAGATCGTGGGCGTCGCCCGTCATCTCGGCATAGAAGGCTGTTAGCAAGTTGTTGGCTAGCTCGGCTATGTTCTCAGAGGCTTCTAATACCTGCAAACTTTCGGCCAGGATTTCGTCGTGCTGCCTGGCGAGTTCCTGATAGGGTTTTGTCCCTGTAGGCCTTTCTTTGGTTAGCGCGACAGACGGGGATGGGCAACCGCACGACTGGCGAACTATCAGTTTGGATTGGAGCGTGGTCAGCTCGGGCACGGTTTCTCCCGCGAGCTTGGCCAGCAGTATCTCGATGGCTCGTTCGCCCTGTTCGTAGAACGGCAGCGCTACCGAGGTCAAGGGAGGCCTCGTCAGTTGGCTCTCCCGCGAATCGTTAAAGCCCACTGCGGCTATATCCTCGGGCACCCGTATCCCGCGCGCTTGGAGCGTTTGAAGCGCGCTGTAGGCCAGCCGGTCGCTCGCTGCCACCACTGCATCAAAATCGACCTGTGGGCGCAGCCTGCGCTCGTCCAACAGCATCTGGGCGGCTTCTGCGCCCGCTTTCCAATCGACCGGCCGGGTCACCAACGCCGCGTTGAAGGGGATGCCGCGTTCTTGCAATACGTCCAGGTAGGCGTGATACCGCTCCTGGGCGTAATGGTGGTTCTCCGGCCCTCGGACGAATGCCAGGCGGCGACAGCCGTGTACCTCGATCATGTGAATGACCAGGGCGCGCATCCCGGCATAGCTGTCGATCGATACCGTTGGGCATCCCTCCATCGGCAGGGTGATACTGATGATCGGCAGAGGATGGTAGTGATGGTGGAAACGCGTGACCTCTTTGTGATCGAGCGTTCCACCGACTGAGGAGGCCCAGCTCACCAGTCCGTCCACGACCTGAGGGCTTGCTAGATCATAAACCGCGTTGGCCGGTGAAGAAAACCCTGTGGCATCGCGCAACTGGTCGCCTGCAAAGCAGATCAGGTTGGCGTCTAGCCTCTGCGCCGCATTGACCACGCCTCTCCAAAATGCCTCACTGACGTTGTTGCCGATCCTGGGGGCCAGATAACCGATGGTGGGGCGCGTGCGATGTGGGTCTTTGCAGAGACCGTCGGGGGAATCTGTTGTCTCGTTTTCAGGAACTGACGGCATAGGCCCATGATACATCAGATGGGTGATTTCTTCAATGCTTGGAAACCCTGGACTCTAAATTGGTGATGGGACTTGTAGGAGTGCCTTTCAGTTTGGGGATCAATATGGTTGGCGAAGGAGAGAAGCATTGTGGAAAAG
>Ga0316578_10000191_pt1 | contig 17229 bp, 12 predicted proteins | sample J0NA_2_FD_203076 | JGI IMG/M metagenome (GOLD analysis project Ga0316578, IMG submission 203076) | Rhizosphere microbial communities from salt marsh grasses in Alabama, United States - J0-2_160517rDrC | ecosystem: Host-associated > Plants > Roots > Rhizosphere | place: USA: Alabama | collected... | reverse complement strand
AGGCCGCGCTCGTCTGGATGGCAGGCGTCGCATCGTGACCGCAGCGCTGTCGGGTCGCCTCGGCCTCAAGCCCCGCGAGCTGGTCGCCATCGTCGGTGCCGGGGGCAAGTCGACGATTCTCCACGCACTCGGTCGCGAGCTGTCCGAAGCCGGCGCACGCGTCGTCCTCACGACGACGACGATGCTCGCAGAAGGCCAGGCCACGGAACCCGTGTGCTGGTCTGATCTGCCCGCGGAGGTCGAAGCGCGCCTCGCCCCCGGCATCCCGCTCTTCGTCGCGGCCGGGCGCGTCCCGTCGAAAGTGACGGGCCCCTCTCCGACGGCCGTCGACCGCATCTTCACCGAGACGGGCGCGGACTACGTGATCGTCGAAGCCGATGGCGCCAAGCACCGGTCCATCAAGGCGCCGGCGGAGCACGAGCCGGTGATCCCCGCAGCGGCGACGACGGTCATCGTCACCGTCGGCATGGATGCGATCGGGCGGCCGGTCGCCCTCGTCGCCCACCGCCCGGAGCGTGTCGCAGCGCTCGCAGAGGTCACGGTCGACGACATCCTCACCGTCGAGCACGCGGCCGCCGTCGTCCGCGACCCTGAGGGCGGCTTGAAGGGTGTGCCCGCCGGTGCGCGAGCCGTCGTCGTCCTCACCAAGGCCGGCGGTGACCGACGGGTGCACGCAACGGCACTCGCCCGCCTCCTCCGCTCCGAGGAGCGGATCGAACGCGTCGCCCTCCTCGACGGCCGGTAGCTATCCGGCCACGCGTTCGGGCAGGAGCGCGTTCGTCCCCCGATGCAGGAAGGAGCCGCGCCCGGGTGTCCCGACGAACGCGCCGTCGTCGACGATGACCTCACCACGGAGCATCACCGTCTCGACGCTCCCGCCGATCTCGGCCCCTTCGAAGACCGAGTAGTCGAGGTTCATGTGGTGTGTGTCGGCGGACAGCGTGTGAGGCGCTGCGGGATCGTAGATCACGATGTCCGCGTCGGACCCGGGGGCGATCGTGCCCTTCTTCGGGTAGATCCCCGAGAGCTTCGCGGGGGTCTCGGCGGCTACCTCGATCCAGCGAGTCAGCGGGATCCACCCTTCGACGACGCCCTGGTAGACGAGATCCATGCGATGCTCGACGACGCCGAGCCCGTTCGGGATCTTCCGGAAGTCGCCGCGGCCGGCTTCCTTCTGGCGCCACGTGAACGGGCAGTGGTCGGTCGCCACCGCGTCCATCCGCCCGCTTGCGATCCCTGCCCACAACGCCGACTGGTGGCCCTCGCTGCGACGGCGCAGCGGCGGGGAGCAGACGAACTTGGCGCCGTCGAAGCCGGCGGGCACGTCCTCTTGAGCGAGCCACAGATACTGCGGGCACGTCTCGGCGAAGACCGGCAGCCCGCGATCGCGCGCAACGACGGCCTCGGCGAACGCCTCCTGCGACGAGATGTGCACGATGACGAGCGGGCACCCGGCGATCTCGGCGAGCGCCGCGACGCGATGCACGGCCTCCGCCTCCATCGACGCCGGGCGCGTCAGGAGGTGGTAGATCGGATCGGTCTGTCCCCGCTCGACCGCCTGGTCGCGCAGCGCGTCGATGGCGATGCCGTTCTCGGCATGCATCATGATCGTCCCGCCCACCGCCGCCGCCGTCTGCATCGCCTCGAGGATCTGCCGGTCGTCGGAGAGATTGGTGCCCGGGTATGCCGTGAACAGCTTGAAGGTGGTCACACCCTCGCGCATCATCCCGGCGAACTCGGCGAGCGTCCCCTCATGGACGTCGGTCACCATCATGTGGAAGCCGTAGTCGATGAACGAATTCCCTTCGGCGCGGGCGCGCCACTCGGTAAGGCCTTCAGCGAGGGTCGAGCCGCGTGTCTGCCCGGCGTAGTCCACGACCGTCGTCGTGCCGCCCAGCGCAGCAGCCCGGGTCCCTGTTGCGTAGGTGTCGGCCGAGACGGTGCCCGAGACCGGCAACTCCATATGGGTGTGCATGTCGACGCCACCCGGGATCACGTAGCGTCCCGTCGCATCGACCGTCCGATCGAAGGATCCGCTCGCCGTCCCCGGCTCGACGACTCCGACGACCCGCTCCCCTTCGATCACGACGTCGGCCTCTGCCGCCATCGCCGCCGTCACGACCGTTCCGCTGTGAATCAATGTGCGCATGGTCCCATCATGGTCGATCGCGCGAGCGGGCACGGCAAGGGGCCGAAGGCCCGAACCGCATGCGCGCGGCGGCCCGCCGCCCCCGGCGAGTAGGTTGATGGCACGTCCACCCCGGGAGGAGCCGGCCATGAGCCTCAACGTCGCCACGCTGATCCACGGGAGTGCCAAGAGCGACCCCGGCCACGTCGCGATTGCAATCGGAGAGGCAACCGTGACGTACGGTCGACTCCACGACATGGTGCAGCGGTTCGCCGGCGCGCTGAAGGGGCTCGGTGTCAGGCCGGGCCAGCACGTCGCCCTTCTGCTCCCGAACGTCCCGCAGTTCTCGGTCGCCTATTTCGGGACGCTCGCCGCCGGTGCGGTGGTCGTGCCGCTCAACGTCCTGCTCACCGAAGACGAGATCTCCTACCACCTGAGCGACTCCGACGCGGTTGCGCTCGTCGCGTGGGACGGCCTCTTCACGCAGGCGCAGGGGGCCTTCAACCGGGCGGAGAGCGCGCACCATCTCATCGTCGCGAAGCCGGATCCGGCCGACACGACGGCTCCGGCAGGGGCGCACAACATGAGCATGCTCATCGATGGGGCCGTCCCGTTCACCGACTACGAGCCCACCTCCCCCGACGACCCGGCCGTCATCCTGTACACCTCCGGGACGACGGGACACCCGAAGGGCGCGGAGCTCTCACACTTCAACATGTTCTTCAACGCGAACTACTCGGGTTCCCGGCTCCTACCCCTCGACTCGACAACCGTCGCGCTCGCCGCCTTGCCGCTGTTCCACAGCTTCGGTCAGACGGTGATGCACAACGCCGTGCTCGGCCAGGGCGGCACCGTCGTCATGCTCCCCCGATTCGACCCGGTTGACGCCTTGCGACTCATGGAGCGACATCGGGTCAACCTGTTCGCCGGGGTCCCAACGATGTACTTCGCGCTGTTGCACACGCCCGAGGCCGACGACTTCGACCTCGACCTCCGGTACTGCGTCTCCGGCGGCGCCGCGATGCCGGTCGAGGTCATGAGGGCGTTCGACGAGAAGTACGGCGTCGACATCCTCGAGGGGTACGGCCTGTCCGAGACCTCGCCGGTCGCAGCGTTCAACACGCTGGACCGCCCCAAGAAGCCGGGCTCGATCGGCCCGCCGATCTGGGGGGTCGAGTTCCGTCTCGTGGACGACGCCGGCACGATCATCGACGACGTCGCGACACCGGGCGAGATCTGCATCAAGGGCCACAACGTCATGCGGGGCTACTACAAGCGCCCTGAGGCGACTGCCGAGGCGATCGTCGACGGCTGGTTCTTCACCGGCGACATCGGCGTCCGAGACGCCGACGGGTACTACGCCATCGTGGACAGGAAGAAGGACATGATCATCCGCGGCGGCTTCAACGTCTATCCCCGCGAGATCGAGGAGGTCCTGTACGCCCATCCGGCGATCTCCGAAGCCGCCGTGATCGGCATCCCGCACGAGAGCCACGGCGAGGAGGTCAAAGCCATCGTCGCTCTCAAGGACGGCGCTGCGGCGACGGCGGAGGAGATCACCGCGTACTGCCGAGAGCACCTCGCCGCCTACAAGTACCCGCGCGTCATCGAGTTCCGGGATGTCCTCCCGAAGGGGCCCACCGGCAAGATCCTGAAGAAGGAGCTCTCCGGGAACTGAATGAACCAACCTCCCGAACGGCCCTAGCGGCCGCGTGCGCCCGACATAGATTCGAGGCTGGGACGTTGCCTTGGAGGGCTGATGGACTACGCCGACGTGTACGAGCGGTCGTTGACCGACCGGGAGGGGTTCTGGCTCGAAGCCGCCGAGGCCATCGACTGGTACGAGGCGCCGACCCGGGCGCTCGATGGATCGAGCCCCCCGTTCTACCGGTGGTTCCCCGACGGCGTGATGAACACCTGCCACAACGCGCTCGACCGTCACGTGGAGGCCGGACGCGGTGCGCAGACGGCGCTCTTCTACGACTCGCCGGTCACCGGGACGAAGCAGTCGTTCTCGTACCGGGAGCTGCGCGACGAGGTGGCGCGAATCGCAGGCGGGCTGCGAGCGCTCGGTGTCGCAACCGGCGATCGCGTTGTGATCTACATGCCGATGATCCCGCAGGCCGTGATGGCGATGCTCGCCTGCGCCCGCATCGGGGCGATCCACTCCGTCGTGTTCGGCGGATTCGCGGCGGCGGAGCTCGCCACCCGAATCGACGATGCGAAGCCGAAGGTGATTCTCTCAGCGTCCTGCGGGATCGAGCCGAACCGCGTCGTCGAGTACAAGCCGCTGCTCGACCGGGCGATCGAACAATCGGTCGCTCCCCCGGACCATTGCGTCGTGCTGCAGCGCCCGCAAGCAGCCGCGGCGATGACCCCGCATCGCGACATCGACTGGGATGCGCACTTCTCCAATGCCGAGCCCGTCGCGTGCGTGCCGCTGCGCGCCACCGACCCGCTCTACATCCTCTACACGTCCGGCACGACCGGCGAGCCGAAGGGCGTCGTTCGGGACAACGGGGGCCACGCGGTCGCCCTCGAGTGGTCGATGACGCACCTGTACGACGTCGCCCCGGGCGAGACCTACTGGGCCGCTTCCGACATCGGATGGGTCGTCGGGCACTCCTACATCGTCTACGCCCCGCTGCTCCACGGCTGCGCGACGGTGGTCTATGAGGGCAAGCCGGTCGGCACCCCGGACCCCGGAGCGTTCTGGCGGGTCGTCTCCGAGTACGACGTCGCCGTGCTCTTCACCGCCCCGACGGCGTTTCGCGCGATCAAGCGAGAGGACCCGGGCGGTACATACCTGAAGCCGTACGACCTCGCAGGCTTCCGTGCGCTCTTCCTCGCCGGGGAGCGATGCGACCCCGACACGCTGCACTGGGCCGAGGAGCGCCTCGGCGTGCCGGTCATCGACCATTGGTGGCAGACGGAGACCGGCTGGCCCATCGCGTGCAACCCGGTGGGCATCGAGCCGCTGCCGGTGAAGGCCGGCTCCCCGACGGTCGCCGTACCGGGCTACGAGGTCCGTGTCGTCGACGATGCCGGTGCCGACGTCGAGCCGGGGACGATCGGAGCGATCGTCGTGGCCCTACCGCTGCCACCGGGCAACCTCGTGTCGCTGTGGAACAAGGACGCGCGGTTCGTCGAGTCGTATCTGACCGACTTCCCCGGCAATTACCTGACGTCGGACGCCGGATATGTCGACGACGACGGCTACCTGTTCATCATGAGCCGCATCGACGACATCATCAACGTCGCGGGCCACCGTCTCTCGACGGGAGCGATGGAGGAGGTGGTCGCATCCCACCCGGACGTCGCGGAGTGCGCCGTGATCGGCGTCGCCGAAGCGCTGAAGGGCCAGGTTCCGGTCGGCTTCGCCGTGCTGAAGGCCGGCGTCGACCGACCGGCCGACGCGATCGAGGGCGAGCTGGTCGCCATGGTGCGGGATCGCATCGGGCCCGTCGCCGCCTTCAAGCGCGTCGTGGTCGTGGACCGCCTGCCGAAGACGCGCTCGGGGAAGATCCTGCGCAAGACGATGCGCCAGATCGCCGACGGCGAGGAGTGGCAGCTCCCGGCGACGATCGACGATCCGGCGGCGCTCGACGAGGTGAGCGCGGCGCTGAGATGAGCGAGAGCCCGACGGGACGTCGGGCTCTCGTGGAGGTGGGGGGAATCGAACCCCCGTCCCATGAGGTTTCCGCGCCGGCATCTCCGAGCGCAGCCGACAGCGAGCATTCGGCGCCCGGGAGATGCCGTCGGCCGTTTCCCCTGGGCCCTAGTCGGAGTTGTCTTACCCCGCCGGTCCCGACACCCCGGCGGGGGCGTCCTGCATTGCAATGCCCGATTCCGGCGAGGCAGGCACCCTCCGGGCGGACACGCTGCGTTAGTTAGGCAGCGAGTGCGAAGTTGTCTTCGGCACTTGTGTTGATTCCGGCTCTTTAACGAGGACTCCGGAGACCTCGGCTCGCTTCCGGCGCCTCAACCCTCACGGTCGAAACCATGTCACCCCCGAGCAGGGGAACACGCAAGGCGCGTTCGACACGCCAATCGTAGCAAGGGATCGGGCAGAACTGCCTGCCTAGCGTGACCCGGAGGCATAGCCTTCCGGCCATGACGACCGAACCGCAACCGTCCGATCGGGTGCCCGACACCTCGTCGACCATCGACGTGAGCGCCCGCGAGGCTGCATCCCGACGCTCCGGCTCGACGAGGGCCTTGCTCTTCACCATTGCCTTCGGCCTCGTCGCCGTGCTCGTGCTCCAGGTACTCATGCTCACCTCGATGAGCGACACCGACGACCAGCTCCAGGCGCTCGGCGACCGGGTCGACGCAGTCGGCGAAGAGGTCGCCACCGTCCGAGGAGCCGTCGACGGCCTCGAGGACGCGGTCGACGCCGCCGACGCGAAGCTCGACGATCTCGCCGCCGGAGGCCTCGTCTCGGCCTCGGCATCCGGGTCCTCCACCGTCGAGACGAGCGGGACGCCCGACGGAACGCTGCCGCCGTTCGAGCAGGGCCAGCCGGACGCAGCGCTCGGCGTCGTCCTCGGCGACGTGTCGGGCCCCGAGTACTACACGGGCGTCGACATCACGGTCGACCCGACCGACGGCGTTGCCCGCGCCTGGCTGGTGTGGGCCCATTGGTGCCCCTACTGCCAGCGAGAGCTCCCGGCCGTCTCCGAGTGGTATCTCGAGCACGCCGGGGACTACCCCGACGTGGAGATCATCAGCATCACGAGCTCCATCGATGAGACCCGCGGCAACCCCCTCGAGCCCTACCTCGACGACCTGCAGCTGCCGTTCCCGGCCATCGTCGACGCGGACCTGTCCCTCGCACAGCAGCTCGGCGTCAACGCCTACCCGTTCTGGGTCTTCACCGACCCCGAAGGGACGACCGTGCTGCGTATCGCCGGCTACCTCGAGACGCCGCAGATCGAGGCGCTCTTCAACGAGCTCCAGAGCCTTGCCTCCGCCGAGTAGTACCCCCGGCTACTGGGACGACCGCTATCGCAGCGAGCCGGTCCCGACGGAGCCCGGGATCTTCGTCACGGACGAGCTGCTCCCCCTCCTCGGTGAGCCCGGTCGGGCGGTCGACCTCGCCGGTGGGGCCGGACGCCACGCCATCTGGCTCGCCCAGCGCGGTTGGGAAGTGACGCTCGTCGATTCCTCACGTGTTGCGCTCGACCTCGCGAGCAGGCGGGCGTCGGCCGCCGGGGTCGATCTCGGGGTCGTGCTCGCGGATCTCACAAGCGACGCGCTCCCGCCGGGGCCGTGGGATCTCATCCTGATCACCCACTACCTCCAACGGGACCTCTTTGCGAAGGCGGCGCGACTCCTCGTCCCGGGAGGGCTCCTCGCCTTCTCGATCGCCACGGTTCGGAACCTCGATCGCCACGAGCGACCGCCCCGGCGCGCCGTCCTCGCAGAGCATGAGGCCCCAACGCTGGCCGGTGACCTCGAGATCGTCTTCTACGAGGAAGGGTGGTCGCGTGCCGGGAGGCACGAGGCGCGGGTGATCGCCCGTGCGCCGGCTACCGGCGGCGGGACTGAGCGCGGTCGATCTCGCGCTTCTGCTGACGCTCGATGAGCGCCTTCCGCTTGTCGTACGTGCGGCGCCCACGCGCAAGCGCCATCTCGACCTTCGCAATGCCGCGGATGAAGTAGATCTGGAGCGGGACGAGCGTGAGGCCCTGCTCGTTCATCTTGCCGACGAGGCGGTCGATCTCCCTCCGGTGGAGGAGGAGCTTGCGTGGCCGCTCCGGCTCGTGTCCTCCGCTCGATGCGTAGGAGTAGGGAGCGATGTGCGCGTTCTCGAGCCACAGCTCCCCATCGCGCACCGCACCGTAGGCGTCTTTGAGCTGGGCCCGACCCTCCCGGAGGCTCTTCACCTCCGAGCCGCGCAGGACGAGGCCCGCCTCGAAGTGATCGAGGATCTCGTAGTCGTGCCGGGCGCGGCGATTCGATGCAACGACTTTGCGGCCTTCAGACATGGCGGAGGAAGCCTAGAGGTACTTCGCGGGATTCACGGGCGTGCCGTTGATCCGCACTTCGAAGTGGAGATGGGGGCCGGTCGAGACGCCGGTCGAGCCCACGTATCCGATCACCTGCCCGGCCGACACGCGCGCGCCGCTGCTCACGGCGAACCTGGACTGATGCGCGTACAGCGTGACCATGCCGCCCCCGTGGTCGATCATGATGGTGTTGCCGTACCCGCCCTTCACGCCGGCGAAGATGACGGTCCCGTCGGTCGCAGCCACGATCTTCTGGCCCATCGCGCCGTCCATGTCGACGCCGTTGTGCATCCGCTCGTAGCCGTAGATGGGGTGGACTCGTGGGCCGAAGCCTGATGAGATCCTCCCGGGGACCGGGCGGGTCAAGATGCCCGGCTTCGCTCCCGCCGGCGTGGCTCGCTGGGCGATGAGCTTCTGGATCGAAGCCTGCTCCCGCTCGAGCGCTGCGATCTCACCCTCGATCTCCTCGATCTCGGCGTCGTACTGAGCGAGGAGGGTCTCCTGATGGCGCAACTCGTCGTCGAGGAGTTGCGTTGCCCGCTCCAGCTCCGCCCTCAGGATCTCCTTGCGATCCTGATCGTGTTCGAGTCCTGCGAGGTCTCCGGCGAGCACGGTCTTGCGCTCGGCGATCGCCGCCTCGGTGTGCTCCTCGTCGACGAGCAGCGTCTCGAACCGCTCGATCGACGCTTCACCGCCGGCGGCGACCTGTTCGATGTAGGCGAGCCCGATGCCGATGTCGGTCCATGCCTCGGCGGCGAATGCGACGACCGGGAGCCCCAGTCCCGCGCTCATGTAGCTGTCCTGCGCATAGCGGAGCGCGTCGGTTCGGGCACTCCCGATCTCCGACCGCGTCACGGCGAGAAGCTGGTACTGAGCATGGAGTTCCGAGTTGACGGTGCGCAGAGCTTCCTTCTTGAGAGCAATCGCCGCTTCGACCGCCCGGAGCTCCGTCTCGGCCGCCGAGATTGAGGCAAGCACCTCATCCATGTGGGCGCGCGTCTCCTGGATCGCGCGTGCGAGAGACGAGCGCTGGGCGGCGGTGGCTGCGATCTCATCGCTCAGCGCGTCGATGCGTCCCTTGACGGAGCTGAGGTCTTGGTCGAGGTCGTCGGCGCCGACGGCCGGGGCGACGCCGAGGAGGAGCAACGCAGTGAGGGCGAGAGCGAGGAAGCGAGCCGTTCGGTTCATGCGCGCAGGTACTTGTGGACCGTGAGGCTCAGGCCGCTGCCGACGAGACCGGCGAGCACCCCGAACAGCAGGACCAGCGTTCCCTGCGTGATGAGGAATTCATGTTGGACGGCGACGTTGATCCAGTCGGGCAGGTCGGTCAAACGATCGACCGCCAACTGCTGAGCGATGACGACGAAGCCGACGGCGAGCCCTGCGCCGATGAAGCCCTCGATCGCACCTTCGAGAAGGAACGGTGTTCGTACGAACCAGCTCGACGCTCCGACGAGCCGCATGATCTCGATCTCCTCACGGCGAGCGTAGATCGCCATGTGGATCGTGTTGGCGATCAGCGCGACGGCGGCAACGCCGAGGGCGATGGCGAGAAGCCAGAACATCACGCGCAAGCCGTCGCGCAACGAGATCATCGCATCGATCGCCTGGCCGGCGGACTGGACCTTCAAGAGTCCCGGCATGGCCGAGAGCCTGGAGACGATCGTGCCGTAGTCGTCCGGGTTGCTCGGCTTGATCCGCAGTGAGGCGGGGACGATGTCCGGGCTCTCCTCGATGACCCGCAGCGTGGCGGGCTGGTTGGACAGCAGCACGCGCGCTTCTTCGTACGCCTCAGCCTTGGTGAAGAACGTGACGCTCTCGACCTCCGGCCATGCCTCGATCTCCGCCTGCATCTCGGGGACGGACGGCAGCGCCTCGTCCTGCACGAACGCGATGACGCGCACGTCTTCAGCCCATTGCAGGGTGTTGATGCGGACGACTTCGCCGAAGACGAGCGTCCCGAAGGTCAATGTGAGCGAGATGAAGACGGCGAGGACCGCGCCGAGCACGACGAGCCCGTTCCGGCCGATGTTCGTGAAGGCCTCGCGCAGGACGTAGGAGAGACGGGTCATGCGTCGTCCTCCTCGGCCGTATCGGCGGGGACGTCTGTGACGATCTCCGGCTCCGCATCGTCCGACTCCGACAACGCCCCTTCGGGCGCCGGCACCGCTTCGGTCGCTTCCGAGGACTCGTCGTCTCCGGTCTCGATCATCACGGCGGAGCCCAATTCGGCTCCGGTCGAGGTCGTCCCCTCTTCGGCGGCTTCGTCGCCGATCGTCGTCTCCGGCGGGAGCTCGACTGCCGGCTGGACTGCGGTCTCGTAGATGCCGCGGCTCTCGTCGCGCAGGATGCGTCCCCGTTCGAGTTGGACGACTCGGCGCCGCATGGCGTCGACGATTGCATGGTCGTGGGTTGCCATCACGACGGTCGTCCCGGTGCGGTTGATGCGGTCGAGGATGCGCATGATGCCGACCGACGTGGCCGGGTCGAGGTTCCCGGTCGGCTCGTCGGCGAGCAGGATGAGCGGGCGGTTCACGAAGGCGCGGGCAACGGCGACGCGCTGCTGCTCCCCACCGGAGAGCCGGCGCGGCATCCGGTCGGCCATCTCGGAGAGGCCGACGAGCTTCAGCACCTGAGGGACCTGCGCGTTGATGGCCGAACGGGACTTGCCGGTCACTTCCATGGCGAACGCGACGTTCTCATAGACCGTCTTCGTCGGGAGCAGCTTGAAGTCCTGGAAGACCGTCCCGATCGATCGGCGAAGATGCGGCACCTTCCACACCGGCAGCGCCGATGCGTGCTTTCCGGCGATCCAGATCTCCCCGTTCGTCGGGAGCTCTTCGCGCATCATGAGCCGGATGAGGGTCGACTTCCCCGAGCCGGACGGGCCGACGAGGAAGACGAACTCGCCTTTGTTGATGTCGAGATCGACGTCCTTCAGCGCGACGACACCGCCGTCGTACACCTTCGTGACGTTTTCGAGTCGGAGCATGAGATTCCTGGTCTCGTCACGCCGCCCTACCCCACCGGCCGGCGCTCGATCAGGTTACCCACGGACCTCGGATACGGCGGGGATTGTGGACGAGCTACCCGACCTGCTCTCTCCGCCACACGAGGTAGCTGTCGATGAGCGCGTCCAGGTCCCCGTCGAGCACGCCCTGGACGTTGCCGATCTCGTGCCCGGTTCGCAGGTCCTTCACCATCTGGTAGGGCTGAAGGACGTATGAGCGGATTTGGCGCCCCCATCCGGCTTCGGTCTGGTCGCCGCGGATCGCGTCGACCTCCTGCTGTTGCTCGAGCCGGGCTCGCTCGGCGAGGCGGGCGGCGAGGAGCTGCATCGCCTTCGCCCGGTTCTGCATCTGCGACCGCTCCGCTTGGCAGCTGACGACGATGCCGGTCGGGAGGTGGGTGAGACGGACCGCCGAGTCCGTCTTGTTGACGTGCTGGCCGCCGGCACCCGATGAGCGGTACGTGTCGACGCGGAGGTCTTCGGCGTTGATGTCCACCTCCTTGATGTCGACCTCCGGGATGACGTCGACGCCGGCGAACGCCGTGTGACGACGGGCGTTCGAGTCGAACGGGCTGATGCGGACGAGCCGGTGCACGCCGCGCTCGCCCTCGAAGATGCCGTAGGCGTGGTCACCCTTGACGCTGATCGTCGCCGACTTGATGCCGGCCTCCTCGCCGACCTGGTACTCATCGACCTCGAAGGACAGGTCGGCACGCTCCAAGTACCGGAGGTACATGCGGAACAGCATGTCCGCCCAGTCCTGCGCGTCGACGCCGCCGGCCCCGGCGTGCACGGAGACGATCGCCGTCGAGTCGTCGTACGGGCCGAAGAACAGCGTCTCGCGCTCGAGTGAGCCGAGCGTCGCCTCGGTCGCCCGCAGCTCGAAGAGCGCGTCGTCGAGGCCCGACGCGTCATTCTCCTCGACGGCGAGCTCGATGAGGACGTCGGCATCGTCAAGTGCCGATTCGAGGTTGGCAACTTGGGCGATCGTCCGCTCGTGCCGAGCCAGCCTCGTCGTGATCTCGAGCGCACGGTCCTGGTCGTCCCAGAGATCCGGCGCCGAGGCATGCTCCTTCAGCTCGGCCACCTCGGCTTCTTTGCCGTCGACGTCGAGGAAGCGCCGTGCGTCGGCAAGGCGGTCGCGTAGCTCGGACAGGAGGGAGCGGAGGTCGGCCGGTTCCATGGCGGGTGAGGGTACCCGGGCTACTGCACTTCTTCCGGCCCGGCCTCCTTGCCCGTGAGGTGCTTGAACCAGTGGGCGCCGGAGGTGCGCGTCGCCTGGAGCGGCACGCCTGCTCCCATCCGCATCGCCCCCGTCGCGTCGTCGTGGAAGTCCGTGCCGCGGTACTGCGGAGCCGCCGGCGCTTCCTCGGCCGTCGCAGCCTTGATCCGCTCGGCGCGTTCGAGCTCGAGGGTCACGAGCTGACGGTGGATGGCCTCGACCTGCTCGTCGGTGACGTCGTCGAGGCCGTATGCAGCGCGGACGGCCCGCGCCATGTCGGCCCGGTAATCGTGGCCGAAGGATCCGAAGTGGCCGGGTACGGTGACCATCGCGTTCATTGCGTCGACGGCGACCTGGAGGAAGGTCAGCAGGCGCGTGTAGTCCATGTCTTCGGGCACGCCTCGGCCCCGAGTCGATCCGAGCCACTCGGGCTCCCGGATGATCAGGTCGGGTGAGATGACGGCGATCGGGTCGTTGTCGTGGCTGAGGATCGTCGCTCGGAGGCGCGACCGCGCTCCGGGTGACAACGCTTCCATCTCGTCGGGATTGTCGAACACGCCGACCGTCCCCGCCGGGACGAGTCCGGACCGTCCGGCTGCCATGCCGTTCCGCGACCACTTGGCGAGCCCGGGGAGCCCCACCCACAGTGCCTTGTCGATGCCGTAGTGGTCGAAGCCGTCGATCCCCTGATACATGACGACGTCCGAGCTTGCCCACGCGCCGAGGCTCTCGCCGAAGACGAACACCTTCGGCCGATCTGCCGGCGAGCGCTCGGCGAGGCGCTGACGGATGCTCCACAGCAGTGCGCGGAACTGATGACGGCCGAGTGCGACCTTCTGCACGGAGAGGAACGAAGGGAACCTGCCGTACTGGATGACGCAGGTGGCGATGTCCCCCCTCGTGAGGAATTCGGCGCTCTCGATCATCGTCTGGTCGACCCACCCGGTGCCGGTCGGGGACACGAGCAGCAGGTGGGAGCGCTCGAACGCGCCGGTGCGCTCGAGCTCCGCCATCGCCATCTCGGCGCGGCCCATGGTGTACATGGGCTCGGAGTTGTAGCCGATGAAGACGCGGATCGGCGCGGCCGCCGCCGGCTCGCCGAGCACGTCTTCGATCATCTCGGGTGAGACGACATCCGTCACGAACCTGCGGCCCTGGAGACCGAGATCCTCGAACGGTGAGTTGCTCTCGTCGCTCCCGGACACCTGGGGCGAGACCGGCGGCATCGCGTAGGCGGGCTCGACCTTCTCGTTCGCTCGGCCGACGTAGCCCACACCGGCGTTATAGAGGGCTGCGGCGGCGCCCGCCCAGATCGCTGCGTTCGCCGCGCCGCCGAGCACGCGCTTGGTGGGACCGGGCCCAAGATAGCGGACCAGCCCGTCGCGAGATGCGAGGTAGGCCCTGCCCAGCCCCGATCCTGCCGCGTACGTCGCCCAGCCGACGGCGAGCGCAGCCGGAAGCTCGTTCTTCTGCTCGATCGGCCATCGGGCGATGACGGCTTTGCGCTTCTGGAGGTTCCGCCCTGCCAGGGCCACGAGCGCCGCCGTCACCGCAGCGGACGACAGCACAGGACGCAGCGCCCCGTCGCCCTGCCGCGTGTCAGCCACGGCGTCGCTCGCGTCGTGGATCGCACCGGAGATGGCCGCCGCCACAAGCAAACGGCCGGCGCTGCGTGCGCCCGAGCGCCACATCGACTCACGCGAACGCGCTGGGATCGATGCCAGGGCGATCCCGGCCGCCGCCCCGACAGCACGAGCGCCGAGGTCGGCGCGCAGGCTGGCCGTGCTCGGGACGGCCGTCTGGTGCGCCTTCTCGGTGAGTGCGGCGAGGCCCCGCGCCGCCAGACCGGCGAAGCCCATCATCATCCCCTGCTGGGCCGAGGTACGCGGCATGAGGGAGGGCTCGAATGAGACCGCCATCGCAACACCCTCGAGCGGGCCGCCGGGTGACGATATCAGTGGGTTGAGGTAGTCGGCCACGCGCCGGACGGCGTTCTCGAGCTGCATGGCACAGATGGTACTTGGGCGGCCGCCTCGAAGGGCGGGCAATCACGGAAGCGGCTCGGCCCCCGGCGCACCGTGGCAGCGCTTGTACTTCTTCCCGGAGCCGCACGGGCACGGCTCGTTGCGCCCGATCTTCTCTCCGGTGCGCACGACCTGGCGCGGCTTCAGCTGCTGCACCGACTTCGCCGACGACGTGGTCACCTGGGGGGCCGCAGCTTGCTGCTGCTGTTGCACGACGTCGACGTGGAACATGTAGCGGATCGCGTCGTACTTGACGGCGTCGACGAGCTCCTCGAAGAAGTCGAATCCCTCTCGCTGGTACTCGACGAGCGGGTCTCGTTGCCCCATCGCCCGCAGCCCGATCCCGGATCGGAGGTAGTCCATCTCGGCGAGGTGCTCGCGCCACTTGTTGTCGATGACGGACAGCACGACCGTCCGCTCGAGCTGGCGCATCACGTCCGGGCCGAACTGCTCCTCGCGTGAGGCGTAGACGGCGTCGGCGTCTTCGATGTAGGCATCGACGACCTCGCCGGCGGTGAGCGTGTCCGGCTCGCTGAACGTGGCGCGACCGATCGTCGCGTCGTAGAGCGGCTTCATCCGGATCTCGAGGTCGTCCCAATCCCACTCGGCGACGTCGACGCCGCCGGTCATCGCTTCGACCTCGTTCTCGATGACCTCAGCTCGCCACCCTGCGAGCAGCTCGTCGGTGTCCTCGCCGTGGAGGATCCGGTTCCGCCAGCGGTAGATGATCTCCCGCTGCGTGTTCATCACCTCGTCGTACTTGAGGACGTTCTTCCGGATCTCGAAGTTCTGCGACTCGACCTGGCTCTGAGCACGCTCGATCGCCTTCGTCACCATGTTGTGCTCGATCGGGACGTCGGGCGGGATCTTCAGGCGCTCCATGATCGATGCGACCCGCTCGTTGGCGAAGCGCCGCATGAGGTCGTCCTGGAGCGAGAGGTAGAAGCGGGACTCGCCCGGATCGCCCTGACGCCCGGAGCGCCCTCGGAGCTGGTTGTCGATGCGGCGGGACTCGTGGCGCTCCGTTCCGAGCACGTACAGGCCGCCGAGCGCGAGCACCTCCTGCTTCGCCACCTCCGTCTGTGCGGCGAACCGGGTGACCGCCTCGGCCAGCATGCGCTCGTAGTCGGGGTCGTCGGGCGGGATCTCGCGCTTGACGAGGTCCAGCCTCGCGAGGTCCTCGGGGTCGCCCCCGAGCTTGATGTCGACACCGCGGCCCGCCATGTTCGTGGCGACCGTCACCGCCCCGAGCTGCCCGGCCTGGGCGATGATGTGGGCCTCCCGCTCGTGGTGCTTGGCGTTGAGCACTTCGTGGTTCACGCCCCGACGGGCAAGCGTCGCCGAGAGGCGCTCCGACTTCTCGATCGAGACCGTGCCGACGAGCACCGGCTGACCCTTCTTCGACCGTTCCTCGATGTCGTCGGCGAGCGCCGCGAACTTGTGATCCTCGTCCAGGTACACAACGTCGGCCTGGTCGAGGCGAGCGACCGGCAGGTTCGTGGGGATGTCGAGCACGTCGAGGCCGTAGATCTCGTGGAACTCGCCGGCCTCGGTGAGGGCCGTGCCGGTCATCCCGGCGAGCTTCTCGTACATGCGGAAGTAGTTCTGGAGCGTGATCGTCGCGAGGGTCTGGTTCTCCTCCTTGATCCGCACGCCTTCTTTCGCCTCGATCGCTTGGTGGAGACCTTCCGAGTAGCGGCGGCCCTCGAGGACACGGCCGGTGAACTCGTCGACGATCATGATCTCGCCGTTGCGGATGAGGTAGTCGACGTCCCGGTGGTAGAGACCCTTTGCCTTGAGCGCCACGTCGAGGTGGTGGATGAAGTCGACGTTGGCGTGGTCGTACATGTTCTCCACACCGAGGATCTGCTCGACCCGCGCGACGCCCGACTCGGTGACGACGACCTGGCGCTTCTTCTCGTCGACCTCGTAGTGCTCGTCGCGCCGGAGCCGCTCGACGATGCGTGCGAACTCGCGGTACCACTTCCCCGTCTCTCCGACCCGGCCCGAGATGATGAGCGGGGTCCTCGCCTCGTCGATGAGGATCGAGTCGACCTCGTCGACGATCGCGTAGTGGTGGCCGCGCTGGACGAGATCGCCGGAGCGCATGGCCATGTTGTCGCGCAGGTAGTCGAAGCCGAACTCGTTGTTCGTCCCGTAGGTGATGTCGGCGGCGTACGCCGGCCTCCGCTCGGTCGGGATCATCTCGGCCTGGATCAACCCGACGGAGAGCCCGAGGAATCGGTGGATCTGGCCCATCCAGTTCGCGTCACGACGGGCGAGGTAGTCGTTGACGGTGACGAGGTGGACCCCTTCGCCTGCGAGCGCGTTGAGATAGGACGGCATCGTCGAGACGAGGGTCTTGCCCTCGCCGGTCCGCATCTCGGAGATCATCCCCCGGTGGAGCGCCCCGGCCCCGACGATCTGCACGTCGAAGTGCCGCTGCCCGAGCGTGCGCTTGGCAGCCTCGCGAACCGTCGCGAACGCCTCGGGCTCGAGGTCGTCGAGCGGCTCGCCGTTCGCGTACCGTTCCCGAAACTCGACGGTCTTCGCTGCGAGCTGCTCGTCCGTGAGCCGCTCGAACTCGGGCTCGAGGTCGTTCACGCGCGAGACGACGGCTTGGAGTTCCTTGAGGCGCTTGCCCTCGCCGATGCGGAGGACCTTCGAGAAGACAGACATGCTCGATCGATGATACGGGCCGCGGGAGGCTTGTTGGACCTGCGCGGTCGCTTGTGTCTCGAACCACACCTGGTGTGGCCGGAGACACAGACGACGCGAGACTCTGCCCGAGGATGCCGAGGGCGTCGGCCTATGAGAGGTGGATGAGGTCCTCG
>Ga0316578_10000190_pt1 | contig 17242 bp, 12 predicted proteins | sample J0NA_2_FD_203076 | JGI IMG/M metagenome (GOLD analysis project Ga0316578, IMG submission 203076) | Rhizosphere microbial communities from salt marsh grasses in Alabama, United States - J0-2_160517rDrC | ecosystem: Host-associated > Plants > Roots > Rhizosphere | place: USA: Alabama | collected... | reverse complement strand
GACGAGCTGTGGCCCGACGCGGAAGGCGATGCCGCCGCGAATGCATTGAAGACGACGCTGCATCGGTTGCGGAAGCTTCTCGGCCGCGACGACGCGGTGCAACTACGCGAGGGGCAGGTATCCCTCAATCCGGCTTGGGTCTGGGTTGACCGATGGGCCTTGGAGCAGTGCTTCCAAGCGGTGGACACGGCCACAGCCAGCCCCCCGCGTACGCGAGTGCTGCACTCTATGGACACTGTGAGCCACCTTGTGCGTAGCCTCTATAGGGGACGGTTTCTCGAAAAGACCGATCTGCCCTGCGCGCTCAGGCCACGCGAAATCCTGCACCGCAAGTATCTCAGGGCCATCGAAAGGCTGGGGGAATACTACGAAAGAATGGGGTTGTACGAAAAGGCCGCTAGCTGCTACGAGCAAGCGGTGGAAGTGGATCCAGCGGCAGATAGGATGTACAAGAAGCTACTGTCTTGCACCAACGCCGAGACACGGACGCCTATGCCTTAGGCGGCCGAATTCTGGAACTCTATTGCCGCACATATCGATCTAGCGAAAGTGCCGCGGCACGCTCTTCGGCGAGTTCAACTGAGTGTCTTTGCTCGCAACCTCACCACCCGTCGTCACGCTGTCCGTTGACGCCGAGCTGGGGCATCCGGCCAATTACCGGTCTGGCCCACCTTTCCGAAGGACGTCTGGGGTTTGACTGCCCCCCGAACCTCGCAGAGCAAATGTTGGCAGACACAGTTGTCTGCCCGCTTTGGCTTGTTTCCCTCCTGTCAAGAAGATGATCAGCAGTGATCGAAATCAGCGTGAGCCGTCCGTCGTACGTCGCAGCGCGACGTCCGCTTTTTGGAGCCTCCGCCGGACCGTCGCGGCTGTGGCTAGTGACCGCATAGCGTCCAGACCCGCCGCTCAGGGCCGTGCCGTCCGCGGCAGCAAGGGGTCGGGAACGGTCTTCGGTTCAGGCAGCCATCAGATTACGTAATGGAGCATCAATGATCGTGATGGGTAACACTGGGCGGAGGGCGTGAGGTCCCAGTCCGGCCAAAACCTGCCGCCAGGCGTAGTCACTCCAGCGGCAGGTAGACGCTTTGCGGACGCTGGCGCCTATGACCCGGACAGGTCCGTTATGGCCGATCGCACAACACGATTTCCGGCGTACGGACTGCTTCAGCGGGGTGGCTTCGCCTCGTTTTCCTTAACCTCTTGTCAGGCAGCCAGAAATGAGTGAAGAAAAATTCTGTCGCCATATTCTGTTCGATTCTTGGCAAGTCGTCGAAAGATACCGATGTCAGTGATCTTGAGGTCAGATTCGAATTCCGAGCGCAAATCAGCTAGTGGCTCAGTCGAAAGGAGGCCGCCCGGAACTCGAATATACGTTTAGCGCTGTCACTGTGAGCAGTATCAGTACGATACCAAGAATCTGCGGCCCCGCCAGTTCTTCATTTAAAACCAAGACGCCGAACAGAGACGCGGTGACCGGCTCGACCGTTGCCATAATTGAGGCAGCAGCCGGCGTAGTGCGATTCAAGCCAATGATATAAATACCGAACGACAATCCCGCGCCGAACACCCCTATGGCCGCGAAAAGCGGCCAATCGCGTGTACTCAGGGCTGCAACAAGCTGGTCGGCGTCTCCCGGCCAGATTAGGATCGTGACAAGCACCGCAAACGCTATTGAGAGGATAGCCTGCGGGCTTCCGTGCGGCGCCGCATACTTGAAGCCGAATATAAATATCGCGTAGAACAGCCCGGCAAGCAGCCCGGCGCTCACACCGATCGGCGTGACGGCGCTTGCGCCGATGTCGTAAATCTGTGTCAGCGACGCGATACCAAGCATCACCACCACGATCGCAGCCCACTTGAGCGCGGTGGGGCTTTCAAGCTTCAGTGCGAACGACACAAGATACACGAACACTGATGCGGAGTACATCAACGTGGCGGCAATCGCTACGGATCCCTGCGCGATGCTCAAGAAATAAAACGCGAAGTTGCCTGCTACCCCGAAACCCGCAATCGTTGACCAGCACCATAGCCGGCGGCTTGCCAGTCCGCTGCCGCGAGGGCGAAGCGCTAGCCAGCCGAGTACGAACAGCAGTCCGATCGCGCCCCGGTAGAACGAAACCACGAACGCGTCCCAGCCGCCGGCCGCAAGAATACCGCCGATCCCGCCTGCTAGTCCCCACAGAAGTGCCGCTAACGCGACGAATGCTGTAGCCCCGCCCCTCATTGGATCTCGCATGCTCTTGATAAAATGACGATGCTACGAGGCGGCGTGTGCCGCACTGCCGCGCGAGTCGCTGATCAGACGTCTCTATCGAGAATTGAACCGAGGATCATACCGGTAGGCAGCATGTGCGGTGGGCTGCTACCTCACCAAGTCGGCAATATATTGCCCGCCTATAGATCGGAGGATGAGTTCAAATGAGGCTGCTGTCGTGAGGGCGGGGCGCTCGACGTTTGGTGTCGATTCCGAGATGCAGCTTTTCGCCGCCTGTCGCATAAGCCCTACACAAGATCGCGTTCGATGTCCTGATTCCATGTCTCCGCGTAGATGCGCCTCTCGCCCTCGAAGGCGTCCAGTTGAGCATGAACCCGAAAATGGGTCGGCGTCGACGTAAGGATGGTGCGGGTCACGGAACGTACGGCCCAATCGCCGCGGCGCAGCGAGCGCTCCCAAAGGGTCTCGCCGCGGACCGAGGCGAAGTCAGCACCCTGATAGCTGTACCACTCCAGCGCCCGTCGCTGCAGTTCAAGGTCCAGATCGGGAAAATAGACGGTGCCATCGTCGTTAATGACCTCTAGGGTCGACGTATCTGCCGCCAGATCTCGTATGACCCGCCAATTGTGGTGGGGTGTAGTGCGCTGTCTTTTGCTGCAGGTCGGAGCACCTTCGGCCGGTCCGAAGTTGATCTCGGCGTCTCCACGTCGCGGGCGACGCACCGGCAGCACCAGTTTGCTGCTTCCGGTTTCGATGCTGAGGGTAACCGGCTCGGGCGGTGGCCATGCCAGGGGCCAGTAGGAGGTCGAGAGAGAAAGGCGAAGCCGGTGACCGGCCGGGAAATGTTGCGCGATATGATTCAGGATCACTCGGACCCGATGGTGTTGCCCGGCGATCAACGGCTCAGGATGAGCGCTTCCGCTCCGGTGGGTGAGATTAAGCAGCCCATAGGTCACGCGGGTGGCTTGATCATCGGGCCGAACATCGGATAACCGCACCGCGATCATGGCAACGGGGCGATTCACGCTGAGGTCGAGTTCCACTACCGGCGCGCCCAAAATTTCCAGGGGACCGTCCAGTGGAGTGCTCGTGAACACCAGGGCGCCTCCGTCTTCCTCTCTCTGATCGTGAGGCAGGTCTGGCGTTGCAGCGTAGGAACACCATTTGCCCGCGAAGAGACCCACGCTCAAGGGAGATTGCACCCGCATCGTCCTTTGCTCCCCTCCCGATGCACCGGCAACCAGTATCCCTGGCCAGCCTAATGCGAAGCTTCGCTCGCTGATGTTCTCGGTGGGCCAGGCGGGTTCACCGACCCAGCGGCCGGGCCGCTCTTGATAGGAGGTGGTCGGCGGGACACTGTCCTGCATCCAGGCCCTTAGTGTCGGTTCCGTCATGATGCCGGTATCGATTCCCCTGAGCCACTGCTCCCACCACCGCACGCACTCCTGGAGGAAACCGATGGCCGGCCCCGGCACCCCTTGGTGCGGATACTTGTGACTCCAGGGGCCGACGAGCCCCAACCGCGGTCCGCGCAGGTGGGCCAGCAAGCGAAACACGGCATTGGAATACCCGTCCGCCCAGCCACTGACGGCGAGCACGGGGCAGCGCACAGCGCTCCAGTCCTCGCAGATGGACCCGTGCCGCCAATAGTCATCGCGACGCTGATGTTGGAGCCACTTCGCCAGCCACAGCCCACTGCCGCGAAGACGCTGCAACCACAGTTTCCGCCAGCCCTCTCCGACGATCTCTGGATCCGGCGGTAACGAGTTGTAGGCGAACATGGTCGATGCCCAAGAAAGGTTGTCGCCCAGCAAGCACCCTCCCATGTGATGAACGTCGTCCGCGTATCGATCGTCCGTCGAGCAGACAGAGACGACGGCCTTGAGTGCTGGTGGCTGCATAGCGGCAATCTGCAGGCCGTTGAAACCACCCCAGGAAATGCCGATCATGCCAACATTCCCGTCGCACCACGGTTGTTGGCTAATCCATTCGATGACGGCAACACCGTCGTCGAGTTCCGTCTGCAAATACTCGTCTTCTAAGACACCCTCTGAGTCACCGCTGCCCCGTAAATCGACCCGCACGCAGGCGTACCCATGGCCGGCGAAGTAGCCGTGCATCGCGTCATCCCGTGCTCTAGTCGAGTCCCGGCGTCGGTAGGGGATGTACTCGAGAACGGCTGGCACAGGATGCTCTTCGGCGCTTACCGGCAGCCAGAGACGTGCCGCTAGCCGTACGCCTCCGTGGAGCGGGATCCACGCATGCTCGATCGTCCGCACCGCATTCGGAAGCTTGTCGTTAACTTGCATCATGATTCCGAGGCGGTAACCTTAGGCCTTGGGAAGTTCTTCGTGATGCAGCGGCAGCCGAGCCATGCACGCATGAAACCTTGACTCGAGTTCGGCGTGGTTGTCCGCTCCCACGAAGATCGTCGCCAGCTCGTAACTGTAACTATCCTGATCGCGCATCTCCGACAATAGCATCCCTTCGCGAACCTCCACCAGGATTCTTGTGCCGGGCACCTCTTGCTCCACCGACGAGATCTCTGCAGCAGTCGGAACTCGCGTCACTCTGGCATCTGCAAAGGCGCGTACCATGAACTTCGCGGCGAGCGGATGCTGGCCTCCGCCTGGCGAAAACTGAGGACATCGACCAAGGCCTAGGTCGACCATCACCTGGTGGTGGTAAATGCCATCCACCATATGGAACAGGGGGGCATGCGACTTTGAAATCCTGGGGTTGATCTCCAAGAGCCAGATCCGATCTTTAGCCGCCTCCCAGAAAAACTCGATGTTGAAGGGAGCCGTGTCGTAGCCGATGTGCTGGATAAAGCGACGGCAAATCTCCGCCATGCGGTGTCGTACCGATTCCGGAAGATCAGAGGGATACTGATAACGGCTAAATGACGATTGCGCGGGTCCGCATCGCAGGGAATCGACTGTGCCGTATACGTTTACTGCCCCGCCGAAGACATAGCCTTCCTGCGTGCATTGCGAACCACCAGAAATGAGGGTCTCGGCAACGCAATGAAAGCCGTCGATAGGGACGATTTCGGATGGTAGTTCGGCCCGCTTCAAGATCAGATTGAAGGGTTCAGCGTAACGATAGATCTCGGCTCGGATGCGCCGGATCGCGTCCTTAAAGTCGGACGGGTCGTTGATCCTGAAACCCAGATGAGATAGCACGGACTTCACAGGCTTGAGCCAGAACGGAAAAGCGATCGTGACCTGCCCCAAAGGATCCGGTGAGAAAGGATCCACAGCGCAAAAGTCGGGCACATTCTCCGGGACGACTTGGCGCTGAAGTAAGCGGCTCCAGTATTTGTGCTCGCACTTGAGAACTGACTCTAAGGACGGGCCCGGCAGTCCGACAGAGCGGCGCAGAATGGGCAGGGTCGTACTCACCGGGAAATCCCAGTAGCCGACTACGGCCGACACGCGATCCGGGAACGCTTGGAGTTTCCTAGCTCCCTCATCGATCAACCATGCGACCGGGAAGCGGTCTTGCTGCTTAATCTCGCGGTAAGTGAAAAGCGGGTGAAAGAGGTACTGCTCCGCATCCGGCAGGGTCCTGAGCTGCGCCAGATGAAAATCATCAAGACCGACAACGAAGATGTGCTTCATGGGGTAGACGCGTTGTAGCATCGCTACCCCAAAAATAGCAGGTACCGACGGCCCGTTGAGCCGACCGCCTGACCGCGATGCGTCGAGCGCTTACGCAGGGGGACCGAAACTCCGCCCGTTGCCTGCCGGGAGTCTGGGAAAGCTCCGCGGGACCGTTTCGTTGTGTGGCAGCACCTGTCGGGCGCGGGCCGCACACAAGCTCCCCCGACCGGCAGCGGGTAACCGGAGACACCCCCAACCGAGAGTCTCCTTCGCGTCCGGACCTTCCGCCCGAGTCGGCGTGGTCAGCGGCAGTTGGAGGTCGGGAACGGCTTTCGGCTCAGGCGGCCATCAGATTTCGTGATGCCGCATCACTGATTCTGATGGGTAACGCTCCGCGGAGGGCTTGAGGTCTTTGCCCGGCCAAGACCTGCCACCCAGCCGAGTCCCTCCTGGGGCAGGTAGCCGGATGTTTGCTCAAATTGGTGCTGTTTCGGCCGAGGGCCGGAATGCGTCCTCAACGGTCAGCCAAGACGTCGGCGGCGGGTGTCCGGTTTCGGCTTCGCCTCAGCACTTGACAGGTCGAGGTTGAGCGGCAGCTCTTGGCGAGAGCTGTCGCTCGGGGACGTGCCGCGCATATAAAGCGAGCGTCGTTCACAGCATGAGGGCGCCTGTGACGTCCAACGACCGTGAAGCGGAAGCTAGGTGTCTCGCCGCTGCGGTGATCGCTCACCTCCGATCCGATTCGGTACCCGCACTAGCGCCCCGCCGGAAGGTACCCAGCTCCTCGATCTGATAGCCCTCCGGATAGGTGGGCCGGGGCGCCTGCGTGAGCAGGCGAGGACGGCGGCGCTCCGGCAAATAGGCGAGGACGTGGGCACGAAGCCGTAGCAAACTGGGTGTCAGGGCGCGGAGCCAGCCCGGGGCCGGCGCGAATCCCATCGCCGCCAGCAGGGGCTTGTCCATCAGCGCCCGCACGACCGGGCGTCCCAGCCAGAAGAGCCAACGGGGGAGGTAGAAACTGAGCAGAAGATCGACGGTGGCGCTGCCGATGCGCCGGTTGCTCTCGGAGAAGCGGAACCGACTGGACTCATACTCGCGATTGAAGGCCTCGAACCTCTCCAGGTCTCTGGGGACATCCTGGATCCCCATCCGCTGCCCCAGTTCGCGGTAGTAATTGAGGCACGCCTGCTGCTCGTGCACCGTCATGGGACGCCAACCGAAGCGCCCAGCCATCGGATGGGCTCCAAGAGAAACGTACTCAAGACGTACAGCATGTCCTCATTGGCGATGCGAAAGCGCCCATGCATGGCGTTCATGCGCGCCAGGGCGGCGCGGCCCCTGGCGCTGTCGAGGCCGTTCTCCCGGATCTCGGCCAAGATGAGCTCGGTGTCGTCGTATCGCTTCCTGGGCCGGCGCTCGAACTCGCGGGTCTTGGCCAGCAGTCCGGAGATGGACGGTACCGCGTAGGTCCGAAAGAGGGCGAATTCCAAAGACCGCTCGATGTCCCAAGGAAACTCGTAGGCGCTCAGGAGGAAGGCGATGCGCTGATAGTCCACCTCGGCATCCAGGGCGGCGATCGCTCTTGCGCGGCGGCCTCTCATCATCGTGCTCCCACCGACTCCTGGGCAACGCCCTATCACTTCGCAAGGCGCGGCGCCCCGATTTCCGGCCCTTGCGCCTGGAGACGCTATCTTTGCCAGGGTAGATCCACCGGTCCGAGTCCGATCGGCATCCCTCCATCCGGAAAAGACCGATGACCCAAAGAATCCCCGACCAGGTACCGATTGCCCCCAAGGCGCGGCTCCGCGCCCTCGTTGACGAGCTCGCCGCCGATCCAAGTTCTGACGTCCCCCAGGCGGTCCAGAAGGCCATCCACCTCGCCTGCGTCCTCCAGGAACGCGCGGCGGAGCTTCAGACCGCCCAGGAACGCAGGCAGCAGGAGGAGCTCGAGAGCATCATGCGGCGCCCCGAGGACAAAGCAACCCTGGTGGAGATCACCGACCAGGCGCTGCGCTCGCGCAGTGCCCCGAGGGCCGCGGATCAGCTCATCCACATCCTGGACGTGCAGGGAATCCCGCGCTTCTTCTCGCCGCTCGACAAGGCCCTGCTCCAGGGCTTCCGGTCCTTCGGCGGTTACCTGCCGGGGGTGGCCATGCCCCTCATTCGGGAGAAGCTGCGCGAGGAGACCGCCAACGTCATCTTGCCGGCGGAGGAAGAGCATTTGCTCGCTCACCTGCGCTCGCGTAAGGGTGAGGGGCTTCGCATGAACCTCAACCTGCTGGGCGAGGCCCTGTTGGGCGAGCGGGCCGCGGAAGGGCGCCTGAAGACCTATCTCGCGCTCCTGCAGCACCCAGCAATCGAGTGCATCTCGGTCAAGATCTCGACCCTCTACTCCCAAGTCTCGCCCCTGGCCTTCGAGGACACAGTCGAGGTCCTGTGCGATCGCCTGGAGCTGCTCTACCGGGAGGCCGCACGCATGCGGTTCCAGCGCCCGGACGGCAGCGAGGTGCCGAAGTTCGTCTACCTGGACATGGAGGAGTACCGGGACATGGGGATCACCGCCGAGGCCTTCATGCGCACCCTGGACCGGCCTGGCCTGGAGCAGTCCAGCGCCGGCATCGCCCTGCAGGCCTATCTGCCGGACGCCTTCGCGGTGCAGCGGCACATCAACACCTGGGCGACGGCTCGCGTGCGCTCGGGTGGCGCACCCGTCACCGTCCGGCTGGTCAAGGGCGCCAACATGGAGATGGAGCGCGTCGACGCGTCCCTGCATGGCTGGCCCCAAGCCCCGTTCCGATCCAAGGCGGAGACGGACGCCAACTACAAGCGCATGCTCCATGAGGCGCTGCGCTGGGAAAACATTGCCGCCGTGCGGCTGGGGATCGCCTCCCACAACCTGTTCGACGTCGCCTACGGCCTGGTGCAGGCCCAGGAGCTGGAGGTCCTCGACCAAATCCAAATCGAGATGCTTGAGGGCATGGCCAACCATCAGCGCCGGGCCTTGGCCGAGGTGACGGAGAATCTGCTGCTCTACGCCCCCGCCACGCGCGGCGAGCAGTTCATCCACGCCATCGGCTACCTGGTGCGCCGCCTGGACGAGAATACCGGTCCCGACAATTTCCTCGGCCATGCCTTCAAGCTCCAGGTGGGCAGCGAGGCCTGGCGGCGTCTGGCTGCGCAGTTCGTGGCCTCTTTCGGCCTGATCGGCGGCCTCCCTGACACCCCGCGCCGCACCCAGGATCGGAAGCGCCCGGCCAAACCGCCGACCGGGCAGGATCTCCGGCTCAGCGCCTTCGTCAACGAGCCGGACACGGATTGGTCGCTTCCTCAGAACGTCGACTGGGCGCGGCAGATCATCGAACGCTGGCAACCGCGCTGCGGCGACCGGGCTGCCGACATCCCGCTCGTGATCGACGGACGGGAGATCCGGCAGGACCGGGAGCTGCGGGACTGCCTTGACCCGTCCCGCCCGGGCACGGTCGTGGGCCGCTACCGGGAGGCCACCGAGGAGGATCTGGTCCAGGCCCTGGACTGTGGCCGCGCCGATCCCTCCGGCTGGCGCGGCCTGACCCCGGAGCGACGCGCCGAGGTCCTGGGGGACGTAGCCGGGGTCTTTCGCGAGCGCCGCGCCGAGCTCATCGGCACGGCCATCGCGGACGGGGGAAAGACCATCGCAGAGTCGGACCCCGAGGTGTCGGAGGCCATCGACTTCATCGAGCTCTACCGACGCAGCGCCCTTTACTTCCAACGCCTGGAGACGTTAATCGGGCGGCCGAAGGGGGTGGTCGCCGTGATTCCACCCTGGAACTTCCCCATCGCCATCCCCTCCGGCGGCGTTGCCGCGGCCCTCGCGGCGGGCAACTGCGTGATCCTCAAGCCCGCCTCGGACGCGGTGCTCGTGGGCTGGGAGCTCGCCCGGTGCTTCTGGGAGGGCGGTGTCCCCCGTGAGGCCCTGCAGTTCTTGCCCTGCTCCGGTAGCGGGGTAGGCGCCGAGCTGGCGGCCCACCCCGGCGTCGACGCCGTCATCCTCACCGGTGGCACCGCAACCGCCCTGCGCATGCTCGCACGGCGGCCTGATATGCATCTGATGGCCGAGACCGGCGGCAAGGACGCCACCATCGTCACCGCCCTGGCGGATCGGGACCAGGCCATCAAGCATGTGCTGCATTCCGCCTTCAGCCACAGCGGCCAGAAGTGCTCGGCGACCTCCCTGCTGATCCTGGACCAGGAGGTCTACGACGATCCCGCCTTCAAGGCGGCCCTGTGCGATGCCGTCGAAAGCTTGCCGGTCGGCTCGGCGTGGGAGCGCAGCACCCGCGTGGGTCCCCTGATACGCCCGCCCGCGGGCGTCCTGGAGCGGGGTCTCAAGGAGTTGGAACCGGGCGAGCACTGGGCGGTGATGCCCAAGCGGCTCGCGAACAACCCACAGCTCTGGTCCCCCGGCGTGAAGTGGGACGTCCAGCCCGGAAGCTTCACGCATAGGACCGAACTGTTCGGGCCGGTGCTCGGGGTGATGCGGGCGCGGGACCTCGACACTGCCATCGAGCTGGTGAACCAGACCGGCTACGGCCTCACCTCCGGCATCGAGAGCCTAGACGAGCGCGAGCAGGAAACCTGGCTCGCGCGCATCCGCGCCGGCAACCTCTATCTCAACCGCGTGACGACCGGAGCGGTGGTGCTGCGCCAGCCGTTCGGCGGCATGGGGAAGTCCGCTTTCGGTCCGGGCATCAAGGCCGGCGGGCCAAACTATGTCGCTCAGCTGATGGAATTCGAAGACGTCCCTCCGGCCCGCCCGGATGCCGGCGCCGCCCCCCCGACCGATGAGATCGCGGATCCGCTGCTGGCGGACCTGGCCGCACGTCTGCACGCCGACCGCTCCCGCCTTCCCGGGGCCACGGAGGCGGAGGCCGATCGCTGCCTCGCGGCCATCGTAAGCTACCAGCGCGCACTGAGGGACGAGCTCGAGCTCCCCCAGGATCACGTTCGCCTGGTCGGACAGGACAATATCCGCCGCTACCTGCCGCTGGAGTCCATCCGCATCCGGCTCCATGCCGAGGACAGCTTCTTCGAGGTGATCGGCCGTGTGGCGGCGGCGCGTACGCTGGGTTGCCGGATCACGGTCAGCGTCCCGCCAAGACTCCCGGCGGCAGGGCTGAGCTGGCTCCTGGACGCCACTCGGGATTGGGGAGAGGTGTTTGAGACGGACGAGGAGGACGATTCCGCCCTCGCTGAGGTCATTCGGACTAGGAAGACCGAGCGCGTGCGCTACGCCGCGCGCGAGCGGGTACCCCCGGAGGTCTTCTTCGCGCTGCGGGATTCAAGTGTCTATCTGGCGGTCGCCCCCGTGGTTGCCGAGGGCCGCCTCGAGCTGCTGTGGTACGTGCGCGAGCAGAGCATCAGCCGTGACTATCACCGCTACGGCAATCTCGGCAGGCGGGCCACTGAAGCGCGCGCCCCCGTGGCCTGACGCATCGCCGGGGCCGCCGGATCCTCGACGCTGGACGGGAGACCCGAGTCAAACGAGCGGGGGAGAAAGGATCCATGTCCCTTGCCATAGGCCGTCCTTGCCAAGGCAACGCGCTCACCTTCTCGCTAGCTCGATAGGAACCCCACGCTGGCTGTCACAAGGCCCTCCCAGCGGCTGCATTGGTCTTGCGAACTGCCGCTCAACCTCGGCCAGTCGTGCGGCGGCTCAACGCGCCTTGCGGACAGTCACAGGAACCCGCTTAGGCGCTCATCTCGACCCAGCCCGGACTCTAACCATGAGCCAGCGAGTGCCCGCAATCTGTGGTGATCCGGACACTGCTGCGTCTGGGGCTAACGCTGCTGCTTGACGATCGCCTCTGGCACAGGTGGCGCTTGGTTACCCCAGGCACTGCTTAGTTAGCTCGCCACGGCGGCAATCTCCGTGTCTCTTAGACCGTGTGGGTACCGATTTGGGGCATGACGGCGTCGAAGACCTTGTCATGAATGCAGATCTCACCGCTTCGCCCATGGATGATGGCGTGAGCAACAAAGCTGCCGTCGCCTTCCACGACTCGGGGATTGCCGGCGAGCGGCACTACTACTCGGTGCCCTACCAATTTGCCCGCCAGAAGGTGAACGTGCGCTTCACCGCGCCGTCCAGAGGGATGTCCTTGGGCTTGACCCCCCCTTGGCTATGTGGAATGTGGGCCGTCGGACCCGTCGCACCTTCGATTCGGCGCCGCCGACGGAAGCTCCTGGAGGTTCCCGGCTGCGGGTGCAGCCAGGAAACGACGATCTCCCGATCACCACGGCGGTAGCCCCGTGTAAGCGTACGGACGCGACGCCAGCCAGGCGTCACGCATCTCCTGGCGATCCAGCTGCGCCTGCTGCATCAGGAAGCTGCGCATCCGTGTCCAATCCCGCTGCGGTTTGGACCAGGGACACAGGGCATCCATCCAGCCATCGAAATACTGCCGTGCGTAGTCGCGCTGACGACGATGAAGGTCGCGTGTGGCATCGCGGTACAGGTCCATGGTCCGATCATAGTGGGCCGTCCGCGGAGACCAGTACATGTGGTCCGGGCGGAACGCATCGAATAGGGCTTCGCGCCGCTCGCGCAACTGATCGCGACGTTCATCGACCAGGGTCTGGAGACTCGGCGGTGGGGCTGGGGGCAGCACGAACTGCGGCCACGCCGACCCTGACTCTTCGGCGTTCGCTGCGGCGACGTCCGGATGTGCTTCCGTCGCTTCGACCGCGTCGGGTTGCGCAGTTTGGTCGGACTGCGCCACGGTGGCCGCTTCTGGCGCTGCTTGCGGCTCCGTGGTCTGACTCCCCTCGTCGGCGGCCGTCGCGATGCCCGCGGCGATCAGGACAGGGGTCAGCAGGGACAAGGCGACAAAGCGCCATTGATTGGCTCGCATGGCTACACCTCCTCGGCCAGTCTCGGTGCAGCTCGGACACCCCTCGCAGCCGGGGGGACGCCGAGCACCGCTGGCTCATGCAACATCACATTTTGAGTATCGTCCAAGGGGACCTCTATACAATTCGAAAATACTTATGGAGGAGCATTCATCGGGACGACCAAACCACCTTCGCCGAGATCAATCCTTCGGTGCAGAGCTGGGTCGGCCACGTGAAGCATACCGGACACCCAGTAGTCGATGCGCTCGGGGTTGTTGGCGATGTACTTGGAGATCGCCTCGTCATAGGAGGTCTCGCGGGCGTCGTACATGGCTTTCTGCAGATCGGCGATGGGGATCTGCATGCGCGAGAGGAACCCGGCGGCGGCAATGTGCTCCTGGTAGAAGCCGATCCGGGCCAGGGCATGCACCCGCTCGAAACCGCCCAGCACGCCTTTTGGGTCCTTCAGGTAGCGTAGCTTGTAGGCCCCGAACATCCAGTGTGGGCTCCATCCGGTGACCACGACCCACTGGTGGCGCCGCACGGCGCGGTCCAGGGCGGCAGTCATGCCGGCGCCGGAAGAGATCTGGAGGTTGTAGTCCAGTCCGTAATCGTCGATGGCCTTCTTGGACAGGCGCGTCAGGCCGGCGCCGGGGTCGATGCCCGTGATGGTGTTGTCGAGCTTGGCTCGAACCTCGGGCTTCTGGAGGTCCTCGATAGACGCAACCTCGCTCTCCGGGATGTAGTCAGGGACCGCCCAGCCGAGGCGGGCGTGGGTATAGAGCAGGCCGAGATCGAACACCTTGTTACAGACCTTCTTGAGGTAATCCTCATGGGTGTTCGGCTGCCACGACATGAGCATCACGTCCAGGCTGCCTGTCGCAAGTCCCTGGTACTGCGGGGCAATATCCGTCTGAAGCAGGTCCACCTGGTAGCCAATCCGATCCTCTAGGATGCGCTTCGCCAGCTTAGTGACGAATTCCGCGTCCGACCAGGCGGTCCAGCCGATCCTGATGGTCTCCTTGGCCATGGCTGCCGTGCTGACCCCCATCGCCAGCACAGCGGCAAAGAGAAGCCTCGAGACGGTTCGTGCGGACATAGGGTGTCTCCTCTGGTTTGTTTCTCGCCGCGGCTTCTGGATCCGGACAGACGTTCAGGCCGGCGGCTCGTCCACGCCCTGTCCGAGTGCCTGCTTGATGCGCGCGAGCGAGGTGGACTGTCTCCGGGAACTCCCGTCCCGCCCGGCCTTACCGAAGCTCTGGGTGATTCGATCGAGCAGGATGGCCAGCAGCACCACCCCTAGACCGCCCTCGAAGCCGAGGCCGACGTTGAGCCGTTGGATGCCGGTGAGCACGGTGTTGCCCAGCCCGCCGGCACCGATCATGGAAGCAATGACGACCATCGATAGGGCCAGCATGATGGTCTGGTTGACGCCGGCCATGATCGAGGGCATGGCCAGCGGCAGCTGCACCTTGATCAGGAGCTGGCGGTCGGTGCAGCCGAAGGCGTGGCCGGCCTCCACGTGCTCCGGGCTGACCTGGCGTATGCCCAGATTAGTCAGGCGCACTGCCGGCGGCATGGCGAAGATCAGGGTGGCGATGGCCCCTGGCACCTTGCCCAGGCCGAAGAAGATGGCCGCCGGGATGAGGTAGACGAACGGCGGCATCGTCTGCATGAAGTCCAGCACCGGTCGCACCACTGCCTGCACGCTGTCGCTGCGGGCCATGGCGATGCCGATGGGGATGCCGATGACGAGGGCAACGAGGCTTGAGCTGATGACCAGCGCCAAGGTCGCCACCGTCTCCTCCCAGATGTCCATACCGAAAATGAGCGCCATGGCAACCACCGCGAAGGCGGCAAAGCGCCAGCCGAGGCGCCACCAGGCCAACGCCACGATGAGGGCTGCGAGCAGCAGCGGCGGTATTGCCAGGAGGGCTTGCTCGAAGCCGCCGATGACAAGTCCGAGTCCGTCCGAGATGCCGTCGAGGACCCCCGTGAGATTGGCCTGCACCCAGTCGACACCGCCCTCGACCCAGGTGCCGATGGGGATGCGGTAGTCAGGCACGCCCTGCATCGTGGTCACCTCGTCTTGTCCAGGGTCTGGAGCAGGCTTTTCTTGTCGATAACGCCCTGGTAATGGCCGTGGGCGTCGATGACGGGCACCGGATACTCGCTGGTCGCTACCATGCTCAGCACGTTGCTCAGCTCCAGGTCATTAGCTGCAGGTTGCACCGAGCGGATGAAGGCGTCCTCCCAGCGCGGCTCTCCATGGTTGTCGATCGCCGTCGCAAGGGAATTGACGCTGACCATCCCACGGTACCTGCGCCCATGCTCGAGGACGATACCCAGCGTGCGCGAGTGATCCCGCAGCTGGGCGAGTGCGGCACGAACGTTCATCCCCGGGCGCTGGAAGACATTCAGTGCCTTGTTCTCGGCGATGTCGCCTGCCTTGAAGACCTTGCTCACGTCCACCCCGTAGAAGAAGGAGCGCACGTACTCGTTGGCGGGCTCGGTGACGATCTCCTCCGGCGTGCCGATCTGCACCACGGACCCACCATCCATGATGGCGATGCGGTCACCGATACGGATTGCCTCGTCCAGGTCGTGGGAAATGAACACGATCGTGTGAGCCTCCTGCTCCTGCAGGCGCACGATCTCGTCCTGCATCTCGGTACGGATGAGGGGGTCGAGGGCCGAGAAGGCCTCGTCCATCAGCAGGATGGGCGCTCGCGTGGCCAGGGCTCGTGCCAGGCCCACCCGTTGCTTCATGCCGCCGGAGAGCGCGTCGGGATAGCTGTCCGCGAATGCCTGCAGCCCCACCGTCTCCAGCGCACGCATTGCCTCGGTGCGCTTGCGCTCGCGGGGGTGCCCGGCGACATCCAGCCCGAACGCAGCGTTCTCCGCCACAGTCTTGTGCGGCAGGAGCGCGAAGGACTGGAACACCATGCTCATCCGGGTGCGGCGTAGCGCGATGAGCTGCTTCCTGCCCATGGCAGTGATGTCCTCACCGTCCAGCAAGACCCGTCCGCGGGTCGGGTCGATGAGGCGGTTGAGCATCCGCACCAGCGTCGACTTGCCGGAGCCTGACAGGCCCATGACGACAAACACCTCGCCCTCCCGGATCGAGAAGTTGGCGTCCTGGACACCCACGGTGGTGCGGGTGCGGGCAAAGATCTCGTCCTTCGACAGCCCCTGCTCGAGTAGTTGCATTGCCTTACTCGGCTCGGGGCCGAAGATCTTATAGAGGTTGTCGATGACCAGCTTGTCGTTCATAGGCGTCCAGGGGGACCTGCGGTAAGGTCCGACCTCTCCTTTGAGTGACACGACTACGGGGGCGGGCTCGACCACGCCTTCAGGCCCCACGGCATGGGTGTCGGGCCTCAGATACCTGCAGCAGTGCGCAGGGTCTCCGCGCGATCGGTGCGCTCCCAGGTGAGCTCAGGCTCGTCACGGCCGAAATGGCCGTTGGCGGCGGTCTTGCGGTAGAGGGGCCGGAGCAGGTCGAGCATCTGGATGATGCCCTTCGGCCGCAGGTCGAAGTGCTCCCGCACCAGGTCCTCGATTTGCCCCTCGTCGATCTTCGCGGTACCGAAGGCCTCCACGTGGATAGACACGGGCCGGGCGATGCCAATGGCGTAGGCGACCTGCACCTCGCACTTGGCGGCGAGGCCCGCGGCTACGATGTTCTTGGCCACATAGCGGGCAGCGTAGGCGGCCGAGCGGTCGACCTTCGACGGGTCCTTGCCGGAGAAGGCGCCGCCCCCATGACGGCCGACCCCACCATAGGTATCCACGATGATCTTCCGTCCGGTGAGGCCGCAGTCGCCCACGGGGCCACCGATGACGAAGCGTCCGGTGGGGTTGATGAAGAACTTGGCGTCCTTCGCGAGCATCCCCGCCGGGATCACCGGCTTGACGATGGTCTCGATGACGGCCTCCTCGATCTGCGCGTGGCTGACCTCGGGGGCATGCTGGGTGGATAGCACCACCGCGTCGATGGACTTGGGCACGCTGCCCTCGTAGCGCACCGACACCTGCGACTTGCAGTCGGGCCTCAGCCAGCTCAGCTCGCCGGACTTGCGCACCTCGCTCTGGCGCCTGGTGAGCAGGTGGGCGAGCTGGATGGGCATGGGCATCAGGGCGGGGGTCTCATTGGTCGCATAGCCGTACATCAACCCCTGGTCGCCGGCGCCCTGGTCCAGGTCTAGGCCGGAGCCCTCGTCCACGCCTTGGGCGATGTCGGGAGACTGCTTGTCCAGCGCCAGCAGAACGGCACAGGAGCGCCCGTCGAAACCCATAGCGGCATCGTTGTAGCCGATGTCGCAGATGGTGTCGCGGACGACCTGGGTGTAATCGACGGTCACGGTGGTCGTGATCTCGCCGGAGACCAGAGCCATGCCCGTGTTGACCAGGGTTTCGCAGGCAACCCGTGAGCGCGGGTCTTGGGTCAGCAGGGCGTCGAGGATGGCGTCGGAGATATTGTCGGCCACTTTGTCCGGATGACCCTCGCCGACGGATTCGGACGAAACGATGTATTCGCGTGCCATAAGCT
>Ga0316578_10000189_pt1 | contig 17276 bp, 14 predicted proteins | sample J0NA_2_FD_203076 | JGI IMG/M metagenome (GOLD analysis project Ga0316578, IMG submission 203076) | Rhizosphere microbial communities from salt marsh grasses in Alabama, United States - J0-2_160517rDrC | ecosystem: Host-associated > Plants > Roots > Rhizosphere | place: USA: Alabama | collected... | reverse complement strand
AGGCAAGCTAGTTCCCTTCATGGCGATCTCCTATGTGGTGGGCGGCCTTGCCGTGCTTGTCTTCAACCTGGACAAGATCCCGCAGGCGCTCTACCAGATCGTCCTGCACGCCTTCTCCCCGACCGCCGCCGTCGGCGGCTTCGCCGGCGCCACATTGATGATGGGCATTCAGATGGGCGTGGCGCGCGGCATCTTCTCCAATGAGGCGGGTCTGGGGAGTGCACCGATCGCCCATGCGGCGGCGCAAAGCAACAACGCGATCCAGCAGGGTACGGTGGCGATGCTCGGAACCTTCATCGATACCCTGATCATCTGCACCATCACCGGACTCGTCATCATGGTCACCGGTGAATGGACGGGCGGCCAGACGGGCGCCAGCCTCTCATCGTCAGCCTTCCACACAGGTCTGCCGGGGATTGGCGGGTACGTGGTGACCTTGGGTCTGGCCCTGTTTGCCTTTACGACCATCCTGGGCTGGAGCGTTTATGGGGAACGCTGCATCGAATACCTGTTCGGTGTCCGCGCCATTCTGCCGTTTCGCTTGACTTGGGTCGCGGTCATTCCGGTCGGTGCCCTGGTGCAGCTGGAGCTCGTCTGGCTGGTCGCCGATACCCTGAATGCCCTCATGGCGATCCCCAACCTGGTGGCGCTTCTGCTGCTCAGCCCGGTCGTGTTCAGCCTGACGCGCGCGTACTTCGCCAACCCGATCGACGCGGCATCGCCTGAGCCGATCAGCCCCGGCCCAGACGAAGGATAGCCCCGAAGCGGCGGGTCGCATCCGATCATGCGGCCTTGGAGCCGCCTTGGCATGGTGGCGAGTCCGGTGCGCTCACGCCGCCCCTGGCGAACCATTCCTCGGGCGTCCACGCATGAAGCGACAGGGCGTGCAGTCCGCCTGTGAGCTCCGCCGCGAGGGCGCGGTTGAGGAGTCGATGGCGCGCGACGAGTGTTTGGTCGGCGAAGGTCTGGCTGACCACCAGGACCTTGAAATGCGACTCTGCCCCCGGAGGCACCGAGTGCATGTGGCTCTCGTCAGTCACCTCCAAGTGCATCGGTTCAACCGAGTGCCGCAGGATATCCTCGATACGCTCTTTTCTGCTCACCATGGGTCCTCTCGTGCGTTCAGCCCCGCCAGGGGATGTCCTCAGGATCTATGGCCCGTTGGTCGACCGCACAAGCACCGAGCGATGCAGGGTAAGTCGGTGCCGTGCCACCCGAGCCCTGCCGCTAACCGCGCTGCAGGCGTTGGAGTGCCGTCCGATGGTCACCCTCCGCGGCTCGATCCGCGGCCGTATAGCCGTCGTCATCTTTAAGAGTCGGGTCCGCCCCATGACGAAGCAGCGTCTCCACGCTGCGGGTATGGCCTTTGCTCGCGGCCCAGATCAGTGCGGTCCAGCCCCGGGTATGCTCCTGGTGGTCGACCATCGCGCCTGCGCGCAGCAGTCGGTCCAGGACCTGCTCATGGTTGTTGGAGGCCGCGAGCATCATGGCCGTGTACCCGCCTTTGTCTTCGGCATCGATCGCGGCGCCCGCATCGAGCAGTCGTCCCACGACGTCGATATGGCCGTAGAGGGCTGCCTTCATCAGCGGTGTCCAGTCGCAACTATCGCGGACGTCCACATCAGTGGAGGGTTTCAAGAGGCGTTCCAGGGCGGAGAGATCGCCCTGCTCGGCGGTCTCGAGTAGCTTGATGGCCGGCCCCGCACGGTCCGACTCCGACGGGTCGCAGGCACTGACGCCGATCGCGGCGAGAACCGGCAAAAGGAGGTGTCTCATCTTGGTCATGGCTGGGTATTGTCCGGAGCCCCGGCTCGCCGGCCAATGCGAATTGGCAAGTATCCGAGCAGGCTCCTAGAGAAAGGTGACCCCGACCTGGAAGAGGCGCTCGACCTCCTGGATGCGGGACTTGTCCTGCAGGAACAGGATAACGTGGTCCTCGGGCTCGATGACCGCGTCGTGATGCGCCATCAGGACGTCCTCCCCGCGGACGATGGCACCGATACTGGCGCCTTTCGGCAGTTGGATGTTCTCGATGCTGCGTCCGATGACCTTGCTGGATGTCTCGTCGCCGTGTGCGATCGCCTCGATCGCTTCGGCGGCCCCGCGCCGCAGCGAATGGACCATCACGACATCGCCTCGGCGCACATGCTTCAGCAGGCTGCCGATCGTCGCCTGCTGTGGCGAGATGGCAACATCGATGCTCCCGGATTGCACCAGATCGACGTACGATTGGCGGTTGATGAGGGCCATCACCTTGCGCGCGCCGAGGCGCTTCGCCAGCATCGCCGAGAGGATGTTGGCCTCGTCGTCATCGGTCACGGCACAAAAGACGTCGGTATTCTCGACATTCTCTTCTTGCAGCAGATCGCGATCCGCGGCGTCCCCGTGGAGCACGATGGTCTTCTCTAGGGTTTCGGAGATGCGCTTGCAGCGCACCAGGTCTCGCTCGATGATCTTGACCCGATAGCTGCGTTCCAGCGACCCGGCGAGACGCGTACCGATATTGCCGCCGCCGGCAATGATCAGCCGCTTGTAGGGCCGGTCCAGGCGCCTCAGCTCGCTCATGACCGAGCGGATATGGATCGGCGCGGCGACGAAGAAGATCTCATCGTCGGCCTCGATCACGGTGTCACCCTGGGGCTCGATGGCCCGATCCTGACGATAGATCGCCGCCACCCGTGCCTCCACCTTGGGCATGTGGTCGTGCAGTGTCCGCAGCTCATGTCCAACCAGGGGTCCGCCGTAATACGCCTTTACGGCCACCAAACGAATCCGCCCCCCGGCGAAGTCGAGCACCTGGAGGGTGCCGGGATTCTCGATCAGGCGCAGGATATAGTCGGTGACCAGCGCCTCCGGACTGATCGGGACGTCGATCGGCAGGGCATCGGTGCCGAAGAGCTTGGGCTGGTCGAGGAAGCTCTGCGCCCGCACCCGCGCGATCTTGGTCGGGGTGTGGAAGAGGGTGTAGGCGACCTGGCAGGCCACCATGTTGGTCTCGTCGCTGTTGGTGACCGCGATGATCATGTCGGCGTCTTCCGCGCCCGCCCTGCGCAACACGTCCGGGTGCGCCCCATGTCCGAGTACGGTGCGCAGATCGAAGCGGTCCTGCAGCTCTCTCAGCAAGTCCGGGTTGTGGTCAACGACGGTGATGTCGTTGGACTCGCTGACCAGGTTGGCGGCGACCGAGGTTCCGACTTGACCTGCGCCTAGGATGATGATCTTCATTTAGACCGCGTTAGGGGTTACGTGCACTCTGAGCCGCTGTTCCGCCGCCGGCTGGCCATGATGGGCGATCGCCGCGACGCGGCTAATGACTCCGGCTCTCGAATCAAAGACTCGAGGCGCGACGGCGCAAAGGTTGAAAGATGCCGCGAGCGTAGACCCGATCGGCGGTGCACGGACTGAGCCGCGAGACGCGCTTCAACGCCGCTCCTTGATCTCAATCCCCAGTGATCTCAGCTTGCGGTAGAGATGGGTTCGTTCCATGCCGGCCTCTTTCGCCATCTTGCTGACGTTGCCGGTGTGCTTCTCGAGCTGGTAGTCGAGGTAGGCCTTCTCGAACTGCTCTCGCGCCTGGCGGAGCGGCTGATCGAAGGAGACCAATCCATCGAGGGGCTGGCCCTGAGAGGGCGGTGGCGCCCCGAGTGCCCCTTCCACCTCCTTCTGGGTGATCTCGTCCCCGGAGCCGAGAATCAGCACCCGCTGCACCAGATTCTTCAGCTCCCGCACGTTACCCGGCCAGGCGTAGTTGCGCAGAAAGTTCTGGGCGCCCACGCTGAAGCGCCGGTAGGGCAGCTTCTCGTGGGTCGCGAAGAAGTCGAGATAAAAGTTCAGCAGGTCCGGCACATCTTCGGGGTGGTCGTGCAGGGATGGTATCTGCAACGGCACCACATTCAGGTGATAGAAGAGGTCCTCGCGAAAACGCCCGGCCCGGACCTCCTCTTCGAGGTCGCGCCGTGTGACCGCGATGATACGCACGTCGATGCGGACCGGCTCGCTCCCGCCGATGCGGATGAAGGATCCGGTATCGAGCGCGCCGAGTAGCTTTGACTGGGCCTCCAGGTCCATGTCGGCGACCTCATCCAACAGCAGAGTCCCCCCCGCCGCCTTCTCCAGACTGCCGTAGTGGATGTGCTCCCCGTCTTCGGTGCCGAAGAGCTCGCGAGCGGCATTCCCGCCTGCGAGCGCGGAGACGCTGAGGTCCACGAACGGCCGTTCCCGGCGCGCGCTCTGGGCGTGCAGGTAACGCGCAAAGGTCTCGCGCCCGCTGCCGGCATCGCCGGTGATCAGCACCCAGGTGTCGTGCTGGGCGATACGTTTGACCTGCTCGCGCAGTCGTTGCATGGTTGCGCTGCGCCCGACCGGCTCGTGGACCTGCGGCGCCCGGCGTTTCAGCCCGATATTCTCTTTCTGCAGCTTGTCGGCCTCGAGCGCCCGTTCGAGGGTGAGCAACAGCTTGGCCATCGAAAGCGGTTTTTCGAGGAAGTCGTAGGCGCCCAGCCGTGTCGCCTCGACCGCAGTCTCGACATTGCCGTGGCCGGACATCATGATGACCGGGCAGGGCAGCCCATCTTCCTCCTCTGCCCACTCCCGCAGCAAGCTGATGCCGTCTAGGTCAGGCATCCAGATGTCGAGCAGGATGAGATCCGGCCGCCGCTCACGCAACGCATGACGGGCGGATTCGCCGTTTTCCGCGCTGACCACAGCATAGCCCTCATCCTCGAGGATCTCCTGGACCAGATCCCGGATGTCGGGCTCGTCGTCAACCACCAAGACGTGCGTTGCGCTCATAGCTGTGCGTCGTCTCCTTGCCGTTGGGCGGCGCGCTCCGCGGCTTGCCGGATCGGCAAACGAATCTGGACCAAGGCGCCTTGTCCCGTATTCTCCACCCTGATCATACCTCGGTGCTCCTCGATGATCTTCTTCACGATGGCCAAGCCGAGTCCGGTGCCCTTGGCCTTCGTGGTGACATAGGGCTCGAACAAGCGCTCGAAGAGGTGCTGCTCGAACCCGGGTCCGTTGTCGGCCACCTGCAGCTCGATGTATTGGTCGTTGCCCTTCTCGGCGAGGCGCGTCGTCACGCGAATGAGGCCGTCGGGACGGCCATCCAATGCCTCTTGTCCGTTCTTAATCAGATTATGAATGACCTGACGCAAGCGCAACGGGTCGCCGCTCACGAGCGCCCCGGGTGCCCCGAGACTCACCTGGAGCGCACCCGTTCCGGCGCTGCTGTAGAGATCCAGGACCTCTTGTGCGAGCCGATCGAGCTCAAGGGGCGCGGACTGAATATCCGGGGCACGTGCATAATCGGAGAAGTCGTTGACCATCGCCTTCATGGCCTCGACCTGCTGGATGATTGTTCGGGTCGAGCGATCGATCACCTTTGCGTCCGCGTCCTCCGCCTTCGCGAGCAGCTTGTGACGCAGTCGCTCCGCTGAGAGCTGGATGGGCGTCAGCGGGTTCTTGATCTCATGGGCGAGGCGCCGAGCGACCTCGCCCCAGGCTGCATCCCGCTGCGCGGTGATCAGGGAGGTGATGTCGTCGAACACCACGACGTGCCCCCTTTGCCCGTTGTCCGAGAAGGGCAGCGGACTGCCACGGCACATCAGGGTCTGACGGGTCTCGCCGCGATCCAGGGCGACCTCGGCGCGCCAGTCCTGCCCGGCGGCAATGGAGCGGCGGACCGTCTCCGTCCAGGGCGTCAGCCACGGCAGCTCGCGTTCGATGCGAGCCAGCTCGGGCATCTCCTCCTCGGCGAACGTGAGAGTCAGGATCTGGCGCGCGGCCGGGTTGGTGGTTCGCAGCCGCAGGTCGGCATCGAAGGCCACGACCCCCGATGACAGACGCCCCAGCACCGTCTCCAGATAGTTGCGCTGGGTCTCGACTGCTTGCTGGCTGCGAGCGGCGGCGTCACGCGCCCTGGCGATCCGTCGTGTCATTGCGTTGAACGAGGCGACGAGAAAGGCCAGCTCGTCGTCGTGCCGCGGAAGCGGGAGCTGCTGCTCATAGTCGCCCTCGGCGATGGCGCGCGTCCCGCGGGCGATGTCGGCGACCGGTGCGACCAGGCGCCGTGCGGTGTGAAAGGCGGCGATGACCGCGGCCATGACACCGAACACGAGAACCAGGGAGAGTGTCAGCGAGAAGCTCAGCTTCAACGACTGACGCAGGTAGGCGAGCTCGGTGTAGCGGTTGTAGGCATTCTCCAGGCGCTCGGACAGCTCGGTGATCCGCGCAGAGGTTGGAAAGATCGCCTGCATCTGCATCTCACGGCCCCTTGGGTCCTGAACCAATGCGCGCACGACGAGCTCTCCGCCGAGGTCGCTTTCCAGGCCGACGTAGTTGTTGCCGGCGCGCACGCTCAGCTGAATCTCCCGCTCGGCCGGATTCGGGACCAGCTTGGTAGGGTCCTCGTTGGCATTGCCCAGGACCTGACCGCCGGATCCGTAGACGGTCAACTCGATCGCCCCGGCCTGCCTCCGCAGGTTGTTCAGACTCAGCGCGATCGCGGTCGACGAGCGATCCTCGATCCCGGCGAGAAGCTGCTCCGTGTAACGTGCCAGGAGCCGTTGGTTGAGGTCGAGTGATGCCTGGTTGAGTACCAAGGCATCTTGCATGGCGCGGCCGACCTCGACATCGAACCAGCTGTCGATCCCTCGCAGCAGGAACCCGAGCGAAAAGTAATAGACCACGCCCACCGGGAGCAGCGAGATCAGCACGAAGAGGACCAGGATCCGCCCAGTCAGTCGCGAGCCGGCGGCTTGCTGACGGTAGCGACGAACCAGCTTGACGATATTGACGATCACCAGGATCGCCAGCGCGCCCAGCCCGCTCAGGACGACCGAGAGCAATGGCACGAAGGCGCGGCTCAGCGTCTCGGAATTCTCGACTGCGTCGCGCATCAGCACCAGAACGACGAAGAGGCCCAGGATCAGGGCCGCGACGGGCAGTGCCCCAAGTCCACGCAGACGTTCTAGGGCGTTAAGGGCCACTTGCTCCACCCGCTGGAGAGCTTCCAGGACGGCTTCAGATAGGCGATCGGGCGCAGTGGGAGCGGAAGCTCTTCGATGTCGAGCGACGTCTGGAAGTGGATCTCGAACTCGGCGTCGGGGTCGAGGCGCTCGGCGCTCACCAGCTCAATGTTGCTGATCTCACCGAGTGCTCGAATAGCCGCATCCTGGCTCACGAAGCTGCGCCCGCCCGCGCCCGGGAGCCGGAACACCTCGTAGCGCTCTGAGAGTGGCTTGTAGCGGATCGCATAGCGCAACTGCAGGTCCACCAGGCTGTTCTCCCAGACCCAGGCACCGCGTCTTCGGAGCTGGATATGCATCAGGATCGTCAGGGGCACCCCATTTTCCAGCGCCTCCAGGGCCTCGGGGCTGAACCTGTAATCGACGAGCGCGCTCATGAGGAAGATACCGTCGGCGAGGCGCGTCTCGACCTGCTGGACCCTGAAGTAGTCTCTCGCTGCGGCAGGCGTCAGCATGCTCAGCAACAAGGCCAGCACGAGGAGCCGCGGAGCGTCGTTCGCCGCCCGGCGCTTCATGGGACCGCCTTTTCGATCAGGGCATAGTAGAAGCCATCGTTGGCCCCATCGGTCGGGAGCAGTTGACGGCCGATCGGCAGCGCCCGGCCCCAGCGGGCGTCGATCAGGCGCTCGCGCGCATCGGGCTGGCGTTCCAGAAAGGCCGCGATCTGGAGCTGGTTCTCCTCGGCGATCACCGAGCAGGTCGCATACAGCAGGCGCCCCCCAGGCCTGAGCAGAGGCCAGGTGGCATCGAGGATTCGCGCCTGCTGAGCGCAGAATGCCGGGATGTCCGCGGCACGCCGCAGCCACTTGATATCCGGGTGACGCCGGATGACGCCCGTAGCTGAGCAGGGCACGTCGAGGAGGATGCGGTCGAACACGACCGCTGTCCAGTCTCCACGCGGGGCGGCGGCGTCGGCGAGCGCCACCTCCGCCGTCAACCCCAGCCGCTGGAAGGTCGCTTGGATGGATGCCAGGCGTTTCGGCGACCTGTCGATCGCAACCAGGGTCAGTCGATTCGCGGCCCGCTCGAGGATGCTTGCCGCTTTGCCCCCGGGTGCGGCGCAGGCGTCAAGGACCCGCTGCCCCGGTTCGGCATCCAGGAGTGCGGCCGCGCACTGGGCCCCCCCATCCTGGACCGAGACCAGCCCCTCATCGAACCCGGGTAGCTCGTGAGTCGGACACGGCTGGTCCAGGGTCAAGCCCATATCGCAGCCCTGAATGGGCCTGGCTGCGATGCCGGCAACGGCGAGTCGGGCCGCATAGGCCCGGCGGTCCGCGCGCATTCGATTCACGCGCAGGCTCATCGGTGCACGATGATTGCTCGCGTGCACGATCCGCTCCCAATCCTCCGGCCAATCCTGGCGCAGCCGCTCGAGCAGCCATTCGGGAAAGAGCCAATGGGCGGCGGGCTCGCAATCGACCGCGGTCAAGAGGGTTTCGCGCTCGCGCAGGAAGCGGCGCAGCAAGGCATTGATCAGGGCCGCCTTGCCTGGCTTGCCGAGGAGACGACTGGCCTCGACGGTGGCGGCAACAGCCGCGTGGTCGGGCGTGTCCATCGCGGTCAGCTGGTACAGACCGACCAGGATCAGCGCCTCGACATCCTTGTCGGCGGGTTTCAGCGGGTGATTGAGCAGGCGCGCGACAAGCCCTTCGAGGCGGGGCAGGGTGCGCAGCGAGCCGTAGGTCATCTCCTGTGTCAGGGCCCGTTCGGCGGGGGTTTGAGGAAGCCCCGCCTGCTCGAGCACGCGGGTGAGCGACTTGCCGCGGTCGCGGACGCCATGCACGGCGAGTGCGGCGGCCGCGCGGGCCTGAGCGCCGACGGGATGACGCGGCGTTGGGGTGCCGCGCCGGCTCTCAGCCAAGCAGCGCGCCGTCGATCGCTCGGGCATTGATGTAGTCTGCGGCCGGCATGGCCCGTCTCCCTGAAGGTTGGACGCTGATGATGCGCAAGACGCCGCAACCGGTGGCGACGTCGATCCCGTCTCGCGTGGCAGAGATCACGGTCCCGGCGGGTTCAGTGACCGGCTGGTCCGGATCGGCCACCGCCTTCCAGATCCGCAGGGTCTCGGTGCCGATTCGGGTCTGGGCGACCGGCCAGGGATCGAGCGCCCGAACCTGGCGCTCGATGAGCTCGGCCGGCTGTCTCCAGTCGATCTCGGCCTCTTCCTTGGTGAGCTTGTGCGCATAGGTGGCCTGCGCGTCCGGTTGGGGCTTCGGGATCAGCGATCCGTCGACGATTCCCGGCAGGGCCTCGATCAACGCCTGGGCGCCGAGCCGGGCGAGGCGGTCATGCAGACGGGCGGCGTTCTCGTCCGCGCCGATCGGGGTCCGGATCCGATGATAGACCGGGCCCGTGTCCAGTCCAGATTCCATGTGCATGATACAGACGCCAGTCTCCTGGTCGCCCGCGAGCAGGGCGCGCTGGATCGGAGCCGCGCCGCGCCAGCGCGGTAGGAGCGACGCGTGGACATTGACACAGCCGAGACGGGGCGCATCGAGCACCGCACGCGGAAGGATCAGCCCGAAGGCGACCACGACCATCAGGTCCGCATCGAAGGCGGCCAGCCGGGCGACGGCCTCCGGATTTTTTTTGAGGCTCTCCGGCTGGATCACCCTCAGGCCCTGGGCCAGGGCGAGCACCTTGACCGGGCTCGCCTGGAGGCGACGGCCACGGCCCGCCGGCCGGTCCGGTTGAGTGTAGACGGCGGCCAGCTCCAACGTCAGCCGTGCCCGGGGAGAGGCCTGCGCCCGGACCAGCGCGGAGAGGCTTGGAACAGCGAATTCGGGCGTCCCCGCGAAGATGACCCGAAGTGGCTTCATCGCCGCCAGACATCTCGCCGCATGGGATCGGACCGCCCGGGAACCCCCATCAAATGGCGCTCCGCCGGGGCACCGGTGCGGCCACGCCTTGACGTTGCTCCTTCTCGAGCTTCCGGCGGATCCATTGGCGCTTCAGCATGGAGATGTGATCGACAAAGAGCTTCCCGTCCAGGTGGTCGATCTCGTGCTGGATGCACACGGCGAGCAGGCCATCGGCCTCGAGCTCGAAGCGCTCTCCGTGTCGATCCAGTGACTCGACCCGCACGCGCTCGGCGCGTCTGACGGTCTCGAAGAATCCCGGGACAGAGAGGCAGCCTTCATCCATCTCCTCTTCGCCCTCGAGGGAGCGGATGACTGGATTGATCAGGCACAAGGGCCGATCATGCGTCTCGGAGATGTCGATCACGATGACCCGCCATGGCACGTTGACCTGAATGGCGGCCAATCCGATGCCGGGGGCGGCATACATGGTCTCGAGCATGTCGTCGACGAGGCGTCGGATGTTGTCGTCAATGCGCGCCACCGGCGACGCCTTGCGGCGAAGTCGAGGGTCCGGAAAGGTCAAGATATCCAGCTTTGCCATCGGAAATTCAGTTCGGCGCAATTGGGTTTGTACCCGAGTGGAAGAGACTGCGTCGCATGCGCTAGTATTTGGGACATACTATACCCCTCAGTGGGGGCGGGTGAATCCCGATTCGAGCACCAGGGAGGTCCGATGAGCGCTCTACCCGTTGTTCTGCCGGTTTCGGCTTGTCTTCTTTCGATGGCCCTCCTGGCGACGCCGGCGGCCGGTGCCGTCGAGCTCGCTGCGGATGCGCCGGAGACCTACGAGGTTCTCCCCGGGGATACGCTCTGGGACATCGCGGGCCGATTCCTCCGTGACCCTTGGCGGTGGCCGGAGGTGTGGCAGGCCAACGAGGAGGTGGGTGACCCGGACCGTATCTACCCCGGCGACCGACTCTTTCTCACGCACGTCGACGGCCGGCCGCGGGTAGGCCGCGCGTCGGCGGGTCGCTCGGCCGCGAGCTCAGGGGGCGGCATGCGCGTGGTCAAGCTGAGTCCCCGGATTCGGTCGACGGCGCTCGAGGCGCCCGTGCCGACCATCCCGATCGCGTCGATCCAGCCGTTTCTGACCGAGCCATGGGTCGCGGATTCCGAAGAGATTAAACGTGCGCCCTATGTCGTGGGCTTCACCGACGAGCGCGTCGTGGCGGGCCTGCACGACTCGCTCCTCGTGCGCCGCATCGATACGACCGTGGTCAGCGAGTTTCAGGTCCTGCGCCCCGGTGATGCGCTGCGCGATCCGGAGACGAATCGGATCCTTGGCTATGAGGCGGTTCTTGTCGCCCACGCCGGACTCGAGCGCGTGGGGGATCCGGCAATCCTCAGGGTCCTGAGCTCCGAACGGGAGGTTGCGATCGGGGACCGGGTGATCCCGGCCGGGTTGGACACCCCGTTGGCGAATTTCTATCCGCGTCCGGCACCTGCGGGGACGCGGGGACAGATCCTGTCGGTGATGGACGGCGTCTCGCAGATCGGTCAGTACGATGTCGTGATCCTCAATCGCGGGGCACGCGAGCGGATCGAGCCCGGCCATGTCTTCGAGGTCTATCGCGGCGGCGAGCAGGCGCGCGACAAGGTCCGCGACGGTGGGGCCGATTGGAGCTGGCGTGATCAAGGACCGCTGAGCGGCGAGCTCTGGCTCGGCAGCGGGTTTTCGAACAAGGGCTGGCGGCGCGACGAGCCGGACCCCAACACACCCTTGCCGCTGCATGCCGACCTCCGGCGGGACCGCAGCACCTATATCCGGCCCTTCGAGCGGGCCGGTGTCCTGATGGTCTTTCGAACCTTCGATCGGGTGAGTTTTGCCCTGGTGCTGAGCGCCCAGGAAGCGATGCATGTGGGCGATCAGATCGCCCCGCCGCCATCCTGACGGTGGAGCCATAGCTTGAGTCGATCCGCGGATTCGCTCGCGGCCTGGATCGCCTTGATGTTGGCCCCGGGCGTGGGTCCCCGCACCGCCGCTCGGCTTCTCGATCACTACGGAACCCCGGAGGCCGTCCTGGCGGCGCCGGGTCGCTGCCTGACCGATTCTGGCGTCACGCTGGCCGCGGTGGCCGCGCTCAAAGCGCCCGACCCGCGTTCGATCGAGCGGATCCTCGCCTGGAACGACCAGCCTGATGCGCATCTCCTGACGCGGGTCGATCCCCGCTATCCCCCGTTGCTCGCGGAGATCCCGGATGCGCCGCCCCTGCTCTACGTGCGCGGTGATCCGTCCCTGCTTGCGGAACCGCAAATCGCGGTGGTCGGCAGTCGCAACCCAACCCCGACCGGCGTCGAGCTGACGCGTGACTTTGCCCGGCGCCTGGCTGGCGACGGCTTGCTCGTCACCAGCGGGCTGGCAATCGGGGTCGACGGTGCCGCGCATGCGGGCGCGCTGGAATCAGGGCGGACCATCGCGGTGTTGGGGACCGGTCCGGATCGGGTCTATCCGGCGGTCCATCGTGACCTGGCCCGGCGGATCGCCGGATGCGGCGCACTGGTGAGCGAGCTGCCCCCCGGAGAGGGTCCCGTGGCGCGAAACTTCCCGCGCCGCAACCGCATGATCAGCGGCCTCAGCCTCGCGGTCCTGGTGACGGAGGCGGCCATCAAGAGCGGCTCCCTCATCACCGCTCGTTGTGCGCTCGAGCAGGGGCGCGAGGTGTTCGCCCTGCCGGGGTCGATCCGCAACCCGTTGGCGCGCGGCTGCCATGCCTTGATCCGCGACGGTGCCAAGCTGGTCGAGGACCCGACGGAGATCCTCGCCGACCTCGCGCCGGTCCTTCGCGGGATGATCCGGGCAGATGATTCCGCCGCGTCGGAGATGCCCGGCGCCGCCGATGGCGCAGCGGACGGGTCGAGGCGGCGTGGTGGATCGCTCGATGCGGACTACTGCGGGCTGCTTGACGCGATGGGCTTCGAGCCGGTGGCCACGGATGAGCTGATCGCCCGCACCGGGAGGACCGCGCAGGAGGTCGCCTCGATGTTATTGGTCCTTGAGCTCGAGGGTCATGTATTATCCGGCCCTGGAGGCCGCTTCTACCGGACGGGTGCCTAGCGGATGCTCCAGGGGTGCATGTCACGCCCGCCACCGTCAGCCCCTCGGCTGACGCCGTCCATGAGGTTGGCTGATGTACGAAAATATGGTCGATGTGCTGATTTATCTCTACGAGAACTACATGGACGGCGAGGGCCGGTCGCCTCTCGAGCAAGGTGTGTTGGAGGATGAGCTCGCTCAGGCCGGCTTCACCACGACCGAGATCGAGAAGGCCCTGCAGTGGCTCGACGAGTTGGCAGCCGGGGTCGAGGTCCCGCAGTATCACGACCATACCATCGGCTCCATCCGCGTTTACAACGAGGCCGAATCCGGGAAGCTGGATGTCGAGGCCCGCGGATTGTTGCTCTTCCTGGAGCAGAACGGGATCCTGGATCCCGTCAGTCGAGAGCTGGTGATCGACCGTCTGCTTGCGATCGACCATGCCATGGTTACCTTGGATGAGGTCAAGTGGGTGGTTCTGCTGGTCTTGATGAACCGGCCGGGCCGGGAGGATGCCTTCTCCCAGATGGAGGATCTGGTCTACAACGACGGGTCCGTCTATCTGCACTGATGCCGGGATCGCTCGCCGCCAGGCGGCGTGGAGCGACCTCCGGGGCCCCGGAGCGGCGAGCTCGCCCAAGCGCTCACGCCCGGCTCCTCTGGATCGCGCTCGCCGGTGGACCCGCGTGATCTCGATGTACGCCCTTGACGGCCAGGCGCGAGCCGGGGTTACCTTAGGGGACGCGTCCCGTTCGTCCTGAATCGCCCATGAACCTCGTCATCGTCGAATCCCCGGCCAAGGCCAAGACCATCAAGAAATATCTCGGACCGGACTTCGAGGTCGTCGCCTCCTATGGGCATGTGCGAGACCTGGTGCCCAAGGAAGGCGCGGTCGATCCCGAGCATGGCTTCGCGATGAAATACCAGATCATCGAGCGGAACGAGAAACACGTCCAGGCGATCGCCAAGAAGCTGAAGGGGGCCGACGCCCTCTATCTCGCCACCGACCCGGACCGCGAGGGGGAGGCGATCTCCTGGCATCTCTACGAGCTCCTGAAGAGCCGCCGCCAATTGGGACAGCGCCCGGTGCATCGGGTGGTCTTCAACGAGATCACGAAGCGGGCCGTGCAGGAGGCCGTCGCCAACCCGCGCACCCTGTCTTATGACCTCGTGAATGCCCAGCAGGCGAGGCGGGCGCTGGACTACCTGGTCGGATTCAACCTGTCGCCTTTGCTGTGGAAGAAGATCAGGCGCGGCCTGTCCGCCGGGCGCGTCCAGAGTCCTGCGCTCCGTCTCATCTGTGAGCGTGAAGACGAGATCGAGGCCTTCAAGCGCCGCGAGTACTGGAGCATCGAGGCGGATGCGGCCAAGGAGGAGCGGCCGTTTACCGCCAAACTCGTGGAATTCGGTGGCGACAAGTTCGAGCAGTTCACGGTTACGGACGCGGCGCATGCCGAGGCCGTGCAACGGACACTGGGGCAGGCCGCCGCCGGCAAGCTCAAGGTCGAGCAGGTCGAGCACAAGCAGCGCAGGCGTCACCCGGCACCGCCTTTCATCACCTCGACGCTCCAGCAGGAGGCGGCCCGCAAGCTCGGGTTCACGGCGCAGCGGACCATGCGGGTGGCGCAGCAGCTCTATGAGGGCGTCGACGTGGGCGGTGGCCCGATCGGCCTGATCACCTACATGCGCACCGACTCCGTCAATCTTGCCCAGGAGGCTGTCAACGAGATCCGCGCCTATGTCACCGATCGCTATGGCGCGGACCACCTGCCCGATCGGCCGAGGGCCTACAAGACGAAATCGAAGAATGCGCAGGAGGCACACGAGGCCATCCGCCCGACGTCGATCCTCAACGAACCCGCGGCCATGCGGGCACATCTGGCCGCCGATCAGTTTCGTCTCTACGAGCTGATCTGGAAGCGCACCCTGGCCTGTCAGATGGCCCATGCGCTGATCAATCAGGTGTCGGTCAACCTGAGCGCCGGTCCGGGCAATCTCTTTCGCGCCACGGGCTCGACGGTCGCCGAGCCGGGCTTCATGCGGGTCTACCTGGAAGGTCGTGACGACGCCAAGACCGCGGACGATGACGAGGAAAGGATGCTTCCGGCCATGCAAGCGGGCGACCTCGTCGACCTGCTGGCCATCCGCCCGGAGCAGCATTTCACGGAGCCGCCGCCTCGCTACTCCGAAGCCTCATTGGTCAAAGCGCTGGAGGAGTTCGGCATCGGCCGCCCCTCGACCTATGCCTCCATCATCTCGACGCTGCAGGACCGCGAGTACGTCATCCTGGAGAGCAAACGTTTCCTTCCGACGGACGTCGGGCGTGTGGTGAACCGCTTCCTCACCGAGTATTTCACCGCCTACGTGGACTATGATTTTACCGCCCGGCTCGAGGACGAATTGGACGCCGTGTCACGCGGCGAGGAGGATTGGATTCCCCTCCTCGAGCAATTCTGGAAGCCGTTCAAAGGGCGCGTCGACCACACCCAGGAGTTTGTCAAGCGCAGCGATGTGACACAGGAGCGCATCGACGAGACCTGTCCGAAGTGCGGCGGTCAGCTGTCCATTCGGCTCGGGCGCAATGGGCGGTTCGTCGGCTGTACCAACTACCCGGAGTGTGACTACACCCGCGATCTCAACCCCGACAAGGCCGATCAGGAGGCCCCGGAGGTGGTCGAGGGGCGCGCCTGTCCCCTGTGCGGCTCGCGGCTCGAGGTCAAGCGCGGGCGCTACGGGAAGTTCATCGGCTGCAGCGCGTACCCGACCTGCAAGCACATCGAGCCCTTGGAGCGGCCCGAGGACACAGGTGTGGCGTGCCCCCAATGTGCCAAAGGGACCCTGCAGAAGAAAAAGTCGCGCCGCGGCAAGATTTTCTACTCCTGCTCGAGCTATCCCAAATGCGACTATGCGGTCTGGGATGAGCCGATCGCCGAGCCCTGCCCCAAGTGCGGTTGGCCGATCTTGACGATCAAGGCCACCAAGACGAAGGGCGTCGCCAAGGTCTGCCCCAAGAAGGACTGCGGTTATCGCGAGCCTGTCGCCCAGGACCAGGCCGAAGGTGTCACGGAATCGGCATGACGGGCAGAGGTCACGTCTCATGACGGATGGATATTGCCGGCGCCTTGTCCTGTTGCCCCCCCGACAAGACCTGACGCGGATGGAATCAAACGCTGCGAGCAAGAGGGAGCCGAGATGATGGCTCGGGCAACCGAAGCGGCGATCCGCTGGGTCGAGCGAGGCAAGGTGCCCGACAGCTTGGCGCGCAGCGGCATTCGCACCCTGCTGCGTCAACGGCTCGCGACCCTGCCGGTCGGCGATTGCGAGGCCGCGATCCGGCACAAGCGCAACTTCATCGCCATGATGGACGCTTCGCCCATCGCTGAGGTGCCCGAGCGCGCTAACCAGCAGCATTACGAGCTCCCGGCCGGCTTCTTCGATGCCGTGTTGGGTCCGCGGCGCAAATACAGCTCCTGCTACTGGGCGGCTCGAACGCAGACCCTGGGGGAGGCCGAAGAGGCGTCCTTGCGGATCACTGCGGATCGCGCGGGCATTCAGGACGGGGAGCAGGTGCTCGAGCTCGGGTGCGGATGGGGCGCCTTCAGTCTCTACATCGCGGAGCGGTTTCCGCGGTGCCGGGTCACCGGTGTCTCGAACTCCAATCGACAACGCGCCTTCATCGAGGCCGAGCGCGACCGCCGCGGTCTGGCCAACCTGGAGATCGTCACCGCGGACATGAACGACTTCCAGGCGGATCGGTCGTACGACCGCGTCGTTTCGCTCGAGATGTTCGAGCATATGCGCAACCACCGCATACTCTATGCCCGGGTCCACGACTGGCTGAAGCCCGGCGGGCATTTCCTGATGCACATCTTCGTCCATCGCGAGCACCCCTATCCGTTCGAAGACCCCGGCCCAAGCGACTGGATGAGCCATTACTTCTTCGCCGGCGGCATCATGCCCAGCGACGATCTCCCTCTGCATTTTCAGGAGCATCTCAAGCTGGTCGATCGCTGGCGATGGGACGGCCGCCACTATGAGCGTACCCTGAACGCGTGGCTGGCCCGCATGGACGCTGCCCGCGATCGGGTGTGGCCGATCCTCGAGGAGACCTATGGCAACGCCCATGCCGAGGTCTGGTGGATGCGCTGGCGGCTTTTCTTTATGGCTTGCGCCGAGCTCTTTGGTTATCGAAAGGGGCAGGAGTGGTTTGTGAGCCACTATCTCTTGGAGCGACCTGCCGGACAAACCTGAGAGGTGCGTTCGGCATGAGGAGCCGGGCGCTCCGTCCCGCGCAGCCCGCACCCGACCCGACGGTCCCGTTGCGGGTTGCACCGGTCCCGCCTCAGGTGCCAT
>Ga0316578_10000188_pt1 | contig 17280 bp, 18 predicted proteins | sample J0NA_2_FD_203076 | JGI IMG/M metagenome (GOLD analysis project Ga0316578, IMG submission 203076) | Rhizosphere microbial communities from salt marsh grasses in Alabama, United States - J0-2_160517rDrC | ecosystem: Host-associated > Plants > Roots > Rhizosphere | place: USA: Alabama | collected... | reverse complement strand
CCCTCCTTCGTCTGGAGGTAGACGGAGAGGAGCGGGATGTGCAGGCAGAGGATGATCGGGGTGCCGGCATCGACCGCCTCGAGGTCGCGGGCGAGCCACTCGAGCCGCTCCGGGGCGACGCGCCCCTCGTAGCGGCGCTCGGGGGTGAACCCGATCGTGTCCAGCAGGATGAAGTGCCAGCCGCCGTAGTCGAAGGAGCGGCAGGTCGCCCCGCCGCCGAGACGCCGGCGGAACATCTCCTTGCCGTACTCGGGATGCGTCTCCTCGATCCCGCTCTCCGGGTAGAGGCCGAAGACCTCGTGGTTCCCTATGGTGTTGTAGACCGGCATCTCGAAGCGGCCGCAGAGATCGATATAGAGGTCATAGAGCGAATCCGCCCGTGCGTAGTCCGCCTCGAGGGCGTCGAAGACGAGGTCGCCCCCCGTGATCACGAAGTCGGGGGCGAGGGCGTTGACGCGATCTATCGCCGCAGCGAACCCCTCGGCGGCGTGCCGCTCGGGCATCACGTGTATGTCGGTCATGAAGACGAACCTGAATGCCGCCGCGGACGCCCCGTCCGCGGCGGCCACGACGAGGATGAAGGCGAGAAGGGCGTATCTGCCGAATCGTCGGGTCATCATCGCTTATCCCCCTTTTGCGTCCACCTATACCAGAATGATTGACAGAACGGGTCCTTTTTCTTTTCTTTAGGAGAGACTCGCAGTATTCTAATATTCTAACCTTGCCCGCCCGGGAGGGCCGGCGATCGGACGGAGACCATCATGAACGAGCAAATAGAGATATACCTCGACCACGTGGCGGCGGCGCCGGTGCGCCCAGAGGTGGCCGAAGCGATGACGCCCCTGCTCACAGAGGGGTTCGGGAATCCGCAGAGCGTGCACTCGCGCGGCCAGCGGGCCGCCGAGGTCCTCGCCGAGGCGCGAGAGCGCGTCGCGGCCCTGGTCGGCGTCGGCGCCCAGGACGTCATCTTCACCGCCACGGGGACCGAGGCGAACAACATGGCCCTGAAGGGGATCGCCGCGGGGCGCGCCTCGAAGTCGAAGCGGATCGTGATATCGGCGGTCGAGCACCACTCGATCATGCAGCCCGCCCGCGCCCTCGAGAAGGAAGGGTACGAACTGATCGTGCTCCCCGTCGACTCGTTCGGGCGCGTCGACCCGTCCGCGCTGAAGGACGCGCTGGCCGGCGGCGCCGCGGTCGTCTCGATCATTCACGCCAGCACGGAGATCGGCACGATACAGCCGATCGCCGAGCTCGCCGCGATCTGCGCCGGGGCGAAGGTCCCCCTGCACACAGACGCGTGGGGGACGGCGGGGATGATCCCGGTCGACTTCGCCGCGCTCGGGGTCAGCGCTATGACGATCGCAGGGCAGAACTTCGGCGGACCGCCCGGGGCCGCAGCGCTCATTCTCGGCAAGGGGTTCCCCCTGCGGGCGATCATGCAGGGAGGCGTGCAGGAGCGCAACCTGCGCCCCGGCCAGGAGAACCTCCCCGCGATCGCGGGGATGGGGCTCGCCGCCGAGCTCTCCTCGAAAGACATGGCGGAGAGGGCCGATGCGATGCGCCCGATACGCGACGCATTCATCGAGCGCCTGCCGAAGCGGATCCCCGACGTGATCGTGACGGGGCATCCGACCGAGCGGCTCCCCGGCCACGCCTCGTTCTGTGTGAAGTACATCGAGGGCGAGGGGATGCTCCTCTTCCTCGACATGCAGGGGATCCGCGCCGCGAGCGGCTCGGCCTGCACCTCGCGCGCTCTGAAGGGAAGCCACGTCCTCGAGGCCCTCGGCCTCGACGCGGCCACCGCGCAGGGATCGATACAGTTCACGCTCGGTCCCTCGAACGGGCCTGAAGACGTCGACACGGTGATAGAGACGATGGAGCCGATCATACAGCGGCTCCGGGAGATGTCTCCCATATACAAGAAGAAGTCCAACTGACAGGAGAAGCGGTCATGCCGATGTACAGCGACAAGGTGATGGACCATTTCATGAACCCCCGCAACGTGGGCGAGATCGAGGATCCGGACGGGATCGGCGAGATCGGCAACCCCACCTGCGGCGACATGATGACCTTCTACATCAAGGTGAAGGACGGCAAGCTCGAGGACGTCAAGTTCAAGACCTTCGGGTGCGGGGCGGCAATCGCCGTCTCGAGCATGGTCAGCGAGATGGCTATGGGCAAGTCCCTCGACGATGCGATGGAGCTCTCCAACGACCAGGTCGCCGAGGAGCTCGGCGGGCTGCCGAAGAACAAGATGCACTGCTCGAACCTCGGCGCCGACGCCCTGCACGCGGCGATCGAGGACTACCGAAAGCGCAAGAAGACCGGCGAGCCGCCGAAGACGCCAGAGGCGCGCCAACCCGACCTGCACGGGCAGACCTGCCCGTACTGCGACACGGACGTGAGCGAGTCGTATCCGTTCTGCGGCTCGTGCAAGACCGAGCTCGAGGAATGCCCCGAGTGCGGCAAGGTCGTCTCGTCATCGCTCAGCGAGTGCCCGCACTGCGGCTGCACGCTGAAGGAAGACACGTAGGGCGTAGACCAGGGGAGCGCGCACGGCCATGCCCGCAGGCGAACTGATCGGGAAGATACTCCGGCTGAAGGAGGAACGGGGCGCCGTCATCCTCGCGCACAACTACCAGCCGCCCGAGATACAGGACATCGCCGACCACCTCGGCGACTCGCTCGACCTCAGCCGGCTCGCCTCGCGCCTGTCCAACGAGGTCATCGTCTTCTGCGGCGTGCACTTCATGGCCGAAACGGCGGCGATCCTCTCCCCCCGCAAGAAGGTGATCCTCCCCGATCCGACCGCCGGCTGCCCGATGGCCGACATGATAGACGCGGCGGGGCTGCGCGCCCTGCAGGCGAAGCACCCCGGCGCGGTGACGGTGATGTACGTCAACTCCCCGGCCGAGGTGAAGGCGATCACCGACGTCTGCTGCACATCGGCGAACGCCGTCGCGGTGGTCGAGTCGATCCCCGACGAGGCGAAGATAATCTTCGGCCCCGACTGCAATCTCGGCGGCTGGGTATCGGAGAAGACCGACCGCGACATGATCCTCTGGAACGGTTGGTGCCCCTCCCATCAGAAGTTCGTCCCCGAGCAGGTCCGCGAGCTGCGCAGGCAGCACTCCGGCGCCGTGGTGATGGTCCACCCCGAGGTCAGCCCCGAGATCGAGGCCGAGGCGGACGTCACGCTGGGCACCGGCGGCATGATCCGCTTCGCGGGGAACAGCGACGCGCAGTTGTTCATCGTGGGGACCGAGGTCGGGATGTGCTACCGGCTCTCGAGGCTCTACCCAGACAAGACCTTCATCCCCGCATCCGAGGCGGCGGTCTGCCCGAACATGAAGAAGATCACCCTGGAGAAGGTCCTTCGCTCGCTCGAGACGCTTGGCCCGGTCGTCACCGTGCCGAAGGAGATCGCCGACGCGGCGCGCGGCGCGATCGAGCGCATGATCGAGATCGCGTGATCCGCCGGGAGGGTCTCCGGGGGAATCAAACGAGACGCTCGCCGACGCGGCGCTTGAAGTCCGCGTGCGCCCCGTGTCCCATCCTGATGTTGTTCCGGTAGGAGAGATTGCCCACGAGGCTGAGGAACGGCTTGCGCCCGCGCCACAGGTGGCTCCATACCCTGCGCAGGATGTTCGGCATCGAGTAGAAGGTCTCGTTGCACGAGTCCATCTCCTCGAGGATCGCGTCGAGTGAAAAGTGCCGGTAGCGGGCGACGGGGAAGGTCAGCGTGTAGTATTTCCAGTCATCGGGGTATCTGTCGAGCGGGACGCGCCCCTCCCTCTTCATCCGGTCGTAGAGCCGGGTGCCGGGCAGCGGCGTGAGGAAGAGCGCGTTGAGGTTGTCGATCCCGTACCGGTTCGCCACCTCGGCGATCCGCCGGCCGATTCCGGGCTCGTCGACGTCGAGGCCGATGATGAACGAGCCGACGACCATGATGTTGTGCCGCTGGATGCGCCTCACCGATGCCCGGAAATCGCGATCCTTCATGAGCTTGAACTTTTTGCCGAGGTCGAGGAGCTTCCCCGGGTCGAGCGACTCGAACCCGATGAAGACCCCGCTGCATCCGGCCTTCGAGGCCAGCTCGAGCAGCTCTTCGTCATCGGCGAAGTTGATGGTGGCCTGGGCCACCCATTCCTTCCCCAGATCCGCCGCTATCATGGCGCGAAAGAGGTCCTTCGCCCGCTCGATATGCTCTGGCTGCGTGCCGATGAGATTGTCGTCCACGACGAGGACAAGCCGCTCGCGGATCGTCCTGAACTCCCGTATCACGTCCCCGATCGGCCGCTGGCGGTAATTTGCCCCGTTGAACGCCGTCACGCTGCAGAAGCCGCAGTTCAGCGGGCACCCGCGCGTCGTCTGGATCGCCCCCAGCGCGTATCTCCCGTCGAGCAGGTCGTGGCGCGCCAGCGGGATGTCGGCCAGCTCGGCCATCCCTCCCTCGTAGAGCGGCTGGAGCCGCCCGTTCCGGGCGTCGTCGAGGACTCGGGGCCAGACCCCCTCCGCCTCCCCCGTGACGATCGCGTCCGCGTGCTCCTCGGCCTCGTCCAGGCACATCGTCGCGTGTATCCCGCCGAGCACGACCGGAACGCCTCGATCCCTGAAATACCTCGAGAGCTCGTACGCGCGTTCGGCCTGCGATGTGAATGCGGTGATCCCCACCAGGTCCGGCCTGGGCAGCGACTCGTAGTCCTGCTGGCCGAGGTTCTCGTCGATGATGGAGATCTCCCACTCCGGCGGCGTCAGGCCGGCAAGGACCATCAGGCCGAGGGGCTTCCAGACGCGGTAGCGGTTCCAGCGGCTTTCCTTGACCTTGACGATATTGATGAGGGGGTTCGATGGATTAACGAGGTACAGCAGCATAATCAACGGTATTTTGGTACGGGGACGATTCAGTGTTACTTGCTCTACCCGGGGTATTCGTGGGAAGCCGCCGATCGGCTTCCCACGATCCCATGTTCAGTTCTCGAGCCTGCCACTCGGTCCTGACGAACTCTTCGGCCGGGTGCTAGAAGTTGCGCCCGAAGCCCCTGCCTCCACCGCCGCCGCGACGCGGACCGTCGGTGCGGGGCCGGGCTTCGTTGACGTTGAGGGTGCGGCCCATGAAATCCTTGCCGTTCAACGCTTCGATGGCCTTCTTTGCCTCTTCATCGTTCGACATCTCGACAAAACCGAATCCCTTCGGACGGCCGGTGTCCCTGTCCGTGATGATATTCACCGAGTCGACCGTGCCGTGAGCTTCGAACGCCTTGCGCAGTTCGCTCTCGTTCGAATCGAACGACATGTTTCCCACATAGATCTTCATGCTGATCTCCTATCGGTCTCTTCCGAGACTACATTCCCATCGTTTGTGATGTTGGAAAGGAATTTCGCAAGACCCGAATAGAGAGTAACAACATGGCAGGATCTGTTTCTCGTCTGAATCTGGCTTTCCTCGATTCACTTCCAAATCTCCCAAGACGGGTCCAATATAGCACTCCTGCGTATTAATGCAAGGATTATCCGCTCGATCAGAAACGCGACGGAATCCCCGTATCCTCCCGGGCGCCCCCCCCGTTCCGAACTACGGCTTGACATGGAGAAGATTTTTCACGATTCTTCTGCCTTGTTTTGCCCGTTACGGCGGTACACATTCAGACGGAAGGAGCGTCACATGAACCGTCTTCTCAACGCGGCCCTGGCCGCAACCCTCATCGTTCTCGCCGCCGTCCCCGCGGCGGCCGGCGGGGAGCCCGCCTACGGCTTCAAGTTCAGCGGGTTCTTCAAGACCGACGCGATATACGACGACGCGACGATCTACCCCGGCGACTACCGTCTCTGGGTGACGCCGTACGGCGACACGAAGGACAACGAGTTCTTCCTGACCGCCAACGAGTCGCGCCTCGGCTTCGACTTCTGGTGGAAGGAGGAGACCTATACCACCTCGGCCAAGCTCGAGTTCGACTTCTACGGTCTCGCCGCCGCCGAGAACAAGTCGCAGGTCATGCTCCGCCACGCCTACGTGCAGATGAAGGGCGAGCAGTGGCTCTTCCTCGCCGGCCAGACGTGGGACATCATCGCCCCGCTCAACCCGAAGACGGTCAACTACTCGGTCCTCTGGACGCAGGGGAACATCGGGTACCGCCGGCCGCAGCTGCGCGGCTCGTTCTGGACCCCGATGGGCGATGCGGCGACGATCAAGCTCGACGCCGGTCTCTCGCGCAACATCTTCTCCGACCTCGACGGCGACAAGTTGGATGACGGAACCGACTCTGGGTTCCCGACCGTTCAGGGTCGCCTCGGTCTCGACTCGAAGTTCGGCGACGGCAGTGCCGTCGCGATCGGCGCGTGGGGACACTTCGGCCAGTCGGTTTTCGGACCGGACGACTCCCTCTCGGTCGACTCCTGGTCGGTCGGGGCCGATCTGTCGGTGACCGTCTCCAAGCGCGTCACCCTGATGGGCGAGTTCTTCACCGGCCAGGCACTCGGCCAGTACCTCGGCGGCGTGGCGCAGAACACCACCCCGATGAACGAGGCGCTTCCGGCGATGGGCGGCTGGGGGCTGGTGAGTCTGAAACCCGCCGACAGGTTCACGCTGAACGTGGGTTACGGCTTCGACGATCCGGACAACGAGGAGTGGAAGGTCCCCGACGACGGCGAGAGCTACACGCTGAAGGACATGAACTCCGAGGTCTTCGGCAACGTGATGTACGACATCACGGGGAACGTCCAGGCGATGCTCGAGGTCGCCTGGTGCAAGACCGAGTACCTCACCCGCGCGTACGGCGAGGACGACATAACCGCCGACTACGACGCGATGCGTTTCCAGTTCGCCATCAAGGCGGGGATCAAGTAGCACATCGCGTTTTGCCGGACAACGAAACAGAGAGGCCCCTGGATTCCCCCGGGGGCCTTCCCGTATTGACCGGGTCCGCCGTTCGTGCTAGAGATAGATCATGCTTCCCTGCAGATATCTGATCGGTCCGGCGCTCGCCGCCTGCCTTTCCCTTCCGTCCTGCGGAGACGACGGGCAGGGGCCTGAGAGCGGCGACCCGGTGTGCAGGCTCACGCCCGCCTTGATAGAATTCGGCAGGGTGAACGTCGGCAGCTACAGGGACATGACCTTCCGCATCGAGAACGCCGGCGGGGGAACCCTGTCGGGGACCCTTTCCGAGTCCAGTGACGACTACGAGATCATCGGCGACGCATCCTACGCCCTCGGCTACGGAGAGCACAAGACGTTCACCGTACGTTTCTCGCCCTCTTCCATCGGCAGCAAGACATACGCCGTGGAGACGGGGTCGGTCAGGTGCGCCGCGGTGCAGTGCCTGGGGATCGCTCAGGTCGTGGCTGATTACTATGTGGACGCCGATCTCGGGAACGACCAGTACCCGGGTACGAGCATCAACCCCTGGAGGACGATCACGCATGCCATCGCCTCGGCGGACGAGCACACGGTGATACGCGTGCGCCCGGGGACCTATGACGAGGCCCTCGGGGAGGTGTTCCCTCTCATCCTGAAGCGGGGACAGACGCTCGAAGGGGACATCGAGAACAGGGGAGCCGGCATAGCGGCTACGGTGATCTACGGCCTCGCCTCCGTGGTCCCCCCGTTCGGCAGCGACAAGGCAGTGATCCAGTGCGCCGACGGATCGATTGTGGCAGGCTTCAGCATCGGCGGGCCGTACGCGTCACAGGGATACGGAATCTGCTCCTACAACATCGACGTGACCGTCCTGGACAACACCTTCACCTCTGAGACGACGGACCTCTACGGGGGCGTCAGGCTGTTCGGGATCGGTGATGCGACGGTCGGCAACAACGATTTCATGACCACCGCCTGCGGTGTGTACGCCGTAAACTTCACGGGGAGCCTGCTGCTGGAAGGCAACGACCTTCGGACGATGTCGATACCGGTGGACATTCTCAGCAGCTCGTCCGACGTCATCGTGCGTGGGAACAGGATCGTGGGAAACGGCCAGGTCGGAGTGCAGGTACAGAGCGGAACGCCGCTGATCGAGGACAACAGGTTCGAGCTGACAGGCGGGTACGCTACCTACGGCGCGATCAGGTGTCCGTTCGACACATCGAACCCGACGGTCCGCGGAAACACCTTCATATGCGCCCGCGGCGTGCGCATCGACGGCAACGCCTCCCCCGACCTCGGGACGGCCGGCGACCCGGGCCTCAACGACTTCTCCGGCGTCTCCGCCGCACCTATCTATCACACGGGACCCGCGACCGTCTACGCGATCGGCAACATCTGGCCCCACGACGTCCCGCTCTGCGGCACCGACATCGTCGTCACATCGACCGGTCAGGTCATCTGGGGTTCAGGGGCAGGCGAGCAATGCCCGTGAGGGGGAATGCCGAGGCGCCAATCAGACACTCACAAGTCGACGATCGTACCCCGATTCGAGACTGCTGTCCGCCTCGAGGAATCTTTTAATATACTGCCCGCAATTGCTGCCTATTGCGTTCTCTTCTAATGCACCTATCGATAGCAGGACGTCATAGCCACCGGACCTCAGCAGACCGACCAACCATTCCGCCTTCGCCCCTGCCGACACCGAGGACTGAAGGTTATTTTGCACAGCCGCGTACGTAGGGTTCACTGGCGTGATCTTGATGTAGAAAGTCTGGGGATCGAAGTGCCGTTTCATCACGGCTAAATCCAACGGCATTCCCTCGGCGAGGGCGAAGTTCAACGTGATCTTCCGTCCTCCCTTGACGTGGAACCGTTCCCCGTATCGCGCTATCTCCTCGAGCCCCCACTTCTTCATCGGCATCAGCCAGTCCCGCTTTCCGGGATCGGTCGTGTGCAGGGAGAACTGCAGCTGGAAACGGCCCTTGTATCTCGATCGGGCGATATCGAGCAGGCGCTCGAAGAACTCGTCCCTTCCCGAAGGCGCTATCGTCGAAAGAGCGGGCATGAGGCCGGGCGCGTCGTATCTGTCCGGCAGTTCTTCGAGAACGTCGAGGACTGCGTCGTTGAGCGCGGGGTCCCCCATCCTTGCGAACTGGATCTTGAACTTGCCGGCGGGGACCACGCGAGGGGGATATCTGCGCTCGATCAGATAGTCTGTCTGGAACAGGATCTCGTCCCTTGAGAGCGGCCCTGCGTACGCGCCGCCCGCATCGCAGAACCTGCATCTTCCCGGGCATCCGAAGAGGGTCGAGACGATCAGCACCCACTTCTCATCGCGTGGAATGGGGGGCTCGACCGATTCGACGAACTCGACGTGGCGGCCGTCATCCGTCTCGGCCACATAGACTGCGGCTATCTCATCGCTCCCTGTCCATGCGCGCACCTTCATGCTCTAGTCCACCGTGCAGAGGTCGATAGCGGCGCGCACGCCGTCCCCCGCGGCTATGGCCGCCTGGCGCCGCAGGCCGTTCACCACGTCGCCGACGAAACGCAACCTTCCCGCCGCCGCCATCTCCTCGGCATGCCCGAGGATCGTCCGCGAAACACATTCCAGCCGCGGTTCGCGCCCGACCGCGGCAAGGACATTGTCGACCGTCATGCGATCCCTTAACAGGCACCCGCCTCCGTAAAGGGCGAGAGCGAACCGGCCTGTATCCGACCGCGAAATCGCGCTGACCGACGTTCCTTCGAGGACGGTTATCCTCTCGCTCTCGCGCGCCCGGCGCAGCAGAGATGCATTGCACCGGGGAGAGCCGCTCCTCTGGAGTATCGTCACGTCGTTCTTCCGGGCGAGCGTCAGCGCCCAGTCGAAAGCCGCATCTCCCGCGCCGATGATGGCGATTGACTGCCCTTCCGATCCTCTCAGGCCCTGGATGCTGTACAGGATCTCCTCGTTCGTGCCGTCTTCGAAATCGACATCATCGAGCATCCGGGGCTTCGTCCCCGTTGCCATGATGAGGCGAGAAAACTCGGCCTCGCTTCCGCCGGCCATTACGTGAAACGCGTCCTCCCGGTAGTCGACGGCCGTGACCTCATGGGGATACAGCGTTGATCTCGAATCATCCAGCGACGCGGCGATACGCTCGGCGAGCTCGGGGCCCTGTACGCCCTTCGGGAATCCCGGATAGTTCTCGACGAGTCCCGCCTCGTACAGGAGCCCGCCCGCGCGATCCGCCTCATATATGAACGGGTGGATCTCGAAGCGAGCCAGCTGCAGTGCGGCTGCTATCCCCGCCGGGCCTGCGCCGATGATGGCGATGTCGTTCTCATTCATACTCGAACCGTCTCCGCCGATGTTATCGTCGCTATTCCATGCGCCAGGTTCAGCACGGTCGCCCGGTGGAATTCCCTGTTGTATGTCGCCGTGGCGTCGGCCGGAACGAACACGGCAAAGTCTCTCACGAACGCGGCGCGCGCGGTCGTCTCCACGCAGAGGTGCGTCATCACGCCGGCGATCACGAGCTGGCCGACGTCTGACTTCTCCAGGATCTCCTGCAGATTCGAGTTGTAAAACGCATCGTACCTCGTTTTCGTAATGATCTCCGTAGCGAGAGTTTCTATCCGGGGGTCGAGTTCCGCCTGCGGTGTGTCAGGTACGATAAGATAGCCCCACCACTCGCCCATCATTCCCGCGTCGCCCGGCGTATTCACGTGCTGCGTGGCTATCACCGGACGCCCCGCCTCGCGGAACGCCCGTGCCAGGCGCTCGATCACCGGAACGATCGCCGGCGCGCTGGGGATGAAGGCGTGCGAGCCCTGGTCGAGGAAGTACCACTGCATGTCGAGGATCAGGAGGGCCGCCCTCGTCATATCGAATGCGGGGCCGCGGGGCCCCACGGAGAGGCCGGCCGTCAATGCTGCGACGGCCTCGTCGATCGTGTCCGAGGTGAAGTACGCTTCCTTCAATGTTCGGGGTCCCCTATGCCCCCGGCCGGCGTCACTCGGGAAGACGGTCCATCCCGTAGCGCTTCGCCTCGGCGCTCATCAGCCCCCGCAGGTGCGTGACCGTCGCGGCGTCGAGCGGCTCAGGCCTGTGCTTGGCCAGTATCGCGTCGACGCGCTCCCGCGCCCGCGTGAACGCGTCCTTCTTCCCCTTCGCGCGCCATTCCTCGAGGGCGCCGCGCTCGATGACCGGATCGGGGAAGTACGCCTCCTTGCGGAACCATTTGGTCGTGTGCGAGAGCGAGAGGAACTCCTTCTTCTCGAGCCCCTGCTTTATCAGCGGCAGGGCGATCGGATCATCGCGCAGCGCGACGCCGCGGGCGAGCCGCAGCGCCATCCCGCAGATCTCGTGGTCGAGGACGAGCTTCTCGAGGCTCTGGCACGATTCGAAGTCGAGCATGCCGGGGCCGGAGATGTTGTTCACCCCCGAGACCGCCGCGACGATCGCCCCCATCGCCGACTCCATCCCGGCCTGGTAGTCGACCGGCTTCGAATCGCTCAGGCCCATGTACGCGTGAGTGGGCACGCCGAGGTGCTTGCCGATCTCGGCGTACGCGCCGTCTATCATCATCGTCTCGACCGCTCCCATCGGCGTCGTCCCCTTGCGCATGTCGAAGCAGGCGGGGGAGCCTCCGTAGACGATCGGCGAGCCGGCGTGCGCGAGCTGGTGGATGACGATACCGCTGAGGTTCTCCGCGCAGTGCTGCGTCACGGCGCCGGCGAGCGTCACCGGCGAGGTCGCGCCGGTGAGCGGCATCGAGACGAGCTCGGCGGGGAGCCCGGTGCGCGCGCAGTCGATCAGCGCCTGGCAGGTCAGGTCGCTCCACATCAGCGGCGGCGACGGGCAGCAGTCGAATATCGCCATCGGCTTCTCGCGCAGCTTCTCCGCGTCGCCGGCGACCGCCGAGAGCATCTCGTGCATCACCTTGAACGCCTCGACCTTGAAGGTCCCCGTGACGACCGGCTTGGACGAGTTGATCAGGCCGATCATCAGGCGGTACCGGTCGGCGACCTCCTCGGGGACGTCGCCGGGGATCAGGCCGGTGCTCTGCGCGGCGTAGTTGGGAAGGGCGTCGGTCAACCGCACGAACCGCTCGACGTCTCCCGTGGCGGGCTCGCGCGCGTCGTTCAGATCGGGATCGAAGATGCGCAGCGCCGCGGAGCCGGGGTTGAAGTGGATCCGGTCGCCGCCGAGGTCCATGGCGACCTCACCGGAGCGGTCGTAGACGAGGATCCTGTCCGGCGCCGTCTCGAGCGCCTTCTCGACGAGGTCAGCGGGGATGTGGACCCGTCCCTTCCTGGCCTTGGCCCCCGCGGAGGCAAGCAGCTCGATCGCCTCGTCGTTCTCGACGAACACACCGACTTGCCCAAGGATATCGATCGCCTCGGCGACGATCTTCTTTCTCGTCTTCTCGTCGAACCACTTCACGCGCGGCGTCATGCCCATAGTCGCCCGCTCCTTCCTCGGTGTCTCTACTCGTCCAGACGGTACGGACAGGTGTCCATGTCGCAATTGCGGCACGAGTTCTCGCTTCTCAGCCGCACCGGGTCCTTGTCTACGTGCACGGCGAACGAGACCGACTTGCGCGGCACCATCATGCTCCCCGGCGTCAGGCTCACGCCGATGCGTTCGGCAGGGAGCAGGTCGAAGAGCCGGCGCTGGCCGCCGACGTCCCAGTCGCCGTATCCCGGGCTCGCCCGGCAGGAGGTCCTGAGCCCCTCGGCCGCCGCGACCTCCTCGATGCGGTCGTTCATGTACCGGGCGACCGCCTCGGCCGCCGCCGAGCCGACCGCGTCGAGGACGATCCCTTCGAGCATGCGGCCGGCGTCCATCGCCACCTTGACCGTCTCCTCGAGAGCGATCCCTATCGTGCAGATGCAGATCGCCACGCGCTCGAGCCGGGCGAACTGGGCCGGCCCGTCGATCTCCTCTCCCGTGACGATCTCGTATATCCCCTTGGGCTGAATAAGCGAGCGCGAGTCGTTCAGCGCCTTCTCGACCGCCATCTTTATCTTCGCGGTCTTCTCGGAGCCGCGATCCTCGGCGCCGTCGAGGACATGTCGCTCGCCGAGCAGCTTGACGAGTTCCCGCTGATCGGGCTCCACCTGGAATCCCTCGAGTACGACCGGCTGCATGCCTTGTGTCACCGCCATGCGTCGAGCTTCGCCCTCAGCGCCTGTATGAACTCCGGAGTCGTGCCGCAGCAGCCGCCGATCGCGTCGGCGCCCGCCTCGACCATCTTAATCATGTCCGCCGCGAACTCCTCGGCGGTCTGCCGGTAGACGGCCGTGCCCGAGGATATCTCGGGGCGGCCGGCGTTCGGCTGGAAGAGCAGGGGCTTCTTCGTCAGCTTCCGCATCTCGACGGCGAGCTCGATCATGTCACCGCTCGCGATGGAGCAGTTCGCGCCGATTACGTCGGCCCCGGCGGCCGGGAGCGCCTCCACGGCCCTCGCCGGCGAGTCCCCCACTATGGTGAAATACCCGCGCTTCTTGAGCTCCATCGTCAGCTCGCAGACGATCGGCTTGTCGGAGACCCCGCGCACGGCGCGTATCGCTGCGACGGCCTCTCGGATGTCATACATCGTCTCGATGAGGAAGAGGTCGACTCCGCCGTTCTCGAGCGCCTCCGCCTGGACCCTGAACGCCTCCATTGCGCGCTCCTCGGTCAGCAGGCCCATTGGGGGGAAGAACTCCCCGGTCGGGCCGATGTCCCCGGCGAGCCAGCGGCCGGTGAACCCGAACTCCCGTATGGCTGTGCGGCCCAGCGTCGCTCCTGCCTCGTTCACCTTCGCCGCATCGGGGGCCGTCCCCCGGCTCGAGGCGGCGAGCTTGATAGGCGTGGCGCCGAATGTGTTGGTCTGTATGACGTCGGCCCCCGCCTCGAGATAGGCACGGTGGACGTTCATCAGCACCTCGGGGCGGGTGATGTTCCACGCGTCGGGCGCTTCTCCCTCGCCCAGCCCCGCCGCGATCAGCATGCTCCCCATCCCGCCGTCGAAGAGGAGGACCTTTTCAGAGAGCGCTTCGAGAAACGGCTTCATATCTGCACCCGCTCCTTGCGGATAGCCCGTTATCCACCGTATCCACAGGTTTCCACAGCCCGGCTCAGCCGGTCTTCTGCTTGGCCAGGGCGACCGCCGCGACGGCGTCGCCGGCGTACCCGTCGGCGCCTATCTCCGCCGCCCACTCCTTGCTGCAGGGGGCTCCGCCGACCATCACGCGTATCTTCCCGCGCAGCGAGCGGGAGGCGAGCTCGTCGATGACCCGCTTCTGCCCGGGCATCGTCGTGGTGAGCAGGGCCGAGATGGCGATCCAGTCGGCGCCGGACTTCTCCGCCTCGTCAACGAACCTTTTCACCGGGACATCCGCTCCGAGGTCGTTGACCTCGAATCCGTTCGCCGAGAGCATCGTGGCGACGAGTGTCTTGCCGATATCGTGTATGTCCCCCTCTATGGTCCCGATCACCACGCGCCCGAGCCTCTCGGCCGCCTGACCCGCCTCGAGCGCCGGCTGGAGGACCTCCATCGCCTTCTTCATCGCCTCGGCCCCGATCACCAGCTCGGGAAGGAAGAGCTCCCCCTCCTCCCAGAGCCGCCCGACCTCGCGGATCCCCCTGGCGAATCCGTTCTCTATCACCTCGAGGACGGGATACCCCTTGTCGAGGCTGAGCTTCGCCAGCTCCGCCGCCTTCTGCGAATCTCCATCGACTATCGACTGCATGCACTGTTCGAGATGTTCTTTCATCCGACGATCTCCCGATGCCCGAAATGAATACGGAACCCCTCCCCCGGGGGAAGAGGCGACAGCAATGCCGCAGTATACCAGAAATGAATCAAGGTGCGGGGACTAAATATTCAATGCCGCGGACGGCGGGCGGACACGACAGGGCCGCGGATACCGCGGCCCTGCATACTCTCCGTCGAACGGGAACCGATCCCGCGGAAATCAGAACGACCAGTTCACTATCGGGAACACGGGCAGGAAGCCGCCCTGCCGTATGATATTGACAATGCCGATCTGTAGTCCGTACATCGTCTCGGCGTAGTTGACGAACGCCAGCTGGAAACCCCTCGCCGAACGGGCGTAGTTGACCACTCCCCACTGGAATCCCTTGAAATCCCCGTCGGTCGCGTTGACGAAGCCGTACTGCCAGCCCGTGTATTCGGAATCGTTGAATGAGACGGCGCCTATCTGGATGCCGACCGATCCCCTCCCGGTAGTATGGTTGATCAGACCGAGATCGATACCCGACGCCGAGGCGTTTCTCCCGTAGATGAGGTTCACCCGGAGGAACTCGATGTTGTCGGACTCGGGGAATATCTGTGCCGGCGTGAACAGGGAGAGCTGCACTGGCTTCTTCTCCGCGAGGAGCGCCGAGGGGAGCAGCAGGACGAGCACCGCGAGCAGTGCCAGAGCGGAGCGAGTCGACATCTGTCAGACCTCCTTCGATACGGATGACTCTGCGGCCGCGCGCCGCAATTGTGTCATGTCAGAGCGAGAACGATTCTCGACGAAACCCGCCGCCGCCGCAAGCACTTTCCCCCTCGGGCTCGCCGTGGTTGACAACGAGCCACCGCCCCGCTACGATGCCCCCGAAAGCGGTACGGGCACATGTCCAACGATGTCATGCGATAACCCAAGGGAGTGGTCCGATCATGAAAGGATCCGGTCGATTCATCACGCCGGGCGGGGGCGCCGGGCATCGGCACGCCCCCCTCGCGAAGATCGCGCTGCGGACGGCCACCACGCTCCTGCTCCTCGCGCTCTTCGTCGGGGTGAGCACGAGCAGCGACGTGGGGCGGCTGACCGTCGTCAATCACACGGAGCACTACGTGCACGTGATCGTCGACGGTGAGCCGTTCCTCTATGTCCATCCTGGCGCGGGGGCGATCTTCGAGAAGGAAGGGTACGCGCGTGTCGTCGCGAAGGTCTTCTACTCCCCCGGCCAGGGGATCTCGGGGAGCGCCGAGCGGACCTTCACGGTGGCCCCCTACGAACCGTACTCCTCCGGGTGCGACTGGCACACGCTTGAATGCACGACGACGCCGGCCTCGGGAGGGCCGCTCTCATGGGAAGTGACGGCGGACACGCTTGCCGCCCAGCCGCCAGAGGGGACGGTGGTACGATGAGAACCCGCATGATCGCTCTTTCGACCTTTCTGGCGATGGCCGCTCTTCTGCCGGCCGGTCCGTCCGTCGCGGGCAGGCCCGATTTCTCGATAGGTCTCGGCGCCGGATACTTCCTGCCGCTCGGAGACTGGAAGGCGCACCGGTACGCAGGCCTCGACCAGTTCACCGGGCATGTCTGCTTCCAGGGAGACTTCGAGGTCCGCTGGTCGAGACCGCTCGCCTTCGCGGTCGACGGCGGCTACATACATCTCGGCACCGGCGAATGGGAGGACTACGCCGCGCTGTACGGCGACGCGGTCGATGCGTCCGCTTCTATCTTCTACGTGGGGCTCCTGTGGAAACCCTGCGTCTGGGAGGACAGATATAATGCGCTCTCGTTGCTGCTGGGGGTGAATTTCAGCGCCCCGGCAGGGCAGGAGACGTTCGAGAAAGACACCTACGACTACGATTTCATGAAGAACAAGGTAGGGTATCAGCTCGGCGTCGAGTTCGCCCGCGACATCAGCTACAGCACGGCCCTGACGGTCTCCGTCTCGGGACTGTTCATCCCCTCGGGGGTCGAGTACGCGGACGGGCTGAAATACACGATCGTCGGCCTGCCCCTGACCGCCGGCGTGAGATTCAGGTTCTGAGCGCCTCGGCGGCAGCCATCGTCCCTGATCGAGGAGGTATCCGGATGCGTCTTGTCTCGTTGCTCGCCATCCTGCTCGTCCTCGTCCCGTCCTGCCTCAACGCGCAGCCGGGGACCGTCCCCGAGAACGGATCGCGCCTGCGCCTGAAACTCGAGGGAAAGAACGGCACCTGCCTGCTCGACCACATCGTCTCCGACACCCTATACGTGAGCGGCCTCGAAGACGGGCAGCTCACCCCGATCGCCTTCGGCCGCGTCGAGCGGGCGCAGGTCCGCGTCCGCAGGTCGGCGGGTTGGGGGGCGCTGCGGGGGCTGGTGATCGGCGGGGCGACCGGAGCCGCAGTGGGCATGGCCGTCGGTATCGCCAAGTGGGGGGACATGGACACCGACGCGTGCGGCGTCTTCGACGAGATCTGCGACGACACTTTCGGCGCGTGGCAGATGGTGGGTTACATCACCCTCTTCGGTTTTGCGGGGATGGGAGCCGGCGGGATCATCGGCGCGGTCGCGCCGGGTCATCGCTGGAAGACGTTCGAACTCCCGCAGGGTGTGAGCATGGGCGTACAGCGGGGGAACACGTTCGTCGTCCAGTACAAACGCTCGTTCTGAAGACCTTCCGCATCCCAGACAAAGAGAAAGCCCGGGGCGAACTC
>Ga0316578_10000187_pt1 | contig 17295 bp, 12 predicted proteins | sample J0NA_2_FD_203076 | JGI IMG/M metagenome (GOLD analysis project Ga0316578, IMG submission 203076) | Rhizosphere microbial communities from salt marsh grasses in Alabama, United States - J0-2_160517rDrC | ecosystem: Host-associated > Plants > Roots > Rhizosphere | place: USA: Alabama | collected... | reverse complement strand
GGGGTGGCGATGATGGAGAGATCGCGCAGCCCGGACATCGCCATGTTCAGGGTTCGGGGGATCGGCGTCGCCGTGAGGGTCAGGACATCCACCTCGCTGCGCAGGTTCTTGAGCTGTTCCTTGTGGCGCACCCCGAAGCGGTGCTCCTCGTCGATGATCGCGAGGCCCAGATTCTTGAAGCGGATCGTGGGCTGCAGCAGCTTGTGGGTGCCGACCAGGATGTCGACCGTCCCGTCGGCCAGGCCCTCCAGGATCTTTTTTTGCTCCTTCGCAGTGCGAAACCGCGACAGGCTTTCGATCTTCACCGGCCAGTCGGCGAACCGGTCGGAGAAGCTCTCGAAGTGCTGCTGCGCGAGCAGTGTCGTGGGCACCAGCACCGCGACCTGCCTGCCGCCCTGCACTGCCACGAAGGCGGCGCGCATGGCGACCTCGGTCTTGCCGAAGCCGACATCGCCGCAGACGACCCGATCCATGGGCCTGGGGTCCGCCATATCGGCGAGCACGCCCTCGATGGCGCGGAGCTGGTCCGGTGTCTCCTCAAACGGAAAGGCGGCAGCGAAGGCCGCGTAATCGTCCCCAGGTGCCGGGAAGGCGACACCCTGGCGCGCCGCCCTTCGCGCATAGATATCGAGCAGCTCGGCAGCGACGTCGTGGGCCTTTTGCGCCGCCTTGCGCTTGATCCGGTCCCATTGATCTCCGCCGAGGCGGTGGAGAGGCGCGTTCTCGGGCCCGGCCCCCGTGTAGCGCGAGATCAGATGCAGCGAGCTCACCGGGACATAGAGCTTGTCGCCGTTGGCATACTCCAGTGCCAGGAACTCCGTTCTCAGGCCCCCGACATCGAGGGTCTGCAGGCCCAGATAGCGTCCGACGCCATGTTCCTCGTGGACGACCGGCGAACCTTCGGTCAGCTCGGTGAGGTTGCGGACGATGGCATCGCTGTCACGCTCGCGCGCCCGGCGCCGGCGCTCCTGGCGCACCCGCTCGCCGTAGAGCTGCGTCTCGGTGACCAGGGCGATCGCCTGGTCCTCGATCACCAGGCCTTGCTCGAGGGGCGCGACCGTCAGGGCGAGGCTGACTTCGGCGTCGATGAAGGTACGCCAGCCGTCGACCTGTCGAGCGTGGATATTGAAGCCCATCAGATGCTGGGCGAGCATCTCGCGCCGTCCGGTGCTCTCGGCGACAAGCAGCACGCGTCGCCCGCGGGAAGCGATGAAGTCCTGCAGCGCCTGCGCAGGCCGCGCCGCGCGCGCCTGGATCCCGAGCGGCGGCAGGGTCGTGGTCGCGAAGTTGTGGACCGCCGCATAACCCTTGCGCCGGGCCGCGACCTCCGGTGACTGGTAGAGGACGCCGGACAGACGGTTCAAGGCGGCGGCGATCTCATCGGGATGGAGATAGAGCCGGCTCGGCGGCAGGAGGGGGCGCTCGATGTCGTGACGCCGTTGCTCGAAACGCTGCGCGACGCTCGCCATGAGTGTGGCGGCGCTCTCACGGCAGGTCTCGGACTCGATCGCCAGCACCTCCGCCGGCAGATAGTCGAACAGGGTTGCGGTCGCTTCGAAAAAGAGTGGCAGATAGTATTCCAGCCCGCCAGGCGTGCGTCCTTCGGATACCTCCCGATAGATGAGGCTTGCCTGGGGGTCACCCTCGAAGCTCGCCCGATAGCGCTGGCGAAACGCGGCGATTGCCGCGTCCGTTAGCGGAAACTCCCGGGCTGGCAGCAGTCGGACGCGCTCGACCTTGTCGTGCGAGCGCTGCGTCTCCGGGTCGAAGGTGCGGATGGTCTCCACCTCCTGATCGAAGAGATCGATCCGCAGCGGGACCTCGCTGCCCATCGGAAAGACGTCGAGCAAAGAGCCGCGGACCGCGTACTCGCCGTGTCCGATGACCTGTGAGACGCATGAATAACCCGCGCGCTCCAGACGGCGGCGGGTCGCATCCAGATCAAGGCGGTCACCAATCGCCAGCACCAGGGACTGTCCGTCCACATACTCGCGCGGGGGTAGCCGCTGCATCAGGGTGCCGGCCGGGACGACCAGGACGCCTTTTCGCAGCTCGGGCAGGCGACGCAAGGTCAGCAGCCGCTCGGAGACCAGCTCCGGAAGCGGCGAGAAGACATCGTAGGGCAGGGTCTCCCAGTCCGGGAAACCGAGCAGGGGCAGCTCGCATCCGGCAAGAAAAAAACCGAGCTCCGCGCGCAGACTGGCGGCCGCCTGGACATCGGCCACCACGGCCAGGATCAGCCCCTGATGCTGCTGGGCGGCATTGGCGATCGCGAGCGCCGCCCCCGCACCGTAGAGTCGCCCCCACAAGAGGCGTTCACCGGGTCGGCGCGGCAGCGGTGGTCTGAGCGGCGAGTGCGTGTCTTTCCGGGCGTCCGGATGCATGGACGTCAATACCTCACCAGGCCGCGATGATCGCACAGCGCTTGCCCCCGTCCCTGCCATGGGCGCGCCCGCCGGCACAACCGCCTGCGCCCGCGGTCTGTCGGCGTCTCCGGGTCATCCCCGCGCCTGACCTTCCTCGTGGGCTAATCGCACGGCGCAAAGAAGGTGTTGTCCATGGCTTCGCGACACTGTTTCCCGCTCTCGGTGATTACCTTGGGATCTGCGCCCTTGAGCCATTCCTCCCGCTCCATTTCACGGAGCTGGCGCGCGGCCTCGCAGGCGACCTCGCGCCAGCAGGCACGCGCTGCCCCACAGACCTTGAGGACCAGACGCTCGCAGGGCGAGGTGCCGTCCACGAGTGCGTCGGCGGGTTGACCGTCCTGATCTGGACCCTCGGGCTCGGCCGCTTCGCTCGGCGGGCTGCCGCCCCCAAGCATATCGGTCGTCGGCACGATCCGCCCGCTCTCAATCCGGATCACCGACCCGTCGTCCAAGCGATGGACACCGTCCCAGAGTTGCGTCTCGCGGCCGTTCTCGATCAGGACGGGCCGATTGGTCCGGGGATCGACCTCCACCGTTCCGCCGCGCTCCAGGTCAGCGCTCCAGGGCTCGCGTGCGTGACCGGGACCGTTACAGAGCAGCACGGCGCCCACGAGGACGACGACGCGCAAGGTCAGTGGGTCTTTCAGGCTAGCGTTCACGGTCTCCTCCAGTGACCTTGTTTTCGGCACGCGGCTGCCGAGGGGTTCGGGCTCCCGACGACTCGGGTTCTGGCTCCACCGGATCACCGCCCGACTCCCGGATCGGCAGCGGAAGGACACGCCGGTGCGTCAGGCGGGACGGGAAACCATCTCCGCAGTGGGGTGACGCTGGACCATCCTAGCGAAAACGGAGTCATTCAGATACCGCCCGTCGGCCGGCCCGCCCGGACAGTCGGTCCGGTCGCAACGCAAGCTCACCGCCCCCGCGCTGCAGCCCGGATGCGGGATCCAAATGAGACCGCGAGCAGGGTTCGGGCCGCCACCCGCGTCTCAGGTCTCAGCATTAGGGTATTCTAATCGACTTCGAGCGGGCTTCCGAGCCTGTCGCAGCATGAGTAGCCCCCGGCGGGACGTTCCGCACCGAACGGGGGCCGCAGGCAACCCTGGTCGCAGACCGCCACCAGATCTCGCTCAATTTTCTGGACTGCGGAAACGGGATGAGCTGACGCCGCAAAAGAGTGGACGCAACCACCCTGCCCGTGTGGCAGCGGAAGCAACCCAAGAAGTGCAGCCTCCATTGACTCTCACCAGCCAAGAACAGGCAATCGAGGCCAGGGTGCCAGACTTCCGCTGTATACTGAAAACAGTCTTTCAGTGAACATGCGTTTCAAGCGGCGAGCAGTTCAGCCATTTTGGCGCCCAATGAAGCATAGAAAGCATCTGGGGCAAAGCAAAAAACCCCGCACGAAGCGGGGCTGTTCAACGACAAAATCGAACCAGTTAACGGAGCGCCGGGAAGGCTCCGATGTATCCCGAGTAACCGCGATCTGCCGAAGAGCCGGTGATGTACTGCTCTTCATCAGACTCACCAAAGGGATGTTGCACAACGCTCATCAGGTAACCAAAACCGTTGATATTCGGATGCCAGTAGACCGACGTGGTCTCCGAGCCGTAAGGCGTCGTTTGAATGCGTGTTAATTGTCCCTTCTTCGTGTTATACGACCAGACCATGTCATTCTGGTGACGATCCGTATCCTCGCCGATTATCAGCGTATGATAGCCCGGCAGGTAGCTGATATTATCCGGGTTAGAGATGCCGTTAACGCTGCATTCATTGCCTTCGTAGGGGGTGCCGTCGTAATCCACGTTTGGATTTCCGGCCAGCAACGGGTACATGTTTACGGCTACATAAGAGCTGCGGATCGGCCTACCGCTGGCGTCTTTTTGCCAACCCTTTGTATCAGCCGCATAGACGGCGCCGCAACGATTCTCTTCGACTCGAACGTGATTCGGTCCAGCTGGAACGCCATTGTATTGTTCCGCTTCGTCATTGTTCAACATACCGTCCGTGACATCGCTCATGGCGATATACAGGCGATGCGTGTCGGGATCATATGTGATGCCCTCTTCCTTCGTGAACTCTGTGGTCGCTCCCACCATTGCAGCGTAGCGGCGGGTTTCCAAACGCGAGGCTGCTTTCCTCATACCCGGTCTGAGCTTCAGGCACTCAGCATACGTATTTCCCGCCGTCTGTTCGTGACCCTTGGCCACCAGCGAGTAACCCTCGCGGCAGCTGCCGTCAGAATTGGGTACCTCAGCGTTGAAGATATCTTCGAACCTCAGCTTTTCCGGACCTGCGAGATGGGCCGCGATTTCCGAGTCCTTGGCATGCCCGAGATCGATCCAGCGCAGATGAGCTTTTCCGAGCAACCACCCGTCCGGACTTTTCTGTTCCCAGCGGGCAGCATAGAGTTTGCCCGAGCTGAGGTCATTTTCTTGATCTGCAACGAACATGAAAAGGCCCACCATACGCCCATCGTCCGTCAAGTAGGCGGTCCTTCTGTCAGGCATGACATAGGCGAGCTCTAGTGCGGTGCGGCCCATCGCGTAGTGCTTCGTTACCTCCGTGTCACCTTTTTCGGTCTTGATACTCACTTCCACCGGGTAACCGTAATCGTATGGGTTTACTCGGGTGCGGGCGCCCTGAAAGTAGTCGGCCATCGCGTGGTAGTAATGATCAGGCTCACCTTCACCATCGACCTTGTTGCCTGTCATCGGGTCTACCAAACGCGCGTCTGGCTCGTATTCCTCACTGCCCAAATGGGTGTTCCAGGGTGTGACGCTTCCGGCGCAGTGCACCCATCCGCCGCGCACCGCTGAAAAGTCAATTGGACGCGTCCACAACGCCGTCAGCTCGCCATCTTCGGGGTCTTGATCGAGCTCAGAGACATACATGCCGCCTGGCCTCGACTCGAAATGTGAGACCATAAACAGCTTCTCGCCATGCGGGATGAGAGAGTTGAAATCGTTGTCATTTGAGAGGAAGGGATTATTGTCATCGGCGCTTGGCGTGGCGCCGTCATTCGTTGCTCCGGCCGCCGGAATCGGCTTGCCCTTGTTATCAACCAGAGTTCCGAAAGGAAGCTGAGGTTCGGTGATCTCCTCGTGAATGGCAAAGCCTTGTCCGCTCCGCATCAACGTTTTGAATCCGATCTCGATCTTGTTGCCTCTTAGCCAGGCAGTGTCAGTGGCCACGATGGCGCGTTTTTCGGCATCGCTACCTTCTTCGTCCAACACCGGAACGGGTACTTCTTTGAACTCAAGTGAATCGGCAAGAGCGGGAACTGTCGCTGCGGCCAGAAAGGCGTACACGAGCGTGGCGAACTGCTTGCGGGAAAGCGGCATACGTTCGACTCCTGGAAGTGAATGGAGAGCTGCGATGGTCCAGATGGCGACAGCGGCGTGGCCCCCTGCCGCCAGCGGAAACTTAACGTTTGATGGTGACCAAGGAATGAAGCATGGGTGACCGTTGCGTTTCGATGCGGGAACGGGCCACTGCGCACTGAAGGTTGGGAAGGCAGAGGACCGCAAGCGCGGCTGAGCCGACGTTGGGGATGCCGTTGATGTGGTGCGCCAATGGGTGGGGAACGGGCGGGCGCGCCCGGAAGAGCGGGGGTCGGCGGACCGGACCAGAGCTGTCGGTGCGGTCAGGACCGTCAGCCGGTTTGAGCCGCAGAGCGAGATCGGCGCGGCTTCAAGCTGCGCTCAGACGGGCGTCAATCCGGGCCGGGCGCCGCCGAAGCCACGACCGTCTCGCGGCGTTGAGCTCGGATCACGGGCGAGATCATGTGGCACCGCCGGGACATCAGGCGGCAAACAGGGGAGACAAACGTCGCCCTGCCGTCGGGGGAGAGCCCGGTCTACTCGAAACACCGTTGCAGGTGGGCGTGACCCCGTTGCAGGAGGCTTCGGCGCGGCACCGTCGCGCCGTTTTCAGCCGGCAGCCGCGTCGTCCCGGAAGATGCCGTAGTGATAGGCGCCCTCGATGACGCCGCTGGTATAGAAACCATTCAGTCCTTTGAAGCCGCCCTGTGCGAAGTAGACCTTGAGTTCAGGGTTGGCATCGGCCGCCTCCCTGACGCTCGCGACGAGCTGGTCGTCAGCGTTGCGCACCAGGACGCCGGAGAAACCGGCCGTGAGCGGGAAGACATCGTTGCCGCTGTCGCCGCAGAAGACGACATCCGCCTTGTTCGCTCCCATGTCGGCGGCGACATACTCAAGCGCGGTCTGCTTGGTTGCGCTTTGCGGCAGAAAATCGAGGAGGCCCTGGCCGGATTGGGAGTCGAAGCTGTAGACGATCACCTCGTCGAGCCTGCCTTTGACCCGCTCGTTGACCGCCTTCAGCACTGCCTCATTGCGGTCGTGCTCGACATAGTAGCTCTGCTTGAACGGGCCACAGTGCTCGCGCTCCTGCTCGGTGAGTCCCTCGATCCCGGCGACCGCGCGGCGGACCGCGTCCGGATCCCACCTGGGGCTGGTCCGCTGCACGTGGGCGTCCCAACCCTGATAAGGCTCCCAGCCGCCTGGGGTATACCTGCGGATCGAGGTGCCGACGTCGCCGATCAGCACGTGGGGATGGCGGATGCCGTATTCCCCGATGGCGCGCTCGGCCAGGTTCAGGTTACGCCCGGTCACATAGACCACGAGCACGCCATGCCTGTCCGTGAGCTCGTTGAACAGGTCGATGGCCCCGGCGTCCGCTGTCCAGCGGCCGTTGGGCAGCAGTGTCCGGTCCAGATCGGTCGCGAGGATTCTCATGCGGGTACCCCGCAGGGTCCGTCGTCGAGGGTCGGTCCGGGCCCGGCAACGAGGTCCTCGATGGGCATCGGATCGATTTCGGCCGAGGCGTCATCCGCAGTGACCGTGAAGCGGTAGGTCCGCAGATCGGCCTTCAGGGTCGCAGTGGCTTGCGGGTGCTCCCAGGAGATATGCAGCAGGTGGGGTTCGCTCTCGAGGACCTTCATCTCGCCTGCGAACGCCGGCGACGTATTGCGCAGACGGATCAGGTCGAGCTGGTCTCGGACGATGGAGCGCCTGAGTCCCGCTTCGACGTCCTCCAGACTGAGTGTCGTCCGGTTGATCTCCTTGTGTCCCGCGACCCCGCCCCGGTCCGCCGCTTCATAGTCGTTCTTGCCGGCGAACAGGTCCAGGTACCAGACTTGGGGAACACCGGGCATGAACATCTGAATGGCTCGGGCCAGCAGCAGCTTGCGCTCGTCCTCTCCCAGTGCACTGAAGAAGGTCGCGTTCACCTGATAATAGGCAATCTGCTTGCCGTCGTGCCCGAACAGATTCTTGACCCTGCCGCCCCGGCTGATGATCCGCTCCATCGTCGCTTCGATGTGCGCATCCTCCAGCAGCCCCGGTCGGGAGGACCCGTTGAGCTGCTTGCCCCTCAGGTCGAGCACCGGGATCCCGTCGTGGCAGCCGAGCATGTTGATGGTCTGGAGGCCCTTGGACTTGATCTCGGCAATCCATCGGAGCAAGGCCTCGTTGGTACCGCGGTCCAAGGCATCGATCACGAGCCCCGGGAAGAAGAAGTCGTAGATCGGGTAACCTTGTTGTGCCACCTCCTCGTGAATGCCACTGCCATATTCGGCATGGACCTCGGGGAAGATGATCAGGTCGTACTCCTCGGCCAGCCCCCGCAACCGCTTCAGATAGTTCCAGGTGCCAGGCCGGTTGAAGAAATTGGCCTCGCCCGGCTGCTTGTGCAGGTAGGCGAAGGCGTCCAGGCGGATGATCTTTGCGCCGTAGTCGCGCAGCTTCCTCAGCACGTCCTCGTAGAACTCCCAGACCAGCTCAGAGCCTGCATTCAAGTCCATCTGGCCGAGGTACTCGCGTTTTTGACAGATGACCGCAAGCACCTCGTCCTTGTGCTGCGAAAGGTCCCCAAGATCCAATTGCTCGAGGTCGGCCTGAGCGTCGATCGCGGCTTGGACGGTCGCTGCAATGGTCGTTGCCTGCTCTAAATGGAGCCCTTTGATGCCCACGAAGTCATGGGGCGCGATCTCAACGAACCTCACTTCCTGATAGAAGGTGTTCCAGTAGAGCCGATGGGAGCCGTCCGGAAAGCACACCTTGAGGATCGGCAAGCCGGGCTTCCTCATAAAGAGCTTCTCGAGATGCTCCTCAGCGGGCGTCACCGTGCCCCCCGGGCCCATGGTGCCGTGCTCGAGCCAGAACTCGTTCCAGTCGAGGAAGAAGTCCTTGTAGGGCGAGTCGTCGCCGCGCAGCAACAGATCCTGGAACTGCGGAGAGCGCACGGACAGGTGGTTGAGCACCAGGTCAAGCTTGAACGTGATACCGAGCGCGGTCAGGTCCTCCACATCCTGCGGACTCACGAGCTCTTCGTTGATGTCGTAATCGACGATCGAGAAGCCGCGATCCAAATCGCTGTTGAAAAAGGTGGGGAGGATGTAGAACAGCGAAAAGGCATCCTTCAGCTCAGGCCGCTTGAGCAGGTTCACCGTATCTGCCAGATTGCGGCCGATGCTGTCAGGATAGGCGTTCAGCATCACACCTTTAGGAAGCGTTTGCGTGATGAAGTCCGGATGTTTGCTCATAACAGATCTGTCTTCGCTTGCTGCACGTCGTCGATGCGCGTACCTGAACCCATAGTCCGTGCGGGCAAACCTCATCGTGCGCATAGTCTCAGGACGGGCCGATGGAACCTGACTCGAGGGCTGGATTGAGACGCGAGTCTCGTCAAGCGAAACGGGCTTTGTCAAGGTCCGGAAGCCGGCGGGCCAGCGCGGGGCAGGGTCTCGGCGATCAAGCCACGGCCCCCGCATCATCCCGCAGCAAGGGTGCCTGCGTTGCCTCCGGGATCACCCTGGAGTCCCCATGCGCGACCTCGCGCCCCCGGTCGAGCACCAGGACGCGGTCGACCCAGTCCAGCCCGGCGGGGCGGTGGGTGATGAGCAGCACGGTGCGTCCGGCCATGAGTCGGTCCAGGGCCTGCATGAGGCTCCGCTCGGTCTCCGCGTCGAGGCCCTCGGTGGGCTCATCCAGGAGCAGAATGGGGGCGTCCTTCAGAAGCGCCCGGGCGACGGCGATGCGGCGGGCCTGACCGCCCGACAGGCGCACGCCGGTCTCACCCACCCAGGTGTCGTAGCCCTCTGGCAACTCGCTGATGAAGTCATGTATCTGGGCGACGCGGCAGGCGGACTCGAGGGCGTCCTGTGCGGCGTCGGGCGAGGCGAGGAGCAGGTTCTCGCGGATGGTGGTGTCGAAGAGATGGGTCTGCTGGCTGACCACGGCGATGTGAGCGCGCAGGTCATCTCCGTGGAAGCTGGCGATGGGATGACCGCCGATCCGGATCTCTCCGGCATCCGGCTCCCAGAAACGCAGCAGCAGGTTGAAGAGCGTGCTCTTGCCGGAGCCGGTGGCGCCGACGACCGCTGCACGGGTGCCCTCCGGGATCTCGAGATGGATGTCGGTCAGGGCGGGTGTGGCGGCCTCGGGATAGCTGAAGGTGACGCCCCGGAGCCCGATGTCGAAGTGCTCCGGTCGCGGCGATGGGGCGGCGGGCTCGTTCACCGCGGGCTTGGTGTCGACGATCGCAAACAGCCGCCGGGCCGCCGCCAGGGTGCGCCCGAGGAGCTGAAAGGCCTGGGGCAGGGGCGCGACGGCCTCGAAGCTCGCGAGTGTGAAGAGGGCAAGCATCGCCAACTGCGGGGGCATCAAGCTGCCCCCGTCGTGCACCATGGGGATCCCCAGCCACAGCAGGACCCAGAGGCTCAGGTTGGCGCTCAAGCCGACCGCTGCCTGAGTCAGGCCATGGTCGCCGCTCAGTCTGGCCTGATCGCCGATCAACCCCCGTCCCAGCCCATCGATGCGCCTGGCCTGACGCTCGTTGGCCCCGTAGACTGTCAGCTCGGCCATGCCCTGGACACCATCGATGACGGCTGCGCGCAGCTCCGCCTCGTCCTCGGCGAGTCGCCGTCCGGGGGCCTGACCGCGCGCCTGCGACCAGATCGGCAGGGCGACCCCGGCCAGCAGCAGGAAGCCGAGCCCGAACAGGCCGAGGAGCGGGTCATGCAGCAGCAGGAAGATGAAGAACAGCAGGGCGCTGATCGCGGCGACGGCCACGGGCACCAGCACGCGGACATAGAGGTTGTCCAGCGCATCGATGTCGGCGCGGATGCGGCTGAGGAGGTCGCCGCTGTGGAACTGCTGCAGGCGCGCGGGGGCGAGTGGCTCGAGATGGCGATAGAACCAGACCCGCAGCCCGGCGATCAGCCGGAAGGTGGCCTCGTGGTTGGCCAGCCGCTCGCTGTATCGGCCCGCCGTGCGCAGGATGGCGCTGAGCCGGATCAGGGCGGCGGGGGCGAAGTAGTTGAGCGCGACCCCGGCCGCGCCCGCAACCGCCATGGCGGTGATGAACCAGCCCGCCAGGGCCATGAGTGTCACGTTCGCCAGGAGTGTGATCAGCGCGATCAGCGTGCCGCCCAGCATCCAGCCCCGATAGGGCCGGAGCAGGCTCCAGAGGCGGTGCAGGTCCTTCATGGGCTGTCCCCCCGGCTCCGAAGACCGCTCTGCCACGGTGTTCCCTGTCCGTAGGCGGCGATCATGCGCGCATAGATCCCGCCCGCGGCCGCCAGCGTTTCGTGCGTGCCCGACTCCGCGACCCGGCCGTCGTCCAGCACCAGGATGCGGTCCGCGCGGCGCACCGTGGCCAGCCGGTGCGCCACCACCAGCAGCGTGCGGTCGCGTGCCAGCTCCTCGATGCCTTCCTGGACCAGACGCTCGCTCTCGGGATCCAGGTTGGCCGTCGCCTCGTCCAGGATCACCAGTGGGGCGTCGCGCAGGAAGGCGCGGGCAAGTGCGACGCGCTGGATCTGACCGCCCGACAGACCGGCGCCACGCTCGGCGACCAGGCTGTCGTAGCCGTCGGCCATGGCCTCGATGAAGCCGTCGGCACGCGCCCGCCGCGCCGCCGCGCGCACCGCCTCCAGATCCGCGTCCGGGCGACCGAGACGGATGTTGTCCCCGATGGTCCCCTGAAAGAGCCGCGGCTGCTGGGGGACCCAGGCGAGATGCCGGCGCCAGTCCTCCAAGTCGAGCTCGGCGAGGGCCTGATCGCCGATCAGGATCCGTCCGGAGGTCGGCGCCAGGAACCCGAGCACCAGGTTGATCACGGTGGTCTTGCCAGCCCCGCTGCTCCCGACCAGCGCGACCCGGCGGCCGGCGGGTACCTCGAAGTCGACGCCGCGCAGCGCATCCCGGCCCGCTTCATAGCTGAAATGCACGTCCTCGAAACGCATCCCGAAGGGCCGCGGGGCCCTCAGTGGCTCTCGGCCGGGTGAGGTCTGCTCGGGCTCGGCATCGAGGACGCGCATCATCTGCTCGGCCGCGGCGGCCGCCGCCATGCGGGCGTGGTACTGGGTGCCCATGTTGCGCAGCGGAGCATAGAACTCTGGTGCCAGCATGAGGATGAAGAGGCCCTGCAGATAGCTGATCTTGGGGAGGGCCGTCAGCCATTCCGGCATGGGCATCACCAGCCCGTAGAGTCGAAAGCCGATGAAGACGGCGATGATGGCGATCCCGATGGCGGCAAAGAATTCGAGGACGGCCGATGAGAGAAAGGCGACCCGCAGGACCTGCATCGTGCTGCTGCGATACTCGTTGGAGATGCGCTCCACGACCTCGGCCTCCCGACGGCTCGCCCCAAAGAGCTTGAGCGTCGTCAGACCCTGGATGACATCGAGGAAGTGCGAGCTCATGCGGGTGAGCTGCTTCCACTGGCGCTGGTTCTTGGCCTGCGCACTCGAGCCGATGATGATCATGAAGAGCGGGATCAGGGGTGCGGTCACCAGCATGACCACCCCGGCGACCCAGTCTGCCGGGAAGACCACGATCAGGATCGCCAGGGGCAGGATCATGGTGAGGGTCATCGCCGGCAGGAAGCGGGCATAGTATCCCTCCAGGTCGTCGATGCCCTTGGTCAACGTCTCCACGAGGGCGCCGCTGCGCTCGTTGGCCAGATAGCGCGGACCGAGACGCTGCAGCTGGCGATAGATCCGGTCTCGCAGGCCGTTGCGGACGCCTGCGGCGGCCTCGAAGGCCGCCCGCTCGCCTTGCCAGACGGTCACCGCGCGAAGCATGAACAGTGCGAGCAGCAGCCCCATCAGATGGCCGACCTCGGTGAGACCGGCCCCTTGGAAGATCACTGCGTTCAGGATCAGGGCCAGGAGCCAGGCCTGGGCGATGGCCAGCAGCCCGTGCGCCACGCCGAGCCCGATGGTGCGCGTCAGTGCGGTTCCGGCAAGCGGCCGATGGGACTTGAGCCACGCATTGACGGACATGGTGCGATCTGCCGAGCGGTCGGTCGGATGACCCGAGTCGCGTGAGGATAAGGAAGCGGGTGCCAGCCCGGCAACGAAAAAACAGCCGGGGCGTGAGGGAGGTCAGTGTCCCGGCCTGGGTGTCCGGTTCCAGCGGCCATCCGGCGTCGCTGGCACGGCCCGCGGCGCCAGCCGGGTCAGCGTACGCCGCGGGGCGGGTCGGCAAGCCTTCCGGGGCCGGTTGGGCCCCGGGAACGAGCACAGTCGTTGCGACGGTCCGGCCCGTTGCTGGTCTGGTCACCCGGCCTGTCGCTGTGGGACCTTCTGGATCCTGCTGGTGTCATACCCGAGCCCGCCGACGAAGGCGAGTATCTCTTCGTACTTGGCCTGCGGGATCGCGGGCTCACGGGCCATGATCCACAGGTAGTCGCGCTTGGCACGGGCAATCACGGTGATGCTGTAATCAGGCTCCAGCCAGACGATCCGAAAATCCGCCTTGAATGGCCAGACGAACTGCATCCACCAGAGCGCGTTGGTGGTGGTGTCACGGATGAACCCCGTCGGTCTGTGGGTCTTCACGGGGCCGTCGAAGCCGTCCTTGTTGAAGGTGAAGGTGGTGGCGATGGTGCCGTCCGGGTTCAGGGCGTACGACTCGACGGCGTTGTGGGCCCCCTTCTCCACAACGGTCGGAATGTTGGCGATCACATACCAATCTCCCATGAAGCGCTCGAGGTCGACCTGTTTGACGGTGTCCATGGGCGCGCCTCCTTCTTCGGTGCAGCCGCTCGCGAATGCGAGCACCAGCGTTGTGAGCAGGATTCGGGCGATCGGCTTCATGTCGGCGCGATCCGCTGGTAACGCAGGGTCTTGCCCTTGCCGGTATCGCTTTCCAGTCCGATCCAGCCGTACTCGTCAGAGTACCAGAGGATCAGGTCCAGCGCGTCGGTGCTGAGCTTGTACCGGGTGGCCGTAACCTCCTCAGCTCCGAAGGAGACAGCCTCCGTCCCTTGGGCCATGACCTCGACCGGGATCAGCTCTCCGGTCTGGGGGTTGAGGAGCCGATCCTGCCGCAGGAAGTCGCGATCCCAATAGGCAAAGGTCATGACACAGCCGGACAGGCGCCGCGATTCGCCGTTGACGGTCAGGGCAAGCGCCTCGCCTAGACCTTCGCCGCGGACGCGATAGTCTTTGCCGTTGTCGTCGGTGCTGGCAATGATCTTCTCCAGGCATCCGTTGCGCCAGGTCTCCTGGCTCTGATGCCGGTATCGATAGGCGGTGAAGATCCAGAAGTCGATCTCGAAGCTGGCCCGACTCAGCACCTGCGCGGTGTCGCCGAGCGAGCGGATATCGAAACTGTGCTCGCCGATCGGGTCCTCGTCCAGGAAGACCTTGAAGCGCAGCGTCTCCGGCTCGCCGGTGCTCGATCCGGCGGGGGCGATGCCGATCAGCCATGCCGCCGCGGTGGCGATCAGGAAACCTCGTCTTCGCTTGGTCATCTCAATTTCCGGTTTTCGGGTTGTTCGGGGCCGGAGGCCACGGCCTGTTCAGGCACCTCGGTGTCCGGCCATGGCGCCTTCCGAGCGTCGCGTCTCGCGGAAGGCGAGATGATGATGGCCCGGATGGCCACGGATCAGCATCGCCTCGCCTGCTGCGGCGGCCACGGGAAGAAGGCGTTGGTGAGCTGCATGTCGTCACGGTCCGCCGGGCGAAGCTGCTGAACAGCCTGACTCCTTCAGGGCGATCCCCGAGGCCCGCAGCAGCAGGTAAGGTCACCAGGACCGGCGAGACGATGGTCCACCAGCCCCCGGCCGCCGCGAGCAGATAGAGCTCGAGATCAGACATGCGGGCGGCTCCCGGCCAGGATTCGCTGCGGCGATGAAGCGGGTTTGGGGAAACCTGAGCCGTTGAATTGTCGCGCGATCCATGCGCCGAGGGGCATGAGGAAGGACCAGCCGCCGGCAAGGACGGCCATGCTCACGAGCAGATCCGGAAAACGCACGCCTCCCAGCTTTGCACCGGCGTAATAGGCGAGCGGCCCGCCGACCGCCCCGAAGAGGGTCGCCAGATACCATCGCCCCTTCAACCAGGCGAGGGCGACATTGAGGGTGGTGGCAAAGGAGACCCACATCGCAATGATCCACACCGGCGCCAGCCAGGGCAGGATCATCCCCGACGGGTACTCGAGGAAACCGAAGCGCACCAGCAGTCCGTCCCAGAGCGCGCCGATGATGCCGACGATCACCAAAAGGGCGGCCTCTCGTGCCCAGTCGCTCGACAGCCGGAGGTGCAGGGCGGCGACCAGCGCCACGACGCCCACCCCGAGCCAAGGCAGGTCATGGGCTCCGCCCAGCACGCAGGCGAGCCAGCCGATCTGGAAGGCGATGAGGTTGCAGACGAGTCTGATGGTGTCGTTCATGTGTGGCGGGTCGACTCTCGGATACAGCAAAGGTGATGTCCAATTCCAGGGACACAAGACACCCCGGAGGAGGTCCGCGCACTGCTTGCATACGCGTGCATCCGGCGCGCCTCTGGTATGATCGGCCCGCTGAACGTTCGGCTTACGCTCATCATGCCCACAAGGAGATCGCCGATGACATCAGGTGTTTTGAATCGCTTTGCCGCTTCCGCGACCGCCGCCGTCCTGGTCGTGGGCTGCGCGGCGGATGGGTCCGGGATGACCGAGACCGGCGCCGGCGCGGCAATCGGCACTGCCACGGGCGCGGCCGCCGGGGCGCTGATCGGCTCGCTCGGCGCCAATGCGGGGCGTGGTGCCCTGATCGGGGCGGTGGGCGGGGCGCTCGCCGGGGGCATGGTGGGCGCGTACATGCAGGAGCAGCGCCGCGATTTCGAGAAGGCGCTGGCCAGTGAGATTGCGAGCGGCCTGGTCGTCGTCGAGCCGTTGCAGAACAACCAATTGTTGGTCCGCATGACGGGCGCGACGGCCTTCGGGGTGGATTCCGCGCAGATCCAGCCAGGTTTCTACAGCACGATGGATACCATCTCGGGCATCGTCCGCAAGTACGGCAAGACCGAGCTCGCGATCTCCGGCCACACCGACAGCACCGGCTCGGCCGAGCACAATCAGCTGCTCTCCGAGCGGCGCGCCGGCGCGGTGCAGGCCTATATGGAGTCCGACGGGGTCATTCCGGAACGCATCAGCGCCCGCGGCTACGGGAAGTCCCAGCCGATCGCCTCGAACGAGACGGACGAGGGCCGCCGCCTCAATCGCCGCGTCGACATCGTCATCATCCCGATCACCGCCTGATCACTTCGGCCGCGGGCTCGGCGCAAGCGGCGTCGGCCGCAGTGCGCCGAGCCACGCTCCGGGTCCCGACGCACGGGCCAGCCCTCCGCTACGCCGCCGCGGCCAGCGGCTGGTGGGACAGACACTTCTTCGGGCAAACCCGCGAGCAGGCCTGACAGCCGATGCAGTCGAGCGCATCCTTGAGGTTCATCACCATCCCTGGCGCCTCGTCGAAGTCGTCGTCGTCACCCTCGTCCTCGAGCGCGTCCAGGTCGAGGTCGTCGCGGTCGACCAGCTCGAAGACGTCGCGGGGGCAGACCTTGTAGCAGCGACCGCAGCCGATGCAGTGATTTTGGTTGATGTCGATCACGAACGCGGGCGTCCATTCGCCGCCGCCGCGGGTGATGCCGGTGATCACACTCATGTGAGCCTCTCCATCGTAGGTCCGGTTATGCGTCGTTGGCGGCCTGGGCCGCCTTGAGTCTGGCATTTGCCTCGGCCCAGGCGTGACACGCGTCGTAGGCGGCCTGGGCGATGGCGGGGATCTCCTGGTAGGCCGCGGGCAGGCGATCCTCGACCAGGTCGTGCAGCTCACCGGCCCGCTCGCTGGCGATCCGTTTCGCCTTGCCGACGGCCTTCTCCAAGGCCCTGATTTCGTCTGGTGTCATCGCGGTCAGAGCCCCGCGACCCTTGAGTGCTCGCCGATGAGCTCGAGCGCGATCGACAGGATCTTGTCCGCCTCGTCCTTCATCTTGGAGAGCGTCGGGAAACCGAACCTGTGCACATCGCGCAGTGTTCGGTCCATCACCACCAGCTTGCCGACCGTGATCAGGGCGCGTCCGAAGCCCTCGTGCGTCAGATGCACGAGCGGGACGGCCATGAGTCCGCATTCGGACTCGATCATGGCCGAGATCGCGTTGTAGAAGGCCTTGACCCGGGCGACGACGGTCTCGTCCGGATCGCCCACCAGGGGGATCTCCTGCCGTTTCTCTTTGGTGAGGATGAAGGGCTCCAGGATCTCCGCGTCGGAGAGTCCGTCATAGGCGCCGTAGGGGTCGATTGCGCGCGTCTGGCGCACCATCTCGACGACGAAATCGGACTGCATCAGTCCCTGGTCATCGGCGGTCGCGGCAAGCGTCTCAGTCATGTTGATGCTCTCTTTTGGATGAGGCGTCCGCTGCGGACGCCCGGTGTTGACAAGGTCCTGTTTGAGCCACGAAGGCGCAACAGAGCGCTCCCAGAACCGGTCTCTTGTCGGGTCGTCGTGAGCGGGTCGCCGGTTGACGGGGGCCGCTAGCCCGATCAGGGCAATCCCGGGCGTCGTGCGCCCCGTTGCG
>Ga0316578_10000185_pt1 | contig 17316 bp, 13 predicted proteins | sample J0NA_2_FD_203076 | JGI IMG/M metagenome (GOLD analysis project Ga0316578, IMG submission 203076) | Rhizosphere microbial communities from salt marsh grasses in Alabama, United States - J0-2_160517rDrC | ecosystem: Host-associated > Plants > Roots > Rhizosphere | place: USA: Alabama | collected... | reverse complement strand
CAACGTCCGGCGTGCGTCCGGTCCCGAAACACCGATTGGCACTCACGTAAACGAGGTAGGGAATAGATATTGTCGGGGGAAAAGCTGTCCATCACACTCAACAAACCTTTTGTCGCAAGATCGAGATAATCAAGCAATAGCGACCAGGCAAACGCGCAATGTGCTTGACGCAGAAACGGTTTCGCCAGTTGATGCCGAATTTAGAAATACGGCCAATCATTAAGCAAGAACAGTAAGGCTGGGTCCAGATGAAGTCAACCGCACGACAACAGCCGTTGATCGCCATGTCTGTTTGCAGAGCGGGTCGTTTACCCAAACCGCCTCATGTGGTAAACACCCAACGGTTTTGTAACCGTTCACAGGGTTGCAACGTCCGATGCGCTTCAAGCGACCTCGTCGTGAGTGTTTACAGGGTGCTGCCCCGGTGAAATAGGCGTCGCATTTCACGGGGCAGGCAGATGCAGGCGTCGGGCGCACAGAAGACCTGTCGTACTTAAAGTGCCCGACAATAAAGCAGATGCGGTGCCTTGTTGAACGCTTACAAGGCTTTTACCTGCAGGAGTGCGTCATGCACGGTTTCGGCAAAAGAAACAAGTCCAGTCCGCCCGGTCGTCCTTTGATCGGTGTTATATTCGCCGCTACGATCTGCCGCTTTCTATTGAATGTCGCCCGACGGTTCGCTTATCCTTTCGCGCCGGTGCTCAGCCGGGGTCTGGGCGTTCCGTTGGCTGCCGTAACGTCGATGATTGCCGTCAACCAGGCTACCGGTGTTCTGGGCATGCTGTTCGGGCCTCTGGCGGACCGTTTCGGCTACCGCCTGATGATGATGACGGCTATGGGCCTGCTGGTGTCCGGTATGCTGACGGCAGGTCTGGTGCCGCATTACGGTGTTGCACTGGCCTGCCTGTTACTGGCCGGGTTGGGCAAGAACATTTTCGACCCGGCGATTCAGGCCTATGCGGGTGAAAACGTTTCGTTCAAACGCCGGGGACTGGTCATCGGTGTTTTGGAATTCAGTTGGGCTGGCAGCACCCTGATCGGGATGCCGCTGATCGGTCTGTTGATCGACCGCTACGGGTGGCGGTCACCATTTTTCGCCTTGGCCGCAGCCGGCCTGATCGGGCTTCTGGCCCTGATCCTGACGGTGCGCCGGGAGGAGGGTGTTCGGCGCCTTCATTCGTCCGGCGCGAGCGTGTGGCAAGCCTGGCGCCGGATCGTGCGACACCGGGAAGCCCAGGGAGCCCTGGGCTTCGCTTTTTTCGTAAGCGTGGCCAACGACACTCTTTTCGTGGTCTACGGCGCCTGGCTCGAACAGTCTTTTCAATTGACTGTGGTGGGGCTGGGGCTGGGGACCGGACTGATCGGTCTGGCGGAACTCCTGGGCGAATTGATGACGGCCGCCCTTGCGGATCGAATCGGTTTGAAACACGCCGTGGCGGGCGGTCTTTTCACGTCGATGTTGACTTACTTGATTTTGCCGCTGGCCGGCCGACATATTTCACTGGCCTTGGCTGGACTCTTTGTCGTCTTCTTGGTGTTCGAATTTACCATGGTCTGCTTTCTGTCGTTGGCCACCGAACTCGTGCCGTCGCAGCGGGCCACCATGATGTCCACCGTTCTGGCAGCGGCCGGACTCGGCCGGGTGCTGGGGGCGCTAATCGGGGGACCGGTGTGGATGACGGGTGGCATTGCGGGAACCGCAATGGCTTCAGCGCTGTTCAGTGGAATCGGCTTGGCCACCCTGCTTTATGGGATCAGGGGCTGGCAGCCCGGGTAAATCAAGGCGTGTGCCGGAGCCCTTTTCTGCGACGGCAGCATCCGGGCGCGTGAAGCTCTCAATCGCTTCGAGATAGGTCTCCTTGGGGCGAAGGCCCATCAGGCTGTAGACCAGGGTCCGGTTTTTGACATAAGCGACGAAAGGGATGCCGCGCACACCGAAGAGGTTGGCCAGGGATTGGTTTTCATCGTAGTTGATTCTGTAGACATCGACCACTTCCGCCTTCTGCAAGGCAATCGATTCGAGGATCGGTTCCAGTTCCTTGCAGGGCTGACACCAGTCGGCGTAAAAATCAAACATGAGCAACCGCTCGCCTGAGGCCGCGACGATCTGCGTCATCTCCTGAGCGTCTGAGATGGCCGCCAGCGGTTTTCGCTTCCGATGATCAGCGCCGGATTGCTCCGAGCCGCTGCCGCAGGCGACCAGCAGCAACGCCGCACTCAGCAGAAGTGCCTGACCCATTCGAACGGGCATTGAAATTCCTTTCCCGGTCACTTCGTCTTCTGAATATTTTTCTTGTAAATGGCCACCAGTTCATCGACGGATTTTCCGTTGGGGGCCATGGCCAGTGGATTGATCGCCAGCAGGTCTTCCCAGGTTTTGATGCCGGCGGCCGGGTCGTTGAGGTCGTGCAGTTGGACGATCCCCTTGTTGAACCGTGCCGGCTCGTGTTTTGGGTCGAGCCGGATGGCCTCGTCGAAAGCCTTGAGCGCTTCTTGCGGCTGGTTGCTGCGTCGATACATGACACCCAGGTCGGTCCAGACGTTCGGGTTGGCGGGATCTATTTCGAGGGATTTCTGGTAAGCCCAGATGGCCTTATCGGGGACATTGGTGTCAAAATACAGGTTGCCCAGCTGGGTCCAGGCCGCAGCATTGCCGGGGTTCTGAGCGGTTTCCTTGGTGAGGCGATCGAGCTCCTGCGCCCTGTCGCCGATATCCGGCTGTGCCGCTGTCGGCTCGGTGACCGGAGGGACTCCGGTCGACTTGTAAATGCTGAAGACGACTCCGCCGAGAAACCCCACGGCAAGACAAAGTACCGCTACACCGATCAGGGTCGACTGTTGAACCGTGGTGGCTGGACGGGATTTTGATTTTGGCATTTTACTTTTCCAGTGGCATTTTATGGCATGAATATTAAAACTTTAACGTAAATACTGATGCCGCCGGAATCAAGGTTTATACTGAAGGCTCACTCAACATTCACGTCACGTTTTCGGCGCCAATGCATCCCGTCCGGCCGCATGGCGAAAAATCGGAATATCCAAATATTTCCTCTTTTTGCGCCTTGCCGGTCCGACTCCTCAAGCCCAAATTTGCGACCTTATTTTTTCTTGAACCTTACGACCATGGCATTCTTACTTCTATCGGTCGAACGCGGAGATCGTGTGAGGAACAGAGGTGAGGGAGGCGTCTCAGCCTCGTCCAGCGGACGGCAGGAGGGAAAAACGACCCGCCACCGGCGTGGATTAAGGACGGTGGCGGGCGGGAAGAGGCGGTCGGTCGGAGCTGTTGAAGGGGCTTTCAATGACCGACTTCAGGGGCTACTCGCTTTTGAAAAAGGCTTTGGCCAATGCGCCGCAGACCGGGCAGACATCCGGTGGCTGGTCTTCACAGGTGTAACCGCAAACTGAACAGATGTAATAGTCCGTCTCCTCGAGTTTGTCCATTTGGTCGAGGGCTTTCTGGTACAGCGAGGCGTGAATTTTTTCGACCTCGTTGGCATAGGTGAAACTGCGTTCGGCGGTCTTGTCTCCTTCCTTTTTGGCCGTTTCGATCATTTCGGGGTACATGCTCTTGAATTCGTGGGTTTCACCGGCAATCGCGGTTTTCAGGTTCTCCGCGGTCGACTTGACGTCCTTGAGAGTCCGCAGGTGGGCGTGGGCGTGCACCGTCTCGGCCTCGGCGGCGGCGCGAAAGAGTTTGGCCACCTGACCATAGCCCTCCTTTTCTGCTTTTTTGGCAAATGCCAGGTATTTTCGGTTGGCCTGGGACTCACCGGCAAATGCATCCCTCAAGTTTTTTTCGGTCTGACTCATTACGGTTGCTCCTTTCTCAAAGTATGGGTGTGTGATCGGCTTAAACAGTAACAACGATGCGGCCATGATCGGACGGTTTGTGCCCGGAGCCGGGATCGACGGTGAAAAATCACGATAATATCAAGAGATCCTCAATTCGGATGGATGTGCCGCGTCACTCGCAGTATCGACGATTATCTGTCATAAAAAATTTGATGCCCTCGTGTCAAGTCAAAGACCTTTGCAAGGTGATGCCAGCTATTCGAGGAAGGAATCGGTTTTGACAAGAGATCGTGACGTATTAGATTGCTCTTGAAATAAACCACGAATCAATCACTTCCTAGTGCCGCTTCCAGGGCACAGGCGACAACCGTCGAGCGATATGGGTAATGGACTTTTTTCAAAACAATGTCACAAGGCTAGCGATGCTCTTGGCCGGTCTTTTTTTATTGATCGCCTTTCCGGTCGAAGCGCTCGACGTGCACCACGATTTGAAGATTGTCCTGTATCCGGCCGAAAGCCGGCTCGAAGGATTTGACGTCGTTACAATCGGGCCGGCCGCACCTGCCGACGTGGTTCTCTTTCTAAATGAAGAGGCTACCGAACTCGACCTTCTGGTCGACGGCAGGCCGGTGCCATTCTCTTTCGAAAACGGCCGTTTGCACCTTAAGCCGGTCACAGGTAAGAGAAGCGATCCGCTTCAAATCAGCCTGGCGTACGCTGCCGTATTCGACGACCCGGTCCCGGTGATGCCGTCCAACACCGACAACCCGGGCTACGGCGTCAGTGGCACCATCTCACCTCAGGGGACCTTTCTTCTTTTCGGTGCCGGCTGGTATCCTCACCTCGAGGCCGAGCGTGTCACATTCGGACTGAGTGTCGAAGCACCGGGCGGGGTGGTCGCCGTTACCGCCGGGCGCAGTCTGGGCCGCCGCACCGACGGTGACAGAACCGTTTCCAAATGGGCGATAGACCATCCCGTTCGCGGGCTCTCGCTCTCGGCGGCCCGCTACCATGTGCATGAAGAAACCATCGGACGGGTGACGGCGGCGACCTATTTTCTTCCGCAGAGCGCCGATCTGTCAGAACCCTATATTGCGGCAACCGGCCGATATCTGCGGCTTTACGAGAGTTTGTTCGGCCCTTACCCATTTGACAAGTTCGCCGTGGTGGAGAACTTTTTCCCCACCGGTTACGGCTTTCCTTCCTACACGCTGCTGGGCAGCCGGGTCTTGCGGCTGCCATTCATCATCGATACCAGTCTCGGGCATGAAATTGCCCACTGCTGGTGGGGTAACGGCGTCTACGTGGATGACGTCGACGGCAACTGGTCCGAGGGCTTGACCACCTATGTTGCCGACTATTTATACCAGGAACGCGAATCCGAACAGGCGGCGCGGGAGTATCGCCGTCAGATCCTGCGCAACTACGCTACGCTGGTGAGCCCTGAAAACGATTTTCCGATCAGCCGGTTTCAGAGCCGTTTCAACCCCGTCACCAAAGTCATCGGCTACGACAAGTGCGCCATGGTCTTTCACATGTTGCGTCGCCATATCGGCGAAGAGGCCTTTTGGGGTGCTTTGAGAGATATCTATCAGAAGTATCTCTTCCGGCCCGCATCCTGGCAGCAGCTGCGGGAGAGCTTCGAGCGCCGCTCCGGTACGGACCTGACCGTATTCTTCCGCCAGTGGGTTGAGCGCAGCGGGGCACCGCTTCCGGCGCTGGAAGATGTGGCCGCCGTGCCGGCCGGCAATGGATGGTCGGTCACGGGCGCCGTCTCACAGGCGGCGAAAGACTTTGATTTCGACGTGTCGCTCGTACTGGAGTCCTCCGCGGGCGCGGCGATTGTCCGAAGAATCAACGTCGGCGCAGAAAAAACTCCCTTTGCGCTGAATGCGACGGGCCGCCCGGTCGCATTGACGGTCGATCCAGATTACGATCTTTTCAGAAGACTCTACCCCTCGGAAATACCGCCCTCGATCAACACGATCAAAAGCGCGTCATCCGTCGTGGTGATTTTGGCTGCTGACCTTGCGGATGGCGTCAAAAAGGCGGTCGATACGCTGCTGCTGTCCTTGGGAGTGGAGAACTACCGGGTGGTGGCCGAAGATCGGCTCGATCCGACAGCCATCGGAGAAAGCGACCTTCTGCTGATCGGGCTGCCGAGAAGAACCGAGCTGCTGGACGCGGTGGACGGAAGGGTGACCTTGACCAGGCAGTCCTTCGAGTTGGAAGGGGTGACCTACAGGAACCCGGCGGATGTTTTTTTCGGCGTGTTCAGGCCATCCGTTGTGAGCCGGCGGGTGACAGCCCTTTTTTTACCGCTGTCATCCGAATACGCGGAACAGGTTGCCCGCAAAATTACCCATTACGGCTCATACAGTTTTCTGGCGTTCAACCGAGGTCAAAATCAAGCGAAAGGCGTATGGCCCACGCTGGCTTCACCCTTGATCCATCGCTGGAGTTCCGGTGAAACCGATCGGCCGGCCGGATCACGAAATGACTGACATTCGCTCCTCTTGGCATGGTGAAGTGATGGACCTCGGCGGCGCCATCCATTAAACCGTACGGGGTTTTTACTGAAGAGAGAGGGACAGTCGAATCCAATTTTACTTCCACTTGACGGAGACGCAAAAACCGATGAGAACAAGAATTTTCAGTTCCTTGTTGGTCCTTTTACTGCTTGGCGGCGGCTCTGCGGCGAGTCATAAAAGTGTCAATCAGCGGATCTTCGATGTGAACCGAGGTACGGAAACCACGCTTGCAAAGGTGCTTCCGCAGCTCAAAAAAGATCGTATCATCCTGGTGGGCGAGCACCACACCGATGAGAATCATCACCTGATGCAGCTGGAGGTGATCCGGATGCTTCACGAAGCCGGCGTGAAGGTGGCGGTCGGAATGGAAATGTTTCGCCGCGACAGTCAGCCGGAGCTCGACCTGTGGGTGGCCGGCAAGATCGATGAAGCGGCGTTCGAAAAGATTTACGACGCCAACTGGACCTTTCCGTGGTCCCTTTACAGCCCGATTCTGCTGTATGCCAGGGACAACCGGATTCCGGTTGTCGGACTGAATGTCCCGAGCGATATCACCCGGCAAGTGGCCCGTTCAGGTTACCAGTCCCTCTCGGAGGACCAGAAGGGTTATCTGGGCAACGTCGCCTGTCGGGTCGACAAAGAATATATGGATTTCATCCGCCGGGCCTTCGGCGGCCATGGTCACGGTGACATGAATTTCTTGTACTTTTGTGAGGCCCAGATGGTTTGGGACACCGTCATGGCGGTCACGGCCCTCGATTATATCGCGCAGCATCCGGACACGGTGATGGTCATTCTGGCCGGAACGGGCCACGCGCGCAAGCAGGCCATTGCCACCCAGATCAGCAATCGCGCATCCATTCCCCTGGCGGTTATTCTGCCGGAAGTACCCGGTAGCATCGAAAAGGACCTCGTCGACAACAGAGATGCGGATTACATATGGATGATTCATTGATGCGCTCGACAGTCCCCTTTCATACCCAGCGAGGTCAAGACGGTAAAGGATGAATTTTTGCAGCCATTGTGGTGCGCCCGTGACCCTGCGAATCCCCGAGGGAGACGACCGCCCGCGCTACAGCTGTGTTGCCTGTGGTGCGATCCACTATCAAAACCCTAAAATGGTCGTCGGCTGCGTTCCTCAGTGGCAGGGCAAAATTCTGCTCTGCCGCCGGGCGATCGAGCCCCGGTACGGCCGTTGGACGCTTCCGGCCGGCTACCTTGAAAACGGCGAGACGGTTACAGAAGGCGCTCGGCGCGAAACACTGGAAGAGGCCGGCGCAGCGCTTCACGAAGTGATTCCTTACGGACTGTACAACATCTGCCACGTCAACCAGATTTACCTGATGTTCCGGGCGCAGCTGAACGGGTTGAGCTTTTCACCCGGCAAGGAGAGCCTCGAAGTGCGGCTGTTCGAGGAGGAGGAGATACCGTGGGAAGATATGGCGTTTCCGGTTATCGAAATGACACTGACGCGCTATATTGCCGACCGGCCCCAGGGCGTTTTTCCGTTCCACATAGAGGACGTCGTGCGTCGTTTGAGTCGTCCATCCGGCGAAGGCGAGTAGGTGTCTATTTTTTAGGAGACACTCTTACAAAAGCCCCCTGTCCCTCAGCTCATTCATCGACCGTTGGCCGATGTCGGTGACGTGGCTCAGGGCACGCGTGAGATGGTACCCGGCTTCCTGTGACACGCCTGAATCGAGCATGACGAGCGCCAGGTCGATGTTTTTCTCGACATCGCGCCACGTCGGGTCGGCGGTAACATTAACGGCCAAGTGGACGTCGCCGAGCATGAGCCCGATAAACACATGCGCAATTCGTTCGGCGCTCTTGCGGTTCTTTTCCGGCAATCCGGTGAGCACCCCCAGGGCCTGGGTCACCCAAATAATACCGGACTTGATCTTTTCGCTCTGCGAAAAAGCCAATATGGCTTCTTTGGTCGTCATTGTCACCATCGATATTTGAAAACCGGCGGCCGGTCGAATCGTCAGGCCCCAAAAAACCGCAGTGAGAACCATAAATTTTAAGATAAAGGAGCGGAAACTATCTCGAAGCCTATAACGGGGAAGCTGTCGTTTCTCATCTGTCTTAGCGGTTTTAACGGTCAAGTTCAAGCGTTTTTCGTTTCGGCGATCGTCTCTGATGAGCGCCAGGGAAGCCACAACAGTAGGCCTCGAAGCCATGGGGGCTGTCTTGACATGCCCGAGAAGATATTTTATGGTTTTTACGGTATTGTTTCCGGCTTGCCCGTGTCGAATATGGGGTCGGAAGTCGTTCTCGCACACCGCGGCAGTAAGGCGGTATCGACTTGAGGGTCCCCTGCGCCCGGTAGGCGTACCGGAGTGTCGGTAAGCGTTCAGGGCACCGCATCTGCTAGGCACTTGAAGTCCAAAAGGTCGCCTGCGCGCCCGACGCCGTGCATCTGCCTGCCCTTTGAAATGCGAAGCCTATTTCACCGGGGCGACACCCCGTAAACGCTTACCATTAGGTGGTTTGATGCGCATCGGACTTTTCAACCTTGTAAACGGTTATGAGCGTCGAGATCGATTCGAAAACCGGAGGGTAAGCGAAACGGATGCGGTTCTATAGGTGCACAGCCACTCGTGATCGTTTCTTGAGAGTGTTTCTGTCTGGGCTGACGGCAGTAATGCTGCTCTCCTGTTCGACTGATGAACAATCACCCGATCATTCCAGAAGCCAGACGGAAGGTATCACTTTTTTCGACATCGGTGCCGAAACCGTCTACTCGGATGCACTTCGGGACCGGTTGCGAAAGAATCTGGGCCCCGATGCGATTGCATACCGCAGCACCATTGATCTGGAATTCAACGCCAAAGGTTTTCTGCAGCGACACTTCCCCGTTCTTCACGACCTGAACCAGCGATTGAATACGCCGGCGGGCGAACGGGTCGAGCACGATACCGTCAAACTCATGTACCGCTATGCCGTCAAAGAAAACTTGCCTTTTAGCTATGTCGAGGTGGTCTTTTCAAACATCTCCGGGAAACCGCTTTTTATTCAGGTCCGCTCCCGTGACCTTTCCGACATCATCCGAACGCTGGGAGAAAAATACGGCAGCCCGCAGGCAATTGATCAACCCGCGGAAGAAGGGCGGGTTTTCTTTTGGCGTGATCACCAGGATGTGCTCCTGGTCTCTATCATTCCAACCTGGCGCGGCGACAAAGAATATCGGTTGGTCATCTATTATGTCGACAATCTTGGAAAACTTGTCGCAGTAGAAGAAAAGGAACGCCGTCAAAAAGAAGAAGAGAGACGCCGTGCGGGAGAAAAGATATTTTAACTCAAATTCGCCGGATTCCCCTTAGCGGGACGAATTCGGCGAATTTGAGTGAAGGGTAGGGACGGTACTTCTTCTGCCGGCTGAAGCGCAGGGCCCCAGAGGCGAAGACGAAAATTTATTGCGCCGCTATTCTTTCTGTGCTTTTTCCTTCAAAGCCGCGTGAGCGGCGGCCAACCGTGCGATCGGCACCCGGAACGGCGAGCAGGACACATACGTCAATCCGAGTTCATGACACACCTGGATCGACTTCGGGTCGCCCCCGTGTTCTCCGCAGATACCGCACTCTAAATCCGGTTTGACGCTGCGGCCCTTTTGAACGGCAATGGCCATCAGAGCCCCGACACCATCCCGATCGATGGTAGCAAAGGGATTGTCGGGCAGGATCTCCTGCTCCATATATTCGACCAGGAATCCGGCTTCGGCATCGTCGCGGGAAATACCGAATGTCGTCTGGGTCAAATCATTGGTGCCGAAGGAGAAAAATTCAGCCTGGCCGGCGATCTGGTCGGCCGTCAGCGCCGCCCGGGGAATCTCGATCATCGTTCCAAATTTATAATCCACCTCGACTCCCTGTTCGGCCATCACTTTTCGGGCTTCTGCTTCCAGGAGGTTGCGCTGCGTTTTAAGTTCGTTCACGTGGCTGGTAAGCGGAATCATGACTTCCGGATGGACGTCGATGCCTTCCCCGGCCACTTCACAGGCCGCTTCGAACACGGCCCGCACCTGCATGGAGGTCAATTCGGGTATATGGATGCCCAGGCGGACGCCACGCAGACCGAGCATCGGATTGGCTTCCCGGAGACTCTCGACGCGCTTGAGAATCGCCTCTTTGTTTCTCACTTGCTCCAGCAAGTCGTCGATCTGCGCCAACGTGTCCGCGTGCTGCAGACGGATTTTCAGGTCGGTCAACTCTCCCATCAAATCGATGTGGTTGGGCAGAAACTCGTGCAGAGGCGGATCGATCAAACGGAGAATGACCGGCAGGCCGTCCATGGCCCGAAAGATGCCGGCAAAGTCTTCCCTTTGGTAGGGCAGCAGGGCATCGAGGGCTTCTTTTTGGTCCAGGTGTCGATCGGATGTGATCATCTTCTGGATGATGGGTAGGCGATCGGACTCGAAGAACATGTGTTCGGTGCGGCACAGACCGATGCCTTTGGCACCGTAGTCGCGAGCGCGTTCGGCGTCGCGGGGATAATCGGCGTTGGCCCTGACCCCCAGACGACGGAAATCGTCGGCCCATGACAGCAGTTTCAGCAGCCAGGGATCTTTGATGTCCGGCACCGTGGTGGCAATTTTACCGAGAAAGACCTCGCCTTCCGAACCGTCGATCGAAATCCAGTCGCCTTCATGGACGATCGTTTCGCCGACACTCATCCGGCGTTTGGGGAGGTCGATATTCAGCTTGGAAACGCCGACCACCGCCGGTTTGCCGAACTGCCGGGCCACGAGGGCGGCGTGGCTGGTTCGGCCGCCGCGGCTGGTCAATATGCCTTCGGCGGCCAACATGCCGTGGACGTCATCCGGCTTGGTTTCCGGACGTACCATGATGACCGTCTGACCGTTCTTTTTAGCCCACGTTTCTGCCAGGTCGGCGTCGAAGGCCACGATGCCGCAGGCCGCACCGGGCGACACGTTGAGCCCGTTGGCGAGATATCGGCCTTCGGCGCGGGCGGTCCGCGTGGCGTCGGGATCGAACTGGGGATGCATAAAAAAATCCACCTGCTCCGGCGTCACGCGCAGCACGGCCTCCTCGCGACTGATCAGCCCTTCCTCGACCATGTCGACGGCGATGCGTACCGCAGCCTGGGCGGTGCGTTTGCCATCGCGCGTCTGCAGCATCCAGAGTTTCCCATGCTCGATGGTGAACTCGACATCCTGCATTTCGCTATAGTGTCTTTCGAGGTTCCGGGCGATCTCTTCAAATTGACGGTAAGCCGCCGGCATTTCGGTTTTGAGTTCCTTCAGGTCTTTGGTCAGCCGGATGCCGGCCACCACGTCTTCTCCCTGGGCGTTGGTCAGGTAATCGCCTTCGATCTGATTCTCACCGGTGGAACCGTTGCGGGTCATGGCCACACCGGTGGCGCTGTCATCACCCATGTTGCCGAACACCATGGTCACGATACTGACGGCCGTCCCCAGATCGTGCGCGATACCGGCTGCATTGCGGTAGTCTACGGCACGTTTGCCGTTCCAGCTTTTGAACACCGCCTCGGTGGCCAGCTTCAACTGTTCGTACGGATCGGACGGGAAGGTGTAATGGGTTTGATGCCGGTAGATTTCCTTGAATTCCCGGGTGATGGCTTGCCAGTGCTCGGCGGAGAGCTCTGCATCGGTCTCCACCCCGGCGCGTCTGCGGGCGCGGGAGATCACCTTTTCGAAGATTTCGTCGGGCAACCCCATCACCACGCTGCCGAACATCTGAACCAACCGGCGGTAAGCATCGTATACAAACCGATCGTCTCCGGTCAGGGCGACCATACTCTTGGCGGTCTCGTCGTTGAGACCGATATTGAGAACCGTGTCCATCATACCGGGCATGGAAAATTTCGCGCCCGAGCGACAGGAAACCAGCAGGGGATTATTCGCATCGCCGAATTTTTTCCCGGTCGCGGCTTCGGTACGATGCAGCGCTTTGATTTCCTGCTCCCACATGCCCTGCGGCAGCGTACCGCCGCCGTCCAGATAGGCGATACACGCTTCGGTCGTGACCGTGAATCCCGGTGGAACCGGAATTCCCAACCGCGCCATTTCAGCCAGGTTGGCCCCTTTGCCGCCCAAGAGACCGCGCACCTTGTCCCAGTCTCCGCCGACATATTCCTGGGCCTGATCGATTTCCTCAAACAGGTACACCCATTTTTTTGTCATGATCAGCTTCGCCTCCCGATGCAAAACGATTCCAATATGTTGATAATTCGGTCGAACAGGTTCCACCGCCCCTGATATCAAATAGTGTGGAATGAAAATATTTGTCAATAAATAGTTCATGCCCATCCATATGCGGCTCTTTTCCGCAATTCCTTGACAAATGCAGACCGGTTCCCATATGACAAAACATCTCGAAAACCGTTTTACTTGATAACGGTTGTGGGTCCATTTTGCCGGCAAGGAGAAGACGATGAAAGAGGTGGTGATTGCCGCGGCCTGCCGCACTGCCATCGGCGCATTCGGAGGTTCGCTGCGCGACAGCCACGCTGCGCGAATCGCGTGCGTGACAATGCAGGAGGCCATCAAGCGGGCAGGCGTCGAGCCGGCCCAGATCGATGACATCCGCTACGGCTGCTGTATGGAGCCGTCCGATTCCCTCAATGTCACGCGTGTCGCCGCACTGCTGGCCGGTATTCCGGACACGGTTCCGGCCGTGACCATCAACCGGGTGTGCATCTCCGGCATGGAGGCGGTCGTCTCAGGGATGGCCATGATTCAGGCCGAAATGGCGGATATCGTTTTGGCCGGTGGTGTCGAGCACATGTCGGGTGTTCCCTACGAGGTCCCGGCCGCGCGTTGGGGGTGTCGACTGCAGGATCAGGTGTTTGTCGACGCCATGATGCGGGCGCTGCACTGCGGCTCGCACATCATTCCGCATCCCGAAGACGGTCCGGTGGATGCCGATCAACCGCCGCTGAGTTTTTTCAAGGGTAAGCCCTACATCATGGGTCACACGGCCGAGTTTGTCGCCCAGTATCTGGGCATCAGCCGCGAAGAAATGGACGAGGTCGCCCTGCGGAGTCAGAACAATGCCGAACGAGCGAATCGTGACGGCTCCTTCAGGGCCGAAATCGTGCCGATGCAGCTGCCCCAGAAAAAGGGCGCACCGATCGTTTTCGAGCACGATGAGCATTTCCGGCCGGGTCTGACCATGGCGGACCTGAAAAAGCTGCCGCCCGCGTTCGTGCCCAAGATCGGCAAGGTGACGGCCGGCAATTCGAGCGGCATTAACGACGGGTCGGCCGGGCTGGTGATCCTCTCGGCTGAAAAGGCCGGGAATCTCGGTATTCGGCCCCTGGCGAGGATCCGGGCCGTGGGCCGGGGCGCTTGCCACCCCTCGGTCATGGGCCTTTCTCCCGTGCCGGCGGTAAAGGACCTGCTTCGCCGGAGTGGTTTAAAGGTCTCGGATTTCGAACTGGTAGAGATCAATGAGGCCTTTGCCGCCCAATACATCGCCTGTGAACGGGAACTCGGCTTGAACCGCGACATCACCAACGTCAACGGTTCGGGTATCGGTCTGGGTCACCCGGTCGGTGCGACCGGCGCCAGGATCATGGTGACGCTGATACATGGCCTGCAGCAGCGCGGCAAGAGTCTCGGTCTGGCAACCCTTTGTGGCGGCGGAGGGGTGTCGATGGCCTGTGCCGTCGAAATGATGTAGGCCGCCTGCGGCGGCCGGTTGAGTCGGTTTGGCCAGTTGAGCCCGTTAAGCCCGTTGAGCCGGTTGGATGTTTGGGTATGTGAACGGGCATAATGGGCTCAACCGGCTCAACTTATACGATCGGAAATTCGACCCGTGAACGAAACGCCTCTTATTTGGGCTGAAATCGATCTGGACGCTGTTGCCGCCAATACCCGCGAGCTGCGGCGGGTCACCCGGCCCGAAGCGCGCCTGTTGGTGGCGGTCAAGGCCAACGCCTACGGGCACGGGCTGGTGGAGGTTGCGCGACAGGCTCTGGAGAGCGGCGCCGACGCCCTGGGGGTGGCCCGGATGCCCGAGGCCCTTGCGTTGCGGGATGCCGGTATCGATGTGCCGATTCTGGTTTTCGGATACACGCCGCCCTCCGATGTCGAAGCCCTCCTCCGACACGATCTCATCCAGACCGTTTATGCGCTCGAGACCGCCGGGGCCTATTCAGAACGGATCGGGAAAAGCGGCGGGCGTCTGAAGGTCCACTTGAAAGTCGATACCGGCATGGGACGGCTGGGTATCCTGCCGGACTCCCGGCGGTATGTCGAACCGGGGATGTCCGTCTCCGATCACGCCATTCGCGAGGTGCTTGCCATCGCCGGCCTGAAAGAATTGACGCTGGAGGGCATTTTTACCCATTTCGCCAGTTCCGACAGTGCCGACAAGGGCTTCGCGGAACAACAGTTCAACAGGTTCTTGGCGTTTCTCGGTCAACTGGAGCGCTCCGGTCTCGAGTTCGAAGTCCGACACGCCGCCAACAGCGGCGCCATCATCGAGATGCCCCACACGCACCTGGACATGGTCCGGGCCGGCGTGTCCCTCTACGGGCTGTACCCTTCCGACGCGGTCGACAAAAGCAGAATCGATCTCATCCCCGTCATGACACTCAAAGCCCGGATCGTCCATCTGAAAAAGGTTCCGGCCGGCTTTCCCGTCAGCTACGGCATGACCCACACCACGCCATCGCCAACCGTCATCGCGACAGTGCCCGTGGGCTACGCCGACGGATTCAATCGGCGGTTGTCCAACCGGGGGCATGTGCTGGTCCGCGGACAAAAGGCGCCCATCGTCGGCCGGGTCTGCATGGATTTGACCATGATCGACGTGGGGCACATTCCCGGCGTCGCCCTCGAGGACGAGGTGGTGATCCTCGGCCGCCAGGCGAAGGCAGAGATCAGCGCCGACGAAATCGCCGGCTTGCTGGACACCATCAACTACGAGATCACCTCTGCCATAACCACCCGGGTGCCGAGAGTTTTTCTGAAAAGTTGATCCCGAATCCACATTTTCCGATAATCGCGGTGGTCGCTTCCCGGGGTTATTTTTTATTGTCGTCCGGCACAGGAATGGGAGCCAGCGCCGGGCCAAAGGGCATGCCGAACATCCGACTCCATCCGGCAAGATATCCGGACAATGTCTGGATGCCGGATCTTATGGCGGCAACATACTGGTGTATTATAAGGGCTTGAAGCTCGATATTGGAGATCAGGCTCGGGTAGTTTTCAGGCTTGTCCGTCAGCGGAAAAAACAGGTTTCCGCAACGCGTGGGGATCTCCCGGGTTACAAGGGTCGCCAGGTATTGCGTGACAGCGGCGTCCATATCGAATGCGGGCCACAGATCGAAAATAACCCCTTCAAGGGTGAAGATCGCCTTTCGAAAAAGCATGAGGTCAGGCGGAAAGACGAATCCCTCAAACGTGAGGACTTCCAAAAGCTTGAACGTTTTTTTAATCAGAGGCAGGCGCTCAAACCCGGAAGATCCCATCGTGGACAATACAAGGTCACGAAACGCCTGCCGCTGCCGGCCGCTGTCCATATAAGTCCCGACAGCCAGGGCTTTGACGGAGCGGCGAATACCGCTCAGGTCTTTTTTTATGACGGCTTGAATCAATTGGGCGGTTTTGACCCGGTCGCGCTGGGTCAGTCGGCCGGCGAGGCTCCAGTCCAGGAGGCCGATCCGAAGGTTGCCCGATTCCTGATCTTTGACGGCCAGAATATTGCCGGCATGCGGATCGCCATGAAACAGGCTCGGCTCACGCCGGGAAAACAGCGGCCTGCAAACGAGTGCCTCGAACAGGACGCCGGCGCAACGTTTGCGCTGCTCCTGGCTAAGGGGTGCATCGGTGATTTTGGGGCCTTTCAGAAACGCCATGGCAGTCATGGTGTCGGTGCTGAAAGGAAAAAGCTGCGGTATCTGAATGCTCTCCATGCTCCTGTAAAACCGGGCGGCTTCGACCAGATTGGTCTGTTCGGCAGCCAAATCGATCTCCTTGACCAGCATCTCCCGCACTTCCTTAAATACGTCGATGAATTTAAAATCCTTGAGAGGATAACGCTGTCGGTTTTCTTCAAAGAAGGCGGCCGTTTTCTCCAGAATGAGCAACTCTTCGTCAAGATGCCTTTGAATGCCGGGTTTAAGGATCTTGAAAACCCCTTCAGTCCGTTCTTGAGACGGCGGTCGGTTCCAATCAAAAGCGATAACGGCACCGACGCTGGCCTCCGATAAAATGGCCTGGTGCAGCTGCACCCGTTTCCGGTTGCCGGACTGCTTAAGTTGGCTACCAATCTGCTCCACAATGCCGCCCAGGGGGGTGCCGTAGCGGCCGTTTTCCAGATGAATGAGCCACTTTTTGACCACCGGATCGATGTTGGGATTACGGGCGATGATCTGGCCCAGCTTATGGAGGGTTGGAAATCGTTTGGCCAACTCCAGAAGCCGCTCCTGGGTGCCGGTCTCCGGGTCCAATTTCAACTGACTGACCACCAATTCCACGAGGCGGTGACGGCCCACCTGGGATAGAAAAAATTCAATGCCGTCACGCACCACGGATCGGTAATGGCCGTAGACCTCGGGAATGGCCCGCTGGGGTTGTGTGCGCTCAACGATTTCCCGAGCGACATACTTGATGAACGCCTCATCCCCCATTGCGGCGGCCATGGTCTTCAATTTCTCTTTCAGGGCCTCAGGTGAGGCGTTTTGAACAAAGTGTTCAAGCATTCGGTCAGAATTGGTGAATATGTTATTTGTCATGCTATTTCCAACGCTTAAAATAAAGCATTATTATTTTCGTACTAAACGCCAATGCCCCCTTTAGGGGCACCACAATGAATGAAAATGACGCGCCGCAGCCCGCATGAGCGGTTGCGACCGGCGGCTGACTGTTTGAGCCGCATACGGGGTCTCGGACCGGGCCTCCTTCCCAAGCCTCGTGGAAAGCACGGTCATCAGGCCTGCACCGAAACCATTTTCAAATGCCGGGCCGGGTCCGGTCTTAGAGCCCGTTGGCGGTGAG
>Ga0316578_10000184_pt1 | contig 17428 bp, 16 predicted proteins | sample J0NA_2_FD_203076 | JGI IMG/M metagenome (GOLD analysis project Ga0316578, IMG submission 203076) | Rhizosphere microbial communities from salt marsh grasses in Alabama, United States - J0-2_160517rDrC | ecosystem: Host-associated > Plants > Roots > Rhizosphere | place: USA: Alabama | collected... | reverse complement strand
GAACCTGAGCCGAACGACCAGGCTGGCGAACCGGGCCCAACGCCGCGCCCTGCGAGCGCTGTAGTCGAGCTGCGCGATCCCCGGCTGCACGGTCGCCTACGACCGATGCAAACTCCACCACGTCCCCGCCGCCTGACCCACGGGTCGGGCCGACGCAGCACCGACGATCAGCCAGGACGGAGACGGTTCCGCCCGTGTCCCATCACGTCGTTCGTCGAATCGCGCTCGCCAGACGATCTGCCGACTCCGGAGCCAGGCTGAAGAAGAGGTCCGGCTCGATCAGCTCGAGCTCCATCAGCCGAAGGGCGTCACCGACGCGTACGACGTCGACCCGCGCGAACGTCGGATCCCCGTCGACGGTGGCGAGCGCCATCGACGCGAGTTCGGCGTGCTCATCGTCGACGGGCACCCGCTCCGTCGTGCCGCCGAAGTCGGATTGCACCCGCCACTCCCCTGCCCACGGTCGCTTCTGCACGGCGTGGGTGGGCGTGCCGTCGATGACGACGATGGAGACCTCACCCTCTGTCGTGATCGAGTCGACGTAGGGCTGCACGAGCACGTCCTCTGTCGTCGCCAACCGCCGGACGTGCTCGGCGGACGCCGCACGGTTCGTCTGGTCGACACGGATCGTCAGTCGGGCGGTCGCGCCGATGGCCGGCTTCGCGATCGCAGTCGACCATCCCCGCTCGTCCAGCACGGCGTCGAGGTCCGACGACGACCCCCGTTCGACGAGCACGGTGTCGACGACCGGTACACCACGGTCGGCGAGGTCGAACAGGTAGCGCTTGTGGATGTTCCACCGGACGACGTCGGTCGGATTGACGACGATCGCACCAGCCTCATCGAGTTCGTCCAGCCACCGCAGGAAGTCGTCGACCCGATCGATGTAGTCCCACGTCGAACGGATCACGACCACGGTGTCGGCAAGGTCGCGGGTCCCCCACACGACCGGCTCGACGTGACAGCCGTGGCGCTGCAGCGCGTCGGCCAGCACCCGATCGTCATCGCTCAGCGACCGCGTCCGCTCGTCGACGGCGAGAGCCACCCGGCGGTCAGTCACCCGTCGGCTCGGCCGGCGGCACGACAGCCAGACCATCGACGAACTCGTACCCGGCGAGGCCGTCGAGCTGGGCCGGGTCGAGGCGGATCTTCGCCGTGCGCGAACCTGCGCCGACGACGATCCGGTCGCAGTCGAGGACGCGCCGGTCCAGCCACACCGGCACGTCGACGGGAAGCCCGAAGATCGTGACGCCACCGATCTCCTGGCCGGTCAACTCCCTGGTCGTGTCGGCGGCGGCGAAGCTGAGCTTGCGGACGCCGAGCTTGCGGCGAACCGTGCCGTTGACGTCGACGCGGGTGTGCGCGAGCGCGACGCACACGGCGTGATGACCCTCCGGTTTCCTCGACGCAACGAGGATCGCGTTCGCCGACTCCTCGAGCGGTACGCCGTACGCCTCGCAGAACTCGGCGGTGTCGGCGAGTGCGGGATCGCAGTCCATCACCTCGTAGACCAGACCGAGCCGGTCGAGGTCGGCGATGACATCGGGATGGGCAGCCACGATGCGGAGGATACGCGGGATGTCGGTCGATCTCAGTCCGCGGGGTCGAGCACGGCGTTGTCCAGCACCACCGCCGGCGCGCCGATCGGTTCGATCGGCGGCGGCTCGAGGCAGTCGATCACGGCGGGCGCCCTCCACCACCGGACCAGCCGACGGCCGACGGTGTCGAGCTGCAACGACACCCAGAGCAACCCCAGCGCGACGATGCCGTCGAGCCACCAGTGGTGCCCGGTGGCTGCGACGACGATCATCGTGACCACGAGATGCGCCATGCCGATCCAACGCCAGCGGCTCGTGCTCGCCGCCAGGGCACCGAAGGCGACCACTGCGGCCCAGGCGACGTGGAGCGACGGCATGGCGGCGAACTGCGACGAGACACCGGTGCCCGCCCGACCGTAGACCGACATCCCGTACATCTCCGACAGGTCGAGGTAACCGAGGTCGGGGAGAAAGCGCGGTGGCGCGACCTTGACGAACCGGATGAACAGACAGAACGCCGTCAGGATCGCCAGCGCGTTGCGCCAGTGCGGGTACACGTCGCGGTGACGGGCGTAGAGCCAGACGAGGAAGATGATGATCCCGGGAACGTGCGCGATCGCATAGAACGCAGCGGAGAACTGCGCCAGCCACTCGTGGTCGAGGACGAAGCGCTGCAGCGTGAGCTCGCTCGGCAGGTGGAGGAACTCCTGGATGCGGACGATGTCGCGCGCCCGATCGATCGCGCCGTCGGCCTGTTCGAGCGGGAGGTTCTTGGCCATGCGCCAGATCGAGTAGAGCGAGGCGACGAACGCGAACTCCAGCGCCGCCGGCCCGACGATCTCGCCCGCTCGCGTCGGCCTCGAGCGGCGAAGGGCCAGCGCGACCGCGCCGGAGACGACAGCCGCCACCAGCGCCTGGCTCCACGTCGGCCACTTCACGAAGGCACAGCCTGCCGCCACGCCGGCCGATCTGCAAGGTGGGGGTGGCGGCCGGCGGCCGGGGCGGCAACACTGGGCCCGTGGCGATCGAACTGAACCACACGATCGTTCCGGCCCGGGACGGCGAGCTGTCGGCTCGCTGGTTCGCGGAGCTGTTCGGTGTCGCCGAACCGGTCCGCTTCGCCGTGTTCTGGCAGGTGACGACCGACAACGGCGTCGACCTCGACTTCGACACCCACGGCGACGACGAGTTCACGACCGGCCACTACGCGTTCCTGGTCGACGACGCCGAGTTCGACGCGATCTTCGGACACATCGGCCGGCTCGGCATCCCCTACTGGGCCGACCCCGCACGACAGCAGGCGGGCCGGATCAACCATCACGACGGCGGCCGCGGCGTGTACTTCCCGAGCCCCGACGACCATCTGTTCGAGATCATCACCCGCCCCTACGGCGGCTGACGCCCCATCGCTGGTTCAGCGGGCGTACTGGGTGACCTGGTCGGCAGCGTCGATCAACCAGCCGGGGAACACGCCGAGCACGAGCGTCGCGGCGACGGAGACCGCGATCGTGGCCCCCATCGCGAACGGGATCCGGACGACGGACTCGGATGCCTCGTCGCCGACCCACATCGACACCATGATCCGCAGGTAGAGATAGGCGGCGATCACCGCAGCGACCATCGCGATGACGGCGATCGCATAACTCTCGACGTCGACGGCGGCCTGGATCACGCCGAACTTGGCGATGAACCCGCTCGTGAACGGCACACCGGCCTGCGCCAGGAGCAACACCGTGAACGCGAGCGCCAGAACCGGGCGCCGCCGGGCCAGACCGGCGAACGAGCTGACGCTCGTGTCGCCGCCGCTGCTGCGCGACACGACGGTGACCACGGCGAACGACCCGATCACCAACATCGCGTAGAGGATGAGGTACAGCACCATCGAGGGGACGCCGGGACCCGGATCGGTCGTTCCGGCACCGTGGGCCGCCGCTTCGAGGCCGACGAGGATGAACCCGGCGTGGCTGATCGAGGAGTACGCGAGCAAGCGCTTGACGTTGTCCTGGACGACGGCGAGGATCGAACCGCCGAGCAGCGTCACGAGCGCGAGCACCCACACGACCGGTCGCCAGTCGTCCTTGTAGAACGGCAGCGCGACCACGAGCACACGGATCATCGCCGCGAAGGCCGCCGCCTTGCCGACCGACGCCATGAACGACGTCACCGGGGTCGGCGCGCCCTGGTAGACGTCGGGCGCCCACACGTGGAACGGGACCGCCGCCACCTTGAACCCGAGCCCGACCAGCATGAGGGCGATGCCGGCCAGGGCGAGGGTGTCGTCGTTGAACGGGTCGATCACCGACTGCAGCGCGACGACCATCTCGCTGATGTTCGTCGTGCCGGTCCCGCCGTAGACCAGTGCGATGCCGTACAGGAAGAACGCCGATGCGAATCCTCCGAGCACGAAGTACTTGATGCCCGACTCGGCGCTCTCGCTGCTGCGTCGGTTGCTCGCTGCGAGGACGTAGAGCGCGAGCGACAGCGTCTCGAGCCCGAGGAAGAGCACGATCAGGTCGTTCGCCGACGCCATGACGATCCCGCCGATCGCGGCGACGAGGTACAGCGCGTAGACCTCCGGACCCTGGTTCGGGGTGTCCTGGAGGTAGTCGTCGGTCAGCATCGCGACCAGGAGCACGCCGATGCAGATCGTGATCACGAGGAACATCGACAACTTGTCGAACGCGATCGCTCCGCCGACGAGGGTCATCGGTCCGTTGTCGGAGATGTCGTCCCACAGCACGATCGCCAGCGTTCCCGCCGTCCCGGCGACGACCGCCGTGGCGAACGCGTACAGCCGCTTCGGCCAGGGCGGTGTCAGCGCGCCGAGGAGCAACAGCACCAGTGCGCCACCGAGCAGGACGAGCATCGGCGACAGCGCGAACCACTGCACCTCGGGACCGACGAAGGTGTCGAGTTGACGAAGCATCACTCGCCCTCCTCGCTCTCGTCGGTGTCGTCGCCGTGCGGTTCGTCGGTGTCGTGTTCACCGAGGTCGATCGTCGGCTCCGGTTGGACGAAGTCGGTGTTCGCCTCGACCCGTTCGATGAGCACGTCGACGCTGGGTTGGATCCGGTCGAGGACGGGCTTGGGGTAGACGCCCATGAAGACGATCAGGCCGAGGAACGGCAGCAACACCAGCCCTTCTCTGAGCTTGAGCTCGGGGAACTTCGAGTTGGCCTCGTCGGGCTCGCCGTGAAACACCCGCTGATAGGCCCAGAGCAGGTAGAGCGCGGCGAGGATCACGCCGAGCGCGGCGACGACGGTCCACCAGCGGGCCGTCAGGAACGAGCCGGTGAGGATCAGGAACTCGCCGACGAACCCGTTGAGTCCCGGCACGCCGATCGAGCTGAGCATGACGAGCATGAAGCCGGCCGCGAAGATCGGAGCGACCTTCTGGAGCCCCTTGAGGTCGGAGATCTGGCGGGTCGTGCGCCGCTCGTAGATCCAGCCGACGAAGAGGAAGAGCGCGCCGGTCGACACGCCGTGGTTGACCATCTGGATCACGCCGCCGGTGATCGCCTGGGTCGTGAACGCGAACGTCCCGAGCACGATGAAGCCGAGGTGGGCCACCGACGAGTATGCGACGACGCGCTTGAGATCCTTCTGCATCGTCGCCGCGATCGCGCCGTAGATGATGCCGATGACGGCGAGCGTGAGCCACAGGTTCCGGCTCCAGTAGGACGCCTCGGGGAACAGGTACACACCGAACCGCAGGAGTCCGTACGTACCGAGCTTGAGCATCACGCCCGCCAGCACGACCGAACCCGCGGTCGGTGCCTGGGTGTGGGCGTCGGGGAGCCACGTGTGCAGCGGCACGATCGGAACCTTCACGGCGAACGCGATCGCAAATGCGAAGAACAGCCAGCGACCGGTCGACGCGGCGAAGTTGGCCTGCTCCGCGATCACCGTCAGGTCGAAGGTGACGTAGCCGATCTCCCGGCTCGCGATCGCGACCGTCGCGATCAGCCCGACGAGCATGAACGCCGACCCGAGCATGGTGTACAGGAAGAACTTGGTCGCGGCGGCCACGCGGTTCTCGTACCCCCAGCCGGCGATGAGGAAGTACATCGGCACGAGCACGATCTCGAAGAACACGAAGAACATGAAGAGATCGAGGCTGAGGAAACTGCCCATCACCCCCGCTTGCAGCAGGAGCAGCCACGCGAGGTACGGCTTCTCGTCGTGGTGCGGATCGACGGCGAGGATCGAGAGCGGGAACAGGATCCCCGTGAGCACCACCAGGAACAGCGAGATGCCGTCGACGCCGAGGTGCCACGAGATCCCCCACTCCTCGATCCAGGGGTGGATCGACACGAACTGGAAGCCGGCCTCGCCGGTGTCGAACGACGCCATCAGCCAGATCGACATCGCCGCCGTCGCGACCGACGCCATCAGGGCGACCATCTTCGGGAACTCGGGACGACGACGCGGCAGGACGGCGACGAGCGCGGAACCGACCAGGGGCGTCAGGACGAGCGCGGTCAGGATCGGGAACGCGACCGGGCCGGTGTCGGCAGCGAGCATCACAGGATCCCTCGGAACACGACGAACCATCCGAGGAGCAGGACGACTCCCACGGCGATGATCGCCGCGTACTGGCGCACGTAGCCCGACTGCGACTTGCGGGCCTCGGTCGCAGCGGCCTTGACCGCGACACCGGATCCGGTCACCGCGCCGTCGACGATCGTGGCGTCGAAGTCGGCGACTGCCTGGAAGGCCTCACGGCCCGGGTTCCCCATGAACCAGGTGATCGCCCAGTCGTAGTACCAGGCGTTGGCGAGCAGCGTCGGCTCCCACGGCTTGATCCGCTTGCGCTCGTAGATCAGCCAGGCGAGCATCACCCCGATCAGCGCGCAGGCGACGGCGATCGCGACCAGGACGTACTTGTTGTCGTAGGCCCACGTCCCGCTGATGTCGGCTTCACCGAACTCCACGACCGGATGGAGCCACTCCTCGAGCCTGTGCGCCGCGCCGGACGGGATGCCGAACAACCGGGGCATGTTGACGATGCCGCCGAGGGCGGCCACGCCGGCGAGGGCGACGAGCGGGATCCACATGATCGGGGGCGACTCGTGGGGCTTGAACTCGCCGTGGGCGTTGTGGGTCTCCACGGGTGGCTCGCCATCGGCAGCCTCGGGTGCCTCGTCGGCGTTGGCCAGGCTGGTCCAGCGTGCCTCACCGAAGAACACCATGATGATCTGGCGGGTCATGTAGAACGCGGTCAGCACCGCGGTGATGATCCCGACGACGTAGAGCACCGTGTTGTCGGCCAGCGTGTAGAGCAGGATCTCGTCCTTCGACCAGAAACCGGAGAACGGTGGCAGACCTGCGATCGCCAGCCACCCGACGATGAACGTGGCCGCGGTGATCGGCATGAACTTGCGCAGCGCGCCCATGTAGCGCATGTCCTGCTCCTCGTGCATGCCGTGGATCACCGAACCGGCGCCGAGGAACAGCAGCGCCTTGAACCCGGCGTGGGTCACCATGTGGAAGATCGCGGCGACGTAGGCCTCGCTCCCCACCGCGAGGACCATGTACCCGATCTGCGACACCGTCGAGTAGGCGAGCACCTTCTTGATGTCGTTCTGCGCGACAGCGATCGTGGCGGCGAGCAGCGCAGTGAGCCCACCGACCCAGGCGATCGTCGTCGGAACCCAGTCGTACGACGCAGCGATCACGGGGTTGATGCGGGTGAGGAGGAACACGCCGCCGGTCACCATCGTCGCTGCGTGGATCAGCGCCGACACCGGCGTCGGGCCCTCCATCGCGTCGGGCAGCCAGACGTAGAGCGGTAGCTGCGCGCTCTTGCCGGCGGCGCCGATCAGGAGCAGGATCGCGATGGCGGACGCGGTCGACGCGGCGAGCGCACCGGTCTCGGCGTTCTCGTTGATGATCGTGTACGACAGCGAGCCCACCGCGGAGAAGGCGAGGAACATCGCCACCATCACGCCCCAGTCGCCGACACGGTTGGTGATGAAGGCCTTCTTCCCCGCCGTCGCCGCCGACTCGCGGGTGTGCCAGAAGGCGATCAGCAGGTACGAACACGTTCCGACACCCTCCCAGCCGAGGAACGTGACGAGCAGGTTCTCGCCCAGCACCAGGATCGTCATCGAGAAGACGAACAGGTTGAGGTAGAGGAAGAACTTGGAGAACTTGGGGTCGCCGTGCATGTAGCCGACGGCGAACATGTGGATCCACCCGGCGATGAACGTGACGAACAGGCACATCGCGATCGACAGCGGATCGACGAGGAACGCGAGGTCGACCTGGAAGGTGCCGACCGGGAACCAGGAGAACAGCGAGACGACGGTCTGGCGTTCCTCCTCCGGCTGGCCGAGCAGGTCGAAGTAGATCGCTGCCGAGACCGCGAACGAGGCGAAGACCGCAGCCGTGGCGAGGTAGCCGGATCTCGGGTCGCCGAGTCGGCGCCCGAACAGCAGGATCGTGAGAAACCCGGCCAGCGGGAACGCGGGGATCAACCAGACGAGTTCGGCCATGACGTCAGCCCTTCAGTTCCGCGAGGTCGTCGGCGGTGGCGCCGGGGCGTCGGCGCAGGATCGAGACGATGATGCCGAGGCCGACGACGACCTCCGCAGCGGCGACGACCAGCACGAAGAAGACCGCGGTCTGACCGTTGATGTCATCGAGCCGTGTCGCGAGGGCGACGAAGGTCAGGTTCGCGGCGTTGAGCATCAGCTCGATGCACATGAACATGATCAGCGGGTTCCGCCGTACGAGCAGGCCGAACGCGCCGATCCCGAACAGGAGCGCGGCGAGCAACAGGTACCACGTCGGTTCGATCGCCGCGATCATGCGTCGCTGCTCTCGGTGTCCTCGGTGCCGCGCGGCCACTTCCGGGTCAGGAGCACGGTGCCGACGACGGCGACGATCAACAGCACCGACGTGAGCTGGAACGCGAAGACGTGGTCCCCGTACAGGTTGGTGGCCAACTGGCGGATGTTGGCGTCGTTGTCGCCGGTGTCGCGGGCCGTCGCGACACCGGTTCCGGGGTTGATCGACAGTGCGTCGCGGGCGCGGATGATCGCCGCACCGACGAGGCCGACCAGGCCGATGCCGAGCACGGCAGCCAGCGGTCGCTGGATCGGGATCGGTTCGATCGACAGGTCGAGCGACTCGTCGACGCCGAGGAGCATGATCACGAACAGGAACAGCACGACGATCGCGCCCGCGTACACGATCACCTGGACGGCGGCGAGGAACTGGGCGTCCTGGGCGACGAACTGCACCGCCACACCGAACAGGGTGAGGACCAGCCCGAGCGCGGCGTGGACGGGGTTCCGCATCGTGATGACGCCGATCGCTCCGCCGAGGATCATGACTGCGGCAGAGAAGAAGACCACGTACTCCAGGAAGGTGGCGTCGCTCACCGCTCGACTCTCCGGACCGTCTTGTCACGTTCGACCTGGTCCGGTTCCGGCGCGCGCACGCCGTAGCCGAGCTCCCCGCTCCAACCGACCTCACCTTCGAAGGTGGCGTCGCCCGACGGGGACGTCGCGCGCATCCATCCGCTGGTCAGGAGATCGTCGCCCGCCCGCCAATCCTCCCACGGGAGCTTCTTGGGCATCCCGTCGTCGTCGACGACCAGCTCCGCCTTGGTGTAGATCGCGTCGTTGCGGTTCGTGAACGAGAACTCGAACAGCTTCGACTCGGTGATCGCCTCGGTCGGGCACGCTTCGACGCAGAGGTCGCAGTGGATGCAGCGCAGGTAGTTGATCTCGTACACGAACCCGAACCGCTCACCGGGAGATGTCGGGTTCTCCGGATCGTTGTCGGCACCGCGCACGTAGATGCAGTCCGCTGGGCACACGCCGGCGCAGAGCTCGCAGCCGATGCACTTCTCCATGCCGTCCTCGTACCGGTTGAGGACGTGACGGCCGTGCAGCCGGGCGGGCCGCGGCAGCTTCTCGTCGTGCTCGACGTCGCGGGCGTCGGACCGGCGCTTCCTGGCCCGACGTCCACCGGAGTACTCGGTCGTGACGCGTTTGCCGCCGAAGAGGCGATGTTGACGCAACGTGACGCCGAATCCTTCGAGGTAGCCCATCAGTTGCTCACTCCGTCTCGGGTGGTGGCCATCCTGGCGGCGATCTCGCCGTCCCGATTCCGGGCGCTGACCCTGATCGCTGCGAGGAACAGCCCACCGGCGACCAGTGCGACGACGAGGCTGATCAGGACGACGCGGGCGCTGTCACCGGCGTCGCCGGTCGGCGAGAACTCGCGCAGCGCCGCGAGGAGGAGGAACCACCCGAACGCGATCGGGATGAGCACCTTCCAGCCGAGGTCCATCAACTGGTCGTAGCGGAGCCGCGGCAACGTGGCGCGCAGCCACACGAACAGGTAGAGGAAGGCGAACAGCTTCAGCAGGAACCAGACCGTGCCCTCGAGGGCGCCCGGGATGAGCGGGATGTCGAACAGCGGTTGCGGGCCACCGAGGAACAGGGTGACCATGATCGCCGACATCGTGACCACGTTCATGAACTCCGAGAGGAAGAACAGCGCGAACCGGATGCCGGAGTACTCGGTGTTGAAGCCGCCGACGAGTTCCTGCTCGGCTTCGACGAGGTCGAACGGCGGCCGGTTCAGTTCCGCGGTGACGGCGATGAGGAAGATGACGAACGGGACGATCCCGGTCGAGATGATGTTCCAGTCGACGAAGTCGTTCTGCTGGGCGACGATTCCCGCTGGCGAGAGGGTGCCCGACGACAGCAGCACGGCCGCGAGGCTGAGGCCGAGGGCCGCCTCGTAGCTGACCATCTGCGCGGACGCCCGAACCGAACCGAGGAGCGGGTACTTCGATCCGCTCGCCCACCCGGCGAGCATGATGCCGTACACGCCGATCGACGACATCGCGAGCACCCACAGGATTCCGACGGGTGGATCGGCGAGCTGGACCCGTGTGACCTCGCCGAACCACGTGACGGTGCCGTCGCCTCCGTCGGAGAAGTCGCCGCCGAGCGGGATGACGGCCCACAGCATGAAGGCGGGAACGAACGCGAGGAACGGAGCGAGCCGGAACACGATGCGATCCGCACGGTTGGGCAGCAGGTCCTCCTTGAAGAACGCCTTGATGCCGTCGGCGAGCGTCTGCAGCAGCCCGAAGGGGCCTGCCTTGTTGGGCCCCACCCGGTTCTGCATGCCCGACACGACCTTGCGCTCGTACCAGACCATGAACATGGTGGCGACCAGCGCGATGACGAAGATGACCACGACCTTGCCGATCACGATCAGGAGCGGGGTCCACAGCAGCGGACCCTCGAGCATCGGGTCGAGCGCGAGCATCAGACGCGCTCGATCCTCACATCGGTCGTCGGGGCGGAGCCGTCGACGATGTCCTCGATCGCACCGCCTGCCTGGTTGAACGGCGACCAGGCGATGCCGCGCTGGACCCTGGTGTTCGCGGTGATCGGCAGCACGGTCGAGGCCTTCGAGCTGATCACCTTCACGTCGTCACCCTCTGCGACACCGAGCGCGTCGAGATCGAGCGGGTGGACGTGGATCCTCGCGCCCGGCGCGAGCCCGGCGAGCGAACGCGACATCTCCGTGCCCACGGCTCGGTCGTACAACGTGCGGCTCACCACCAACCGATAGTCATAGCTGTTCCGACCCGGTGCGGAAAAGACGATCGGTTCGAGCGGTGCCACCGGTGTGCCGACGACCACACCGTCGGGCGCTGCATCGAGCTCGCGGCGGGTCGCCGCGGCGAAGGTGGGCACGCTCGCAGCGATCAGGTCGGTCACGTCCCCGACGGTCGCCACGCCTCGGACGGGATGATCGGCGCCGAAGGAGCGTTCGCCGATCATGAGGCCCAGTTCCACGGCGATCATCCAGTCGGGGCGGCTGGTCCCGGTGGCGGTGACCTGTTGCGACACCGTCGTCACCCGACCCTCGAGGTTCGTCGTCGTGCCCGCCTTCTCGCCGTATGCGGATGCTGCGAGCACCACGTCGGCGTGCTGGGTCGACTCGGACGGGAACGTGTCGATCGCCAGCACTCGTCGCGCGCCGGCGATCGCCTTCCGGGCCAGATCGTTGTCGGGGCAGTCGTTCAGCGGGTCGGCGCCGAGCAGGACGAGCAGCTCGATGCGGCCCGCGGCGGCCGCCCGCAGGATGGCCATGGCGTCGTGGTCACGATCGGCCGGAGCGAGACCGAGCGAGAGCGCACCGACGACGTTGCCGCGCCGCAACGCCGGGAGCACCTTGGCATCGGGGGCGGCGTCGAGCACGGCCTGCAGCGCGGCGACGGTCGCATCAGCCGACTCCGCGAGGTTGGCCCTGCCGGCCACGACCACGACGTCGCCGGAGGCGAGCTGTGCCGCGACGTCGTCGTCGGCGAACGTCTTGGCGACCGCGTCGGGCTGGCCGCCGGGCTCGAAGCGGATCGAGCGCCAGGCGTAGGGCGACATCCCGGTCTCGTGAGTGGCGAACTCGACGATGCGGATCCGGCGGTGCGTGGCGGCGTCACGGAGACGCAGGTACAGCACCGGCAACTCCTCCTTGAGGTCCGGAGCGAGCAGCACGACCGTCGCCGCGCCAGCGGCCTCGTCGATCGTTGCCCGGTCGAGCCCGAGCACCCCCGCCGGAAGCCCGTCACCGAGTTGCGCGTCGCGCATCGGGGTGCCGATCGCGTCGGCGAGTTGCGCCCAGGCATACGCATCTTCGTTGGTGCCCCGGGCTCCGCCGAGGATCGCCACGCTGTCGGGCCCACCCGCGGCGACCGCGTCCTCGACCATCGACGCGGCGGCGCGCAGTGCGGTGTTCCAGGACGTCTCGACCAGGCCGGAGTCGAGCCTGACCATCGGCGCGGTCAGCCGTCGTTCGGCATTGATCGCTTCGAAGTTGAACCGGCCCCGATCGCACAGCCAGCCCCAGTTGACCGGATCGGAATCGACCCCCTGGTAGCGGAGGAGCTCGTCGCGGCTGGATTGGATCACGGTTCGGCAGCCGACCGAGCACGTCGTACAGGTCGACTCCTGCTGGGTCAGGTCCCACGGGCGGGCCTTGAAGCGGTAGGGCTTGGCGGTCAGGGCCCCGACCGGGCAGATCTGCACCGTGTTCCCGGAGAAGTAGGAGACGAACGGTTCGTCGGGGAACGTCATCACCTGGGTGTTGTTCCCTCGGCTGATGAAGTGGATCAGCTTGTCGCCGGCGACCTCGTCGGCGAAGCGGGTGCAGCGGTCGCACAGGATGCACCGCTCGCGGTCGAGGAACACGAGATCGGAGATCGGGATCGGCTTCTCGTAGTGCCGCTTGCTCTCGACGTAGCGGCTCTCGCCCGGACCGTGGCTGAACGCCTGGTCCTGCAGCGGACATTCGCCACCCTTGTCGCAGACCGGGCAGTCGAGTGGATGGTTGGCGAGGAGCAGTTCGAGCATGCCCTCCTGGGCGCGCTTGACCTGTTCGGTGTCGGTGCGCACGACCTGGCCGTCGGCGACCGGCGTCATGCACGACACGACCATCATCGGTCCGCGAGGCCCCTCGACCTCGACCATGCACTGGCGGCACATGCCGACCGGCGCCATGCGCGGGTGGTAACAGAAGTGGGGGATGTACTCGCCGGCCCGATCGGCCGCGGCGATCACCATCTCGCCCTTGCGACCTGCCACCTCGCGCCCGTTGACCGAGAGCATGACGAGGTTCGGATCGGGTTCGGGCTCGGGCTCGGGGACGTCGTCGAGCTCCTCGGCCACCTCGTCGTGGGCGTCGGCGACGGCCTCGACGTCATCGGCCTCGTCCGCCGGGAGGTCGGGGGTGGGCGTGCCGGCCGCCCTGGTGTCGTCGGTCGTGTCGTCGGTCACGCGTCGGCTCCCGCCATCACCGGGATCGACCGCCGTTCGGGCCGCGGGTTCACGATGGCTGCGAACTCCTCGGGGAAGAGTGTCAAGGCCGAGTGGATCGGCACGTAGGCCGACGGACCGACGAAGCAGATCGTGGTCATCTTGTACGGGAACGGCACGGCGGCGAGGCCGAGCCGCTCGCTCGCCGCGTGCGGCATCTCGCCGGGGCAGATCGATTCGCCGACGTCGAGGATCGTCTGCAGGTCGGCGTCGGTGCCGTAGCCGTCGACGATCCGCTGGACCAGGCGGTACAGCCACGTGCCGCCCTCGCGGCACGGCACGCACTTGCCGCAGGACTCGTGGGCGTAGAAGCGCACGAGCGACAACGCCGCCGCCGGGATGTCGGTCGTCGAGTCCATCACCATCACCGCGCCGGATCCGAGCATCGACCCGGCCGCGCCGGCCTGCGGTCCCTCGAACGGGACGTCGAGCTGGTCGGGCAGGAACCAAGGGGCAGATCCGCCTCCGGGGACGAACGCCTTCAGTTCGTTCCCGTCGCGGATGCCCTGGCAGTAGTCGTCGCCGTAGAGCAGGTCGCGGAACGTGGTCGACCCGTTGACGATCTCGTAGACGCCGGGGCGAGCCACGTGGCCGGACACGGCGATCATCCGGGTCCCCGGCGAGGTCGGGGTGCCGACCGCGGTGTACGCGGCCGAGCCCTCCTTCGCGATGAAGGGGAGGTTCGCGAGGGTCTCGACGTTGTTGACGATCGTCGGCTGCCCGTAGAGGCCGATCGCGGCCGGGAAGTAGGGCGGCTTGAGGCGCGGCATCCCGCGCTCGCCCTCGAGCGACTCGATCAACGCGGTCTCCTCACCGACCACGTAGGCGCCCGCCCCGGTGTGCAGGACGATGTCGACGCTGAAGTCCGTCCCGAGGATGTTCCGTCCGACGTACCCGGCGCCGTACGCCTCGTCGAGCGCTGCCGCGACCCGTTCATGGGCCAGCGCCATCTCGCCGCGGATGTAGAGGAAGCACTGGGACAGCCCGGCTGCATAGCACGCGATCAGGCTTCCCTCGATCAACTGGTGCGGATCGCATTCCATCAGCAGGCGGTCCTTGTACGTCCCGGGCTCGGACTCGTCGCCGTTGACCACGAGGTAGCGCGGCCAGACACCCTCGGGCGTGAACCCCCACTTGACGCCGGCCGGGAATCCGGCACCGCCGCGGCCGAGCAGCGTCGAGTTCTTCACCTCCTCGGCGACGGCGCCCGGGGTGGATGCGAGCGCCGCTCGGAGCCCCTCGTAGCCACCGGTCGCGTGGTAGCGGTCGAGGGTGTGGGCGTCGTCGTACCGGAATCGAGTGGTGACGATCTGGGGGCGGTCGCCGGGATAGAACCCGGGCGCCCACGGGTACGGGCTGACGACACGGGCGGAGTTCGGTGGCGTGCTCATGCGGGTGAGACCTGGATCCAGGCCGGTCCTTCCGTGACGTCGTCGGGGTCGGGCGCGCCGACGAATCGGTCGGCGGGGAGCTGCTGGCGGTTGCGGCCGAGCGTGCCGTGGGGTGGGATCTCGTCGTCGAGTCGACCCGCTCGGAGATCCTCCACGAGTTCGTCGAACGCCTCGGCGGTGACCCGGTAGCGGTGACGGTAGTTGACCTGCAGCGTCGGTGCCTCCGTGCACGCAGCCTGGCATTCGGCGTGCTGGAGCGTGATCAACCCGTCGGAGGTCGTCGAGCCGGCCTTGACACCGAGCCTGCGTTCGGCGTGGTGCATGAGGTCGTCGGCGCCCATCAGCGCGCACGACATCGTGCCGCAGATGTTGATCAGGTACCTGCCGGTCGGCTCGAACCTGAACATCTCGTAGAACGACGCGGTGCCGTACACCTCGGCCGGGGTGACGTCGATCAGCTCGGCGACGTGCCGCATCGCATCCTCGGTGACGTAACCGTTCTGTTCCTGGCTGAGGTGGACGAGCGGGATGAGCGCCGACTTCTTCCTCGGGTACCGGGCGATGATCTCCTTCGCCACGAGCACGTTGTGGTCGCTCAACCGACTCATCGATCCTCTCCGTTCACCTGTCGACCCCGCCGAGCACCGGGTCGACGCTGCTGATCACCGCGACGGCGTCCGCGACGAGGCCGCCGCGCATCATGTGCGGGAGGCACTGGATGTTGACGAAGCTCGGGTCGCGCATGTGCATGCGGTACGGGTTCGCCGAACCGTCACTGACGATGTAGCACCCGATCTCGCCCCGCGGGCTCTCGATGCCGACGTAGGTCTCCGCCTCCGGAACCTTGAAGCCCTCGGTGAAGATCTTGAAGTGGTGGATGAGGGCCTCCATCGACTCGTCGATCCGTGCCCGCGGTGGTGGCGTCACCTTCTTGTCCTGGATCCGGTAGTCACCGCCCGGCATCCTGTCGAGGATCTGCCGGACGATCTTCATCGACTCCCGGATCTCCGCGAGCCGGATCGCGTAGCGGTCGAATGCGTCGCCGTACGAGCCGACGATCACGTCGAAGTCGACCTGGTCGTACCGGAGATACGGCTCGTCGCGGCGGAGGTCCCACTCGACCCCGGTCGAGCGGAGGATCGGGCCGGTCGCGCCGAGCGCGAGCGCCTCCTCGGGTGTGATCACGCCGACGCCCTGCAGTCGTTCCCGCCAGATCGGCTGACCGGTCATCAGGATGTCGTACTCGTCGAGTCGCTCGGGCAGCAGCTCGAGGATGCGGAGGACGCCGTCGCGCCATCCCGGGGGCAGGTCGGCGGCCAGGCCGCCGGGGCGGATGAAGTTGTGGTTCATCCGCAGGCCCGTGACCTCCTGGAAGAAGCGCAACACCTCTTCGCGCTCGCGCCAGCCGTAGATCATCATCGACACCGCACCGAGGTCCATGCCGTTGGTGGCCATGAACAGCAGGTGGCTGCTCATCCGGTTCAGCTCCGCGAGCAGCATCCGGATCCAGACGGCGCGTTCGGGGATGTCGCCGTCGATGCCGAGCAGACGCTCGGTCGCCATCGAGAACACGAGCTCGTTCGCGAGCGGGCTCAGGTAGTCCATCCGGGTGACGTTGGTCCCCCCCTGGGCATAGGTGAGCTGCTCGCCGGTCTTCTCCATGCCGGTGTGCAGGTAGCCGATGATCGGCTTGCAGCGCAGGACGGTCTCGCCCTGCAGCTCCAACATCAGTCGCAGCACGCCGTGCGTCGACGGGTGCTGCGGGCCCATGTTGATGATCATCGTCTGGTCGTCGTCGGGATCGTCCGGGAGATCGCCGAGGGACGCCGCCTCGGCCTCGGACATGCGCAGGACCGAGCCGACCTCGCGCATCAGCTCCTTCGCGGTCAACTCGCTGCGAGGCCGGAGCTGCTGCTCACCCTCGTCGGTGCCGGCGACCGCACGTTCGTAGAAGCTCGTGCTCATCAGGCGTGGGCTTCCTTGAACTGCACCGGGATGCGGCCGACGTCGTCGTCCTTGCGCAAGGGGTGCCCGATCCAGTCCTCGGGCATCAGGATGCGCGTCAGGTCGGGGTGGTCGGTGAAGGTCAGACCGAACATGTCGAACACCTCCCGCTCCATTGCCTCGGTGCCGGGATACAGGTCGAACAAGGTCGGCAGGACCGGGTCGTGCTCGGGAACCTGGACGCGGATGCGCACCCGGCGCCGGTTGCGGATGTCCAGGAGGTTGACCACGACCTCGAAGCGCTCCGGGTCGACGCCGGCGGGCAGGGTGCGGCCGAGGTGCTCGAGGTAGTCGACGCCGGTCAGGTCGACACACATCTCGAAGCCCTCGTCGGCGAGCGCCTTCACCGTGTCGAGATACTCGTCGCGCGCGACGTGTCGGACGTCGCCCGGCCCGGCGTCGGGCTCCTGGTCGACCGCGTCCTGGTCGACGGCGTCCTCGTGGACGGTGTCATCGCTCACGGCTTCGCTCCGAGCACGACCGGCACGCCGGTCGGTTCGACGTACTCGACGTGGACGTCGGCGCCGCCACCGGTCTCGTCGCGACGCTTGAGGATCTGGTCGGTCTCGATCATGCCGTGGAGGGTCTCGATCGCGTGGATCAGCGTCTCGGGCGTCGGCGGGCACCCGGGCGCATACACGTCGAC
>Ga0316578_10000183_pt1 | contig 17442 bp, 16 predicted proteins | sample J0NA_2_FD_203076 | JGI IMG/M metagenome (GOLD analysis project Ga0316578, IMG submission 203076) | Rhizosphere microbial communities from salt marsh grasses in Alabama, United States - J0-2_160517rDrC | ecosystem: Host-associated > Plants > Roots > Rhizosphere | place: USA: Alabama | collected... | reverse complement strand
GGCCGACGGCAGCAGCAGCACACACAACAACAGCACGACGAACGGGAACAGGATGCGCTCGAGCCGAGACACCGGCCGCAGCTGCTGCATCACGACGGTGCGCTCCTTTTCGCTGGTCAGCGCACGCATGATGGGCGGCTGGATGATCGGCACGAGGGCCATGTAGGAATAGGCGGCGACGGCGATGGCCCCGAGCAGGTCGGGCGCCAGCCGGGAGGCCAGGAAGATCGCCGTCGGGCCGTCGGCGCCGCCGATGATGGCAATGGCCGACGCATCCTGGAGCGTGAAGTCGAAGCCCGGCAGGAAATTCAGCGCCACGGCGCCGATCAGTGTGGCGAAGATGCCGAACTGTGCCGCCGCACCGAGCAGCAGCGTCGACGGCCGTGCGATCAGCGCGCCGAAGTCCGTCAGCGCCCCAACCCCCATGAAGATCAGCAGCGGGAACACGCCGGTCTCGACGCCGACCGCGTAGATCATGCCGATGATGCCGTCGTGGCCGCCGATGCCGGCGACCGGTATGTTGCTGAGCACGGCACCGAAGCCGATGGGCACCAGCAACAGTGGCTCGAACTTCTTGGCGATCGCGAGATAGATCAGCAGACAACCCACGCCGATCATCAGCGCCTGGCCCCAGTCCATGTTCGCGATGCCCATGGACTGCCACAGCTTCAGGAGCTCGTCCATGGGGTCAGCCCAGGGCCAGCAGCGGCGCGCCCAGGGCGACGGCGTCGCCCTCCTTTACGCGGATCTCGGTCACGGAGCCAGCCGCGGGTGCGCGCACCTCCGTCTCCATCTTCATGGCCTCGAGCACCAGCACCACGTCGCCGGCGGCGACCACCTGCCCGGGCCGTACCGCGACGCGCACGATCGTGCCTGCGAGCGGCGCCGTGACCATTCGCCCTTCCGAGGCCGGCGCCGCGGCAAGGGCCGGTGCCGGCGCCGCCGGGGCCGGAACCGCCGCCACATGCTCGACGCTGCCGCGGGGCGAGACCACGACCTCGTAGCTCTTGCCGTTGACGTCAACACGGTAGGCCTCCGGACCCTCGGCGACAGGGGCGGCTGCCCGGCCCGGAGCCGGCGCCGGCGGCGCCGCCGGCGTCTCGTCCAGCTGCCAGGGCGGCGGCTCGAACGCGGCCGGGCTGCCGCGATTCTCCAGGAATTTGAGGCCCACCTGCGGGAACATCGCATAGATCAGAACGTCATCGACGCTGTCGGCCGCCAGCTCGATATTGCGCTTCCCGGCCATTTCCTGGAGCTCGCCGGTGAGGCGCTCCATCTCCGGGCTCAAGTCGTCGGCCGGGCGGCCGGTGACGGGCTCCTCGCCGTCACCGAGCACCTGCGCCTGCAGCTCCTCGTCCACCGGCGCAGGAGTCGCCCCGTAGGCGCCGCGCAACACGCCCGCGGTCTCGTTGGTAATGCTCTTGTAGCGCTCGCCAAGCAGGACGTTCAGCACGGCCTGGCTGCCGACGATCTGCGACGTGGGCGTCACCAGCGGGATGTAGCCCAGGTCCTTGCGCACCCGCGGGATCTCGGCCAGCACCTCATCGATGCGGTCGCTGGCGCCCTGCTCGCGTAGCTGATTCTCCATGTTGGTCAGCATGCCGCCGGGCACCTGGGCAACCAGGATGCGGGAATCGACACCCTTCAGCGAGCCCTCGAAGCGGGCGTACTTCTTGCGCACCTCGCGGAAATAGGCGGCAATCTGCTCCAGCAGATTAAGGTCCAGGCCCGTGTCCCTCGGCGTGCCCTGAAGGATCGCGACCACGGACTCGGTCGGCGAGTGGCCGTAGGTCATGCTCATGGAAGAGATGGCCGTATCCACCATGTCGATCCCGGCCTCGGCGGCCTTGATGTTGGTGGCGGTGCTCATGCCCGTGGTGGCGTGACTCTGCATCGCAATGGGCACCGAGCAGGTCTCCTTCAGCCGCGTGACCAGCTCCTCCGCCACATAGGGCCGCAGCAGCCCCGCCATGTCTTTGATGCAGATGGAGTGACAGCCCATGTCCTCGAGGCGTCGGCCGAGGTCCACCCAGTAGTCCATGTCGTGCACGGGGCTGACGGTATAGGACATGGTCCCCTGGGCATGGGCATCGGTGGCCAGCGCGGCGCGCACCGCCTGCTCCAGGTTGCGCAGGTCGTTCAACGCATCGAAGATGCGGAACACGTCGATGCCGTTCTTGGCCGCACGCTCGACGAAGCTGTCGACGACATCGTCGGCGTAGTGACGGTAGCCGAGCAGGTTCTGGCCCCGCAGCAGCATCTGCTGGCGGGTGTTGGGCATGGCCGCCTTGAGCCGGCGCAGGCGCTCCCAGGGGTCCTCGCCGAGGTAGCGGATGCAGGCGTCGAACGTTGCGCCGCCCCAGGTCTCCAGGGACCAATACCCGACCTGGTCGAGCTTGTCGGCGATGGGCAGCATGTCCTCGATGCGCATGCGCGTCGCCAGCAGCGACTGGTGGGCATCACGAAGGACGACATCGGTGATGCCGAGGGGTTTGGTGTCGTTCATCGGAGCGTCTTCCAGGCTCGGGTCGAAAGCGGAGGGTGGACAGGCGGCGCCTCAGCGCAGCGGGCGGTGCCGGGCGCGCCAGTGCGCGACAGCGGCGGAGATCACGGCGACGACGTCATCGGTTTCGGAGACCGCCACCGCGGCCGCCGGTGGCGCGGCCTCGGCCGGCGCCAGGCGCAGTGCGATCCAGGACATGACTCGCAGCAGTGCCACCAGCAACAGCAGGAAGACAAAGACGATTCCCATGCCGATGCCCATCAGGCGCAAGCTCTCGCCGATCAGCTGCATCTCGGTCATCTGGGCTCCTTCGTGCCGGCCGGCACGGGCGGGATTGCGGGCGGCGGCGGAGCGGACGGGGCCCGCCGCGGCACGGCATCAGCTGTCGAAGGGGTGACGGACGACCAGGGTCTGGGCCCGGTCGGCGCCGGTGGAGACGATGTCGATGGGCACGCCGCCCAATTCTTCGATCCTGGCCAGATAGTCGCGCGCCTGGTGCGGCAGCGCATCCAGGGAAGCGGCACCGACCGTGGACTCCTGCCAGCCCGGCATCTCGATGAAGCGCGGCGTGCAGCGCGCGAGATCATCGGCGCCCACCGGCGGGGCCTCCAGCTCCTGGCCGTCGAGCTCGTAGGCGACGCAGATGCGCAGCGTCTCCATACCGTCGAGGACGTCGAGCTTGGTGATGCACAGCCCGGAGACGCTGTTGATCACGAACGAGCGCCGCAGCGCCACCATGTCCAGCCAGCCGCAGCGGCGCTTGCGGCCCGTGGTGGCGCCGAACTCGTGACCCTGCGAGCCGAGCCGGTCGCCGTCGGCATCGAACAGCTCGGTCGGAAACGGGCCGCTGCCGACGCGGGTGGTGTACGCCTTGACGATGCCCACCACGTAGTCGAGATTCAAGGGCCCGATGCCGCTGCCGCTGGCGGCGCCGCCGGCCGTTGTCGTCGACGAGGTGACGTAGGGATAGGTGCCGTGGTCGATGTCGAGCAGGGCCCCCTGGGCGCCCTCGAACAGCACGTTGCGGCCCTCGCGGCGGTGCTGGTCGATGAGCCCGATGACATCGGCGACCATCGGCGCGATCTGCTCACCCTGGGCCAGGGCCTGGTCCAGGCTGGCGGCCAGATCCACGGGCTCTGCGCCAAAGTACCTGGTCAACGCGAAGTTGTGATAGTCCAGCACCTCGCCCAGGCGCTGCTCGAAGTGCGACGGGTTCAGCAGCTCGCCGAGACGGATGCCGCGGCGCGCGATCTTGTCCTCGTAGGCCGGCCCAATGCCGCGCCCGGTGGTGCCGATGGCCTTGGCGCCGCGGGCCTTCTCCCGCGCATGATCCAGCGCGATGTGGTGAGGCAGGATCAGCGCACAGGCGGGGCTGATGCGCAGCCGCTCACGCACCGGCACGCCCCGATCTTCCAGGGTCCCGACTTCGTCGAGGAGGGCCTCCGGGGACAGCACGACGCCATTGCCGATCAGGCATTGGACATCGTCGTGCAGGATGCCGGACGGGATCAGGTGCAGGATGGTCTGCTCGCCGTCGATGACCAGCGTATGGCCGGCATTGTGTCCGCCCTGGAAGCGCACAACGGCATCGGCGCGCTCGGTGAGCAGATCCACGACCTTGCCCTTGCCCTCGTCACCCCACTGGGTGCCGATCACGACCACGTTCTTGCCCATACTCTCGTCAGTCTCCGGTGAGTGAAATCAGGATCGACGGCGGCCGCTCATGCGCGTGCCTGATCGTCGCCCGCGTCCGCGGCTAGCGGACGCAACGCCCAGCCTGAGCCGCGCCGCTCCAGGCAGGCAGTGCAGCCGAGCTCGCCGATGTCGCCGGGCTGCCCCGGCAGCTCCTGGATGACGCGACGGCCGGCCGCCCGCAGCCGCGCGATCTCCGCGCTGAGGCCGGGGTCCGCGTCCCAGGGCGCCAGCACGGCGCCCTCATCCGCAATGCCCGCCTTGCGCGGCTCCGCCAGCGCGATCAGCCCCTTCAGGTCGGTGCTGAAGCCGACCGCCGGCCGCGCCCGGCCGAACACGCTGCCGATGTCGTCGTAGCGCCCGCCACGGGCGATCTCCAGGCCCCAGCCGGGCACGAAGGCGGCGAACACCATGCCGGTCTTGTACGTATAGCCGCGCAGCTCGGCCAAGTCGAAGTGCACCGGCTGCGTGGGCAGCCAGCGCTGCAGCTCGTCGGCGACGCGCCGCAACCTGTCCAGCGCCGCCAGCACCGGGGCATCCGCCCCGCGCAGCGCAGTGCCGGCCCGGGCCAGCGCATCGTCGCCATTCAAGTCCGGCAGCGCCAGGAGCATGTCGCCGACGGCCCCGCCGATGCCGGCGTCTGCGATCAGCTCGGCGATCTCGGACCTTGCCTTGCGCTGCAGCGCCTCGAACAGGCGCATCTCGTCGGCACGGGACAGCCGGGCCTGCTGCGCCAGACCCCGGTACACGCCCACGTGCCCGAGGTCCAGGTAGGGCGACGCGATGCCCGCGGTCTCCAGGGTCTGAACCACCAGGCGCAGGATCTCGACATCGCTCTCGGGGCCGTCGTGGCCATAGATCTCAGCACCGATCTGCAGCGGGCTGCGGGTACCGGCGAAGCCGTCGCCCCGAGTATGCAACACCGTACCCAGGTAGCACAGGCGGGTCGGGGCCTCGCGGCGCAGCTGGTGGGCATCGATGCGGGCGACCTGCGGCGTCATGTCGGCGCGCACGCCGAGGAGCCGGCCGCTCAGCTGGTCCGTGAGCTTGAAGGTCTGGAGGTCGAGGTCGCGGCCGGTGCCGGTCAGCAGGCTGTCGAGGTAATCGATGAACGGCGGGATCACCAGCTCGTAGCCCCAGCTCATGTACAGGTCCAGCAGTGCGCGGCGCAGGCTCTCCAGCTCGGTGGCCTGCGGCGGCAGCACCTCGTCGATGCCGGCCGGCAGCAACCAGCGTTCGTCGTTCATGGGATCGAGGACAGATCAGTTGGTCAGGTACAGCAGGGCGACACCGGCGAGCATACTGGCCAGGCCGGCAATCCGCAGGCTGCGGTTGTCCTGCCCGGCCACCTCCAGCAGCATCCGGCGCATCAGGCGCGGGGCGGCAAACGGCAAAAGGCCCTCGATGACGAACATCAGGGACAGGGCTACCAGAAGGTCGTGCCACATGCAATTGCGAAGCGGCGCCCCGGGGGCTTGGCGCCGTCACTCGGCCATAAACGCCGAATCATTGCAGATGATGGTGGGATTGTCCATGCGCGCTCGAGCCGCCGGCGTGATGACGGCGGCTCGATTCATGGGCAGGCGTTTCCGGGTTGCGCGCTTCGTGCCGCCGCCGGCACGGCGGCAGCGCTTCAGTCGATGCGGGAGCTCAGGGAACCGGCACCGTTGGCGGGCACTGACGCTGCCATGTCATCGTCCGGGAGCGGCGACGCCGCTTGCCCGGAACGGCCCTGCATCGCATTGAAGTATTTGAAGAACTCCGCGTCTGGTGAGAGCACCAGCGTGGTTCCCGCCTCGGCCAGGGACTTCCGGTAGGCGTCGAGACTCCGATAGAACGCGTAGAACTGCGGGTCCTTCTGGTACGCGTTCGCATAGACCCCGGCGGCCCGGGCATCGCCCTTACCGCGGGTTTCCTCGGCCTCCTTGTAGGCGTCGGCGAGGATGACGGTGCGCTGGCGATCGGCATCGGCGCGGATGCGCTCGGCCGCCTCGTGACCCTTGGCCCGCAAGTCCCGGGCGACGCGCTCGCGCTCGGCGCGCATACGGTTGTAGACGGACTCGCTGACCTCCGGCGGCAGGTCGATCTTCTTCACCCGAACGTCGATGACCTCCACCCCGAGCTCCGCGGCCTGAGTATCGATCTCCTTGGTCAGCAGGCGCATCAGCTCCAGACGGTCCTCCGACACCACCTCCTGAATGGTGCGCTTGCCGAACTCGTCGCGCAGCGAGGTGTTGATGCGCTCCGACAGCAGCCGCGCTGTACGCGCGCTATCGCCGCCGGTGGAGCGGAAGAACTGGGCCGCGTTGTCGATCCGCCACTTAGTGTAGGAATCGACGATGACGTCCTTCTTCTCGATGGTCAGGAAGCGCTCCGGCCGTGCGTCCAGGGTCTGGATGCGGGCGTCGAACTTCATGATGTTGTTCAACAGCGGCACCTTGAAGTGCAGGCCGGGATCGTAGTCGCTGGCGACGATCTCGCCGAGCCGCAACTTGATGGCCGTCTCCCACTGCTGGACGACGAAGGTGGACGCCCAGATGATCAGTGCCAGCAGCGCGACGGCGACAGGGACGAGAATTTTCTTCGTGTCGTCCATCAGCGTGTCCTCCGCTCCCGCGAGGTATCGCGGATGGGTGTGCTGCTCGTGCGCATGTCGCTGGACGAGCTGTTGCTGTCGTCGTCGAGCATCGACGTGCGCGGCGCCGGCGCCGGCGGGATCATGCGGTCAAGCGGCAGATACATGAGGCTGTTGCCTTGTGGAATGTCGACCAAGACCTTGTTGCTCTTGCCGAGCACCTGCTCCATCGTCTCGAGGTAGAGACGCTCCCGGGTCACTTCAGGGGCCTTCTCGTATTCCCCTTGGATCGCCGAGAAGCGGGATGTCTCACCCTCGGCAGAGGCGATGACGCGGTCGCGGTAGGCCTTGGCATCGGCGACCACGCGAGCCGCCTCACCACGCGCCTGGGGCAGGATCTCATTGGCGTATGCCTCGGCCTTGTTCTCCAGCCGCTCCTTGTCCTCGCGCGCCTTGATGGCGTCGTCGAAGGCCTCCTTGACCTGCTCCGGCGGCTTCGCCGGCTGCATGTTCACGGAGGTGACGAGCAGACCGGTCTTGTACTCGTTCATCAGCGCCTGCACCCGCTGCTGGATGGTCGCGGCCACGGCACTGCGGCCCTCGGTGAGGATGAAGTCGAGCTTGCTGCCGCCGATGGTCTTGCGCACGACGGTTTCGGTGGCGTCACGCAGCGTCTTCTCCGGCGCCTGGTCCTGGAACAGGAAATTGGCGGCGTCCTGGATACGCGACTGCACCGTGAGCTCGACGTCGACGATGTTCTCGTCCTGGGTCAGCATCGCGGCCTTGTGCGTGAACGACGAGATCTCGTCCACGTTGACGATCTCCACGGTTTCGATGGGCCAGGGGATGTGCCAGTGCGGGCCGGGCTCCGTCATTTTGGTATAGGCACCGAAGCGCATGACCACGCCGCGCTCGGCCGGGTCGACGATATAGATGCCGGTGAACAGCCAGCCGATCAGCAGAACGGCGGCGATGACGCCGATGGTCTTGGCGCTCAGATCACCTGCGCCTCCGCCGCCGCCACCACCACCGGTGCCGCCGCGCTTACCGCCGAGCAGGCCGCTGACGCGCTCTTGCAGCTTGCGCACGATCTCGTCGAGGTCGGGCGGGCCCTGATTGCCCTGGTTTCCACCCCAGGGGTCTTTGTTGCCGCCTCCCGGCTCGTTCCAGGCCATAATGTCTCCGCTTGCGATGAATGGATTTGCGACGGCGGGCAGTCCGACATCCGGCGGGCGTCGCGTTCCGCCGCTGCATGGGTTCTGGGACCGCCGCGGTGCTGGAAAAGTGCCGCCGCGTCAGGCCGATCTCAACCGGCTCCCGACGCGGCAAGCCCACTATTCTAAGGTCCGGCAAACGACAGGAACAACGGGGCTTTCCCTAAGCCTGCTCCAGCGTCCGCGGCCTATGCTCGGGGATCGCCGCCGCTGTCCGGGCCGGCCGCGTGGCCTCGCCGGCCAAGCGCCCCTGCCAGCGCGGCTCGCCCCGCAGGTGGCGGCGCAACTGCTCCTCCGACAGTTCCACCGCCATCTCCCAGCCGCCGGCCTCGGTGGGCTCGTCGGCGACGACCCGGGTGTGCGAGAACAGCCAGGCACGCAGGGCGCCGTCCTGGGGGCCGAGCAGCAAGCGCTGACGGCGCGCGTCGCCGCGGAACACCTCGGCCAGCGCCGCCCGCAACAGATCCAGACCGGCACCGGTGTTCGCCGACACCCACACCCGCACGATCCGCCCGTCGCCGTCGCGGTCGATGCGCGGGGCCTGGTCCTCGAGCAGGTCGATCTTGTTGAAGACCAGTACCCGGGGGATGGCATCGGCACCGATCTCGGCGAGGACCCCGTGGACATCGGCGATGCGCCGGTCGCGTTGCTCGGCCGCGGCATCGACGACATGCAGCAGCAGGTCCGCCGAGCGCGTCTCCTGCAGGGTCGAGCGGAAGGCCGCGACCAGCTCGTGCGGCAGCTGATTGATGAAACCGACCGTGTCGGCCAGGACCACCGCGGGGGCGTCCGGCAGCTGCAGCCGCCGCACGGTGGGGTCCAAGGTCGCGAACAGCTGATCGGCCTGGAAGACGCCGGCCTCGGTGAGCGCGTTGAACAGCGTCGACTTGCCCGCGTTGGTATAGCCCACCAGGGACACCGTCGGCACCTCGGCCCGGTCGCGTGCGCGCCGGCCCTGGGCGCGCTGGGTCTCGATGCGCGAGAGCCGCTCGTTGAGCAGCGCGATGCGCTTACCCAGCAGGCGCCGGTCGCTCTCCAGCTGGGTCTCGCCGGGACCGCGCAGGCCGATACCGCCCTTCTGGCGCTCCAGGTGGGTCCAGCCTCGGACCAGGCGGGTGGACAGGTGCCGAAGCTGGGCCAGCTCCACTTGCAGCTTGCCCTCGAACGAGCGGGCCCGCTGCGCGAAGATGTCGAGAATCAGCCCATTACGGTCCACGACGCGGCAGCCGAGCAGCCGCTCCAGGTTGCGCTCCTGGCCCGGCGTCAGCGCGTGATCGAAGATCACCAGCTCGGCCGCCGTGGCTTCCACGAGGGCCTTCAGCTCCTCGGCCTTGCCCCGGCCGATGAACAGGCTCGGTTCCGGGGTCTGGCGGCTGCCGCCGAGGCTGCCGACGACCTCGGCGCCGGCGGCCCTGGCCAACAGCCGAAACTCCTCGATACTGTCGGCATCGAGGGGCTGTCCGAGGGCTAGCTGGACGAGGACCGTGCGCTCACCGGCGCGCGGGCGCTCAAACATGAAGGCCGGCCGTCGCCGCGGCTCGGGGCTGGTGGACGACGCGGTGCGGGGATGTGTGCAACAAGATCAGGCGTTGCCTTCCTCGGCGGGCTCTTGCGCCGGCGGCAGCTTGATGTTGCGCGCCGGCACGACAGTGGAGATGGCGTGCTTGTAGATCATCTGGCTGACGTTGTTCTTGAGCAGCACGACGAACTGGTCGAATGACTCGATCTGCCCCTGAAGCTTGATGCCGTTGACCAGGAAGATGGACACCGGGACGCGCTCCTTGCGCAGCGCGTTCAGAAAAGGGTCTTGCAGGCTCTGGCCTTTGGACATGGCATTGGCTCCTTGTTGTTTTGTCCGGACGATGCGTTTCCGCGGCCGGCAATCGGTGAAGTAAAGAGGAATTCAGGGCGAGAAGTTAGCACAGAGTGCCACGGATTGACTCTGAAAATCATCATTGGGGTCGCCGCGTTGCATCCGCGCCGCGGGCACGCCTGGCCTAGCCCGACGCGACATCGGCCGCGGTGAGCTGTTCCAGCGCATGGCGGAGGGGATCGGCATCGTCCCACAGCCAGCAGCAGCCGCTCTCGGCCCGCAGCCAGGTGTACTGGCGCTTAGCCAGTTGGCGGGTGGCGATGATCGCCCGCTCGCGCATCTCGTCGAAGCCCCACTCGCCGGCGAAATAGCGCAGCATCTGCCGGTAGCCGACGCAGCGCATCGACGGCAGGTCCGGTGTCAGGTCGGAGCGCGCCGCAAGCCGGCGCACCTCGGCCTCGAAACCCTGCTCCAGCATGACGTCGAAGCGGCGTGCGATTCGCGCGTGCAGCTCCGCGCGCTGGCGCGGAGAGCGCACCAGCTTGACGGCGCGATAGCCGAAGGATGCACCACGGCCCTGCTGCAGCTCGCTCATCGGCCGCCCGGTGACCAGATACACCTCCAGGGCCCGCTGGAGGCGCTGGGGATCGTTCGGGTGGATCTGCGCCGCGGCGCCGGGATCGACCTCGGCCAGCCAGCGGTGCAGCGCCGGCGCACCCGCGCTCGCGAGCCGCTTATTCAGCGCGCGGCGTACCTCGGCATCGGCCTCCGGGAGCACCGACAAGCCATGCTGCAGCGCTCTGAAATAGAGCATGGTGCCGCCGACCAGCAGCGGGATGCGGCCGGCGGCCGTGATCTCGGCCATCGCGGCCAGGGCATCGTCGCGGAAGCGGGCCGCCGAATAGGTCTCGGCCGGATCGCAGATATCGATCAGGCGATGCGGATAGCGGGCCAGCGTCTCCGGCGACGGCTTCGCGGTGCCGATGTCCATGCCGCGGTAGACCAGTGCCGAGTCCACACTGATGAGTCCGCAGTCCAGGCGGTCCGCCAGCGCGAGCGCGAGCTCGGTCTTGCCCGACGCGGTCGGGCCCAGGACGAAGATCGCCGGCGGCCGGGGCTGCGCAGCGCGCACTCAGCGCCCGCGCAGGAACAGCCGGTCCAGCTCCTGCTGCGAGAGCTTGATCCAGGTGGGCCGGCCATGGTTGCACTGATCGACTCGCTCGGTGCGCTCCATGTCCCGCAGCAGGGCGTTCATCTCCGGCAGCGTCAGCCGCCGGTTGGCCCGCACCGAGCCGTGGCAGGCCATGGTGGAGAGGACCTCGTTGATTTCCGCCCGCACCCGCTCGCTGCCGCCCTCGGCCGCGATGTCGGCGAGCACGTCCCGCAGCAGGCGTTCTGCGTCGGCGCCTTGGAGGATGGTCGGGATCTCGCGCACCACCAGCCGGTCTTCCGCCAGCCGGTCCACGCCCAGCCCGAGCTCGGCCAGCAGCCCGCGCTGCTCCTCGGCCAGCTCCGCCTCGGCCGCACTGACGGCAACGGCGACCGGCACCAGCAGCGGCTGGCGCCGGACGTCCCCGCTGGCCCAGGCCTGTTTCAGGCGCTCGTAGCCGATCCGCTCATGCGCTGCATGCATGTCCACGACGATGAGCCCGTCGGCGGCCTGCGCCAGCACGTAGACCCCGTTCAGCTGGCCGATCGCATAGCCCAGGGGCGGTGCCTCGCCGTCCGCCAGCGGCGGCACGGGCATCGCGGGCTCCTGGAATGCCAGCGCCGCGGCATAGGCGCCGCGGCCGTCGCTGGAACGCAGCGGAAAGGGCCGTTGCACGGGCGGGCCGGCGAAGGCCGGCTCCCGCACCTCGTCCGCTGCTTTCGGCAACCGGACGGGCTCGCTCGCCGGCAGCGGACCCGAGCCGCCGCCGCCGGATGCCCCCTCGGCCAGGCGCCGGTGCAGCGCGCGGAAGATGAAGTCGTGTACCTGGCGGCCCTCGCGAAAACGCACCTCGTGCTTCGCCGGATGGACGTTCACGTCCACCTGCCGCGGCGGGACCTCCAGGAACAGCACATAGGCGGGATGCCGGCCATGGTGCAGCACGTCCTGATAGGCCTGGCGGAGGGCGTGGGTCACCAGCTTGTCCCGCACCATGCGGCCGTTGACGAAGAAAAACTGCCGGTCGGCCTGGCTGCGGGCGAAGGCTGGCCGACTCACCCAGCCGGACAGGCGCAGGCCGACCGCCGCCTCGTCCAGGAACAGGGCGTGCTCGACGAAGGCATCCCCGAGCAGTGCCGTCAGCCGCTCCAGCTGCGCCCGGTCGCCGTCGCCCCCGCCCGCTGCCGGCCGCAACTCGAGCACGACGCGGCCATTGTGCTCCAGCCGGAAGGCCACGCCGGGCCGCGCCAGCGCCATGCGCCGCACCAGTTGCTCGATGTGGCCGAGCTCGGTCTTCTCGGTGCGCAGGAACTTGCGCCGCGCCGGGACGTTGTAGAAGAGATCGAGAACCGTGACGGTGGTTCCAACCGGATGGGACGCCGGCTCCGGGTCCGCCGCGGCGTCGCTGCCGTCGCCGCGCACGCGCCAGGCAAGATCGGCGCCCGCCTCGCGAGAGCAGAGGTCGAGCCGCGACACCGAGGCGATACTGGGCAGCGCCTCGCCGCGGAACCCCAGCGTGGCCACCGCCTCCAGGTCCGACAGGCCCGCGATCTTGCTGGTAGCGTGACGGGACACGGCCAGGGGCAGATCGTCGCGGCCGATGCCATGGCCGTCGTCGCGCACCTGGATGCGCTTCGCCCCCCCCTGGTCCACGTCGATGCGAATCATCGCAGCGCCCGCATCGAGACTGTTCTCGACCAGTTCCTTGACCACCGACGCCGGGCGCTCCACCACCTCGCCGGCGGCGATCTGGCTGATCAGCTGAGGTGGCAGGGCGTGGATGCGCGGCATGCGCGGATGGAACCAGAAAGCCCGCGCCGCTTCAACCGGGCATCACGGCGCCGTCCAGAAGGCGTGAGAACCGGCCGGCCGCCGTGGGGCAGCTTGCGGGTGCGTCCCGCGGCGTCCGCGATGGGCCCGAGCTCTCAGCCCCCGGGCACCACCAGCACCTGCCCGACGCGGATGGTGTCGTCGTCCAGGTGATTTGCGGCGCGCAGCGAGTGCAGGCTCACGTTGTAGCTGCGGGCGATCTCGGACAGGGTGTCCCCGTGGACGATCTTGTGCCGCCGCCCGCTGCCCGGTGCACCGCCGTCGCGCCGCTGCGCGAACAGGGTTTCCGGCGGTGGATAGTCCTCGAAATAGTCGACGACGCCGGCCAGAATCGAGTCGGCCAGCTTGTTCTGGTAGGAGCCCGTGCCCAGGCGCTTCTCCTCGTCCGGATTGGAGATGAAGGCGGTCTCCACCAGCATCGACGGCACATCCGGCGATTTCAGCACCGCAAAGCCGGCTTTCTGAATGCGGGTCTGGTGCACGCTCCCCAGGCGCTGTAGATTGGCCAGGACCTTGGTCGCCGCGATGCCGCTGTGCTCCATGGTCGCGTTCTGGCTCATGTCGATGAGCACCTTGGCCAAAAGCTCGTTCTGCTCGCGAAGCTCGACGCCGCCGATCTGATCGGCGCGGTTTTCGCGCTCGGCGAGCCAGCGTGCCGCCTCGCTGGTCGCCCCCCCCTGGGACAGCGTGTAGACCGACGAACCCCGCACGCGCCGGTCTCGGAAGGCATCGGCGTGAATGGATACGAATAGGTCGGCGCGGTGCTTGCGCGCCTTGTCGATGCGCTGGCGCAGGCCGATGTAGTAGTCGCCGTCGCGGATCAGTACGGCGCGCATGCCCCGGCGGGCATCGACACGGTTCGCGAGCTTGCGCGCGATGGCCAGCGTGACGTCCTTCTCGCGCGTGCCGCGGGGGCCGATGGCGCCCGGGTCCTCGCCGCCGTGCCCGGCGTCGATGGCGACGACCACATCCCGTATCGCGCCGCCGCTGACCTGGCGCACCGGTGCCGGCGCCGCCGCCGGATCCCTGGGCTCCAGGTCCACGACCAGCCGATGCCCATAGGTGTCGTTGGGCTGAAGCACGAAGCTCTTGGCCCGCACCGGCTGCTTCAGGTCCACGACGATGCGCAGATCGTCGCCCTCGCGGACGCCGCTGCGCAGGCCGGCCACCACCCGATCACCCCCATCCGCGGTGGGCAGGTCCCCGACCAGCCGCGCGTCGGCCACATCGATGACCAGCCGGTGCGGCCCGGTCAGCGAGAAGACCTTGTGCTTGACGGGCGCCGCGGTATCCACGACCAGACGCGTCTGGTCCGGCGCGCTCCACAGCCGCGCCCCTTTGACCTCGACCTGCGCTGCCTGTGCCGTCGCCGTGCACAGCAGCACCACTGCCAATGCCAGGACCCTGATCACGGTTCTCATCCGCCCCCTAGTGTTCTTTGCCGCTTTGCCGATACCTCACCGGCCGCGGGCGCCGCACCGGTGCGGCACAGTCTACGTTGCGTGCGTGCGTCGTTAAGCATAGCCCGGCAATGCCGGAATTCCAAGCCTGGGCCTTGGCTTGGTGCCAAGACTTCAGCCGGCGCATCAATGGCTTGTCGCGCTTCAGCGACAGGTGTCGCAGATTTCCCGCTGCACTGCGCGGGTCTGGCGCCGGCATCATCGCCCGGCGTCCGCCAGGGCCGCGGTCACCGGCCGCCACTCCGATGTCGCCGCCAGCTCGATGCGGCGTCCTCCGGGCGCATGGCCGATACGCACCTCCAGGTCCGGCGGCGGTAGTGCGCCGGCGCCGCGCTCTGGCCATTCGACCAGCAACAGGGACTCGCCGCCGAGCAGGTCGCGCAGCCCCAGATAGTCCAACTCCTCGGGGTCGCCGAGCCGATACAGGTCCAAGTGGTGGATCGGCGGCACCAGGTCCTCGTAAGGCTCGATCAGCGTATAGGTTGGGCTGCGCACCGGTCCCCGGTGCCCGAGGGCCCGCAGCAGGCCCCGCACGAGCGTCGTCTTGCCGGCACCCAGATCGCCGCGCAGGTAGATGATCCCGCGGCGACCGCCCAGCGCCCGGGCCAGCGCGGCGCCAAAGGCGAGTTGGGCCTCCTCGCCCGCGACCAGGATGCCGGTTTCGGCGGAGGCCGCGCTCGGAGCACTCACCCGTCCTCCTCCGCCGGCTCCGCGAGCGTCGGCCGCAGTGCGTCGATCAGATCCGACGCGAGCAGCCCCCGCTGCCCAGTCCGCGCTGCCCGGTCTCCGGCGGCGGCGTGCAGACAGACGCCGGCCGTGGCCGCGCGCTCCGGCTCCAGACCCTGGGCCAGCATGGCCGCGACGACGCCGGTGAGCGCATCGCCCGTGCCGCCGGAGGCCATGCCCGGATTGCCGTCGCTGCAGACCGCGGTGGGCCGGTGGCCGGACCCACGCACAAGGCTGCCGGCGCCCTTGAGCACGATGCTGCCGCCATAGCGCTGCTGCAGCGCAGTAATGGCCGCAAACCGGTCCGTCTCGATGTCCGCGACCGCGCAACCGAGGAGCCGTGCGGCCTCGCCCGGATGGGGCGTCAGCACCCAGTCCTCGCGGCGGTCGTGGTTCTTCGCCAGCAGGTTCAGCGCATCGGCGTCCATGACCAGCGGCTTGTCCAGCGCGAGCGCCGCGCCCAGCAGCGCCCGCCCCCAGTCGTCCTGCCCCAGGCCGGGGCCGATGGCAATGACGCTGGCACGCCCGGCCGCATCGCGCAGGGCCTCGGCGTCGGCGACGGCGCGCACCATCAGCTCCGGTCGGGTCAGATTCAGCAGCTGCGCATGATCCGGATGCGTCGCGACGGAGACCAGCCCAGCGCCTGCGCGCAGGGCCGCCTCGCCGCACAGCCGCGGGGCCCCGCTCATGCCTGGCGCGCCGCCGACGATCAGCACATGGCCGAAGTTTCCCTTGTTGGCGCTGGGCCTCCGCGCCGGCACCAGCTTTCGCTCCGTCGCCCAGGCCACACGGCGCGCGGACAGGACCTCGGTCGCATAGATGGCCGCAGGCACACCGAGGGCGTCGAAGCGGACCAGGCCGCACTGGTCCGGACCCTGGCCCGTGAACAGCCCCTGCTTGAGGCCGATGAAGCTGAGCGTGGCCGCGGCGCGCACGGCCGTCCCCAGCACCCGCCCGGTGTCCGCGTTCAGGCCGGACGGGATGTCCAGCGCCAGCACCGGCGCCGGCAGCCCGTTGACCTGGTCGATGGCACTGGCCCACTCGCCGGCCACCGGCCGCTCCAGGCCCGTGCCCAGAAGGCCGTCGACCACCAGGTCCACGTCGCCGGGCAGGGTCGAGAAGGCGTTGGAGCGTCCCTGGGCGGCGGCATAGCGCTGTGCCGCCTCGGCCGCCTCTCCTTTCAGCCGGTCATGGTCACCGAGACGCAGCAGGCGCACATCCAGGCCCTGCTCCAGCGCCAGCCGCGCGACCACATAGGCGTCGCCGCCATTGTTGCCGGCGCCGGCCAGCACGCACAGACGCCGGGCATCAGGCCAGAGCCGCCGCAACAGCGAAAACGCTGCCGCCCCGGCACGCTCCATGAGCTCGATGCCGGGGATGCCGTGCTGCGTGATGGCGCAGCGGTCCAGCGCGCGCACCTGCTCGGCGCGGTACAGGGCGCGGGGCAAGACCTCGGTGTGGGGCATCGGACGCATTGTTCAGACCTTCAGCAGTTCCCGGCGGTAATACCTGAGCTCCGAGATGGACTCCCGGATGTCGTCGAGGGCCAGGTGGGAGTTGGACTTCCTGAGGGACTCGGCCACATCCGGGGCCCAGCGCTGGGCCAGGATCTTCAGCGTACTCACATCCAGATTGCGGTAATGGAGGAAGGATTCGAGCCGCGGCATGCAGCGGGCCAGGAAGCGCCGGTCCTGACAGATGCTGTTGCCGCACAGCGGCGAGCGGCCGGCGACGCACCACTTCTGCAGGAACGCCAGCGTCTCGCGCTCGGCACGCTGCTCGTCGAAGTTGCTGTTGCGCACCCGCTCCACCAGGCCGGACTGCCCGTGCTGGCGGGTGTTCCAGTCGTCCATGGCCGCGAGTACGTGCTCGGGCTGATGGATGGCGATGACAGGCCCCTCGGCCAGCGGATTGAGCTGGTCGTCGGTGACGACGGTGGCGATCTCCAGGATCTGGTCGCGGAACGGGTCCAGGCCGGTCATCTCCAGGTCCATCCAAATCAGGTTGTTCTCGTCGGGCATTGGCTTCCTCGGCTGCAATCACGATCTTGCGCATGGTAACGCGTCGGCCCGGCGCCCGGCGCCGGGCTGGTAGAATCCCCGGTCACTCGCGGCCCCGCCGCGACCCGCAAGCGGAGAGACTCATGTCCAAGCTGCCCTTCGTCACCGCCGCCCTGCTGCTGCCGACCCTCGCGCTGGCCGCCGCGGAACCGCCGTCGTCCGATAAGGTCGATGCCCAGGCCCTGTACAGCGAGAACTGCCTCAAGTGCCATGGTCCGGAGGTCTACACCCGTGCCGACCGCCGCATCCAGTCCCTGGATGCACTACACGGACAGGTGCGCATGTGCGAGCAGAATCTGGGCCTGAGCTGGTTCGACGACGAGATCGACGCGGTCGCGTCGATGCTGAATAAGAAATACTACAAGTTCGACCAGTAGCCCACCGGGCCGCGGACTGCCGCTACGGCGGCTGCGGCCCGTCCC
>Ga0316578_10000182_pt1 | contig 17447 bp, 11 predicted proteins | sample J0NA_2_FD_203076 | JGI IMG/M metagenome (GOLD analysis project Ga0316578, IMG submission 203076) | Rhizosphere microbial communities from salt marsh grasses in Alabama, United States - J0-2_160517rDrC | ecosystem: Host-associated > Plants > Roots > Rhizosphere | place: USA: Alabama | collected... | reverse complement strand
AACCCATTCCCAACATCCGATAAGCTTCGTCCTTAGGCGGTGAAAGATCAATAAAAGTCTGAAAATCCTCAATAACATTGCCAAACTTACCTTGAAAAAAATAGAGCATGCCACGTTTCTCATAGGCCTCTGTCAAATTTGGAGCCAACTCCAATGCCTTGGAAAAGTATTTGATTTTCGTTCGTGTTGAGGTGCTCTTAAGACCACGGACAAAGTAGTCCATTGCATTTTCAGCATAAACAAAACTTGCTGACATCATAATAAATATTAGATAGAAGATGATTTTTTTCTGCATATACTCACCATTTTGTTATTCTAAATTTTGAATCACACCAGACTCCTATCCCGGATATTTCATTTATGTGAGGCATTCAACTGAAAAGCATTCAGAAACACAAGCTTAGAAGATTAACGCAAGCCTTTAATAACGAAGGGAATGGGCGTCTCGAATTCGTCCGACTTGTTGGGTCGAAGCTGAAAGCGAAGCCTAAAGGGTAAATTATTTGAGAAATTGAAATATAAAATATTCAGGATGGCTATAATCGCCCGCTTTAACAGCTTTATAAATATCAAATTCATACTGAAAATATCAAGCCATTTTTACTTCGACGATATCAATTTTTTCCATCTATTTTGGTTATAATGCTTCTTTTCCAAAAAGGTGAGTTTAGTTATTGACCTTTTTAAACTTTAGCATCTATTTACCAGACTATGAAGGGCTTTCAATCTATTAGGAGGCAATGTCTTGGATCTTGGGCGGGTATTGCTTGACAGTCTGGTTTTCAGCCGATAAAGTCAAGTTTTTATTAATTGAGTATTTTTGAAAGGAGTATCAGAATGCAATTATGTTCCCAAGGGATTAACCGATTAATTATGGCCGCCGTGGCCATCTGCCTTCTTTCCGGGCCGGCATGGTCATCCGATAAAGCAGCATCTTCCGATAAAGAGGCAGCTACCGTCAACGGTAAACCCATTTTTAAAAGCGAGTATGAACGCGAACTATCTATGTTTCAAAAACGGGCTGCACAGAAAGGCCAGCCGTTGAGCGATGCAGATCTAATAACCGTTAAAAAACAAATTTTGGAAAACCTAATTGAAGCTGAGATGTTGTATCAGCAAAGTCAAAAGGAAGGAGTTAAAGTCGACGACCAGGCCATCAATGGTCAAATTGAAACGATTAAAAAGCGCTTTCCGGATGAAACAGCGTATAAAGAAGCACTGGATGGAATGGGAATTTCCGAAAAAGAAATTCGATCCCAGATCCAACGCGGTTTAGCCATTAACCAGTTGCTCGATACCAATGTGCGGCAGAAGATCACAGTCACTGAGGAAGAGAGCAATAAATTCTATAACGACAACCCGAATCTTTTTAAGCAGCCGGAGCAAGTAAAGGCCAGCCACATTCTGATAAAAATGGCGCCCAACGCCGAAGAATCCGTAAAAAATCAAGCCCGAAAGAAAATCGAAACCGTTCAAAAAAAAGTCCGCCAAGGTGAAGACTTTGGTTCACTGGCCAAAGCCAATTCCGAAGGCCCCACTGCCCAACGCAACGGCGATCTGGGTTATTTCAGTCGAGGCCAGATGGTAAAGCCGTTTGAAGATGCGGCCTTTGCGTTGAAAGTCGGTGAAGTCAGCGACATTGTTGAAACTCAATTTGGCTACCATCTGATCAAGGTAACCGACAAAAAGCCGGCCAGAACCGTCCCATACAAAGAAGTCCAACAGATGCTCGAACAACATTTAAAGAATGAAAAGGAAAAAACCGAAATCCAAGGTTACATAGAAAAGCTAAAAAAATCGACAACAATCAAAATATTTATTTAATCTGTATCATAAAATTGAAAGGTAATACCTGAATCTTGCATATCTTTGTAAAAAGATGGGGATGAAAGCGCCCGGCAAATGGTCATTATAGATTGCTGGTCAACGCTTTTCATCCCCACCCTATCGCTCCGGAATATCAGTTCGAAAACAGATTATCCCTTTGCTAAGATTCTATCGAGTCGCTCCAGATCATTTATTACCCGCCACGTCCCACCTCCCTTTTCCGCCTTTTTCCGCCACTTCTCAACACGGGCCAAATAGATCTTTGGATCCTGATTATCGGCACGCAGTTTGGTCACGTTAAGAGCAATGACATGAAATCCGGACAGTTCAAACGGGACATCTCTTACATATCCCTGAGCCAATTCTTCTTGAAGATCTGAAAATATCAAAATGTATTTATTGCCCGATTCGGATTCATTCAGATACTCAATCGCTTGAAGCAGGCCACCGGAGATATCGGTATATCTGCTTTGTCGAACACCCCTTACAAACGAACTGACTTTTTTTATAAAAGCGCGCTTCTGGTTATTGGCCACCGATGGTCGATCATCAAATGTGACCTTGGCAACTATGTCTTTTTCGCTAAAACTGCCGGTATCTATGCATCCTACGGCCATAGTGTCTCCAGGCTGTAACGTACCCAGAAGATAGTTGATGATCAAACGGGCTTTATTCAACTCCACGGCATAGGTTCCCGATGTATCCAGCAGCATGTATACCCCTTTTGCGCGGTTGGATTGTCGTGAACATCCGGCCGCCAAAAGGATTAAACATCCGATGAGCCAAAATTTAAAAAATTTCATTTTGCCATCTCCTTGTTCTCAGCCAGTGGTTCCGCATGTGGCATGGTCCCCGGGCCGATATTCTTCTCTTTATCTGTTTCGTTGTCTTTGGTTTGAGTCCGAGACAGGCCCTGGGTCACAACCCCCTCCAGCCAAAGAGCAGGAAAAATAAAAAGATCATAGAAGTTTATCATCAACCGTCCTGTGTAGTACCCAAGCTGACCGATTAGTCGCAATACAAAGGCCAAAGAACGCAACATCCATGCTGTGATTATGCCCAAAATGGTTCGAGCAGATGCCACAAATGATTCCAAAGGTATGGCCACGAAAGTTAAAATAAACGGTAAGATAAAGCCCATCACCATCTGTCCGACAGTTGGGATTATACTGCTGGCTATTGGACTGGGCGTTACACCTGCCAGGCTCTGACGCAATGCCTCCATATCACCTGCAATCCGGTCTCGCATAAAAGCCAGCGCCGATTCCACACCGGCTAAAATGGCCAGCAGGCTCAAGGCGATCCAGAACAGCATCATGCGCATGCGATCGTCCATGCTCCCAATGATTGGAAACAGTCGCGTGATACGCAGAGACTCCATCAAAAAAATGCCGGTACAGATTTCGAGGCAAATAATTACCAAACCAGCTATATTTGAAGTCTTGTACGGGCCGATGTAGCTGGCACCACCCACCATTTCGGACATCGGCAGGGCGATTAGATTAAAATTGATTATGGCGCCGCCAAGAGCAATCATCAGAACCGCACCGGAAATAAAAAACTGGGTCGTCGAAGATGAAGAAAGTGTCCGCATGGCCGTGTCGCTCTGTTCACGGATCTGTTCATAGTTGTCCATGTAACGATCGATCCGTTTGGCCCGAAAATTCAAATCAGACAATGATTTATTTAAGCTGCCGAGCGTTTTTTTAATTCCGCGCAATAAGGGCTGCATTCGATCAAGAATCGCATGACGATTGGAAGCATCAACACGCTGCTGCTCAAGTGTTTTTATGTGTTGTTCGGATAAAGTATGATGAATATCTTCCAGCATATTGCCAACAATAGGGTCACTGGCCGGTCGAATACTCGCAATCGCTTTGATGACCTTGACCCAGTCAGGCAGTGCCTGAGGAATTTCAGCACTTTGGCTGTGATCTTCGTTCAGTTTGACGATGTTTTCGTTCAGCTGTCGTTGAACCTGAGGATACCCCTCCAGGTCTCGTTGTACCGCCGTACTGATACGTTCAAATTCCCTTTCCACACAACGTTCGGCATGTTGCTGACCAGCGCTGAGCAATACATCCCGATTTCGATCGTTCAGGCGTTTTTCAGCCAGCTTGACCGAAGCAGCAAAAAGCCGCATGCTATTTCGAATAATCAGGCTAAAAGACACCAGGCAGCGATGACTCGGCTTGCGTGCCAAATACATCGCCACAAGGATTAAAATGATCCATATTAAGGTGGAAAGAAAAGGGCTGGCGGTAATTGCTGGTAAAAATCCGGTGGTAGTCATAGGACACCTCCCTTTGTTTGGGTTTATGCACCACGGGAGGTCAGCTCATTTACCGAAGAAGACCTTTGAAAAATAAACATTTTTTCCAAAGCTCCCCTGTGAACTTCTAAAAACAGAAAACGCCTTGTACCTAATTGTATAAAGGCGTTTGATGGTACCTTCGGTAGCCCGGCTATCATGGCCTTTGGAGCTTTTGACCCGTGGCTTTGCGTCACTGCCTTTCGACAGCTTTGCCCTTTCGTTGGTAAAATTATTATTAAGGAATATAATAGAACACTTCGAAAACTAAGTCAAGAAATATAGCGATTGCCTAATAATGTCATCATCACCTTATGCCGGTAACAAAATGATTTCGGGATACAAATATGACAACCATACATATGAAAATTTTGGGGGTCTATTTGACTTTCGAGGCCTAAAATGTTTTGCTAATAGTATCATGTAACCTTATCCTTGCATTATAATTAATGAAAATCTATATCCTTTTTGCTTAATTTTCAAACCGTTAAGTGTAACAAACCAGAACAATTTAATAAGAATAATACGGATGCGATGATAAAACAGAACAAAGGCCTCATGTGCCCATGTAAGATATAAACATATTGAAATATATTGATATTCAAATGATTTTGATTTGAGAAAGTTGAAAGCGTATATGAAAAAAATGATTTTTCTTATTTTGATAATAGTCATGATTTTAACCTTTGAGGCTTTTGGTGCTTCGCCCAATCCCCTGGGTCTTCCGTCTTTACTGACATCTGTAAAAAAAATGGATGCCCTCTCCTTTTGCGGAGAACAGGTACCCATTAAAAACCAGGAGGTTCTGGAAAGGCTGGAAAAGGAGCTTTTGCTAGCCCTTGGAAATCGCCCCCAGGTGATTCTCTGGTTAAAGCGTTCCCGCCGATATCTGCCGTATATTGAAAAAATGTTGAAGGAAAACAACATGCCGGATGATTTAAAATATATGGCCATTGCCGAAAGCGCCCTTCTCCCCCATGCAGGATCTAAAAAGGGCGCCGTTGGATTCTGGCAGATTCTACCCGATACGGGACGTAAGTACGGGCTGATTGTTGATGATACAATTGATGAGAGACGAAATATATTCGCCTCTACCCGAGCTGCAATAGCTCATTTAAAAGCACTTTATGAATTGATGGGATCTTGGACACTTTCAGCAGCTGCCTACAACATGGGCGAAGAAGGACTGGAGGCTGAAATCATGGTGCAACGCACCCGAGATTATTATCGCCTTTACTTGCCCATTGAAACCCAACGATTTATATTTCGTATTCTATCGGCAAAACTGATTCTTTCAGAACCTGATCGATTCGGCTTTTACCTCAAGGATGCAGATTATTATCCGCCCCTAGAATTCGATCGGATCAGCATCGACTGTTTTCAAGAAATTCCGCTGAGTCTTATTGCAAATGCCTCTAAAACGGATTTTAAAACAATCAAGGACCTCAATCCCGAAATTCGTGGACACTATCTTAGCGAAGGAACACATTCGATTCTGATTCCCAAAGGGGCAGCCAACGGATTTAACTCCCGTTATAAGAAACTGATTAAGGACTATGAGGGAAAGAGGACGGACCGGATCTACATCATTAAAGAGGGGGATAATTTGTCATCTATTGCCGATAAATTTGATGTTCCCTTGGCGGTTCTTATTATTTGGAACCGTCTTGACTTGAACAAACCTATCCATCCGGGAGACCGGCTGATTATTTATCCGAAAAACAAAACTTTTGGGCAGAATAAAGAGGATTGACCGGATATTTTCACATCCGGTTTTGCTGTCAAATTTTTCCCGAAAAACTTTTATATATATTTAAAAAAATGAAGGAAACTTCAATGGATCCAAAAAAAAACGATAAGAAACAATTTGTAAATCAAAATAATAAGGGAAGTTCCTCATCAGAGGTTGGAGCACTTCTCAACAAGTTAAGGAAAATGGGGATTATCGCGATTCTTAACATGAACAAAAAATCGCAAATGACAATGTCAAACTGGGCTTATGATATTGTGAATCAATACAATGCGGTTCTTAAAAATAACCCGATGAAGCTAAAAAACATCACGGAACTTCCATGCTCAAAAATGGATGCCAAACTGGCCATTAAATTCTTGATGTTGGGTTCTGTTGAAAAAGGACTAGATGATAATACGGCTTCCAACTTAAGGGATAAATTTATCAGTTTGGGTTCATTTCAATCCATTGATCAAAAAGATATTGTAAAGTTAACGAAATATATCCGTGACATTAAAGAGAAATCAATGGGAAATAATACTTTTTCTTTGCCTGGATTTAATAAATACATGGACTTGATCATATCAGAACAGAAAGCTTTGGTTGAGGAGATAAACAGCTTCATTGAAGACATTAGAAAAATAAAAAAAAATACTGAACTTTAGAACAATTCCTATAGGAAATAGAATGATACTTGTTATCGGTGAAATTTTATTCGATGTATTTGAAAAAGAAAAGCGGCTTGGCGGGGCTCCGTTTAATTTTGCGTATCACCTTATAAATTTGGGATTTCCGGTTCGATTTCTTTCACGAATTGGGAACGATGACCTTGGGAAAGAGATCTTAATCCTATTAAAGCAGTATAATTTTATTATCGATGATATACAGATAGATAATCGTCATGATACCGGCACAGTCGTGGTTCAGCTCAGTTCATTAGGCAGTCCAACATTTCACATCAAACCCGACGTTGCATATGATTATATTGAGTACCTTCCGGACAAGCATTTTTCGCTCATGGATACTGCTGATGTTGTTTATTTCGGAACGTTAGTTCAAAGAAGCAGTCAAGGATTCAAAAATATCCAAAAGTTCATGGGACTTCGTCGATCTGATGCTCTTTGTTTTTATGACATCAATTTACGACAAAACTGCTATTCTGATAAGGTGATCCTCGCTTCCCTTGACCACGCTGATTTACTGAAGCTCAATGAAGAAGAACTTGAAGAATGTAAGAGAATCTTTAGATTTTCAAAAGATGATGATGCCTTTATATCCTTTTTAATGGATAAATACGCATTGAATACGATTGCTGTCACTAAAGGGGACAAAGGGAGCGAATTATATGTAAAAGACGGTCGCCTTCATTCAAAAACACAACGTGTTTCATCAATCGTCGATACTGTAGGAGCCGGAGATGCCTATTCTGCAATGCTGGCCGTCGGAACCATAAAAGGATGGAAGCCTGATAGAACGCTGTCTATGGCTGCTATGTTTGCTTCGCGCATTTGTAAAATCAGAGGCGCCATTCCCGAGCCCGGGGAATTTTATGAACCAGTAAAGGAAATGATGAAGAATGAAAAATAACATGCCTTCCAAAGGTTATTATATCCAAATGTTCAGCATTCATGGGTTGCTGAGATCCGAAAATATGGAACTTGGCCGTGATGCGGATACCGGGGGCCAAATCAAATATGTTGTTGAATTGGCAACTGCCCTCAGTCAAAAAGAAGAAGTGAAGCAAGTCGAGTTGTTTACGCGATTGATTTCCGATAAGGTCGTATCCAGAGATTACGCTAAACCGGTTGAACCGGTGAACGACAAATTCAAAATTGTAAGAATTCAGTGTGGTGGAAGAAAATACATCCGCAAAGAACTCTTATGGGCGCACGTGGATGAATTTGTCGATAAAACCATTAAATACATAAAGCGACAGAAAATGATTCCCGATATTGTGCACGGTCATTATCCCGATGGTGGCTATGTGGCCATGCAGTTGGCTGATATTTTCGGGATTCCACTGATTTACACCGGGCATTCCCTGGGTCGATCGAAACTGAACAGTTTGCTGAATAACGGTATGAAAGAAGCTGATGTCGACAAAAAGTTCAAGATTAATCACCGTATAAAAATGGAGGAAGACATATTAAAAAACGCGGACCTTATCGTCTCAAGTACCCATCATGAAATTAAAGAGCAATATGGTCAATATGAGAACAGCGATATGCCTAAATTCAGTGTGATTCCCCCTGGTTTGGATATCGATACATTTTATCCTTTTTATCACGATATCTTACAGGAAACAGAAAGAGATGAGGTTAGAATATATGCCCATGCCTCACTGCTTGAAGAACTCAACCGATTTTTAATGCATCCGGATCGTCCATTGATTCTGTCTCTGTGCCGCCCGGATAAACGTAAAAATATTGCCGGCTTAATCACGGCATACGGCGAAGATTTAGAGCTTCAATCTATGGCAAATTTAGCTGTTTTTGCAGGAATTCGCAAAGATATCAAGGAGATGGGGGATAACGAACGTGACGTTCTCACGGAAATCCTTTTATTGATGGACAAATACGATTTATATGGCCAAATTGCCATTCCCAAAAAACACGACTTTGAGTATGAAGTGCCGGAGCTCTACAGAATCGCGGCTGAAAAACGGGGTGTGTTTGTCAATTCTGCGCTTACCGAGCCCTTCGGCATCACCTTGATTGAGTCTGCCTCTTGTGGACTACCCATAATTGCGCCAAATGACGGCGGCCCACAGGATATTATAAAGAACTGTAAATGTGGTCTGTTGGTTGATACAACCGATGCCAAGGCATTGGCAACCGCCGCCAAAAAGATCATTGCCGATAGTGAAAAATGGAAAAAGTATTCTAAAGCCGGGGTACTAAACGTACGAAAGCATTATACCTGGCATACACATGCTAGAACCTATTTAAACAAAATCAAGAATATTGCTGGGAGTCCTGATAAGGAGAAAATGAAAATTGCAGTTCCTGGGGATGCTATTGGCAAACGTTTAGCCAAACTCAATCATTTTATTATCACGGATATTGACAACACGCTAATTGGTGAACAAAACGACCATTTGGTTGATTTACTGAATGTATTAATAAAGCACCGAGAAACCATAGGTTTTGGTGTTGCCACCGGACGAACCATCGAGTCGGCCAGAGCCTATCTTGAAAAAAACGGCGTTCATCACCCAGATCTCATTATATCATCTGTAGGAGCTGAAATTTACTATGGGAAAAACATTCATTTTGCTAAAGGTTGGGCATCCCATATATCCGCCAAATGGGACAGGGAAAAAATCGTTAACACACTAAAAGAGCTTCCCTTTTTAACTTATCAGGAAGAAGATACCCAGCGCCAATTCAAAGTCAGCTACAACATGCGACCGAGGAAAGATCGACTTGCTAAAATTCACGAACATCTTCTTCGTAACAAATGTCGATACACGCTCATCTATTCTCACGATAAATATATTGACATCCTTCCATACAGGGCATCAAAGGGCAAAGCACTGCGTTATCTGAGCTACAAATGGGAAATCCCTTTGAATCACTTTCTGGTATGTGGGGATTCAGGGAACGACGAAGAAATGTTGCGGGGAGATCCGCTTGGCGGTGTTGTTGGAAACTTCAGCCATGAACTTGCAAAACTCAAAGGACAACGAAACATCTACTTTGCAAAGAAAAAATATGCAGGTGGTGTTTTAGAAGCCATTCAACATTATAAATTTACAGAAAAGACAAGATCTAAATAAACTATTTTCCCAATCTTGCTTGCCATTGAACAGAGCAAAAAACAAACATGAGGCTGCTTAATTATGAAAAACTTGTTGGGATCTATTATTAGAAAAAACGAACACAAAGATTTCAAAGAGTTCGTCTCCTTTGTCGCGAACCAACACCCAAATATTTATCTAAGGAACGGGATTATACAGTTGTTCCGCGAGTATTGTGATCAACATCAAAAAACAAAAATATTTAGAGAAAACTCTTCGTTATTTAATTTTTTTAAGCAAGCACAGGAGCTTTTTATTACCAAAGAACATCTCGTGCTGATGCATCGTTATGCCATTGCCAGGTACCGTTTTTATATGGTCCGACAAGACGGGAAATACATGGAAGAAATTTTACTTTCAACGTATTTGGATCTTAAAGATTATTATGCACAGCAAAAAAATAAAGACGGCTATCATCTTCATATTGATTTCATGCCGTTTTATGATTTTTCACCATCCGTACGCAACATTCGCTCTGTAGGAAACGGTATCCGTTTTTTGAATCGATATTTGAGCAGCAACATTTTTAGTCGACCGGACGAGTGGAATGCAAAACTTTTCGAGTTTATTAAGCTTCATCAATATAACGGCCGCCAGTTATTGGTAAATGATGCCTTAATCAAAGACCTCGACGCATTCTACACGAAACTGGAACAGCTGTTAGAATGGCTCAAGAAAAAAAAGCCTGAAACACCATTTGCCAGCGTTGAAATGAAAATGAAAAAATCCGGCTTCGAGGTGGGCTGGGGCAATACTGTGGGACGGATTATCGAAACGATTAAAACACTTCTGAATCTTATTAATGAACCTACAGATGACCTGTTGGAGCGATTTATATCGCGCGTGCCATTGCCGCTGATTTCAAAAATTGCCATCATTTCACCCCATGGTTGGTTTGGCCAAACCAATGCACTGGGCAAACCTGATACGGGCGGACAGGTGATCTACATCCTTGATCAGGTGCGAGCACTGGAACGACATTTACAAAAAGAGATTCAATTAACCGGATTGGATGTTGATCCAAAAATTATTGTCCTGACCCGTTTGATCCCTGAAGCCGAGGACACCACCTGTAATCAACGCATGGAAAAAATTTTTCAGTCTGATAACGGCTGGATCTTAAGAGTTCCGTTTCGCGATAAGCAATATAATGTGGTCAAACAGTGGGTATCCCGTTTTAAGATCTGGCCATATCTGGAGACCTTTACTGAAGATGCCTCAAAAGAGCTACTCAGCGAATTTCAAGGGCGTCCTGATCTGATTATCGGCAACTATTCGGACGGTAACCTTGTGGCCTCATTGCTGTCGGATAAATTTGATGTCATTCAATGCACCATTGCCCATGCCCTGGAAAAAACAAAATATGCATTTTCCGATATCCGATGGCAAGACAACGAGCAAGATTACCATTTTTCAATACAATATACTGCCGACATTTTTTCAATGAACAAATCGGACTTCATCATCACCAGCACACTACAGGAAATCATCGGCACACCAGACACCATGGGCCAATATGAATCCTATCAATTTTTTACCATGCCGGATCTGTACCAAGTCATTAGCGGCATCAACCTGTTTGCGCCCAAATTTAATGTCATACCACCAGGAGTTGATGAAGAGCTTTATTTTCCATACTACCAAACAGAAAGACGGATCGAGCACAAATGGCAGCAATGGGAAAAACGACTTTTCTTTGATGAATCCAAGGACATTTTCGGAAAGCTGGATGATCCGGATAAACCGCCTATTTTCACTATGGCGCGATTTGATAAGATTAAAAATATCACAGGTCTCATTCATGCGTATGGCATGAGTAAAAAAATCCAGCAGTCGTGCAATTTAATTTTTGCTGCCGGTACGATTCATATTGAAGATTCCAGCGATGTTGAAGAAAGAGGTGAAATAAAAAAAGCATACGACCTCATTGAGCGGTTTAATTTACAAGGCAAGGTTCGATGGCTTCCCAGCATCAACAAATTGGATACCGGCGAGGTCTATAGAATTATTGCCGACCATAAAGGAATCTTTGTACAGCCTGCATTATTTGAAGCGTTTGGTCTAACTATTATAGAAGCCATGGCTTCAGGACTACCAACCTTTGCGCCCAAATTCGGAGGGCCTCTTGAAATTATAGAATACGGGGTTTCAGGATTTTTATTGAATACCAGCAAACCTGAACTGATATCAAAAAGTCTCGAAAAGTTTATCGATCAAAACAAAAAGGATGAAAAGTTCTGGAACTTTATATCAGAAAACGGAATTAAGCGCGTTCAAACGCAATTTAACTGGAAATCCTACAGCCAGCGTCTCATCAACCTCACCAAGTTATACGGATTTTGGCGATACTCGGTTTCAGGCAAAGGTATGCTGGAATTGGATCGATACTGTGATTTGATTTACCATTTTTTGCTGCAAGAGCGGGCCGAACAGATTGAAACCGGGCCGTCGGTCTCATGAGGTAATATTACCATGTCACAGGAATCCGAACTGTGTTTTTGGCCTTGTTGGTAAAAAGCAGATACCCGTTCTTTTGACCATATAGAAAAAGATCCCTCGTAATCTCCACATCTTTTTTACAGTAATCGATGATTTCCCGTATCCGTCCCTGTCTCCACCATTGTAGAGCCTGGAGGCCGTCCGCTGTTTTTTTCTGGCCCAGGGTAACTTTGGCAAGGTGATCAAGAGAGAGCCTGTAACCGAGTCGATTGTGGATGTCTTCGAGGATATCTAAGGTGGGAAGTTCTTCAAAATTAAACTCCGAATACCCTGCAAGTACCCTGAAATCAAATCGTTTGATATTGAACCCTACAACCAGGTCGCATTTTTTAAAGTGTTGAATGAGCTGATCCACCTGATCCTCTAAAAACTCGAAATATCGATCTTTTTTTGAGTCATACAATACGGCACAGCTCATTTTCATCAAATCCGCCCGATGCCACCCGCCTACTTCCTGGGCAGACCGCTGTGTTTCAATGTCGAAGATACAATATCGAGTGTCAAATGGCTTGACCGGGTCACGGACCATCGAAGGTGTTTTACAAGCTTCTTTGAATAGCCTTCGCCTTGCGAGCATTCTTTTTCTCAGCCGTCCCTTGTGGCCGGCAGATCTTTTTCCTCGATCCATTTCCGCTCTTTTCTTCAGAAACAATGCGGCCTTTTCAGGGGAGCGAAATCTTTTTTCTTTAGGCCATGTACCTGTTGAATATGTTTCCGACGTTGAGACATTTTGAGTTGATATGAGTTTGTCCAACAGAAAAATCGCTGAGGCTTTATCAATGGGCCGGTTTCCGGAGCCGCATTTTGGAGAATGTACACACGATGGACAACCGGTTTCACATGGACATGTGTGGATTACTTTATATGTATTTTTAATAAGCTCTGTTGCTTTTTTAAAGGCCTGCCTACTCAAACCGGCGCCCCCGGGAATCCCGTCGTAAATAAAAACTGAAGCAGCTCCCACCTGGGGATGAAGCACAGTGGAGATACCGCCAAGGTCATTTCGGTCCGCCATGACCAAAAGAGGAAAAATACTGATAGCCGCATGTTCAATGGCGTGAATCCCTCCCATAAAATGTAAATACTGTGTTTCAGCTTGTCTTTGAATGTGAAAAGGAATTTTAAACCACAGTCCTTCGGTCTCAAATATCAGCGGCGGAAGGGTCAGCGGTGTGATGCTCAATTTTTTTTTGGCATGTATCCGCCATTTCTCATATCCTACAACTTGATCTGTAACTTTAAGCCGTCCAAGATAACAATCTGTTTCCAATATAGATTTAGATTCATATATTTCAAGTATTTCCGTATTCTTTTCAGACCGAACCCGGGTATAGTAATCGACTTTAGCCCTAGATACCTTTGCAGTTTTTGTATCCAGATCCAGGGTGTTGACAAGGAACGTATCGCCTTTATGAAGATAAATGGCCCCGGGATGGGTTTCTTTAAAGGCTCGAAATTCATCAATCTCTCCTTTGCTTTTCCCGGTGTTTTTGCTGACAATATGAAATCGGTTTCCGGTTCCTCTGAGATCTACATTACGATGGGGTGCCAGTCGGCTGGAATAGAGTTCAGTCCCATCTCCACTTCTTAAAAGCTCACCGCTTTCCTCGAGACCGCGTACGGTATTTTCAACATGTTCGTCCAGCAGGAACGGTTCACTCGATTTTAGAGGCAGTTCGGCTGCTGCACAGATGAGGTGTCTGGACATAATCTCTGTATTATGCGGGTTGATCACCGCTGCTTCGGGTTCCCGATTCAAAAAATCATCCGGATGCCGCATAAAATACTGATCTAGGGCATCTTCTCCGGCTATTAGTACTAGTGTGGATTCCTGTCCGCTGCGCCCTACCCTGCCGCCCCGTTGCCACGTTGAGACCACCGTTCCGGGATATCCCACCAGCAGACAAAGATCCAGATCGCCGATATCGATTCCAAGTTCAAGGGCACTGGTGGATATCACCGCCAACAGGTCGCCTTTGGCAAGCTTGGCTTCAATCTCCCTTCGCTCTTCAGGAAGAAACCCTGCCCGATACGCACTGATTTTTTTTGCATAGGGACCGGATTGGCTTCCGGCCCAAATGGCGATCAACTCGGTCAGTTTTCTCGACTGGGCATAAACAATGGTCCGCAAGCCTCGGTGGAGCGCAGCCTTGAGCAGTAGTATGGCAGTTTGTGCCGGGCCCTGAACCGGGTTAATAAAGACAACATGTTTTTTACCCAAAGGCGCACCGCTTTTTGTGATGGTTTCGACTTTCAGGCCTGTGAGCTGCTCAGATAGCTGGGCAGGGTTGGACACGGTGGCTGAACAAAAAACAAATGTCGGATCAGCATTGTAAAATGAACATATTCTTTGAAGCCTTCTGAAAACCTGGGCCATGTGCGATCCCATGATGCCCCGATAGGTATGCACTTCATCCACCACCACCATGTCAAGATCGCAGAAAAAATCAGCCCATTTTTGATGATGCGGCAACATTGACAGGTGAATCATTTCGGGATTGGTTAAAAGTATATTGGGCGGGGCCTCCCTTATCTTTTTTCGATGCCAAGCAGAGGTGTCGCCGTCATAAATGGCAATTTTAGGTTTTACGTTCTTGTTAGGTTTTATCAGGGTTTCAAATGTTCGAAGCTGATCTTGGGCAAGGGCCTTTAAGGGAAAAATATATAGTGCTTTGGAATCCGGGTTGTTTAATATATTTTCCACTACAGGGAGATTGTAAATCAGCGTTTTGCCGCTGGCTGTCGGGGTCGCGACCACCAGATGACGACCGGTCCGGATAAAATCGACGGCATCTGCCTGATGCCGATAAAGATCTCGTATGCCTGCGGAATGAATCATACGACCTATTATTTGAGGCCATGGTTTCTCGGGTTTTGACACCTGGGCAGGACAATCCGGTAATACGGCATGGTAAACCACCTGGTTGCCCATACGTTTAGACGAAAGCAGGGATTGAATATATTCTTTTATATCATTTTTTTGCTGCATTAACTCGACAAATTACACTTATCTATGTTTATTGACTTGAAAAAGCGAAATTCTGACTATATTATAGAAATACATAATCATCATAAATAAGGCAGCTTATTTTTCGAAAAGAGAATCCAACAAGGATCAATAGAGAAAGGTGCTTAAGAGCCTTTAGAATCATTTTTAGCTGTCACTACCAAACATAGTGGTTTAAACCGATCGACAAATAAGATATAATGTCATATTGCATGACAAATTTCTCTTTGCAAGAGAAATAAATTAACCTTACATGTATCAGAAAATTGAAGAATTTGCTCTTTTTTAAACGTCAAATTTTTTGTTCGTCACGCTATTATTAAAACCATAGACATCATGGTACACCAAATTATTGTATTGATTTTGTTGCTGTTTCTGTCCGGTTTTTTCTCCTCTGCGGAAACCGCCCTTTTCTCCATTAGCAAAACAAAAGCACGGCATCTGGCCAAAAAAAAGGAGAAGACCTATATACTTATCAAGCAGATGAAGGACAATCCTCACAGGCTCCTTTCTACTGTTCTCATCGGAAACAATATCGTCAATGTCGGTGCTGCGGCCCTGGCTACGTCCATCACCATTCAATTTTTTCCAAATTATGCGGTGGGTTTGGCCACGGGTGTCATGACCTTTCTGATTCTGGTTTTTGGTGAAGTATTGCCAAAATCCGTGGCCACGCGAAATAATATCATGATCGCAAGAGCCACCATATATCCGATATACTGGTTGTCCATGGTGTTTTATCCGCTTCTTCTGTTGCTGAATTTTATTCCTAAAATAACCGGCAAGATCAAAAAAACACCCTCCGTAACCGCAGAGGAATTGATGACCTTTCTTGAGGTAGTCGAAGAAGAAGGCGAAATTAAAGAGGAAGAAAAGGAGCTGATACATAATATTTTTGAGTTTGATGATACCAGTACTTCGGAAATAATGACCCCTAGAGCGGACATGTTCGTCATCGAGGCAGACGAAGAGTTGAACCTGGAAGCCATTGTCGCGTCGGGTTTTACGAGGATTCCGGTGATCGAAGACGATATCGACCATGTTATCGGTATTGTTAACATAAAAGATCTTTTTTTGCATGAAATCACATCCAGTGAAAAGATGGATGTCCGCAGGATTATGACGCCCCCCTATTTTGTCCCGGAACACAAAAAGCTCGACAAGTTGCTTCATCAATTCAAGAAAAGAAAACATCATATGGCCATCGTCGTGGATGAACATGGCGGAGTATCCGGACTCATCACTCTAGAGGATGCTCTCGAAGAAATCGTTGGAGAAATCAGGGATGAAACCGATAAAGAAGAACCCCATATCGTAAAACACAAAGACAATAAGGAATGGATCGTTCTTGGAAAGTCCGATACCGACGAAGTCAATGAAATCGTAGGGATGAATATTCCGGATTCAAAAGATTATGACACGTTTTCCGGATATGTTCTAAATACCATTGGAAGAATTCCCGCTGAAAAAGAAAAAATCACCATTGGGAAATATGTTGTTACCGTGGAAGAAATGGATGGAAACAGGATAAACAAATACAGCATTAAACAACAAACATGAACCTTGATCAGATACTCAATACCCGGAGGTCCGTAAGATCATTTGATTCAAGACCCGTAGACGAAAAAGACATCACCTCTATTATCGAAGCCGCACGTCTTTCTCCATCTGCCTGCAATAGCCAGACCTGGCGTTTCATCTTCGTAACCCAACGGGAGATCATTCGAAAAATATGTCACGAAGCCATGCGGCCCGTTATTCCTAACAAATGGCTTGAACAGGCGCCGCTTGTGATTGTGGGATGCTCCCAGTTGGATATTATTGCAAATCGTGTCGGCGCCCGTGTCACCGGCATCGAATATTACCAGATCGATCTTGGCATCGCCATGGAACATATGGTGTTAAAAGCCACGGAACTCGGCATAGGAACTTGCTGGATCGGCTGGTTTGATGAAAATAAGCTCAAGGAAATCCTCAACATACCCAAGAAAATAAAAGTCTCCGCATTATTGGCAGTGGGATATTCCAAAGGTGAATCCACCCGGAAAAGAAAAAGAAAACCCGCTGAAAAAATAGCTTTTTCTGAGAAATGGGGCCAACCCTTTGGAATTGATGATTGATGATTTATAAGCCTCTGGCTTATTGTTGATTGAAGGACAAATTCCAGTTTTAGGTTTTTACGCGCTCTACATACTCCCCTGTTCTGGTGTCAATCCGAACCATTTCCCCTTCATCAATAAAAGGCGGAACCTGAATTTCATAACCGGTTTCA
>Ga0316578_10000181_pt1 | contig 17455 bp, 14 predicted proteins | sample J0NA_2_FD_203076 | JGI IMG/M metagenome (GOLD analysis project Ga0316578, IMG submission 203076) | Rhizosphere microbial communities from salt marsh grasses in Alabama, United States - J0-2_160517rDrC | ecosystem: Host-associated > Plants > Roots > Rhizosphere | place: USA: Alabama | collected... | reverse complement strand
TCCTTCTCGGCCCACATGGCGGTGGGGAGGATCAGGTCGGCGGCCTGGGCGGAGACCGTCGGGTAGGGGTCGGACACGGTGATGAAGTTGTCCGGGTTGCGCCAACCCGGATAGCCCTCCTCGTTCATGTTGGGGGCGGCCTGCATGTTGTTGTTGCACTGCTGCCAGTAGCAGTTCAACTTGCCGTCCTTGAGCATGCGGTGCATCAACACGGCGTGATAGCCGGGCTTCTCGTTGAGGGTCCCGGGGGGAAGCTGCCAGAGCTCCTCGGTGGCGGCGCGGTGCTCGGGCTTCATGACCACCATGTCCGCCGGCAGCCGGTGGGCGAAGGTGCCCACCTCCCGGGCCGTGCCGCAGGCCGAGGGCTGTCCGGTGAGCGAGAAGGGGCCGTTGCCCGGCTCGGAGATCTTGCCCACCAGCAGGTGGACGTTGTACATGTTTCCGTTCACCCAGCTCCCGCGGGTGTGCTGGTTGAAGCCCATGGTCCAGTAGGAGACCACCTTCTTGCCGGGGTCCGCGTAGGCCTGGGCCAGGCGCTCCAGATTCTCCTTGGGCACCCCGGAGAGCTCGGAGACATATTCCAGGGTGTAGGGCTCCACCAGCTTGGCGAACTCCTCGAGGCTGATCCCGGTGGCACCCATGGGGTCGCCCTTCTTCTTGGTCGGGTCCGCCGGGTCCGGGTAGCCGTTGTTGGTCGCCTTCTGCTCCAGGGGATGATTGGGGCGCAGGCCGTAGCCGATGTTCTCGTTGGTGCGCTTGAAGTTGACGTGCGCATCCACGAAGGCCTTGTTCACCTTGCCGTTCTGGATGATGTAGTTGCAGATGTAGTTCTGGATGGCCAGGTCGGTCTGGGGCTTGAAGACGACCGGGTTGTCCGCCAGCTCGAAGCAACGGTTCTCGAAGGTCGAGAGCACGTGGACCTCGCACCCCTCGTGGGTCAGGCGCCGGTCGGTCAGGCGCGACCACAGGACCGGGTGCATCTCCGCCATGTTGGCGCCCCAGAGGACGAAGACGTCGGCGTGCTCCAGGTCGTCATAGCAGCCCATGGGCTCGTCGATGCCGAAGTGACGGATGAAGGCGACGACGGCCGAGGCCATGCAGTGCCGGGCGTTGGGGTCCAGGTTGTTGGAGCGCAGGCCGCCCTTGATGAGCTTGGAGGCGGCATAGCCCTCCCAGACGGTCCACTGGCCGGAGCCGAACATGCCGACCCGGGTCGGTCCGCCCTCCTTCTTCATGGCCTCCTTCCACTTCTCGGCCATGACGTCGAAGGCCTCGTCCCAGGACACCGGCTCGAACTTCCCGTTCTTGTCGAACTGGCCATTGGTCTTGCGCAGCAGGGGCTGGGTGAGCCGGTCGCGCCCGTACATGATCTTGGGCAGGAAGTAGCCCTTGATGCAGTTGAGTCCCCGGTTCACGGGGGCGTCCGGATCCCCCTGGCTCGCCACCACCCGTCCGTCCTTCACCCCGACCAGGACCGAGCAGCCGGTACCGCAGAAGCGGCAGGCGGCCTTGTCCCAGCGGATGCCCTCGTCCTCCTCCGCGGCCTGGGCGGCGATGCCGAGCGGGAGGGTGACCCCCGCGGCCGCCGCCGCGGCGACGGCTGCCTGGGACTTGATGAAGTCACGCCGGGTGATGCTCATGGGGCTGCTCCTCCGAAGGGATCTGGTTGCGGCGAAGGGGCCTGGTTGGAGATGTCCTCTCCGCCGTAGTGATAGATCAGGACCGTGTTGATGACGCCTGGGATCTGGCTCAGGGCCCCCAGGGTGTCGGCCGCCAGGGTCTCGGCCGTGTCCTCCAGGGTGACCACCAGCCTGCCCTCGGTCACCCCGCCATGGACCTCCACCCCGGGCATTTCGTCCAGTCGAGGCGCCACCTCCGGCCCCTGGCCGGGCTTGGCGTAGACCACGCAGCTACAGATGTTCATGGGTCCTGGTACTCCTGGGGGGCTCGTCCCGATTCCGGGAATGGTCTCCGGCTTGCTGGGACCGTTTCGCTCTCTTTGTTACCGCTGGGACTCGGACCGGTGGACGCCTAGACCTATCGGATCGCCCGGGGAACGGACTTGAGCAGGATCAAGGATGCGCCTGCGCAAGCCGTTGACTTGATCCTGGTCAACGATCCTGGGCTTCCGACCCTTGCGGTCCGAGCGCCTAGGCCGCCGCGCCGAGGCGATCCCGCAAGGGCGCTCGCAGCCGGCTCAGGGATGGGATGTGGACCGTGCGCCGCTCCACCTGGATCAGTCCCCGGCGTGCCAGCTCATGGAGCTCCCGGGAGAAGGTCTCCGGGGTCAGGTTGAGGCTGGAGGCCACCACCGCCTTGGAGACGGGGAGCACCACCTGCGCCCGGTCCCCGTGACGGGGGGCGCATTCCGCCTCCTTCAGCAGAAAGTCCACCAACCGCTCGGCGGCGGACAGGAGACAGCAGGCCTCCAGGTCATGGATCAGGCGCATGCAGTCCTGGGACACGGTCTCCAGCATGGCGATCGCGACGGCCGGCCAGCATCCCATGGCCTCCCGAATCCGCTCGCGGCCGATCTGCAGGACCCGGGACTCGCTGAGCGCCTGGGCGAGCAGGGGAAAGGGCTGGTCGAGGACGGCCGCGGCCTGACCGAAGGTCCGCCCGGGTAGGGCGAGGTCGAGCACCCGCTCCCCCCCGTCGGCGGTCACCGCCGAGAGCTTGATCCGCCCGCTCAGGACGCAGAAGAATCCCGCCGCACGGCTGCCTTTCTCGCACAGGACCTGGCCCCGGGACAGACCGCGCAGCAGGCTGCCCCCCGCGATGTGGCGCAGGCTCTCCTCTTGGAGCCCCGCGAGTGCCGGGATCTCCTCCAGGTAGGGCAGATAGGTGCTCGATCGGTCGGCGTCGTTCATCGGTTGATGGGTCGGTCTCCGGCCTCGGCGACCAGGCCCCCTGTGCGCTTGCTTTGCCGTGGAGTCTATCCACAGGGGTAGAGGGGGCAAGGGCGCCGAAGACCGAGCCAATCGTTCGGGAATACCTCCAAGGTGGTAGACGTGGGCCCTGCTAAGCTGTTGAAATCGGGAGAATGGCTCGGTCGGCGGGGCACGCGGACGGCCATCTTCGGGTGGGTGCCGCTCTTTGGTGGTATTACCCTTTTCCGCGTCGCCGGACTGCGCTAGTTAGCCTGGGGTATGAGAGCCATGATCCAGCGCCTCACCACCAAGCCCATCCTGATGCGCATCGGGGTGCTCCTGTCCGTCGTGGTGGCCCTGGCGGTGGTCTCCATGGCGAGCTCGGTGTTCATCGCCCGGACCATGGAGGGCCTCGCGGCCGCGGTGAATCAGTCCGGCTCCCTGCGGATGCAGTCCTACCGCATCGGGATGGCCCTGGCCGATCAGGGTGTGCCGCCCGCGCGGCGTGCCGAGCTGGTGGCCCGGCTCGCCAGCGAGTTCGAGTCCAGACTGGCCAGCCCCCGGCTTGCGGGGGCCATCCCCGAAGGGTCCGATGACGCGGTGCGGGCCGCCTACGAGCGGATCTGGCGCTCCTGGCGGGACCGCATGCGCCCCGACCTGGTGGCCCACCTGCACTGGCTGCGTGGGCCCTCGGTCGGGGATGGGGCGGCGGAGCGATCCCCAGCTTACCTGCGCGAGGTGGATGGGTTCGTCATGGAGGTTGACGCCCTCGTTGGGCTCTTGGAGCAGGTGGCCGAGGGGCGGATCGCCCGGCTCCAGACGATCCAGGCGGCGGCCCTGATCCTCACCATCCTGGTGGTCGCCGTTACCCTGGTGCTGGTGGTCCTGCGCTTCGTCGTGCCCCTGGGCGATCTGCTCCAGGTGGCGGACCGGGCGCGCCGTGGCGACTTCTCCGGGCGCACGCGCTTCAGCGGGAACGACGAGCTGGGCCGGGTGGGGGCGGCCCTCAATCGGATGGGGGAGGACCTCTCGGCGCTCTATCGGGACCTGGAGCAACGGGTGGAGGAGAAGACCCGGGACCTGGCGCGCTCCAATCAATCCCTGGAGCTGCTGTATCGCATAGGCAACCGATTGAACGAGTCCCCGGTCTCGGAGCCCCTCCTGAAGCGAATCCTGGAGGATATTCAGCAACGGCTCGGGGTCGGGCCGGTGACCCTGTGCCTCCAGGACGATCCGGAGCAGGAGCGCGGACGTCTGACCATCACCACGCGTAGCGCCGCCCAGCAGCGGGGCGCATGCTCCGGTCCCGGCTGCCTCGCCTGCAAGGACGGGGTCGCCGAGGGACACTTCGAGCTTCCGGTGAGCGAGGGTGCGCGACGGCCCGTGGTCTCCTTCCCGGTCGAGGATCGGGACCGCCGCTATGGGGTCCTGATCGTCGACCTCACGGAAGCCGGCCGCGAGCCGCGGCCGCTCGAGCCCTGGCAGGCGCGCGTGCTGAGCACCCTGGCCGGAAACCTGGGGACTGCCTTCCAGCTCCACGAGCGTCTGCGCCAGGGCCGCCGGCTGGCACTGCACGAGGAACGGGGCATCCTCGCCCGAGAGCTGCACGACTCCCTGGCCCAGTCACTCTCCTACCTGAAGATCCAGGCCGCCCGGCTCTCCGCCGCCCTGGACCTGGAGGATGAGCCCCAGGCGCGGGCGGTGCTGGGGGAGCTGCGCGAGGGGATCAGCAGTGCCTACCGGCAGCTGCGCGAGCTGCTCACCACCTTCCGGCTCAAGATGGACGACCGGGGACTCAACAGCGCCCTGGAGGCCACGGTCCGGGAGTTTCGCGAGCGAGGCACCGCCGCCATCGAGCTCGACAACCGGCTCCCGGCGGCCCTGTTGACCCCCAACGAGGAGATCCATGTCCTGCAGATCGTGCGCGAGGCCCTCTCCAACGTGGTGCGCCACGCCGAGGCGCAGCACGCCTGGGTCAGGCTGGCCATGCGCGACTCCTCCGTCGAGGTGGAGGTCACGGACGACGGCCGGGGGATCCAGGAGGAGCGGAGGCGGGTCCGACACTACGGCCACACCATCATGAGCGAGCGGGCCGAGACCCTGGGAGGTCGCCTGGTGGTGGACGGCCGGGCCGGGGGTGGCACACGGGTGAGTCTGCGGTTCCGTCATCGCGCGTCCACGGATGGCGGATCCGGGGCGGCGACCGCCGTGGCGGCCGCACCTGTCGAGTCCGTGGGGTAAGGGGAGCGTGGTTCATTCAATGGCGCTCGACACCGACACGACCGCTGACGAGGGGCCCGCCCGGGTCGTCGTGATCGACGATCATCCCCTGTTCCGCAAGGGGGTGGCGGACCTGATCGCCATGACCCCGAGCCTTCGCCTGGTGGGCGAGGCGGCGGACGGGGAGAGCGGGATCCAGGTCGTCGGGGCGACCCATCCGGATCTGATCCTCCTGGATCGGAATATGAAGGGCCTGGACGGTATCGAGACCCTGCGGCGTCTGCGGGAGCTGGATCCGGAGGTGCGGGTGGTGATGCTCACCGTGTCCGACAACGAGGAGGACGTCTTGGCGGCCCTGCGCGCCGGGGCGGACGGCTACCTGCTCAAGGACATGGAGCCGGAGGAGATCCTGGCGGGTCTGGCGCGGGTCACCCGGGGTCGGCTGGTCCTCAGCGATCGGCTCGTGGATCTGATCGCCAGGGCCCTGCGGGAGGAGCCGCGCCCGGCGCGGGTCAGCGAGGCGGGACTCACCCCCCGGGAAGAAGAGATCCTGGGGCTCCTGGAGCGCGGCTGCAGCAACAAGCTGATCGCGCGCGAGCTGGACCTCTCCGTCGGCACCGTCAAGGTCCACGTCAAGCACATCCTGAAGAAGCTGCGGCTCAAGACCCGGGTCGAGGCGGCGGTCTGGGCGGTTCAGAACCGGGGCGGCGTCTGAGGAAACGTTGATCTATCGTGCTTCCCGGCGGGCCCTCAGCCCGACAGGAACAGACCCTCCAGGTAGCGGGCCACCGACTCCTCGCGGTTGCTACCGATCTCCTCCAGGTGCGGCAGGGCCTCCTTGAGGCGGGGGTCGGCATTGGCCATCAGGATGCCGGTCCCGGCGACCTTCAGCATCTCCAGGTCGTTCATGCCGTCCCCGAAAGCGACGACCTCCGACAGGGGGATGCCGAGCCCCTCCGCGACCCGGGCCAGCGCCGTCCCTTTGGAGACGCCCTTGGCCATGATCTCCAGGGTCACCGGGAGCGAAAAGGTCGTGGTCAGGCGTTCCCCATGACGGTCGAGGACCAGCGCTTCCAGCGACTTCAGCTCCGCGGGCTCCCCATAGAAGAAGACCTTGAGCACGTCGTCCAGCCCCATCGATCTCAGGTCAGCGACCCGGTATGCGAAGCCGGAGTCCTGGTGGTACTGGAGCAGATGGGGCTCGGCGCGCTCGACGAGCCAGTCCTCGCTGCGATAGACGTTGACATGGACCCCGCGGAAGGCGGGGTCGCCGATGAGGAAGTCGACGCAGCCGGGGTCGATGGCGGTGCGATGCACCAGGCGCGCCTGGTGTTCATGGACCGCGGCCCCGTTGGAGGAGATGAGACAGCCTCCCCCGCCGAGCTGGTCGGAGAGGCGTCGGATGTCCTGGAAGTGTCTGCCCGAGGCCAGCATGAGCTCGATTCCCAGCTCCCGCAGCCGTGCGAGGACCGAGCGGGAGTAGTCCCCCAGCCGGTGCTCCGCGTTAAGGAGCGTGCCATCGAGGTCGCAGACGATGAGCTTATGCATGGCGGGTCTGTGTGTTATGACGCAATCGGCGCGTGGCTGGCGCGGAGTGAAGTGCTGCAAGAGCGAACGGGCTTCGCTTAAGGGGACTGTCCGACTCGACCCTGGGCCGCTTGACGGATCTCCGCGGCTGGCGGACCATGGAGAAAACTCTTGCTGGAGAAGGTGTGTGAAAGATCTGGTCTGGGATAGCGGACTCAGTGTTCATGTCAAGGAGGTCGATGAAGACCATCGCAGACTGGTGGATCTGTTCAATATATTGGCTCACTCCGTCGCGGAGGGCGATTCAGCAGACTATGTGCAGGCGGTGCTGGAAGAGCTGATCAGTTGCACCCAATGGCACTTCAGGCACGAGGAGCGGCTGATGCTGAAACACGGCTATGAGGGCCTCGCTGAGCACAAGGCGGAGCATGAAGAGCTGATTGAAAGCGTTAAAGCCCTGCAGCAGAAGTTCTTGAAGGTGGGGCAAGCGGTCTCGAATGAGGACATCGAGTTTTTGGAGCACTGGTTGACGGAGCACATCTTCGTTGCCGATATGGAGATGGGCTCCTATCTCGCTGAAGTGATGTAGCGTCCTTTGAAGACGCTGATTGAATGCCGTCCTGGCATTCAATCAGTATCTCCCAAGGCGTCCGGGTGAATTATGTTGAGTCCCAAGGATGGGTTCTCTCGGGGTTTCGCGATAACCTCGGTTCTACGGCCGCTTTCGTCTCGCGGGCCGCTGCTGCGCGTCTCAAGCCCCGATCGTTGCCGCCTTTGGCGCTCTGAGGGACCCCGACCAGGCTACCCCAATTGCTGGCGAGACCCGCTTCGCGAGTCCCATGGCGAGTTGTCGTGCCGACGGGTGCCGACTTGCCGACGGGCGTGGGGCCTGCGCGAATGCCGTGGCAACGACGAACCCGCCGCTCATGGCGCACCAAACGATACCAGTGATTGTCAATGCGTCGAAAGTCATGGTCGTGTCTCCAGTGTGGTCAAGCAGCACCGCTCTCGCCGTGTTGCCTGGTGCCCACGAACCGCACCTCATTGGGAGGCGCCTTCCGCGGGACATGCCAATGGACGGGTTCCATCTTCCGGAGGAGCAGCTACATTAGCAATTTACTTTTTGCTAATTATTGTAACGGCTTGTTACGAGCTGTTTCGCTCCCCCCGAGCATTTCCATTCAATCCGCGTAGCCCCTGCCCGGCGGGAAGGGCATAGAAAGCGCGTGGGGTCTTGCGATCCCTGTCAAGCTTCTCGCCGGCTTTCGGGTACCACGGGCGATTCCGGCCTAGCACGGCAAGAGCTTACGGCCCTCGGTGCGTCCCCTGTCTTCTTCGCTTGTTTGCTTCCCCGAGCCCATGTCGCTCGCGGCGTCGATCGGGGGCCACTCCGACGATCTGCCCCAACGTCCAGCGGCAGTCCCCAGGGAGAAGCCGGCACCAACTGAACCTCCTGCGCCGTTGCGCCGACGGGCAGCGGCGCCCCCGAGTGACTTGCGACCATCATCACGGCGGTCGGGCCGTCGCTCGGTCACCCTTAACTGCAATACACCGAAACAGCATGTCAGCTGTCCGCCAAGCCTACGGTTCACATCCTGGCCGTTGATCCGATTGGATACGCGATGAAAGTCCCAAAGCGCGGCCGCGGTATCACTTTGGTCGAGCTCGTGAGCACCCTAGCTACCGTAGCGGTCATCGTAACCCTCGGCGTTCCAGCCTTTGGTGCGCTGCAAGCCGACAGGCAGCGCAATCACGTCAGCTCCGCCCTGACCGCATCGTTCGCTCTGGCCCGGACCGAGGCCGTGCGCCGTGGCGTGGATGTTCGCCTCTGCCCCTCGGCCGATGGCGCCACATGTGCCACCCCGGCTGGCGGGGACTGGGGAGCCGGCTGGATCGTTGCCGCTACCGATGGGGACACTGCACAGGTGATCGAGTTTACGCGCCCGAGCCTTAGGCCGGCGTGCTCCATTGTCGTGGATGCGGTGCTGGCGGCCGGCGTGACCTTTACAAGCGCCGGCCTTCCAAGCGTCGCCGGCAATTTAACGTACAGCGACGCTATGACCCGTTCGGTGTTTCGCCTGAACCCAATCGGGCGCCTCGATCGTGTCCCATGACGATTCCCTCATTGCAAATGGCCTCGCTGGCGAAGCACAGCACCCTGGGTAGGGCGGGTGGAGTTCAAGCGACAAGTAGGTTGCCCCTTGTTCGCGGGCCCATCGCGCAGAATCGCCGCCTACGCGTCGTGAACGCCCTGCTGTGCCCACGAGTGGGCGAAGAAGTCACGCCCCCTACGCGGGGGTGCCACTCTCGCATGGTACCACCGAATGTGTCGCTTGCCTGGGCCACACCGAAGCATTCTTTTTGCCGTTGCGCAAAGCCCACCGCCATTCTGTCCTGCCAACCCAGTTCGGACGCCGTATGGGTGGCTTGCGCGACTCTGCGTGAAGCGATCCCTCCACCCTTAAGTCTTTCTCCCTATACCTTCGCGAACCTGCGACACCTTGAGAGACCACTGATGTTGGCTCCAATCCGAGCGAATAAACCAACCCTCCTATGGATTGCGTCTCCAAGCTATTTAGGCGCTGGGCGCCCGCGCGGGTTCACACTCATCGAGCTTATGATCGTGGTTGCTATCGTCGCAATCCTCGCGGCGATCGCCTATCCCAGCTACCGCGAGCATATCATCCGGGCAAACCGGAGCGCGGCTCAGTCCCTGATGCTGGACCTCGCCAACCGGCAGCAGCAGTTCTTTGCGGCCAATCGGCGATACGCCAGCGAAGCGGAGCTTAGCTTCACTTCCATGCCGGCTGACCTGGCGGGAAAGTACATCAACGACGCCGGCGATGACGTGATCACACTAGGTGCCGGCACGCCGCCAACCTTCACCATCACCTTTGCGCCGGTCACCACGGGGAGTCAGGCAGGTGATGGCACCCTCACGCTGGACAACGCCGGCAATAGGACGCCCGCGGACAAGTGGTGACATGAGCAATCAGAGCCTCCCGGTTTGCGGCAATCGCAATTTGACCCCTTTCGCCTACATTAATGAGCGGGGATTCTCCCTCATCGAGGTCTTGGTCACCCTCGTGGTCGTCGCACTGGGTCTGTTCGGCCTCGCGGCACTGCAAGCGAAGATGCAATTGTCTGAAATCGACGCTTATCAGCGCGCCCAGGCACTGCTGTTGGTGCAAGACATGTCAGATCGGATCGCGGCGAACCGCAAGAACGCGGCGTCTTACAGAACACTGTCGGGCGCGGTCGGCACTGGCGACTTGCGGTCATCAGATTGCACGTCGCTCACCACAGTCCGCGAGACCGATCTCTGCCAATGGTCCAACGCCCTTAAAGGCGCGGCGGAGGGGGAGGTTACGACGGATGGAACTACCCTAACTGGCGCCATGATCGGTGCCCAGGGGTGTATCGAAGCCCTCCCGTCGGACCCCGATACGGAAACCTATCTGGTGTACGTTGTCTGGCAGGGACTAACACCTCTATCTGCGCCCTCGGCAGGGTTGTCTTGCGGCTCGGGGGACTACAACGGGTTCTCCGATCCGGACAACGATGGGGTCAACGACTCGCCCTGCCAAAACGACCTTTGCCGCCGTGCACTCAGCACCGTGGTACGGATTGGAGCCCTAGATGGAACAGGTCCATGACTGAACCGAGCACACTCGCGTCGCGCCTCGATGGCAAGGACTATTGCGGGCTGGGGAGAAGCGATGGCTTCTCGTTGGTCGAGCTCATGGTGGCGTCGACCGTGGGTCTGTTGGTCGTCGGTGGGCTCGTGACGGTCTTTGTCCAGACCGGGCGATCCAATACTGCCATGGCCAGGCTGAACGAGCAGATGGAGAATGGCCGTTTCGCCCAGCAGCTGCTGCGCGAGGACCTTTGGCATGCCGGCTTTTGGGGTGAGTATTCGCCACCTGAAACGGCCCCCACAGCCCTGCCTCCGTTGTGCACCAGCTTCTCCAGCTGGACTGCCAACGACAAGGACAACGTCCTACGCGTCCCGGTAATTGGCTCGGATAACAACGTCCCCGCCGGGTGCGACACCGTGGTCAACGACCGCAAGGCGGGTACCGACGTGCTTATCGTGCGGCACGCCAGTACCTGCGTCGCGGACAGCGGCACGGACAATAATTGTGAGAATTTCGCTGCGAACAAGGCGTATCTGCAGGTCTCACTCTGCGGCGACGATTCCCAGGCGTATGTCATGGATACGGATCCCGACGGCTCGACCGTTGATCCCTTCTCACTGCTGAAACGAGATGCGAGCGGCAGGGGCTGTACCGCCTCCGGATACGCCGCGACTTACGCCGATCGGAGAAAAATCGTTTCCAACCTCTATTACATCGGGGACGACGACACGCTGAGACGTTCGGAACTGGACTACGAAAGTCCAAGCGTCGATCAGCAATCAGCGCAAGTACTGATGGGGGGAATCGAGCACATGGAGGTCGAGTATGGAGTAGACACCGACGACGACGGCAGCGCCAATCGCTTCACGCCCGACCCTGCAACCCTGGGCGACTGGACTGTGGCGGACACGGGTAAGGTGGTGGATACCGCCGAGGAGAAATGGGCCAACGTGGTGGGGGTGCGGTTGCACCTGCTGGCCCGCTCGTCCGATCCGACACCCGGATACACCGACACCAAGACGTACCAACTAGGGACGACCACGCTCGAGCCCTTCAATGACGGGCTGAGCCGTCATGTCTATTCCAGCTTCGTGCGCCTGTACAACATCTCGGGCAGGAGAGACCGTCCATGAGAGCGCCCCAGGGCTCTGACCCCCAAAGCGGCATCGCCCTGGTGGTGGGTATGGCCATGCTGGTGATCCTCACCCTGGTGGTGCTGTCGGCCGTGTCCTTTAGCACCACCAACGTGAAGGCAACCTCGAACATGCAGTTCCGCGACGCCGCTCTGGCGGTCGCCAACTTGGCCATAGAGCAGGTCATTAGTGCCCCAATCACCGACATCCGGACTGAAACAGCCATTGAGGTCGACATCGACCAGGACGGGCTTCGAGACTATTTGATAAGCGTCCCTCCTCCAGCCTGTCTCTCATGGAGTCCCGTTTCCAACCTCGCGCTTGATGTCAGCAACCCCGAGGACGTCAAGTGTTTCTCTGGGAGCAGCGCTGGAGGCGGGCTGACGGGTGGCACGAACACCTCCTTTTGCGCCGATACGAGCTGGGCGATCCGCGCCCCTGTCGGCGATCAGGACACCGGAGCCGCCGTGACCGTGAATCAGGGGGTTCGCCAGCGAATGAAGCGGACTATTGCCGAGTCGGCTTGTAACACTTCTGGCCTCTAGGTTCTGAACGGAAATCCAGGCTTATGCCCGGAACCGCGCCGTGAAGACGCCTCTATTCGGCCAACAGTGGGTCCTTCTGGAGTGCCTAATCCCTAGTCACCCAGGACGAATCAAAGCGGCTTTCGCGGAGCTCTTATGCGGTTCGGGTCTGCAGTGGCGAGCGGCACGAACGAGAAACTGAGCAAATGCCATCTTGGAATCGAATCCGGCCCTGGTTTCAGGAGAGCGACCTCGATGCCATTCGGGTCTCAGACACCGACCACACGGCGCGGAGGTTGTGTCGACAAGCCAGGACTGGAATCGGCGACCCTGCCGCACGCCAAGATGCTGGATCACGCGTCCCACGATCGGATTTACGAAGAGCCCCGAGAAAGGCTTTCGAAAGTCCGTTCAGATGCGTCAACCCCGCCATTGGACAAGGCACCCGGCCCTTGTTTGGACAGCCCAACCGAGAGGGGCACCGCGAGTGCGTCCGTCACCCGAGCCCATGGACAAGCTCATAGATACACCCGTCCGCACCGGCGGCTGCCGCAGGCGGTCGCAGCTTTGAAAGGCAACCTCATGAAAGCGCCATATCTTCGAGGGATCCTAGTCGGCCTAATTTCGGCGCTGCTGGCGCTGGGACCCGTCTGCACAAGAGCGGAGGACATCGACTTGTTCACTGCCTCCTCCAGTGACCCAGCGAACGTGCTGATCATCCTGGACAACAGCTCGAACTGGTCGGCAGCCAATCAAGGATGGCCGGAAGACGAGGCCCCCCCGGCGGGCGTGGACTGCGGCAACGACTGCAACAAGCAGGGCTACTACGAGCTGAAGGCCATTCGCACCGTGATCGAAAGCCTGCCAGCGGACCCTGCAGGCACTGTGGCCATGAACGTCGGCCTCATGCTGTTCAACAACTCGAATGCGTCCAGAGACGGCGGCTACGTCCGGTACCACGTCCGCCTGCTGACTGGGGACAACAAGGAAGCTTTCCTCGCGAAGCTTGATGAGATCATCCGCAACTTCAACACTGAGACTGCGGCGTCCTCTGTCCAATACGCAGCGGCCTTGTTCGACGCATTCAAGTATTTCGGAGGGCACACAAACCCGGATAGCAACACCAACCCCCCTCCAGCGAATCCCGCATACAGCGGTATTCCCGTCTTCGGCACAGAGTTCTGGGGATCGAACGACGCAGATGGAACCAAGCCCGATCCTGCCGCGTACGACGACGCCGATTACATCCCTATCCGCAAGAGCAACTGCGCGAAGAATTTCATCGTCTTCGTGGGCAATGGCTTTCCGGCGAAAGACGACACGGTTCCGAACATGGGCGAGGTCCTGAGCATGCTCACGGACCCCGAGTCCCCGCCCTCGACCATCTCCGAGTTTCCACTGGTCACCGTCACACCGGTTTGGTCGCCATGGACAGACGACACCGACTCTAGTTGCGTAAGCAAGCAGTCATGTCCGGACTCTCTCCCGGTGGGCGACACAACGAGAATCTACCAATGTGCCCAGTCCGGATGCGGCAAGAACGAAGAGCGTGTCCAGGTTGCGACCGTCGAAGGTTACACCACAACTAATGCCCCCCCCACCGGGAACGCGGTCTCCCGCTATGGCGACGAATTCACAGACTTCTTAGGCAGGACCGACGTCAACCCCGCCGCCGGCCAGCAGAACGTCACCACTTACACCATCGATGTCTACCGGAACCAGCAGAGCGCTGATCAGACGGCGCTACTTCGCAGCATGGCCAACCACGGCAACGGCAAGTACCTGGCGGCGACCGACGAGGAATCCCTGCAGAAGGCCTTCGCCGATGTCTTCTCGGAGATATTGAGCCTCAACGCCGCCTTCGCGTCGGCGAGCCTGCCGGTGAACGTCAACACCCAAGGCAACTATCTGAACCGCGTCTTCGTCGGCATGTTCCGCCCGGACAACAGCCCGCGCTGGCTGGGAAACATGAAGCAGTACAAGTTTGTGCTGGATGACAACGACAAGCTCTTCCTGGCGGACAGAAACGGACGCCGGGCCATCAGCCCGACCACGGGCTTCGTGACTCCCTGCGCGGTGAGCCACTGGACGACCGTCGACACCTATTGGAACGCCGCCCCGGCCGGAAGCTGTTCGGAGCCTGGGGCCTCACCGGCCTCAGACGCGCCGGACGGCGAGCTGGTGGAGAAGGGTGCCGCGGCCCAGCGGCTGCGCGATGCGAAAACCCCTGCAACCAGGAACCTCAAGACCTGCGGCCCGGATAGCTGCACGACACTCGCCCCGTTCGATGCCGCCACGACCGGTTTGGAGTCGGCCTTAGTGGACTGGGTTCGCGGGGCGAATTCGGAGCCGGAAGCTGCAAATCCGACTTCGGTGATGCGCCCCTCGGTCCACGGAGACGTGGTGCATTCTCGCCCCTTGGCCCTCGACTTCGGTACCGCAGAAACGCCCGACATCAAGGTCTTCTACGGTGCCAACGACGGGACCCTTCGGGCAATCGACGCGGATCGGGAAGACTCGGAGGGCACCGAGCTGTGGTCGTTCATTGCCCCCGAGCATTGGGCGAAGCTAAGCCGACTCAGGACGAATGAGCCCGTGATCAGCTTTCCCAGCGTACCAGACAGCGTCGACCCGGAGCCTCAGCCCAAGGACTACTTCTTCGATGGCTCGGTCAGCGGCTACGCGGCGCCGGGCGAGGTATGGATCTACGCCACCATGCGCCGTGGAGGGCGGAGGGTCTACGCCTTCGACGTGACCACGCCCGCGAGCCCCAGGTTGAAATGGCGTGCCGGCTGCCCGAACCAGAATAACGACGATGGTTGCGACGCGAACCTCAACCAAATTGGGCAAACCTGGTCGGCGGTCCAAGCCGTCCTGACGGCGGGCTATCGGACGTCGGGTGACCCGAGTGTGCCCAAACCACTGGCACTCTTTGGGGGCGGTTATGACCGCTGCGAGGACGCGGAGCCTAACACCTGCCCCGATGACCCGAAGGGCAACGGGATCTTCGTCCTGGATGCGGACAGCGGGGAGTGGCAGAAGACCCTTCCCACCACACGCAGCGTTGCAGCCGATGTGACGGTGCTGGACACCGATGGCAATGCTCTGATCGACCTGGCCTACGCGGTGGACACGGGGGGCAATCTCTACCGGCTCAACATCGGTACAGAACACCCGAGGGATTGGAGTATAACGCCGGTGGCTGCCTTGGGGTGCAATGAGCCGCCTTGTGAGGCCGGCACCCTCAACCGGAAATTCCTCAACGCCCCCGAGGTGGTCGTGACGCAGCATTACAATGCGGTCCTCGTGGGCTCCGGGGACCGCGAGCATCCCCTGCCCCTGAATCGGGCCGCGGAGGTCGACAATGCCTTTTTCATGGTCAAGGACAAACCCGCGGATCCTACCTGGCTCGAATCGGGGAGCGGGAACTGCGGTGATGAGCCGGTGATCTGTATCGGTGCCGACGCAAGTGACTCCCCCCTACTCAAGATCGAACCCGAGGGAGCGAGTCCGACATCCGCCGAGCTGGCCGCCGCAAAGGGCTGGTATCTGGCTTTCGGCGAGGACACCGCCGATGTTAAGCACCACGGCGAGCAAGTGGTGACCTCAGCCGTCGTGGTCGCTGGCGTGGCCTTCTTCTCGACACATACCCCGACGTTCCAGGGCTCGGCAAGTGCCGATTCGGACGGCGATGGCGTCCTCGACGCCGTCGATCTCTGCCCCGATACCCCGGAAGGTGAGCACGTGAACGCGGACGGTTGCGCGGAAGACCAGGGCGAGAGCTGCGGCAGTCTTGGAACCACGCGCGGCTACGCGGTCAATTTCATCACCGGGGAGAGCGCGGTCGCCGGCTCCGAGCGGTTCGACGAGTTTGTCGGCGGTGGCCTACCCCCCTCGCCCGTGGGAGGCGTCGTTGAGCTTGACGACCCCGCCGAAGGCGACGGAGACGACGGAGGCGACGGCAGCTCGACACGCCACCTGGTCCCGTTCATCATCGGGGGACGCCAGCTGGACGGCAGCTTCTCATCCGGACTCGAGGGACAGCAGCCAGATATCGATCTCTCGGGCGTGCGCAGCCGCACCTACTGGTACCTCGAGCCCACGCCATGAGCCCGCGTCCCGCCGTGCCATCGAGCAGACTGCTCGCTCCGCCCAGCAGACAAGGCTTCACGCTGGTGGAACTGCTGGTGGCTCTGAGCATTGCCGCAATCCTGCTGACGCTCGCCATCCCAAGCATGGAAGATGCCGCCCTTAACGCCAAGCTCAGGTCCCAGGCCAATGCCTTCCTCGGCAGCCTACACCTGGCGCGCAGCGAGGCGATCAAGCGGAATCGGCGCGTCGTGGTGTGCAAGTCGGCAAACGGGACTAGCTGCGTGGCGGACGGTGGTACTACTGATTGGAGGCAAGGTTGGATTATCTTCGAGGACACTAACAACAACGGATCTAGAAGTAACGACGAGATCTTGATCGAGAGGCATCCGCCACTGGACCCCAGGTTCATCCTGGCCGGCAATGACTCGGTTGATGACTACGTATCCTTCAGTCCCGCGGGAAACACCTTGCTGACATCCGGGGCCTTACAATTTGGTAGCTTGACGCTGTGCCGCTTCCGACCGACTGTTTCCGCTCGTGGTAAACAGATCGTGCTAAATCAAGTCGGGCGAGCACGCATCTGCAACACCAACCCTCTTGCTAGTTGCCCCCCGTCCTCGCTTGTAGAGAACTGCGAATAGGTGGACGAGCTGTGCGAGGGGATCGTGTAAGTCTGCACCCTCTTGGCGCTGCTTACTTCATCCGGTCCAACCCCGACGGCAGTCCGCCCCTCTACTGTCTGCAGCTGGACGCGGCTGGCGTGGACGTCATGGCCACCGAGATCAAGGAAGGAGTGAAGACATGCAGATCGTCTATGGCGTGGATACCATGTACCGCTCCCCGCAGACCGTCATTGCTTGCCACCTCGCCAATAAGCCCGTTTCACCGGCGACTTTCCCGGTGGGTCAAGGACTGAGCCGCTGCGTCACCCTTACCCTCTCCTCCGAGGCGGGGACCCGCGTTACCGAAACGGGGGACGGACTCCCCGGCAAGAGGATCACCAGAACCATTGTGCTCCGCAACCGGCTGCTATGGCGCTCGCTCTGGATTTGAATAGGGGCTCGCAGTCCGGGCACTGCCTACGCCGTCACCGTTGTGATGCCCGCCGCAACATCCTATACTCTCTCTGCAATCCCTATTTCCGGCGAGCTGATGGACGGGGACGGCTGTGGCAACTTTCGATTGGTAACTTCGGTTAGAAGACAGTGGTGGGTGCCCTGGGGGTCGACGCCGGCGGGGACAAGTGAACGCTACGCTGTGGACGTGATCGTCGCGTTTGCGGATTCAGTTCTCCGACCGGTGGGTTAGATCTCCTCCGTTGTCACGGGGTTGTGATTCGCCGCCACAGGCGGCCGTCGTTCTTGAGCAGATCGCCCGCGGCCTTGGGTCCCCAGGTGCCGGCCGCGTAGTTGGGGAAGTCCCGTGCCGGCAGGGCGCGCCAGACGTCCATG
>Ga0316578_10000180_pt1 | contig 17497 bp, 8 predicted proteins | sample J0NA_2_FD_203076 | JGI IMG/M metagenome (GOLD analysis project Ga0316578, IMG submission 203076) | Rhizosphere microbial communities from salt marsh grasses in Alabama, United States - J0-2_160517rDrC | ecosystem: Host-associated > Plants > Roots > Rhizosphere | place: USA: Alabama | collected... | reverse complement strand
GACGGCTTCGTCTTCTACGTCATGCCGTACGTGGCGGGAGAGAGCCTCCGCGATCGGCTGGAGCGGGAGAGACAGCTCCCTGTTGACGAAGCGGTCCGCATCGCCACGGAGGTGGCCGAAGCTCTGGCGTCGGCCCACGAGCACGGCGTCATCCATCGGGACATCAAGCCCGCGAACATCATGGTCAGCCAGGGGCGGCCCCTGCTGGCGGACTTCGGCATTGCCCTGGCGGTGAGCGCCGCCGGTGGCAACCGCCTCACCGAGACCGGGCTGAGCCTGGGCACCCCGCAATACATGAGTCCCGAGCAGGCCACCGGGGACCAGGTGGTGGGACCCGCCAGCGACATCTACTCCCTGGGGTGCGTGCTGTACGAGATGCTGGTGGGTGAGCCACCGTACACCGGTGGTTCCGCGCAGGCCATTCTGGGCAAGGTCATCACATCGGAACCCACCTCGGTCACCGAGCAGCGGCGGGCGGTTCCGGCGAACGTTGACGCCACGGTGGCCAGGGCCCTGGAGAAGGTCCCCGCCGACCGATTCGGGTCGGCCCGGGACTTCGCGGCGGCTCTGGCGGACGAGGGCTTCCGGCACGGACGGGGAGTCGCCGGTGCCGTTCCGGCGTCGCCCGTGGTGAAGGCTCTGGCTCTTGGGGGATGGGTTGCCGCCGTCGTGCTGGGCGGACTCTGGCTGGCATCGGCCCTCGAGCCCGAACCGACGCCTCCGGTCCGGACGCTCTCGTTGGTCTATGCCGGGGAGGCCGGCGCCAGCGAATGGATGGAACTGACCCCGGACGGGTCGGCGCTGATCCTGTCGGACCGGCAGCGCTCAAACGACTTCAACCTCGTCGTCCAGCGTCTGGACGATGGGACTCGGTTCTCCATTCCGAACTCTGAGCAGGGGTTCGATCCCGCAGTATCGCCGGACGGGAGCGAGGTGGCGTTCGGCGGGGCCGATCTCCACGTCGCGGCACTGACGGGCGGAGCAGTCAGGACATTGACCGAGAGCGGGCAGGGCGCGTGCTGCATCCGATGGGGTGGGGACGGGTACATCTACTTCACGCTCGGTGCCCTCGGTGGCGAAGGCGTCCATCGTGTGCGGCCGACCGGAGGCCAGGCGGAGGCCCTCCTCGCACCGGCCGATGGGGAACAACTCGGCTACTACCAGCCCGTGGGAGATGGAAGGCGAGCCATCGTGCACGCCGTCACCGTCGAAAACGAGGAGATCCAAACGAGGATCGACTGGGTGGATGTGGAGACCAAGGAACGACACCTCCTGGTCCAGGGAAAGCGGCCGTTCCTCACCGAAGACGGATACCTGATCTTCGGCCGGGGAGAGGCCATCTACGCCGGGCTTCTGGACACGAGGTCCATGGAGTTCGTGGGGGACCCAGTACGCATGGTGGAGCGCGTGGGCACCGTCCTGGCCGAGGCCATGTTCACGCTCTCTGAGTCCGGCGACCTCGCGTACTGGGTCACCTACGGCGAAGCCGACGCCAAGCGCGTCACGGACCTGATATGGCGGGAGCGGAGCGGGCAGGTCACCCCCGTGGATACGTCCTTTGTTGGAGAGTTCCAGTCCTTGGCCCTCTCGCCGGATGGCACGCTTGTGGCCGTGTCGGAGGGCCCGTGGAACCGTTCCGAGATCTGGGTAAAGGAGCTGGACGGGGGCTCCGCCATGCGTCTCACCCACTATCCCGGAGCGGACTACCGGCCCGCCTGGTCTCCGGACGGACGGGAGATCGCCTTCATCTCCGACCGGGATGGACGCCAGACGGTGTATGCCCTGCCCGTGGCGGGGATCGCCACGCCGAGGCTCCTGGTGGCGCACGACGGCAAGGACATCGACGAAGTGGCGTGGTCACCCAACGGGGGCTGGGTCGCCTACCGTACCGGGCTGGAGGACGGAGACCGCGACATCTACGCCCGGCGAATACGGCCCGACACCATGACCATGGTGGTCTCTGCCGAGCCGGACGTGGATGAGACGGCCCCCGTATTCTCCCCGGACGGCCAGTGGATCGCGTATTCTTCGACGAGGACGGGGGAGCCTGAGATCTGGGTGCGCCCGTTCCCTGACGTGGGCCGCGGCAGCAGGCAGGTTTCGTCGAACTTGGGGGTCGAGCCTGTCTGGGCTCCGTCCGGAAAGGAGCTCTTCTTCCGGACCAGCCCGCCGGGAGTCACGGCTGCGTCCGTGAGCGGGGGCGACGACTTCCGAGTCTCCCTAGGGACGGTGTTCTCCAACCGGCTCTCCTGGGCGCACGGGCTGCACCAGTCGTACACCTACGATGGCTCCGGGGACCGTTTCCTCATGATCCGGGAGTTGGGGGTTCGGGAGATCCCCGCCGAGCTCATCCTGGTGCAGAATTTCATGGACGAGGTGCGGGCGAGGGTGGGGAACTAGGGCGCCCGAACGCTCTCGTGGGACCGAAATGGCGACCCAGAGAGTCGTTGACCACCGGAATCCGCACTTTCCCAACCGGGCGGACGCCTATTCCTCCCTCAGCGCCTCCACCGGATCCATGCGCGTGGCCCGGATGGCGGGCACCATGGTCGCCAACAGCCCCACCGCCAGGAGCATCCCTGTCACGGCGACAAAGGTGGCGGGGTCCCGGGGCTCCACGCGAAAGAGGACCGCTGCCAGGGAGCGGGATCCCAGGAAGGCCAGTCCCCCGCCAAGGGCCAGCCCCGGGACGACCTGACGCAGGCCGGCCTTCAGAACCAGGGTCAGGATGCTGGGGCCGTCCGCCCCCAGGGCTCTCCGGACTCCCATCTCCCGGGTCCGCTGCGTCACGGAGTTCGCCATCACTCCGTAGAGCCCCACGGCAGCCAGAAAGAGGGCCGAGAGGCCGAACCCGGTGAAGATCGAGCCCAGGATCGTCAGGAGCCAGAACGCCTCCCGAATGAAATCGTCAAGGGTGCCGAGCTTGGAGATGGGCTGGTCGGGATCGATTCTGCCGATCTCCTCCCGGAGCGCTGCGGCCAGGTCAAGGGGATCGCCGTGGGTCTTAAGGAGGAGGTGTCCGCCTCCCATGGTCCCGGGGGCTGGGTAGACGTAGAGGCCTTCGGGAATCCGTTCGCTGTCCCCTCCCATGAGGAGGTCCGGGACCACTCCCACCACGGTCCGGGGGACGGGGCCGAAGAGCTCCATGGTGGTAACCTGTCGCCCCAGGGGATCCACGCCGGGGAAGTACCTGTCGGCGAAGGGGCGGTTGATGACCGCAATGGGGGGCCCGTCCCGGTCCACCGCCTCCACCACCCGCCCCGCCGTGGGTTGCACGTCAAGAAGGTCGAAGAACCCTTGGCTCACCCGGGCCACACGGGCCCAGGGCCGGTCGATCTCCCGAAGGTACTCGGTGCCCTCGATGCCGACCCGCTGGGAACCGCTCCCCGCCCCTGGGAGGTCGCTGGTGTAGGCCACCCCCGAGACACCCGGGGCCCCCCTGGCTCGTTCCAGGAGCTCGTCCCAGAAGGCCTCCCGCGCGTCCCCGTTCGAGTAGATCCGGCCCGGGAGGTTGAGGCGGGCCACCAGGACCCCCTCGGTGGAGAAGGCATCTCCGGTGTCCGATGCGGAGACGCTCCGGACCATGAGGCCGGCCCCCACCAGGAGGGGGAAGGCCAGGGTGATGGCGACGACCACCATGGCCTGGCTCCAGCGGCCCGTTCGCAGACTGGAGGTCCCCCGGCTCTCGTCCTGGAGGACCTCGTGAACCGAGACGGCCGAGACCCGCCACGCCGGCATGAGCCCCGCCAGAAGGGCCGCCAGCGCCGATGCCCCCAGGGTGAATACGAGAATCGGCAGGTCCGCCTTGAAGGCGAGCCAGAGGGGCACCCCCACCACGGCCATGGATCGGGCGAACCAGGAGTTGAAAAAGGCGCAGAGGATCACCCCCAGGCTCCCGCCGGCCACCGCAAGGATGAGGGCCTCCAGGAGGAGTCCCCCCACCAGGCGGCTACGACTCGCTCCCAGGGCGGTTGCGATGGCGTACTGCCGGCTGCGCCCCGTGGCCCGAGCCAGGAGGAGGTTGGCCACGTTGGCGCAGGCGATGAGGAGCACGAAGAACCCTGACGCCATCATGGCCCCCAGGATGCTGCGCTCCTCGTCCCCGACGAACATGCCGGAGAGGGGCTCGGCCCGGACCGTGGCCGGCCGGTTCGTGTCGGCGTAGGCCCGGGCGAGCTGCGCCACGATGGACGTCATCTCCTGTTCGGCAACGGGGCGCTCCACCCCCGGGCGGAGCCGGCCCCAGACCCACACCCGCCCCTGCTCCCGGGTCAGGGACCCCCGGTCCCAGGGGAACGGGAACCAGAGCTTCTGCTGCTCCGGGAAGTCGAAGTCCGGGGGCATGACCCCGATGATGGTGTAGGGCTCGCCGTCGGTCCGGAGGGTCCGGCCCAGGATCCCGGGATCGGCAGCGTACCGGCTCCGCCAGAGGGCGTCGCTGATGAGGACCACCGGGTGCCCCGGGCCCATCTCGTTTTCCCCGAGCCCCCGGCCTAGAGCCGGGGCAATCCCCAGGGTGGGGAAGAGGCTGGGGGTCACGTACGCCGCCCGAACCCGCTCCGGCCGGTCCGTGTCGTCGGCCAGGTTCCCCGAAAAGGAGGCGTAGGCTCCCAGGTCGGTGAAGCTCGTCTGTCGCTCCCGCCAGTCCAGGTAGTCCAGGAAGGGGCTCGTCCGGGTGTACCCTCCCGTTTCCTGATACGTGAGGGAAAGGAAGAACAGAGCCTCGGACTCGGGGACGGGGAGCCCCCTGTAGAGGACCGAGTAGGCGACGGAGTACATGCTCGCCGTCAGCCCGATCCCCAGGGCGAAGGCGATGACGGCGATCCCGGCCAGGGTTGGAGCCCGGGCCAGACGCCGGAGGGTGAGGCGGAGTTCCCGAGAGAGTGCTCGCATGCCGCCAAGGTATGCCGGGGCGCTATCGGGCACCAACGAGTTTCTTCCGAGGGAAGGAGGCCGGAGCCACAACCCCGGAGCGTGCAAGAGGAAAGCCTAAGAGAGAACCCGACCTCAACGAATGGGATGGTCCTGGATGACGACGAGGCCACTACCAGTTTGGAGTTCCTGGATCAGTTCAGGGTCGATCGTTCGCTCTGAGCAGGTCGGAGCTACGGCTCAGCCATGAAGGCACCCAAATCCCGTCCCCTCCCCACCCCCACCACGAATTGAAGCAGCCCGGGTTGACCGAACGGACTGAGCAGGAGGAACCACTGCTGAAGAGGAGCAATGCGATCCTGAATGTCTGACCACACGTCTACCCAGCGTGTGTAGGGCACACCGGATCCCGGCATCTTGCCGTTGTTGGAGAAAGTGAGCTCGAGTGCTCCCAGGCTGACCGAGCCAGGAGTTCCCGTCCCAAATGGACCGTACGGTTCGACAGTAGCGGTGAGGCGAGGCCCAACGAAGGACCCCGCCCGGACCGGGACGTCCAGGCGGAGCAATAGCCTCTCGAAATGGGCCTGGGTAGACTCGGACTACTGACCTCACGCCCATCAGGCGTTGGGGATTACAGCCGAATCCCCGCAAGCTGTTGGGATTTCAGGGGGGTTGGGCGCGGATCACCGGTGTCCGGCACGGAAGATATCGGGGTTTGGCGGGGTTTGTGGACACCCTCCTGGACACCTCCCGAACCGCGGCTCAACGGGTCGGGTCCAGCCAGTTCCGACCTTGTATTCCCCCCATCAGAAGCCCTACGGGTTGAACGACCGGGCCACCTTCAACGCCTCCTCGAGGCGAAGACGTTCAACCCACCATTCAACCACGAGCATCTCGATACTCCCTCCGCTGATCTCAAGGATTGCCGAAACATCCCTCAGCTGACGGTCCGAGCTTGATTCCTGGTGGTACGGCAGCTTCCTCACCAACACGTACTCCGACGGGGCCGGCCAGATCGCGAAGTCTTCCTCGAGCGGGATCCGCACTCTACGCTCGAAGGCCCAGGCATGAAGCGGGTCGTCCCCCGGGGAGGTACACGTCCGCCCGGATACGGGCCGCGCCCTGCCAGACAGCTCAGGGGGGGAGCCCTGAGCCCTACGTCGAGTATATAATGACGGGTGGTCGCCTTCTTGGCGGGATACCGTTTGCGCCGACGCTGGAATCGGGTGGGGCAGCCGCGGATGAAGACGGCTCGGGCCGCGTTCGAATCGTCGACGGACTCCCATGTCACCCCTTCCCCCCTGCCCGAGACGTGAAGGTTGGACTGACAGCAGCATGCCATTGGACTGAAAGCAGCAAGCCAAAGGAGAGCGTATGAAGATCGGCATCATTGGTGCGGGCCACATCGGGAGCACACTCACCCGGAGGCTCACGGCCCTGGGGCATGAAGTGTTCGTGGCCAACTCCCGCGGGCCGGAGACGCTCTCGAAGCTGGCTGGGGAGACCGGTGCGACCCCCGTCACGTCGAGAGAGGCGGCGCGTTCCGGCGAAGTGGTGGTGGTCACCATCCCCGAGGGAAGAGTGCCTGACCTCCCGGATGACCTCTTCGCCGAGGTCCCCGATAACGTGGTGGTGGTGGACACCGGCAACTACTATCCCCGCCGGGACGGCCGTATCGAGGAAATCGAAGGGGGGATGACGGAGAGCCGTTGGGTCTCCAAGCAGCTCGGCCGGTCAGTGGTCAAGGCCTTCAACAACATCCGGGCACAGCACCTGATGGAGCTGGGACGGCCGAAGGGCGACCCCGACCGGATCGCGCTTCCGGTGGCCGGGGACGACGAGCGGGCCAAGTCTGTCGTGTCGGGGCTGGTTGAGGATCTGGGATTCGATCCCGTGGACGCAGGCAGCCTGGACGAGACGTGGCGCCAGCAGCCGGGTACCCCCGTTTACGCGGCGGACCTGAACGCGAAGGGCATTCGGCAAGCCCTGGACGAAGCGCGGCCGAGTCGGGGGATGGAGTGGCGAGCATAATCTCGTGTGAACGTGGAATATGGGGGTCAAGGCTGCCACGTAGGTGTTCGCCTGGTTTTTCGGCCGCCCTGCCCGCCGTGCTTGACCCGTCCCGCCCGACTCATCCACATTCCCCGATCAGCCTGACAGGCGTCCTGGTTCCTGGGATTCCTATCCTCAAGGACGAGGGCGCCAACCACGGCTTCCCGCACGGCGCCATGCCGCGGTACGACCCCGAGCAGACCGAGCTTGCCCAGGGGCGCACCGACACCTTCTTCAACCAGCACGTGAGAGGGTAGCGCACCCCCACGGAAGATGAACAATCCTGCGCAGGTTCGCCGTCCGGGCCTCTGGCTCGGCCTCGTCGCCGTCGTTGCCGCCGGCATTGCGGCAGGGACGTTCCCGCGCGCCATGCCGATCCTGAACCTGGGCCCGCGGATGACCCGGCAGGTGGCGCTCCAGCGGGCCGATTCGTTCTTCACCGTCCACGACCTGGCACCCGACGGCGCTCGCACCGCGGTGCGTTTCCAGGCCGACGACTCCCTCCAGACCTACGTGGATCTCGCCGGGGGTGGACGCGATTCCCTCAACGCCCTGGCGCAGGGGAGGGACGTGGCGGTCTGGACGTGGAACGTGCGGGCCTTCGCACCCCGGAATCCCCACGAGGCGCGTGTGGCCTTCGCGCCAGACGGCCGAGTCGTGGGCTTCCGCAGGGTGTTGGCCGAGGCAGACGAGCGCCCGGCCCTAAGCGAGGAGGAGGGCCTCCTCCTGGCCCGAGAGGTCATGGGCTCGTGGCTCGTTCAGGACACGGCACTCTGGCGCCTCGCCACGTCTTCGTACGAGACCCAGCAGGTAAGCGACCGCATCGACCGCACATACACCTTTGAGCGGCGGGACCGCCAGGTCGCCGAGGCGCCCATCCGAATGGACGTGGTGGTTGCGGGGGACCTGCCGTCCATGGCTCGCCCCTACGTGGTGATCCCCGAGGCGTTCAGCCGGCGGTACGGAGAGATGCGGTCCGCCAACGACCTGCTGGCCCTCCTGGCCCAGCTGGGGTTGTTGGTCCTCCTCGGGCTGGGGGTGGTGACGCTGCGCCGGTACACGCTCCAGCGCTCCGTGCGGTGGATGCCCGCCCTGGCCCTGGGGGCCGTGGTGGGCTTGCTCATCATGGCTGCGGGGCTCAACGAGCTGCCGGGGAGCTGGTTCGGATACGACACGGCCACGTCGCCCACCACTTTTCTCGCCATCCAGATCTTGGGCCCCGTCCTGGGGGGCACAGGGTTGGCGCTGTTGGTGGGCCTCACGGTGGCGGCAGCGGAGGCGGCGGCCAGACACGCGTTCCCCCGGCACATAGACTGGTGGCGCGCGTGGAATCACCGCGGCACCGGGGCGGTGGCAGGACGGGTGGCGGCCGGGTACGTGGTGGCCCTCATCTCCCTGGCGTACGTGGCCGTCTTCTACCTGGTGACGCGGAACGTCCTGGGGTGGTGGGTTCCTTCGGAGCTCCTGGACGACCCCAACCTCATCGCGACCCCTATGCCGTGGGTGTCGGCGGTGGCGGTGGCCATGCAAGCGGGCGTGTGGGAGGAGTCCCTCTTCCGGGTGCTCCCGCTCTCCCTCCTGGCGATCTGGGTGGGCGACCGGCCCCACCGCCGGTGGTGGCTCCCGGCCGGTGTGGTGGCCACGGCCCTGGTCTTCGGCTTCGCCCACGCGAACTACCCGTCGTGGCCGCCCTACTCCCGGGGCGCGGAGATCTTCCTGGACGCATGTTTCTGGGGCGTCCTGGTCATCTGGCTCGGAGGCCTGGTCACCATCCTGGCCCACTTCAGCTACGACCTGATCCTCTTCGGTCTGTTCGCGGCGTCGGGGAGCGCGCCGGCGTACCGGGTCACGGCAGCGATCGTCGGGCTCATCCTGGTGGCCCCGGCCTTGGCCGTGGTGTGGCGGTGGGTGCGGCAGCGGGGTCTCCGGGAGCTTCCCGACGAAGCCCGCTCCGGCGCCTGGCGGCCGTCGCTCGGTGGGCCGCAGGCGCCCCCGGCCACGGTCTCGGTCCCTCGCACCCTCACGCCCTGGGCGCGCCAAGCGGCCATCGGCGCAGCCGCCCTCGCCCTGCTCCTCGAGGTCCTGGTGCCCGCGGCGCCGACGCTGGGCCCGCCCTTTACCGCCACCCGTGCTCAGGCGCTGGCCGCCGCAGACTCCGTGGCCCGATCCCGCGCGGTGGACCCGGACGCCTGGCACAGGCTTTCCAGCACGGCCCAGGACACCCTCTCGGGCTTCGCCCGCTTCTTCACCCAGGAAGACGCGGAGGCGTTGGCTCTCCAACTGGCCGAGACGTATGAGCCGCCGGCGTGGTGGGTGGTGCGGTACGTGAACATCGGGGGCACCGCCGCCGAGCGCGCCGAGGAGTGGCGGGTGCGACTATGGCCGGACGGAAGGCCGCTGGACCTTCGCCATCTTCTTCCCGATTCGGTGGCACGGGACTCGGTGAGTGCGGAGCGATCCCGACGACTGGCCCGGGCCGCCTTGGCTCAGGCGGGGATGGACACGCTGGTGCTGCTTGAGTCCCGGTTGGAAGTCACCGAACGCCCGGCGCGGCGGGACGTCACCGTGACCTACACCGACACCGCCCTCGCCCTCCCGGGCGCGGCGGCGGCCCGGGCCTGGGTGACCCTGGCGGGTGAGGAGGTCCTGGTGGTACGCCGCGGCATCGAGCTCCCGGAAACGTTCATGCGCGCCTCCCGGGAGCGCGGCACCACCAATCTGGTGGTGACCCTGGTGTGCATGGCGTGGTTGGTCGGGCTGGTCATCACCCTCATCGTGCTCGTCATCCGCCGGCGCCCTCCGGTGCTCCACGACGGGGTCCTGGGACGGCGCCGAGCCCTCGCGTTCGTGGGCATCCTTGCCGTCTTCGCCGGAGGGACCGCGCTCAACGGGTGGCCCAACCAGATCTTCTCCTACGCCACCACCATGCCCTGGCCCAACTGGGTCGCCATCAACGCGGTGGTCGTGTTTCTGGCCACGGTGCCGTCCCTCATCGCCCTGGGGCTCTGGATGGTGGTGGGCTCCCTCCGGCGGCGCGTGGGGATCCCGCTCCTGCCCGGCGGATCCGACCGGAACGCATCGGATCACCGGCGAGACGTGATGCTGGCCGGGGTGGGGCTGGGCTCCACGGCGGCCCTGGTGTCGCTGGGCCTGCGCCTGGCCGACCGGGGGGGGGGAATTCCCGCGGCGCCCGGCACGTCCCTCGGGCTGGCTCTTCCCTGGCTGGGCGGGGGTCTGGGCGTTCCCATGGAGGTGGTGATGTCCGTCGTCGCCTTGGCGCTTCCTGGCCTCGCCGTGGTGGGCATCAGGGGGCGTAGGGGAGCCCGCGCGACCGTGGCGGCCGCCCTGGTGGTCCCCCTCATGGTCGTAGCGTACGTCACAGCCCCCGCCGCCGCCAATTCCGTGGTTCGCGCACTGGGGCCCGCGGGTGTCGGCGTGGTGGTGGCGGTTTTATCGATCCGGTGGTGGGCCGGCTACGCCGGATGGGCCTGGGTCGTGGGCGCCGCCGTCCTGCCGGGATACGGGGGCGTGTGGACGCTCCTGCACGGGTCCACCGGCACCGAGCGCGTTGGCGGCGCGCTCACCGTGGCCGTGTGCCTGGCCCTTCTCTGGATGGCGTACCAGGTGACGGGTCCCTGGGCCGGGGTCTTCAGCGACGCCGGGCCACCTCAGGGAATCAGCGCCGCAGGCACCACTCCGGCCAGCGAGGCCGCCAGGTAGGCGATGGCCTTGGTGGCTTCGCGAGCTTTGGTCCCGTCGGCGCGCTCGATGAGAGCGTGCTGGCGCTGGTGCATGGCTCGGAGCTGAAGAAGGATCCCCCCCCTCCGCCCGAGCTTTCGCATCGACCGGATGTTTCGGTTTCTCTCCCTCTGCACGGCTAACCGGATCGAAGACGGTTGAGCCCCCCGGCCCGGTGGATGAGCACTTCACCCTAATCCTCTTTCCCCTCTCTGCCTGGCCGGTGTCGGGCTGAACATGCCATTGGAGGGCTGGGTCCGGCCGCACATCCAGAACGGCGAGCTCGTCCCGGTGCTCGAGGGATACGCGCCGCCCTTCCCTGGATATCTCCCTGTACTTCCCGAAGAGCCGGCAGCGATCGGCGGCGCTCCAGGCGCTCATCGACTACGTCCGCGAAGAGGTTCGGGAGTACACGAATCCCGCCACGCCGCAACCGCGTCCACCACCTCGCGTGCGTCCCGCCTCAGGCCCTGGATCATGTTGGATGAGAGCGCCCGCTGGAAGAACAGCCCCAGGAAGAAGAGCCCGGGCTCGTCCGGGGAAACCCCGCGCTCATGTCGGGGCTCGTGGGGATGATCGCCATGGACGGGGAGGTCGATCCATCTCTCGAAACCGGGGTGGAACCCGGTGCACCAGATCACGTTCTCCACCTCGAGAACGCGCCCGTCCTCCAGCACGGGCATCCCGTTCACGGCTCCGGCAGTTTTCGGCACCCGACGCACGCCTGCACGATCGAGGTCGCGTTTCTTGACCCGGATCAATGGCCCTCCGTGGCCCAGGACCTTCCGCCGGAGCGCCCGCCCCATGGGCGTACCCACGGAGAGGATCCGGTGGAAGAGCAGCCGGAGGACGGGCACCATCATGACCCGGCCGATGCGCGTGCGGGGGCGGAAGGGGATCTGGCCGACGTCGCGCCCGGACATCCACACCTCGTGGTCGGCGGCCAACTCCAGGGCAATCTCCGCGCCCGAGTTCCCGGCGCCTATGAGGAGGACCCGCCCCGGCCGAAGCTGGCTGGGACGCCGATACTCCACCGAGTGCAGCTGGCGAATGTCCGGGTCGAGGTCGTCGGCGATATCCGGCACGTGCGGGTCCTGATAGCTCGCCATCGCCACCACCACGTTCCTCGCCTCCAGCCGCTGGTCACCCACCCTTACGGCGAAGCGGTCGCCGTTCCGCGCCAGTCGATCCACCCGGGCATTCAACCGGATGGGGAGCTCGAACCTCGCCGCATACTCCTCGAGGAAGTCGGCGAACTCGTCCTTGGTGGGGAAGTAGTGCGGGTGGGCCGGGTAGTCCATCCCCGGCAGCCCGTCGTACGCGGCCGGGGTGAACAGCCGAAGGGAGTCCCAGCGGTTCCGCCAGGCGTCGCCGATCCGCTCGCTCGCGTCCAGGATGACGAAGGGGATCCCGCGCTTCTTCAGGTAGTAGCCCGCCGCCAGCCCCGACTGGCCCCCGCCGATGACGATGGTGTCGTGGCGCTCCGGCCGGCCGTTCGCGCCATTCGGCGCGCCGGCTCCGACCTTCGCTTCGCCCGACACCCCCAGCTCCTGTCGCTCCTCGGTCGTCTCCGTCCGCATCGCTCCGCCTCCTTTGGGAATCGCGTCCTTCGTCACTCCCAACATGGCACCGAGCGGGCTTCGACCGCTTCGGGCAAAACCCCCAAATCCGGAGGGGCGGCGGCATGGGTAATTCTATGCAGAGTCGCCGATGAGGCCGTTCTCGTACGCGAACGCGGTGGCGGCGGCACGGGACGAGATCCCGAGCTTCGTGAAGATGTTGCTGAGGTGTCGGGCGACGGTCTTCTCGCTGATGAACAGCTCCCCCGCAATGGCGCGATTCGTCTTTCCGGTGGCCACGAGCTCGATGACCTCCAACTCCCTGGGCGTCAGACCGTGGGAAGCCCGGCGTCGGGGCCGGAGGAGCCGGTCCACGCGCTCCGTGTCGGGGGTGGCGCCGAGACGGACGAACGCCGTGCGCGCGGCTTCCAGCTCGAGCCGGGCGCCGTCCTCATCGCCCAGCTCGCGGCATGCCAGTCCGATACCCAGCCGTGCCCTCGCCGCTTCGTACGGCACGTCCATCTCGTGCCAGGTTCGCCACGCCCGCCGCAGCTCCGGCAACCCCGATTCCGGCTCCCCGGCGGCCAGCCTCACGGCGCCCCGGGCCGCCGCGAGCGTCGCCTCCAGCACGGGCGACGAGTACGCCGCCACGATCGAGGCGAGTTCCTCACACGTCGACTCCGCTGCCTCCACGTCGCCTGCGGCGAGCAGGATTTCGACCTGTGCGGGAAGGAGTCGGAGTCGGCGGAGCGGCGAAGAGGTCTCCGCCAGCGACCGTCGGACCGCGGCCGCCGCGGTCTCCTCCTGTCCCTGGGCCAGGCGGAGCAAGGCAAGCCCCGGCTGCGGCTCTCGGCCGGCCTGGCTCGCCGCGCGGTACGCCGTCTCGGCCGCCTCCAGCTCACCACGCAGGCGGTGGACCTCTCCCTCCTGGTAGTGGGCGAGACCGGCAGCGGCGGCAGCGCCCTCGTTTCGCAGCCGACCCGCCCGGCGAGCCTCCTCGAGTGCGTCTCCCCAGGCGCCATGCAGCTGGAGCAGCTCGGAGCGGTAGACCCGACACTCGCCCGTGTAGGCGACCATGTCCGGTTGCCGGTCGCACCAATCGCTCAGCGCCTCGACCCATTCGTGCGCCCTACCCAGGGCATACACGGTCCGGCAGGTCCCGATCACGGCGCAGTATATGAGTCCGGTTACCGTGGGTGTGAGCTCGTCCGTGGCGACGGCGACCATGGCCTCGTCAAGCAGCGCGAGCCCCTCCTCCAGACGCCCCTGCCCGACCCGCCCGCGACCCTGAACCAGAAGCGCCAACGCCAGCAGGTCCCGCTCCCCGGACCGCTCGGCGATGATTGCGGCGTCGCGCCCGAGATCGTGGGCGCCCTCCGGGTCGCCCGCCCCGAATCGCTCCAAGGCCTTCGGCAGCAGCAGGTAGCCACCCGCCACGGCGTCGTCCCGGCCCTCCACGACCCGAGCCGCCCGCCCGAACCACCCACTCGCCCGGGCAGCCTCGCCCCGCTCCCCCAGGTGCATGCCGATCCAGAACGCGCTCCGGAACGCGCCAGCGTCATCCCCCAGCTCCCGCGCAAGCCTATGGCCACGCTCCAGCGTGTCCACGAACCCGTCCTCGTCGCCCACCAGGTACGACGACACCGCCAGCCGCCACAGGTCGTCCACCGCCAGTGGAGACTCCGCATCGGCCGCGGTCAGTGATTCACGCGCAGCCGACCAATCGCGCCGTTCGTAGGCACGGCGGCCCTGCTCCAGGAGACCGATCGATCCGGAGGGGTGTGGGTCCATATTGAGATGATAGGCAGGAAGGGCTCGCGGTGCATAGGATCACCGCCCGTCGTAGCCGTCCACTGCGAACGGCGGCTCTATCAGCTTGACTCTGTCCTGCCCAGACTTCACGGAGGAATACCACTTCGAAGAGGTGCCATGGACACCGGCTCCCTCCTGAGGTCATCGGTCACGCCGTCTGGCTGTGCTATTGGCTCTGCCTGAGCTTGCGCGACGTCGAGGAACTGGTCGCGAAGCGGGGGATCAACGTCACGAATGAGACCATCCGGCAGTGGTGTCGGAGGTTCGGGCCGAGATACGCCTGAAAGCCATGGTGTCGCCAACGGCGGATGGGCGACGTATGGCACCTGGCCAACGTTCTGTTGCTCCGCGAACTGGCGGAGGATCTGGCCCACCTCCGGGCGGTATGCGAGAAGCTCTTCGCGTTTCGCGGGACCCATCGATGGCCCCCCACCCTGGAACCCCCCAGCGTTCTGGGAGGAGCTCTACGCGGAGCTTGCTACCGGTCTGAAACTCAAGGAAAAGACGCTGGAAGAAGCGGTGCGGGAGGCCCGGGCGTCCATCGGAGCCATCGACGCTGCGGGTACCCAGTGGCCACCTCGCCCCCCACATTCCCACGGTGGGCTAGGGGGCTCGCAGGGTCCTTGGACTTCCTGTCCTCTATCCTTTCTCCTGCCGGTGACTCTCCCGACGCTGCCGGCAGGGATCGGGGAACCTGATGTCGACGCCGACGTTGACGCGGGTCGCAGGGAGGCGGTATTTTCCCCTAAGAACACACGGGGAAAGTGATACGGGAAGTGAAATTCTACGTTCCACGACCGAGGTGCACATGGCCGAGGACTTGCCGCTTCTGAAGGGCACGCTGGACCTGCTGATCCTGAAAGCCCTGAGTATCGAACCCACGCACGGATATGGACTCTCGCTCTGGATGGAGGGGGAGTCAGGAGGACACATCTCGGTGGAGGACTCCGCCATATACCAGGCGCTTCGGCGTCTGGAGGGCCGCCGGCTCGTCGAGGCCGAGTGGGGTGTGACCGAGAACAACCGCCGGGCCCGGTATTATCGTCTCACATCGTTGGGGAAGAGGCACCTTCGGGAGGAGGCCGCCACCTGGCTGCGGTACACCTCCCTTGTCACGACACTCCTCGGGGTGGGTGGCGTTGTCCCGCTCCCAGAAAAGTCTTAGGGAACGGGTCCATGAAGCACAGGCTCATGCGCGTGTTCTCCCGAACTGCCCGGGACAGGGCTCGGGAGTTGGACGACGAGATCGAGGCGCATCTCGCCATGAGAGTGGCGGACCTGGAGGCTCGAGGCCTGAATCCTCAGGAGGCCCGTGCCCGGGCCCTGGCCCGGTTCGGAGACCTGGTTGCTGCCCGGAAGGGTCTCTACGCAGCCTCCGTTCGCAGAGATTTTCGCCTCGGATGGAACGAGCGGGTCGACGATGTGCGTCGGGACCTGAGAGTCGCTCTTCGACGAGCCCGATCCCGGCCCGGCCACGCCCTCGTCTACGCCGGGATTTTCGGCCTGGGGATCGGGATCACGACGGTGATGTTCGCCATCACCGACCACGTCCTCATTCGCCCGTTGCCCTTTCCCGCGGCTGACAGGTTGGTGGCCCTCCAGTCGGTACCGGAGGACGGCGCCCCATTTTCCTCGGTGTCCATGGGCAACTGGTACGATTGGAAGAGTCGAAGCCGATCTCTCAGGTGGACCGGGCTCTACCGTGTCGGAGAGGTGAGCGCCGCCTTCGGCGGTGAAGTATCCCGGGTTCCAGCGGCCACGGTGTCTGGTTCGTTCTTCGAGACCCTGGGGATCCCGTTCACGCGCGGGCGCCCCTTCTCCGAGGAAGAGGCCCAGGAGGGTTTGCCCGTTGTCGTGGTGAGCGAGGGGTTCTGGCTGAGAGCTCTCGGTGGGCGAGAAAGCCTGGCCGATGTGGCGATCCCGGTGAACGGGGTGGATTCCCACATCCTGGGGGTGGTTCCGGCGGGGATGGAATTCCCGGAGGGAGTGGACCTCTGGATGCCACTCCCCTATCGACCGTTCCTCGGAGAGGCTCGAAACAACATCAACTGGCTGAGCCTCGCCCGCCTCGCCGACGGCGTGACGATGGAACAGGCAAAGTCGGAGCTTTCGTCCATCGCCGAGGGGATTCGTGAGGGTGATCCGGCGGGGATCTATTCCTTCGGCGTTGGGGTGGAATCCCTCCAGGAGGCCGTGGTTGGAGACGTGTCGGGAAAGCTCCTGCTCCTCCAGGGATCCGTGATCCTGGTCCTTCTTATCGCCTGCGGAAACCTCATTGGGCTGGAAATCGCCGGCACCCGCGAACGCCAGGAGGAGATCTCTGTACGCCTCGCACTTGGCGTGAGCAGGCGTCGCCTTCTCCAGCAGTTTGTCACCGAACAGCTTGCCCTGGCCATCCTGGGTGGACTCCTGGGACTGGCCCTGGCGGCATGGGGAACGGACGTGGTGGTTGAACGTCTGGGCTCCGCCATCCCGAGGGTCCAGGAGATCCATTTCGATGCACGAATCGTGGGCATCGGCTTCGGAATGTCCCTGGCCGCCGGCCTCCTCTCTGCCATCGGGCCCGCCTGGAAGGCATCCCGAGGAGACCCCGGCCCAGCCCCCACGGGGGCTCGCGCCATTCGGGGCGGCCGCGGATTACCCGGGGGAATCCTCGTTTCGGCGGAGGTCAGCCTGACGGTGATTCTCCTCGTCGGAGGGGGGCTGCTCCTCCGTAGCATGGGGGTGCTGGTGAACCGGGACCTCGGGTTCGATGACGAGGGAGTCATCACTCTGGACGTGACCTTGCTCAACCCCCGTTACGTCCGGGATGATACTCAGGTGGCCGCGTACTGGAACGATCTCCTGGGAACGCTGGAGCAGGTGCCCGGAGTGATGGCGGTAGGTGCCGGCAATTGGATTCCCACCGGTGGGGGGGGGACCACATTCGTCGAGCTTCCCGGCCTCGGAAGGGCCCCGGAGGGCGCCGGCTACCGGGTGGTGAGCGATCACTACTTCGAGGCCATGGGTACCCCGCTGCTTCGAGGCAGGGCCTTCGGTGCCGACGACCTCGCAGGCTCCGAGCGGGTGGTGATTGTGAACGAGGCCATGGCCGAGACGTTCTGGCCCGATCAGGATCCCATAGGGCAGCGGGTCAAGGCGAAGGGGATGGAAGATGTCTTCTTCGGTGGGGAGGCCCCCTGGCTCGCCGTGATCGGGGTCGTGGGAGACATGCGCCATGGAGGATTCGAGGGAGAGCCTCGGCCGGAGATGTTCACGCTCTATCGACAGATTCCCGCCATGGCCAGGGTCGGGACCGCCGTGGTGCGGGTCGAACCGGCGTCGGTGAGGTCTGCAACGGAGGACGCTCTCGAGCGAGCAAGGGCTGTGGATCCAGCGGTTGCCGTTCAGGCGGGCGTGCTGAAGCGTCGCGTTCATCGATTGATGGCGGAGAGGAGGCTGATCACGACCATTCTGGTCGCTTT
>Ga0316578_10000179_pt1 | contig 17518 bp, 16 predicted proteins | sample J0NA_2_FD_203076 | JGI IMG/M metagenome (GOLD analysis project Ga0316578, IMG submission 203076) | Rhizosphere microbial communities from salt marsh grasses in Alabama, United States - J0-2_160517rDrC | ecosystem: Host-associated > Plants > Roots > Rhizosphere | place: USA: Alabama | collected... | reverse complement strand
GACTCAACTAATACCGAGCAAGGTGGGGGTTGACGACAGACGTACGACGGCGGCGGCAAACGGTCAGCGGCCGGAAACTGGCGGCATACAGCCTGATGTCCTTAAGGCCATCGAGGATCTCAAATTGTTCATCCAGAAAGAATTACGCAGTTTAAAGGAAGAAATAAAGAAGGTGAGAGAAGAAATCGGTGCCGCTCCGCGATCATAGCAGCAGAGCCGGCGATAAAATTGCCGAAAGAGTAGGGTTTATGAATCTGCCCCCCGGCGATATTTCGCCGCTGATTTTTCGCCAGGTCGTCGGTGATGACATGAAAGACGTATCGCTGGACGGCCGCATGTTGTCGTTGTTTTTAGCATTGGATGGTGAAAAAGCCCTCGACACAATCGCTCAGACGATTGGTATGAACCCGGATGACCTGCGAGTGGCCGTCACCCGCCTGTTGGCATTACAGCTGATCGAGCCGTTAGAAAAGGGGGTTGTAACCCTTGATCCTGAATTTCTCCGTTACCTGACTCTCCAGTATGCCAAGGCCATCGGACCGTTAGCCGGGATCCTCATCGAAGAAGAGCTCTTAACCGCCAGTTACCATCCGGCCCGTATTCCGAAGAAGCAAGCCATGATCCTGGTCGAGACGTTGGCCCGCGAGATTCAGCGAAAAGAAAAGAAAGATCGGTTCAGACGGGACATGATCCGCAAAATCACGGAACAAGGAAACCCAAGAGGGTGATATCATGCTCGTTATCTGTGAGGATTGCGGCAAAAAATATCGGATAGACCCCACAGGGTTGGGGCGCAAGCCGTCAAAATTCAACTGCAAATCCTGCACCCATCTCATCATGCTCCCCGGTGCACCAAATGCGGGAGGCCATACGGACGAGGTGATGCAGCGTCCGTTTGCAGCGCCCGTGGTTTCAACCGGGAACGAACCCGGGTCAAGCCTTTCGTACGCCTCAAACGACGGGCGCGATGCCAAGGTCGAAGGTGTCGCAAACCACCAGGTGCATGCATCGGCGCATGATGCGCTCACGGGAGTGCCTGGGAATACGGTCCCCGCCGCCTCGGATGCCGTTCCGGCCATGTTGAGTCTGCGCAGCAAAATACTATTTTGTTTTGCCGTTCTGCCCTTGATCCTTTTCGCATCCTCTTCAGTTCTGGTTCTCTATCAGACACTTCGGCTGGAACATTCACTCACCGGAGAAAGCACCGCGATCATCACAAGCCTGGCCGCAGCAAAAATCAGTCACTCGGAGGACTTGATCCAGCCGGTCACGACACTCAAGACCCGGTCACAGTCATTGGCGGGTCGGATTAGAACCACGATTGCCATTGTTATTTTTAGTACCCTTTTGATCATTGGCGCCACCGTTTCCATCTTTGCATGCCGGCTGACCGCAAGGGTCAGGTCGCTCACAGACGCTGCAGATCGCATCAGCATCGGTGAACTGGAAGTTGACATGCCAATCCGTTCCAAGGACGAATTCGGCAAACTGGCCGAAGCGATTTCCCGCATGCAGGATAGTATACGTCTTTCCATCGAGCGTCTGAAACGCCGTTGATCGTCGTTTGCAGTGCGGCCGCATTGCCCTGAACATCGTGTTGCCGCCGTGAGGAGTGAGAATGCTCGTTGTTCCGAAAGAAAAGCCGGTATTGACCAATTTGAACACCTATTACCTAAAGCTCGATAAGTTGATCGAACACTGCCAGGGAGAGATGGGTGCCGGCGGCATTTTTTTCAAGTCCGCAACCGCCCACGGCGCCGTCTATTTTGATCCCGATGAAATTCTGAACGGTTACTTCTCGGATAAAAACGCCGAATTGCATGGTCAGAGCGCCGTGGAACAGTTGATGCGTGCCGAATTCAGCTACAATTTCAGCATCGATATTTATCGCATCCCTTTCGAAAATGTCTCCTTCTGGTCCAGCACCCCCTCGGCCGAGAAAATCTACAAGGATCTCAGCACGGAATTTACCGACCTCGAGGGCTTGATAAGGAAAATGAGTACCGAAAAATTGACCGGGTACATCGATATCCTGATCGGAAACCGGCAAGAAAGCGGTATGATATTTTTCGCCGGCGGTGAAATCATTGGTGGATCCTTTTCCTGGGGCCCAGTCGAAAGTGTTTCTGCAAAGGCTTCGCGCAAACTGTTGGTTGAAAAGACCAAAAAAGTCGGCGGGATCTTTCAGGTCTGTCGGATTCCGATGAGTGCGGTTAAACCATCACCCCCGCAAGATGCGCGCCCGTGCCGCACCCCTCAAAACGTCTTGCGGATGCTCGAAGAATTCTTGGGAATTATTGAAACCCTGTACAATTCGCGCAAAGATAAAGAAGCTGATTTCAATAGTCTTATTCGAAGAAAGTTCGTCGAAAACGCGGATCGATTCACTTTTCTTGATCCTTTTGCCGGTGAGTTTGACTTCAATGATCGTAAGATTCGATTCAGCGGCGACGCCGATGACGCCGAACTGACAAACGGTATCATCGTCTCGACGAAGGAGTTGGCGGAGGACATCGGCATGCAGGAAGAAATGAGAAAATATCTGGCGTCATGGCAGCGAAAATACGAAGAAAAACTTGATGACTTGGGAATCCGAATGGCATGACATCGGCACCCTGAACCGACAGGATACTGTTAAAACGAGAGTCAAAATGGTTGCAAACGTACTGATTGTCGACAATGACCGGGAGATGTTGAGTACACTTGAAAAAAAATTTGCAAGATACGATGATACTTTTACGGTTTTAACGGCCGAAAACGGCCAGACCGCCATGAAAGTACTGCGACAAGACATGGTCTCACTCGTCGTCACCGAACTCGAAGTGCCTGGAATCGAGGGGGAAGGTCTCCTGAAGCATGTCGCCGAAAGATACCCGGAAGTCCCGGTCATCGTCTTAACAGCTTACCGCACGCCGGAAATCGAAAGACTTGCCCGGCAAAGTGGTGCCGCTGAATACTGCTCCAAACCGGTCGTGCCGGAGAATCTTTCCCAAAAGATCATCGCCATTTTAAGCCGTCAATCCGATGGTGGGACTCTCCGCAGCGTATCATCAGGTATTTTTTTGCAGTTGATAGAAATGGAGCAGAAGACCTGTACCATCCGCCTCGAAGACCTATCCTCAGGGCAAAGAGGGGTCTTGTTCTTTCGTGACGGCGAATTGCTCGACGCGCGCGCTTGCCGCCTGCAAGGCAAACCGGCGGCACAACGGATTTTTTCATGGGAAAAGGTCACCATATCGATTCAAAACGACTGTCCACCGATTGACAACAAAATCCAGAGAGAGCTTCAAACGCTGATCCTCGAGGCCGCCCGTTTAAAGGACGAAGCCGCTTCACCTGACGACGATCTCGGTGAGGCAGATGAGCCGATCGAGAAAACGGAGGTTGAAGAGGTCACCTCGTCCAATCCAATCAATCGAATCAGGCATGCGATCGAAACACGGATCGGTCAAGCTGACGGTGTCGAAGACATTTATCAGGATACGTCGTGGGACGTATTCATCCGCCGGCTATCGGTTTTGGGAAAATTATTTCGAAGCGGACCGATGAAGCTCTGTTTTGTCGACAAGGGCGAATTGTCAGACCACATCATCATTCCCGGCCGGAAGACAACCGTCATTTCCGTGAGTCCGAAATCTCCGCGAGACAAAATTATGAAAGCGCTGAGCCCTTGAAACTCTGTCTGCATAGGGGTGCGGCACCACTGACCGAAGGAGCATGAAACAGTGAAGAACGTATTTAAGGATATTGTCGGTATGGACGGCGTAAAGGGCGCCGTGCTCCTGTCTTTTGACGGAGCCATACTCTTCGAGGACTACCGGGAGTCGAGCGCTGAATCCCTCGGTCCCAGTGAACGGGAAGGGCTCTTGGCCGCACTCGACGGAGTTCAAGAAACCGATGCAGTCTACCGAGACGGTCGCATCTACATTCGCCGGAGCGACATTGGTTTTCTTTTGGTCAATATGTCTGCTGCGGCCTCGGTAGCCATGTTGCGGCTCAATTGCGATATCTTGCTTCCGACCCTGAAGCCGACGTCGGAACCCAAAGGAATGAAGCGGTTTTTTCGTAAATGATCGTCGCCATCTTGTATCGGTTCAGCATCGACCGATTTAACTTTAAAGTTCGGAGTGAAAAAATATGACAGCGGGCCAGGCAAAGGTACCTTCTGGGGTCGACGTACGGATAAACGAGGCGGAAGTTTGCCGCTCCATGGGACTCTATGATGAATCCCTCACCATTTATGAACAGATTCTCGCAGGCCTGACGGAAAGTGACGGTGAACTCCTCGAAACCGTCAAGCATAAGATCGCCGACCTCCGCAGTGAGATTTCAGACCGGGCGCAAACAGAGGTAAAGCATGTCTCCGCCAAAGACATCAGTATGCTCAAGAAAACCCTCTCGGGCCAGGATGCCCGCAAGGGCGGCCCGAGAGGGCAGACGCTGCTGGACAGTGCCGCCAGTTTCAAAGAGCTGGGACTTTTCAGCGAGGCCATCAACGAGTATGAGAAGCTGATCGTTCAGGGTCACACGCCGGAAAGCATTTCCGCCGATTTTGCCGATTGTCTTCTTAAGCTGCATTCACCGGATAAGGTAATCGAATACATTACGAAGCTGGTCGGCGATCAAAGCCTGGCAAAGGAATATGGGGCGACGGTTTTGTATCTTTTCGGCCAGGAAATGGAAAAACGGGATCACAAAGATCCGGCCTTGGAACTTTACAAAAGCGCGCTCAAGGCCAATCCGGCCGGGACCGAAATCCAGAAGCGTTTAGAGGGACTGACGGCCAGCCTAGCTTCCAAGTCGAAATACGACCTGTTGTTGAGGCAGAATCTGGTTTCCACCGATCAACTGCAGAAAGCCTTCGCCCTATCCAAGAAAATGAACAAAAGCGTCGAATTCGTTCTGATCGGTCAATACGGGCTTCGTAAATCCGACATCGGCAAGTCTTTTTCAGCCTATTACGGCTGTCCTTTCCGTGAATACGACCCCAATGTGACGACACCGCACGAACTGTTGAGCAATCTGAAAGAAGCTTTCCTCCTCAACGAGGGGTGGGTGCCGCTGAATTGGGACAAGGATTTCGTCGAGGTGCTGGTCGATGATCCACGCAACCTGAACAAAACCGATAACATAAAGACACTCCTGAACACGCCGAAAATCAATTTTTCGGTTGCGACCAAGGAAGACATCGAGGAGTTCGTTAAACGTTTCTTCGACAAGGACCGTGCGCTGGATGACGATGCCGGAGAAGATAACCTCGACAATTTCGACCTCATACCGGATGTCTCCTTCGAGGAAGAGGAAGATGATGAGCCGATTGACGAAGCAGACGAAAGCTCGAGCAAGGTGGTTAAGCTGGTCGATCAGTTCATCATTGCGGCCTATCGCAAGAATGCATCCGACATTCACATCGAACCATCTCCGACCAGCAAGGCGACGACGATCCGCTTCCGGATGGACGGTGTCTGTCAAGAATACTTGAAAGTTCCGAATTCCATGGCGCGCGGTATTTTGTCCCGCATCAAGATCATGTCGCAGCTGGACATTGCCGAGCGGCGGCTGCCCCAGGATGGAAAAATAAAATTCAAGCGCAAGGGCATTCCGACCTTTGAACTGCGTGTGGCGACTCTGCCGACCACCGGCGGATTCGAGGATGCGGTCCTTCGCATCCTGGCCAAGGCGGGGGCGATGTCGATGGAAGACATGGGATTGACCGAGAGAAACTTCAATGTCCTTCAGACCATCATCAAGCGGCCTTACGGTCTGGTCCTGTGTGTAGGGCCAACCGGTTCAGGTAAAACAACAACCTTGCACGCCGCACTCGGCTCCATCAACGAGCCGGGTGTCAAAATCTGGACGGCCGAGGACCCGGTTGAAATCACTCAGCCGGGCCTGCGCCAGGTCGAGGCCAAACCGCGCATCGGTCTCGATTTTGCAAAGATCATGCGGGCATTTCTGCGAGCCGACCCGGATGTCATCATGATCGGTGAAATGCGCGACAAGGAGACCGCCTCGATCGGCGTGGAGGCGTCTCTTACAGGCCACCTCGTTTTTTCGACCCTCCACACCAACAGTGCCCCGGAAACGATCACGCGCTTGCTGGACATGGGACTCAACCCCCTGAATTTCTCCGACGCCTTTTTGGGTGTTTTGGCGCAGCGCCTGGTTCGAAAGCTTTGCGGTAGTTGCGCTAAAGAATATAACCCGGCCAGGGAAGAGTTCGAGGAAATTGTCTCCGATTACGGCAAGAAGGCATTCGAAAAGTCCGGGATTCAGTTCGACTCGGAGTTGATCCTCAAAGGCCCGGGCAGCTGTGACGTGTGTTCTGGAACCGGTTACAAGGGCCGCATGGGGATTCACGAGCTGATGGAGGGTACGGCCGCCATCAAGCGCATGATCAAGAAAAAGGCATCTACCGAAGAACTCTTCGAACAAGCTTCCAAAGAAAACATGACCACACTGAAGCAGGACGGTATCCTCAAGGTATTCAAGGGAATAACCGACACGCGAGAGGTCCGCCGCGTCTGCATTACCTAACGTTTCTCCTTGAATGAGCGTGGCGAGGTTCAACCGGTGGCACGTCGGAACAACCGCATGGTGATCGGCACAGAAGAGTGGAAGGAGGTCATCCGAGCCGGTGCCGGGCAGCTGGGCGTGACCTTGACTCGAACCGCAGTCGATCAGTTCGCCATACATGCTCGTGAACTGCTGCTCTGGAACGGAAAGATCAATCTGACAGCCATTACCGAGCCTCTGGCTGTCGCCGTCAAACATTACATCGACGCCGTTGCGCCCGCCGATTTCATTGCTCCGCAAGCCAGACTTCTCGACATCGGTTCCGGTGGCGGCTTCCCGGGTATACCGCTGAAGATTATAAAGCCTTCGGTGAGTTTGACGATAATAGACGCTGCCCGGAAAAAGGTCAGCTTTCTCCGCCAAGCCGGACGAACGCTGAACTTCGAAAACTATCGCGTCCTTCACAGACGGCTTAAGAGATTGCGTAACGTCGAGGATTTACTGCGGTCACGCCAAATCATTGATTCTGCTAAACCACCTCGGACCGGCGTAGCCGACGCCGATGACGTCGGCGAGTTCGACGTGGTCATCAGCCGGGCACTGGCTCCTCTCGATGAGTATCTATCGCTGGCGCTCCCCTTCATCTCGAAAAAAGGCCTCATTTTGGCGTTGAAGGGCCGAATTTCCGAATCCGAACTGGCAACCGCCAGGCATGTGCTGACTGCCATCCGGCCGGCATGGCCAACGACATCGATACTGCCTGAGCTTACCGTCATGAGGTACCGGTTGCCCGTATTTGAAAGTGAGAGAAGCATTGTGGCGGTGAATTTTAGGTGAGTCGCGGCAAGTTTTAAATTTAACCTTTTTTGGACGCGACCAGTTCGATAAATCGGGCATCAAGAGTTTCGCCGCGTGCCGACAGGACGGCGACGGTTGGGGGGCTGTTGTGGCGCGGCTCTACCGCGCTTCCGGGATTCAGGAAGACAACGTTGTGCTTTTCCTCTAATGACGCGCGATGGGTATGACCACTGATGACGACTCGAATGCCGGCCGCTTGGGGTTCCAGATCGAGTTGCTGTATGTCATGGAGAACATACAGTGTCACACCGTTTAGAGCAACGAGTGCGGTGGACGGAAGGTCATTGGCCCATACGCCGTGGTCTGTATTTCCCCGAACTGCTCTGACCGGCGCAACCGTCGCGAGTGCTTCGAGAATTTTCGGGTCACCGACATCACCGGCATGGATAATCAATTCGGTGCCGACAAAAGCATCGATTATCCTGGCATCGAGATATCCGTGGGTGTCGGATATAACGCCGATGCGGGCAACTCGATCCCGCAGAGGTTCATTGGTCATCTTTTGTCATTCCTCTTTTCGGTATTTTACAGTCTGAACACGAAGCATTTTCATATTTTTCGCCACGCGCAGAAAGATTTATATGTAACCATATGAAATAACAGAAAAATGGCGTTTGTTATTTCTTGACTTTTTAATGTTTATCGCGTAAAATATATAGTCAAATCACCGTTTGTCAAAGGCCGATAAGACCGGAGGCGGGTGCTTAAAATGCTCCCGCCCCAATGCCATGAGCGGCATGGCATTTACAACTGATTTATCACAATGAGCGAGAGAAAATCATGGACAGATTTCAGCCAACCATCGGACCGAAACCGGCTGCCGGTGCAATGACATTTACACATCCCCGATCGATGACGGCGGTATCAAGCGCATTGACCTCCGATTACGGGATATTGTCGAAACTCATTGAAAAACAGGTGAGCAGGGCCGACAGCCACCGTGTCAAAGAATTTCAATGGCAGCTGAATCAATTCGTTTCCGATTTGAACAAGCAGTTCGATCGAGTGCTTGAAGGAAATCAACGTTTGCTGGAAACACTCGATGAACTGCAGGGCGGCCATGCTTATCTTCTGCAGCAACTGGAATTGCACCAGAAACGCGAAGAATTGGCCATTCTGAGGGAGCAGCAAGATGGCAAGCGGATCAGGGAACTGGAGAACAGGCTTTCATTTCTGCTTTTTGAACCGATACAGAACCAACGAATCGCCATCGACGCGCCGGAACTTCGACGATTCGCCATCCATCAGCGGGAACTCACAGAGAAGACTGATGAACCGCATAACCTTCAGGGCTCGGCCTTGACGTCATCCGAAGGCGACCAAATGGACGAGACCTTGCCGGGTGATGCAGGAGGTTGTACCGCAAGCCCTTATCCTGAAAACGAGTGTCCCGGTGCAGTTCCAGCGCAGGAAACAGTCGATAAGGATGTCTGCGCCTCTGATAATTTCGACGCCGTGGGTGAGGTACCACCGCTGGGATACCGGAGAGCCGATCTGGTCTCGGATGCGCGCGTCGAAGACGTTTTTCCGTGCCAATTTGACGAAGGGCCTGCGTGCTCGTCACCTGAAGCAGGTGCCGCTGTCGATGAGGAGTCAGATATCATCGATTTGTTGGAGGAAGTGATTGACACGCAACAGCCAGAAAACGATTTGGATTCCGATATGGCTGCGAGCCAGGTGTCGGTACCCGACGTGGGGGCGCCCGAAGACGTGAATGTGGTGGACGCACCTGCCGTAAGTTCCTCCTTAAACACCAACTTCGTTTTGCAGGATCCGAGTGGGGCGATGATGGCAGACGGGGAGGCAGATTCTGAAACAAAAGGAGAGACAGCCACGATTATAACGCTTCAAGATGAAATTCCCGGCGGTCGATCGATTGACGTTAGCCCGTCTACCGAAAGGGTCGAAGAAGCCGGCAACCACGTCGCAAAAGAGGTGTCGAACGCATCAAACATCGAGACCTCATCGGACGGTTCTAAATACGCTATTTTGCCTGCTTGTCCTGTATCCTCCGGCAGTGAAGAAAGCCCTGAGACAGTCGCGGAAGCCGACACGAATACTTTCGACATTATCGAACTCAAAGAAGACGCCATTGTTGGGCAGCCGGAAAATGATGCAGCGGATGCGGCAGCCGACTTAACGTATGAACCCGCGGCAGCGCCGGTCGATGGGACCGTTGCCGTAACCACCGGCGAACCGGTGGTTACGAGCGATACGGGAATTTTTGCGAAGGAACGGCGCAGGGAGACAACGGACGCCAAGGCGCACTTTGAAAGCGGCAAACAGGCCTGTGAGAGAAAAGACTACGCAAAAGCGGTCGATTCTTTTAACCGGTATCTTGAACTGGCGCCGAATGATCCGCGCGGACCTTACAACTTGGCGATCCTGCACTATCGGTTGAAAGAATATACCCGAGCTGAGGCTAATGCCCTGCGGGCCTTGGATCTCGGTTACACGGCCGCTGATCGAATTATGGCAAAAATAAAAACCAAAACCACGCCAGAAGCCGAATCGGACATCGCCGCTGCAAGAGGCGTCTCTGATGCCTGGCTTGAAACCGAAACATTACACAATTTATCTTTGACGGAACCGGTTGCCGATTCCGAAGAAAAGGCGAAGGAGGCGTTACACCGCGGCGCGGGGGCATTTCTCGACGCCGGTCTTCCGATGACGCACCAAGCGCTTTTGGAGGATAACCTTTCCGAACCGGCGACCGATGAGCCGGCTCGCGGCGCCGTCGATCGGCTGTTTAACGACGAAGCCGCCGCGGTTGATGTGGCGGGTGCGACGGCTTCACAGAAGCCGGTTTTGGGTGGTCCGGATGACTCGGCTGCAGCAAAGCAGTTGTTTGCTGACGGCATGGCCGCTTATCAAAAAAAAGACTATCGCCCGGCGGTCGGGCATTTCCGGGGCTTTGTGGCGTTAAGGCCGGATGAACCGAAAGGGCACTACAATCTTGCAATATTGCATTACCGCCTCAAGGAATACGAAATGGCCCTTAAGTGTGCCAGACGCGCTCAGGATTTAGGGGGCGGGTCCGTGCAGAAAATCATCCAAAAAATCGAATCAAAAATTGCACGGCAACGGCCTTTGGAAGAAGAGACGGCCGGCGCTGATGCGGCACAGGGACTTTTCGAAGACCGGATGAATTTTCCCGAGACCGACATCGATGAAACGACCGGTGGCGAGGATACCGCATCGATCTGGGATGCCGATGAGCTGGGAGAGGAAATAAACCAGTCCTTTTTTTCCGCCGCGACAGAAGAAAATCCTAATGGCAAAAAGGATGATTTGATTGTGTTCGACTCTGCGGCACTGGATGACAAGAACTTTGTCGAAGAGGCGGCGGCCGGCTCTTCAACCACAGTGCCTAAAGAAAGGGATCCGGAACAGTTGTTTCAAGACGATCGGCTTCAAAATATTTTTAAACTCGGTCAAATAGCCGTTGAAAACAAAGAGTATTTGAAGGCGATCCAACATTTTACAAAACTGACGCATCTTGCGCCCCAGGATCCCAGAGGTTACGAGCATCTGGCCGAGGTGTCGTTCCAACTTCGGTTCTATGAAACTGCGCGCCAGCACGCTAATCGGGCCAGAGAACTCGGTTCGGCTGCGGCAAAAGATATTCTACGTCGAATCAGCGCTCTTCAAGTTTCGGCCTGATTACCTCGGCTCTCATCATCGATAATCCGGTGGCAGCCGGCAGATTTGTTGGCTGCCATTTTTTTCATCCGCTCCGGATTGTCTTCCTCTGGTTTTCCGATTGAACATTTCAGATCGATGAATTATATTCAGGACCATATTAAAATTCAAATTTGAACCTTCCGGCATTTCACGGGAGGGCACCCGCTAAATACCATATCAGAAGGAGAGCTGAGTGATGAAAATTTTAGTTGGCTATGATGGATCGGGCGCCGCTCAAGATGCGATGAATACAGCTAAAAAATATGCAGCGGCTCTCGATGCAGAGGTTGACATTGTCACCTCGATGGTGCGGGGAACGGAAGGCGAACAGGAAGAAATAACGCAGGCCGAACGCGGACTGGATTATGCAAAATCACTTTTTGCGGCGGAAAATATTGCCTGCGAGACCCATCTGTTGATTCGCGGACTTGCTCCAGGTGAAGATCTGGTTCGTTTTGCAAAAGAAAACGATGTCGATCTGATGGTCGTTGGCGTTAAGAGACGCTCCAAGGTTGGCAAGTTGTTAATGGGCTCGACGGCCCAATTCGTTATCATAAAAGCACCCTGTCCGGTCCTCTCGATCAAATGAGAAGATGTGTCAACCGAGTCCGTGATAAGGGAGAATCATATTTGTTTTAGACTTCAGCAATGGCCGATGGAGTGCCCTTTACGCAAGAATAATTCGAACCTTTCGACTGCCAAGGAACAACTGAGGGTCAACATCAGATACAGACCGGTAATGGTGATCCAGATTTCGAAAGTGAAGTAAGTGGTGGCCATCAGCTCTAGGCCCTGAAATGTCAGTTCCTGGATAGAGATGACCGAAACGATGGCCGAGTCTTTGATCGTCGAGATGAATTGGCCGGCCAGGGGCGGTAAAACACGCGGCACGGCCTGGGGCAGAATAATGTGACGCATTTGTTGTGACTTGGTGAAACCAAGGGCGGCGGCCGCCTCCCACTGATCTGTTTCGATTGACTGAATGCCCGATCGCACGATTTCGGTAATATAGGCCCCTTCGAAAACGGCAAGGGTTAACAAGGCCGAAAGAAATGGCACCAGGAGGCCGGGGGGAGCCAAGAGGAGCCTCAGGAGACTGCGGCCAGACTCTGATAGGCCGGCTACAAGTCTTTCGGTGCCGAGAGCCGGTAGAATTTGATCACCGATGAAAAAATAAAAAATAAACACGAGAACCAGTGGTGGGAGGTTGCGCACGATCTCGACATAGGTACCGCCGATCAACCGGTTAAACAAGCCGGAACTGACACGCAGAAGTCCCATGATCGTTCCGATAATAGTTGCCAGCACTGTTGCCCAGATGCTCAGGCGAATGGTGGTAAAAAGCCCCAGAACAAGCACGTTCGGCTTCCAACTCTCCGTAGCGGTGTCGAATCGAAAAAGGTACTGGGGAATGGCGCTCCAGTGCCATTTATACTGCAGCCCGGCTTGGACCCGATAGACAAGATAGACGCCTGCGGCTGCGACAATAAGGAGCACGGCGGCATCGAGCGGCGTCAGCTTTTTTTGTCTTCCGAACAAATCAAAATTACTCCGGCAAATCATTGTCACTTAATATACCGACGGGACGGCGTCTTACTTCAACTGTTTCTCCCACTCTTTCGTGTTGAACCAGTATTGTTTCCGTTCTTTCAACCAGCCTTCCGCTTCGACCACGCGAATCCAATTGTTGAAGTAATTCAGGGTGTCGACATCGCCTTTGCGAACGGCAAATCCGATCGGTTCCCTCGTAAATGTTTCTTGCATCGGTAAAAAGAGGACCTCCGGGTTTTCCAGGGCCAGAAAGGCCGGCAGTGGTGCGGAGGCGACCATGGCATGAACCCTGCCGCTCCGGAGCTCCTGGATGACTTGAGACTCATCGTCGAAAAGTTGAAGCTTGGCCTGCGGCATGTATCTTCTGACGGCCATCTCGGCGGTCGAGCCGAGGCGGGCGGCGATCTTGACTTCGGGGCGACTAAAATCCTCTAAACGCTTGAAGCCGGCGGCCAACTGCTTGTTCGCCACGATCGACATTCCGCTGTAGTCATAGGGGATGGTGAAGTTCACCTTGAGGTTGCGTTGCGGCAGGATACCCATACCCCCGATGATGACGTCGAACTTGCCCGTCAGCAGTGCCGGAATGATCCCGGCCCACTTGGTGGGCACGAATTCGACTTTGACACCCGTGTCTTGCGCCAGACGATTGGCGACGTCAATTTCAAAGCCGATGAGCTTGCCGGTCTTGTCCTTCATGGCCCAGGGGACAAAGGTCGACATGCCCACTCGCAGAACGCCTCGCTTGAGCACGTTTTCGATCGTGCTCTCCGCGGTCAGATCCTGCTGAATTTTTCCGGCTGCCGCGGCACCGGTAAGAGCCGTCGACATCACCAACACCGTCACCAAGATCGATATGGCCTGACTGTGCTTCATGGAAACCCTCCTATTGAACGGTTGATACGATTTTGTGTTTGTCGGATACCACGTCGGCTGCCGTGCAGCATTCTCGGTCGATGGCCGCGATCGATGTCACTCCACAACTCTGAGGCGTTTTTCGAGAGTGTAAACGGTGAGTGAAAGGCTCATCGTCATGACGAGGTAGATGACGGCAACTGTGAACCAGAGCTCGAACACGAGATACGTTTGGGCGATGATGATCTGGCTCTGCATGGTCAGATCGTAGATCGCGATCGTGCTGACCAGCGCCGAATCCTTGATGAGCGAGACGGCTTGACTGGTAAGAGGCGGCAGCATCCTTCGAATGGCTTGAGGCAGGACGACAAATCGGTATGTGTGCCATCTGTTCAGGCCGACGCTGAATGCAGCTTCCCACTGGTGCCGGGAAATGGACACAATCCCGGCGCGGATGACTTCCGAAATATAGGCCCCTTCGAACAGGCTCAAGGCCAGCACTGCCGAAGTGAACGCATTGAGACCGATGGCCGGCGACAGCACGAAATAAATTAAAAAGAGCTGCACCAGGAGTGGTGTGTTGCGCATCAATTCGAGATAGCCCCTTGAGACACCTCTGGCGGCAAAGGAATGCGAGAGGCGCATAATAGCGGTTAGCAGGCCGAAGGCGAGTGCCAGGATCAGACTGACGACCGTGATCTGCAGTGTGACGAAGAGACCGTCGATCAGAGGACCGGGCGTCAAGTGGCCGTTTTCGATAGAATAGAGGTAGGCTGGTACGCGGTACCACTGCCAATTGTACCCCAACCTTTCGACGCCTCGAAACATCAGCCAGCTCAAAGCGCCGACAACGGCCACATATTTTAGGAGATCTAACAGGGGACGGTGGCGGAGAAAAGGGAAACGCTTTGAGGGGCTATGACGGCTTAAACGGTCCATGGGCAGCGATCTTAAGGTAAGGGGGCCTTATGAGTCAGAGTTGAAAAACAACAGTTTACAATAGTATTTCAGCATAAGGTTGTGAAGATACATCGCTAGAGCCTTCCTCAAAACCGTGCCGGCGGACATGAATGATCGAGGGCCGAGCGCACTGGTTTGACCACTGCAAGGCGAAAAATTTCTTGCGAAGCGGCTTATAAAAATGTGATTGGCTTACCACATCGAGGCCGGATCTGCAAATGCCGACCCGGTCAGTTGACAAGGCTCTGGATCGGGGCCGGAATTCGGCCGCCGAGTCGAATGAAGCGATTGGCTCCGCGTGAGTTGTTCACCGGAATGATAACGGCTTGACCGAGCAAACCACCGAAGTGGGCCTTGTCGCCCGCATTTTTTCCGGGTACGGGAATCAGACGGGTTGCCGTCGTTTTCTTATTGATGACACCGATCGCCATTTCATCGGCAATGATGGCGGCCAGGGTCTCATCGGACGTGTCGCCCGGAAGCGCCACCATGTCGAGTCCCACCGAACAGACGCTGGTTATTGCTTCGAGTTTCTCGAGGGTCAGATGCCCGGCGGCGGCCGATTCGCTAATGTTCAGATCTTCGCTGACCGGAATAAAAGCACCGCTGAGGCCGCCGACATGTGAACTGGCAAAGGCGCCGCCCTTTTTGACCGCATCGTTCAGAAGCGCCAAGGCGGCCGTCGTGCCGGGAACACCGATGCTCAGCAGGCCGAGGCTCTGAAAGATTTCTCCCACGCTGTCGCCGACGTTCGGCGTCGGTGCGAGGGACAGGTCGACCACGCCGAATCGGATGTTGAGATTCGCGGCCACCTCGCGGCCGATGAGTTCGCCCACTCGGGTGACTTTATAGGCCGTGCGTTTGATCAGTTCGGACAGCTGTCCCAGGTCCATGCGCGGGTCTGCGTCCAGGGCGCGGTCGATGGCCTTCTTGACCACACCGGGTCCGCTGACGCCCACGTTGATGACTGCATCGGATTCGCCGATGCCGAGATACGCCCCCGCCATGAACGGAATGTCCTGCGGGATGTTGGCGAAAACGCAGAGTTTGGCGCAGGCAATGCCGTCTCGCCGGGCGGTGAGACTGGCGGCACGTTTGATTTTTTGGCCCATCAAGTAAACGGCGTCCATGTTGATGCCGGCCCTGGTGGAGGCAACGTTGATCGAAGCGCAAACCCGCTCGGTCCCGGCCAGCGCTTCGGGTATGGCGTCGATGAGGGCGCGATCGCCCTTGGCAATTCCTTTCTCTACCAGGGCTGAAAAACCGCCGATAAAATCGACGTTCACCTCTTGCGCCGCGCGGTTCAGCGTGTGTGCGATGTCGATCATCTGGGAGGATGAAAAAGGGGCGGCCGCGACAGCGATCGGACTGACCGAAATCCGCTTGTTGACCACCGGGATGCCGTATTTGTTTCCGACAGCCTCGCAGGTCCTGACGAGGCCGCCGGCCAGATCGTTTATTTTGAAAAGGACATTGTCCTGAAAGCGCTTGAGGTCGTGGCTGGCACAATCGAGCAGGTTGATTCCGAGCGTGACCGTCCGCAGGTCCAGGTGTTCGTTCTCCAACATTTCGAGGGTCGATAGAATTTCTCTTTCCGTCAGCATGTTTTTCTTTCGTCAGGATTTCTGACAACCGTAACCGGTTAAATGCGATTGATGGCTTCGAAAATGTTGCGGTGTTGAATACTGATCTGAAGACGCAACTCGGTTGCCTTGGCGCGCAGGTCGGTGTAAAGCCCCTGTTGGTCTATATCGGCCGGAATGTCGACCTCATAGATCATGATGTTGCTGTTCGGATCGTCACCGCCCTTGAAAACCGCCTGCAAATTGGTCACGTTGACCCCGTATCGGGCGATGATTTCGGTCATGGCGGCCACCAGGCCTTTGCGGTCCGGACCCTTGGTGGTAATCACGAACGGTTCGCTTGAGGCAATCGTAAAGACCGGGCCTGTCACTTCGAGCGGTTTGACGAAAACGTGATGGTTCAGAGGCGTCAGGCCTTCCTCGAGATAGTCGTGCAGCTCTGCCAGCGGTTGCGCCGAGGGCAGAGCCACGATAAAGATACCGCTGAATTCGGACTGCAGGATTGTCTGACTGACATTTTCTATGTTGCAGTTCTTTTCGAACAGCATCCTGGTCACGGCCGCGATGATGCCGGGTCGATCCGGCCCCAGAACCGAGATGACGGCCTTGTTCATGGTGTGCTCCCGTTGAGAATCCTGTCGGTACGGCAGTAAACGCGCAGGACAGAAGTCGGCCGTCTTCAGAGAATCAGACAGTCGGCGACAAGCTCCCAGAGGTATTTGACTGACAGGTCCTGCAAGCCATAGTTCTTCTTGATATTGTTGAGCTGCCCGTGACAGCTGTGACAGGGCACCACGATCATGGCGGCGCCTGAAGCCCTGATCTGCTCCATTTTCCTGCGGCCATAGTACACCCTTTCCTCGTGATAACCGGTGGTCAGGGCCCCGCCCCCGCCGCCGCAGCAGATCTGATGCTGCCGGGAGGGGTAGAGGTCGACCCAGTTTTCGAGGCACTGCGACATGATCCAGCGCGGTTCCTCGTAATAGCCGTATCCGAACAACTTTTCCGCTTTGCGGCAGTAATTGCAGGGATCATGGTAGGTGGCCAAGACATCGAAGCGTGACTTGTCCAACTGGACGCGGCCCTGCTTGATGTACGCCGCCAAAAGATCGAAGACCGTATAAGTGCCGATCTTCTTCAGAATTTCCGGATACCATTTTTCGAGACCAGACCTGGTCGATAGATAAGCGTGCCCTCATTCGGGCCACATGAGGTTTTTGATCTCCAACCTTTCCACCTGTTCGACGATGCGGCCGGCCATGACTTTCATGGCGGCATCGTCGCCGGTGAAAAAACCCCAGCTGGTTCCTTCCCAGGCGTCGGATGTAATGGTCCAGTCTTCCCCGGCCGCATGAAAGATCTTCCACCAGTGCTTCAGGTCTTCGGTGTGGGTGTTGATCAGTTTGTTGTGAATGGTCGAAAGGATGTTGGCCCCCTTTTTGTCGATCGGCACCGCAAAGCCCTCGAAACCCGGCTCGTCGGCGATCTCTTCGGCCACGTCTTCGACGATG
>Ga0316578_10000178_pt1 | contig 17559 bp, 17 predicted proteins | sample J0NA_2_FD_203076 | JGI IMG/M metagenome (GOLD analysis project Ga0316578, IMG submission 203076) | Rhizosphere microbial communities from salt marsh grasses in Alabama, United States - J0-2_160517rDrC | ecosystem: Host-associated > Plants > Roots > Rhizosphere | place: USA: Alabama | collected... | reverse complement strand
GTTCCAGCAGGGGTGGCAAGAAAATCTCATTGACCAGCAGGGGTTTCTTGCCAGTATAAAAAACCGACCTTCGACCCCAGATCTCGGTCGGCGCCTCGCCGAGCGCCGCCGTGGCGATGTTGAACAGACGATAGGCGGGGCGGATGCAGGCAATCTCCACTTCATCCCGCCACATGGCCGGATCGGCAAACAACATCTCGCCCAGCGGCCGGTTTCCCAGATGGGCGAGGTGGCGCTGCCGACCACTCAAGGTGGTGGGCGGAATAATTGTGCGCGCATAAACCCAGGGAGAAGCATCACAATACAGATAGACTTCGCGAATCAGGGCGCGCCGGCTTTCATCCATTCCCAGACAGACAGCTTCATTGAGCATCGGCCGGCCCCAGCCCTGGAAGATCACCTCAACCCGGAACTGGCCGCCACAAGCTAGTTTGACACGGCGGGTCAGGGAGCCAGAATCAAACAACCAGCCGGCAACATATGCTGGAACCGGATGAGCAATCAACTTTGCCCGCGTGCGCCAAACTGGCTCACTGGCATGCTGGCCAAATCGATTCATCGGCGGGATTGCACTAGATTGAGGATTTCAGACATTTCCATACCGGTTGGCGCTGCCAAGCCAACGATTAATCAACGGCGCGATGCAGTCAGGGTGCTCACGCAACATTCGCTCCGCAAGCTGACTGACTTCCGGGATCAGGGACTTATCCCGCTGTAGGTCCGCTACGCGCAACTGCAACATACCCGTCTGGCGTGTACCGAGCACTTCACCCGGCCCCCGCAGCTCCAGATCCTTGCGCGCAATCTTGAAACCATCGGTGGTTTCACGCATGACGGCCAGCCGCTCACGCGCCGGACCGGTCAATCTACCATGATACATTAACACGCAAGCACTGGCCTGATTACCACGCCCGACCCGACCGCGCAGCTGATGGAGCTGGGCCAGTCCCAGACGTTCGGCATTTTCGATAATCATCAGGCTGGCATTTGGCACATCCACCCCCACCTCAATTACCGTGGTCGCCACCAGCAAGTCAATCTCGCCCGACTTGAATGCCTGCATGACCACATCCTTGGCCTCGCTTTTCATCCGCCCGTGTACCAGCCCGACCCGAACATCGACCAGCGCCTCGGTCAAAACTGCAGCAGTATCCTCCGCCGCCTGGCACTGCAACAATTCTGACTCCTCAATCAGGGTACACACCCAGTAGACCTGTTTATTCTCCCGGCAGGCCCGATGGACCCGCGCCACCACCTCATCACGGCGTGTGCCCGGCACAACAACGGTGTCCACCGGCTGGCGACCTGGCGGCAGTTCGTCGATCACCGAGCAATCCAGATCAGCATAGACGGCCATACTCAGAGTGCGCGGTATCGGCGTCGCAGTCATGATCAGCTGGTGTGGATACAGGCCATCCTGCCGACCCTTCTCGTGCAGGCTCAGCCGCTGATGCACCCCAAAGCGATGTTGCTCGTCTACGATTACCAACGCGAGTTTCTGAAACACGACTTCATCCTGGAACAGGGCATGGGTACCGATCACAACTCGCGCCGACCCACTGATCAGCGCCTGCAGGGCGGTCCTACGTTCAGCCGCCTTGAGCTTGCCGGACAACCACGCAACCTCAACGCCCAGTGGTGTCAGCCATTGTCTGAAATTCCGGTAGTGCTGCTCGGCCAGGAGTTCGGTCGGCGCCATCACTGCCGCCTGATAACCGGCTTCAACCGCGTTTAAAACTGCCACTGCAGCTACCACGGTTTTACCAGCACCCACGTCCCCCTGCACCAGTCGCTGCATGGGTGACGCCTGAGAGAGGTCAGTCTCGATTTCCGCGATGACGCGTTGTTGCGCAGCGGTCAGATCAAATTCAAGTGCGGCCAGGAACCGGGATGACAGTCTGCCCTGCTGCCGCAAGGCAGGTGCCTGATGTCGGCGCACACGGTTACGCAACTGCCGGAGACTGAGGGTGTGGGCCAGCAGTTCTTCGAAAGCCAGCCGCTGGCGCATGGGGTGGTCTGGTGCGGTCAAGCTCTCCAGCGACACCTCCGGCGGGGGACGATGCAGAAATAACAGGCTGTCGCGCAATGAAGGCAGTTCGGAGTCATCCCGCATTGCAGCCGGGATCAGTTCCTGCAAATGGAGTTGATTCGACTGCAGACGCTGCAAGGCCTGGTCGGTGAGGTTGCGCAGGGAAAGCTGGTGCAGGCCTTCTGTGGTCGGGTAGATTGGTGTCAGGCTTGCCTCGTCGATAACCCGTTCGTCAATATCAACTTGCCTGTATTCAGGGTGGGTCATCTCCAGACCAACCTTGCCGCGGCGTACCTCGCCGAAACAACGCAGTTCCACACCCCGCTCCAGTGCCTGCTGCTGACGCGCATTGAAATGAAAGAAGCGCAAGGTAATGAAACCGGTGCCGTCACTCAGGCGCGACAATAACATGCGCCGTCGTCCAAACCTGATCTCGGTCAACTCCACCTTGCCAACGATGACCGCCTCACTGCCCGCCTGCAGGGCACCGATGGGTGTCACGTGCGTACGATCCTCGTAACGCAGCGGCAGATGAAACAGAAGTTCCTCAACCGTATGAATGTCGAGTCGGGCCAGACGCTCGGCAACCTTCGGACCGACGCCCTTGAGCGCGGTAACTGGCATGCCAATGTTTGCTGGGGTTTGCATAGGTAAAGTCAGGCCGGTTACCCCCCCGCCCGTCGATTCGGCCTATCGGGCAGGACTGCGTGAATCAATCCTGTATGGCGCTTCGGTTGTGGTGGTAATCCTGTCGCCTTAACCGTTCCCCACTACCATAACCGCATCCATCTCTACGTCGGCCCCCTTGGGCAGGGCCGCCACCCCGATAGCGGCGCGGGCCGGATAAGGTTCGGAAAAATAGTCAGTCATGATTTCATTCACGCTGGGGAAGTTGCCCAGGTCGGTGAGGAACACATTTAGCTTAACGATATCCGCAAGTTCCCCACCCGCGGCCCTGCACACCGCCTGTAAATTATCGAACACCTGCCGGATCTGAACCGCTGTCTCACCCGCCACCAGCTCCATGGTCTCTGGCACCAGCGGGATCTGCCCGGACAAATATACCGTCCTGTCCACTTTCACTGCCTGGGAGTAGGTACCAATCGCCTGCGGTGCCTGGTCGGTTTTGATGATTTCACGTGACATCAAGTTGCTCCTGAATCTTGCGTCGGGTCTGATTTTACAAATGAATATACATTAAGAATAAAAATCATGCGTAGTGACAGAATGACACGCCATCCGGCCAAGGCCCGACACCTGAATTGTTATCGCACCCCTTGCTCGCCTACGGTTCGTTATTTTTTGAGCCGATAGATTCGCACCACCATTTCCATGCTGCGCAGACTGCGCATAACACGCGCTAGGTGGCGACGATTGCGGACGGAAACGGTAAAAGTCAGGGTGGAGTGAATGCCATCGCGCTCCTCGATGCTGACATTTTCAATGTTAGCTTCCATATCGGACAAGGTGGCCGCGACCTTGGCCAGCACACCGCGCTGGTTGGTCACCAGCAGTTTTATGTCGATGGGAAATTCGCCTTCCACGCCGGCTTCCCATTCCACGTCAATCCATTTTTCCGGTCGATTGCGATATTCGGCGACGTTCTTGCAGTCTTCGGTGTGAATCACAATACCGCGCCCGGAGGTAACGAAACCCAGGATCGGGTCACCGGGGATGGGTCGGCAGCATTTGGCAAAAGTAACTACTGCACCCTCGGTGCCCTTGATGGCAAGTGGCCCGGCCCTGGTCTGGAACTGTTCGGTATCCCATTCTTCGCCCTGTAGCAGGGCGCGGGCAATGACCATCGGGATCCGGTTACCCAGTCCGATTTCAACATACATACTTTCCATCGAGTCGAAACCAAATTCCTCCAGCACACGCACAACCTGCTGTTCCGACAGACTTTCGACACTGGTGCCATGGGCAGCCAGGCTTTTGTTTAGCAAACGGGCGCCCAGCATTACGGCTTCATCCCGGTGCAGGTTTTTGAGGAAATTGCGGATATGGGTGCGCGCCTTGGCGGTGTGCACGAAATCGAGCCACGCCGGGTTGGGCTGCGCCCCTTTTGAGGTGATTATCTCAACGGTCTGGCCGTTGTACAGCTCGGTCCGCAGCGGCATCAGGCGGCGATCAATCTTCACCGCCACGCACTGGTTGCCCACGTCAGTGTGCACCGCATAGGCGAAATCCACTGCGGTGGCACCGCGTGGTAATACCTTGATGTCGCCCTCCGGTGTAAAGACATAAACCTCATCGGGAAACAGATCGACCTTGACGTTTTCCAGAAACTCGATGGAATTGCCCGCCTTTTTCTGGATTTCCAGGACATCATGCAACCACTGGCGGGCACGAATCTGGGCGCTATTGCCGACGCCATCATCACTGGTCTTGTATAGCCAGTGGGCGGCGATCCCGGCTTCCGCAACCTTGTGCATGTCCTCGGTGCGGATCTGCACCTCCAGCGCCACCCCGTACGGGCTAAACAAGACAGTGTGCAACGACTGGTAACCGTTGGCCTTGGGAATCGCAATGTAGTCCTTGAACTTGCCGGGCATGGGCGTGTACAGGTTGTGCACCGCACCCAGCACACGGTAACAGGCATCCACCGAATCGACGGTGATTCGAAACGCATAAACATCCATCACCTCACTGAAGGCAAGGTGCTTCTCACGCATTTTTTTATAAATGCTGTACAGGTGCTTCTCGCGTCCCACAACCTTCCCGGCCAGATCCTCCTGCCGCAGGCGTTCCTTGAAGGCGTCCTCAATTTTGCTCACGATCTCCTTGCGATTGCCGCGCGCCTTCTTCAGGCTTTCAGCCAGAATCCGGCTACGCATTGGATACATGGCGCTAAATCCCAGGTCCTCGAGCTCGAGTCGTACCCGGTTCATGCCGAGCCGATTTGCAATCGGTGCATATATTTCGAGCGTTTCGCGCGCAATACGCCGGCGCTTGTCGGGCCGCATCACGCCCAGGGTACGCATATTGTGCAGCCGGTCGGCCAGCTTAATCATAATGACGCGGATATCCTGCACCATCGCCAGCATCATCTTACGGAAATTTTCAGCCTGCGCCTCGGCCTTGCTCTCGAACTGGATAGTGGTCAGTTTGCTGACCCCATCGACCAGTTGCGCCACTTCTTCGCCGAAGCGGTTGGCCACCTGCTCCTTCGCGGTTTCGGTATCTTCGATGACGTCGTGCAGGATCGCAGCAACGATACTTTTATGATCCATGTGCATTTCTGCCAGGATCCGGGCTACTGCGATAGGATGGGTAATATAGGGTTCGCCGCTCAGGCGCTGTTGACCCTCGTGGGCCTCGGCGCCGAACAGGTAAGCTTGATAGACCTCGGTTACCTGGTCAGGCTCGAGATAATGCTCCAGAAGCTCGCACAAATGACTGATACGAAAAGTAGAGGCGTCCTCGCCAGTCAGTTGTGATTCCGGTGTGGAAATTACTCGTCTCCTTCTCCACTTCTGCCGGCCAGATCACTTTCAAGCGCTGCCTTGATAGCTGCCGCAACATCCAGCTCCGGTTTTACGGCGGCACCGGTTTCGACAGCGATTTCCTGATCTTCGGCAGTCGGCTCTGTAAGCAGCTCTTCGCTGGCGACCTCGGGTTCAACTTCATTGAGGATCTCGGCATTAACCAGATCCTCGGCGATCTCACGCAATGCAATAACAGTCGGTTTGTCGTTTTCCTCTTCCACAAGGGATTGCGCCCCCATGGCGATCTGGCGCGCCCGCTTGGCAGATACCAGCACGAGTTCAAAACGATTTTTTACATTTTCCAGGCAGTCTTCTACAGTGACACGAGCCATTTAAACTTTCTCCAAATAGACCCCGCCCGACCGGGCGGGAATAGCAAAATGATGACAGGGCCGGAAAGTATAGCGATCCGGCCTCGCTTATACCAGAAGCGAATCCAGCAAGGCCGCATGGCGGGCGGCCTGGGCCGGGGTACGCAGGCGGTGGGCGAGGACGATGCGCCGCAGCTCATCCAGCGCTGCCTCAAAATCGTCGTTAATTACCAGGTATTCGAATTCCATATAATGGGACATTTCCTGCACCGCATCGCGCATGCGCCGCGCAATGGTCGCGTCACTGTCCTGACCACGGTTTCGCAGTCGTTCCTCCAGAACGGTCCGGGAGGGGGGCAAGATGAAAACCCCGACAGTGTCGGGAAATTGCTCGCGCACCTGGCGCGCACCCTGCCAGTCGATTTCCAGAATCACGTCAACGCCCACCGCCAGGCGTTGCTCGATATTGGCCCGGGCAGTGCCGTAATAGTTGTCGAACACACGGGCATGTTCCAGAAAGGCGCCCGCGGCAGCCATATTCTGGAAGGTCTCCATGTCGGTAAAATGGTAGTTGGTACCATCCTGCTCACCTGGCCGTGGCGTCCGGGTGGTATGGGACACTGACACCTCGATACCGGTCGTTGCGTCTAACAAGGCATTCACCAGGCTGGTTTTGCCTGCCCCGGAAGGTGCTGCAAAAATAAACAGGGCTCCCGCAACCTGTGTGCTGGAGGATGGGGAATTGGAAGTCATTCGCACGCTCATCTGGAAAATTTGTCGGTCTATCTATTAAAACATACTCCTCTTCACTTGCCGGCGCTAAATTGGGTATAAATTAAGGTCTGGTTGGTACCGTCTGCTCCGGTTTGCGAGTTATTTCTTAAAATCTGCAGCCGGAAGCCGATACACAGAGAAACGCAACAACACAAGCCATGGAAAGCAACTTTCGGGTACATGAAACCTATGAATCGTCCTCTCGCCAACCTCGATCAGCCCGCCTCTTCTCTTACGCAGGCCGAGCAATTACTCCAGTTCCAGCGCGATATCATGGAAACCATTGCCCTGGGACAGGACCCGCAGCTGGCGCTGGATGAACTGTGCAAGGCTGCCGAAGCGCTGGTCCCCGACTCGGTCGCTTCCATCATGATTTTTCATCAATCTGACAACAAGCTGGAAGTACGTGCGGCACCCAGTGTGCCGGAAGAAGCGGTGGTCGCGATTAGTCACCTGCAGCCCGGTCCCAGTGCCGGTTCCTGCGGCACCGCTATTTTCAAGAATGAACCCCAGTTCGTCAGCAATACCTTTACCGACTGTCGCTGGGCTGACTTGCAACAGTTTGCTACGGACTTCGATATCCGTGCCTGCTGGTCCATGCCAATCCGGCTGTCCAACAACCAACCCATCGGCACCTTTGCCCTGTCCAGCTTTGTCGAACGTCCGCCGACGGACTTCCAGATTCGACTGCTCGAAACCAGTGCCCACATTGCCGGCATCGTGCTCCGTCGGGAACAGGCTGAGGAGCAGCTTTGGCATGTGGCACACCATGATTCGCTGACCGGTTTACCCAACCGCATGTTGTTGAACCTGCGCGCCGAGCACGCCATCGAACAGACCCGGCGTAAAAATTCCCGGTTGGCCCTGCTGTTCCTGGATCTGGATCACTTCAAAACGGTCAATGACTCGCTCGGTCATCATGCCGGCGACGAACTGCTCATCCAGGCTACAGCTCGTATCCTGGCTTGTGTTCGTGAAGGCGACACACTGAGCCGGCTGGGCGGTGACGAATTCGTGGTCATGCTGGAGAATTTCACCGACTCGCTGAGCGCGCGCCATGTGGCAGACAAAATACTCGCATCATTTTCGAAGCCCTTTCGCCTGCAGCAACACGAGTACCTGATTACCGCCAGTATCGGCATCAGTATCTATCCGGAAGACGGCAACAACATCGCCACACTGGTGCAGAATGCGGACACTGCAATGTACCAGGCCAAAGCATCAGGCCGTAACAATTACCATTATTATGAGCCCAGGTTGACCGAGCATGTGCAGGCTCGGGTGGCAATGGAAAGTGATCTGCGCACTGCGCTGGAACAGGATCAGTTCAGCGTCCACTACCAACCCCAATATGACATTAATGGTAAAGATATTCTGGTCGTGGAAGCATTACTTCGCTGGCAACATCCCACCACAGGGAATGTCCCGCCGGATGATTTTATTTCGATAGCCGAAGAGACCGGCTTAATCAGCGAGATCGGCTGTAAAGTCGTCCGCATGGCCTGCGCTCAATGCGTGCAATGGTGGTCGGAAGGATTACCGCAATTTATGCTCGCAATTAACCTCTCGCCGCGGCAACTGCAGCCTGGCTGTGCCGAGAAACTTACTCGGCTACTGAACGAAACCGGCTTTCCGGTGAATCAGCTTGAGCTGGAAGTAACTGAGAGCATGATCCTGGAAAAAGGTACCCGGGCCATATCTGAACTGGCTAAATTGAAGCGCATGGGGATCAGCATCGTGATGGATGACTTTGGAACTGGCCACTCCTCGCTGGGCCAATTGAAGACCCTGCCCATATCCAAACTCAAAATTGACAAGTCCTTCATCATGGACATTCCGGATGACGCCAATGATGCCATCATAACCCGCACCATTATCGCCATGGGACATCACCTTGGTCTGAAAGTCGTCGCCGAAGGTGTGGAGACCCCGGCCCAGATGAAGTTTCTGAAAAAAGAAAACTGTGATTTTATCCAGGGCTACCTGCTCGCTCGCCCACTTGCGCCTGAACAATTTGCGACCGACATATATAAACACAAAAAAACCGGCAAGAAGTAACGCCAGCGATAATCAAGCAGAAATAAACAACTGACTCATGACTCGCAGACGTATCACTCGATATTCTGCACCTGCTCGCGCATCTGCTCGATGAGCACTTTCAGATCTACCGAGGCACGGGTGGTATCCGTATTTATCGACTTGGAGCCAAGCGTGTTGGTTTCGCGGTTGAGTTCCTGCATCAGAAAATCGAGCCGGCGACCCACCGGCTTGTCCTGTTCAAGTACACGTTTGACCTCGTCGATGTGCACCGCCAGCCGATCCATCTCTTCGGCCACGTCAGTCTTGTTGGCCAGCATGACGATTTCCTGTTCCAGACGGTCCGGTTCCAGCTCCAGTTTGGCCTCACGTAAACGTTCCAGCAATTTTTCGCGCCACTGTTCCAGAATCGCCGGCATTTGCGCCTTTACTTCGGTGACGATACGCACCATCTCGCCAGCTCGATCGAGAATCATTCGGGCCAGTTTTTCGCCCTCCCGTTCGCGAGTGGCAATGAGATCATCCAGCGCAGTATCCAACAGTGTACTCAGGGTATCGGTCAACTGCTCCTGATCCAGTGGCTTGCCCTGAATCACTCCGGGCATACGCAGCACTTCCAGCGAACTGATTGGCGCCGGGTTATACAAAAAGGAATCGATATGCCGGCTGGCATGTGATATCTGCTTCACCCGTTCATCATCCACCACCAGTTCACCGCCGCTCTGCTCCGGCGACGTATAACGCAGGTTGCACTCTACCTTGCCTCGGCTGAGCCGGCCGTTGATTTTTTCGCGCACCATTGTCTCCAGGCTGCGTAACTCCTCGGGCATGCGTGGCGATATGTCGAGATAGCGGTGGTTGACGGTACGAATTTCCAGCACCAGTTCGCCAACCTCACTCGTGGACTGCTGGCGACTGAACGCGGTCATACTTCGAATCATTGGGGCGATGTCCTTCTGGCTGATACGGAATCGCAAGCCTATCACGCCCGTATGCGGGATATCAGCTTCAACGCATTCTAAAGTCCCCCTCCCAGATGCCGACACTATGAATCTGGTTACCAAATACGTTCATAAATTCAATACCTTGAGTCCATGCCAACCCAGTCCCACGAATTGCCAAAAGGCACCCAGGTCGATGGATACACCATAGAGAATGCGATCGGGGGCGGCGGTTTCAGCGTCGTATACCGAGCCACTGATAGAGACGGGCATGACGTGGTTATTAAGGAGTACATGCCGAGCAAGCTGGCAGTACGCAATGCCCAGCTGGAAGTGGTTGCCATGAATGAAAAGAATGTGGAACGCTTCGCGCACGGCCGCCGGCTGTTTTTCCAGGAAGCCAGCACCCTGACCAACCTGAAGCACAGTAATATAGTCAATGTCATCAACTTCTTCCGTGCTAACGGAACGGTGTACATGGTCATGGACTACGAGGATGGCCACAACCTGCAGGCCTACATCCAGCGCCATCGTGGCAAGTTAAGCGAAGTCTTCATCATGACTGTTTTCCCGGCTCTTCTGGATGGGCTAAGTGAGATCCACCGTCACGGACTGCTGCACCTTGATGTCAAGCCGGGCAATATCCATCTGCGCAAGGGGGCCAATCCGCTGCTACTGGACTTCGGTGCAGTCCATGAAATGATGCACAGCCGACAGTTCCAGCCCAATCAGGTTGTCACTCCGGGGTTCTCCCCCATAGAACAACTGGATCCGGGTGGCTACGTGGGCCCGTGGACTGACATCTATGCCCTTGGCGCCACTATCCGCACCTGCATGGCGGGCACTCCGCCGCCCTCTTCCACCAAACGGCGCGAACGTGACACAATGCGACCTGCAACCAGTGCATTCAAAAAACTCTACTCGACAGAACTGCTGGAAACAGTAGACTGGGCGATGGAAGTAGACCCCCTGTTACGACCCCAGACCGTCGAACAGGTAATGGAAGCACTGAACCAGGTCGCTCCCCCTGCCGACCAGATTAAATAAGTCAGGTTAGCCAGACATGCAGTTTGAATTTGGGCGAACCAGTCGTCTCGGCAACCGCACCGTTAACCAGGACCGACTGGCCGTAATTGAAAACGAGGCCGGCACCCTGCTGGTGCTCGGTGATGGTCTTGGTGGAAAGCCAGGGGGAGAGCTTGCTGCCCAGACCCTGGTTGACAGTATTGTTGAAGAACTCGCGCTCAATCCACTCCCTGCCGAGTACCCGGAAAAATTCCTGCACGAACTGTTACGCCGTGCGCATCACGCCATCCTCCTCGCTGGCCAGGAACAATCCCCCCCCATATCACCGGGGACTACCGCTGTCATCTGCCTGATCCAGAATCGCAAGGCCTGGTGGGCACATGTGGGTGACAGCCGCATCTACCTGTTTCGCAACAGCCTGCCGCTGTACCGCACCCAGGACCACTCCTATGTAGAACAACTCTACCAGGAAGGCCGGATTTCCCTGAAAAAGACCCACAACCATCCGCTGCGCAACTATGTCACTCGTTGCATTGGGCTGTTTCCCCATGAACCGAGCATCACCGTCAGCCAGGCGGTGGAATTGAAGGAAGGCGACGTTCTGTTGCTCTGTTCGGACGGCTTCTGGGAGCCCCTGGATGAAGCACAGATGGGGACACTTATCGAACAAGGCCGACTCAACGACGCGCTGAATCAGTTGGCTGAGCGCGCCGAATCCGCCAAGTATCCGCACAGCGATAATACCAGCGCCGTGGCAGCGCGGGTCATATCCTTGCAAGAGCTCCGTCGCACAACGCGACAGCAGACATCAAAAAATTCTTCGTCCGAGGACAACCTGCTGAGCGCGATTGAAGAAATCCAGCAGGCCATCGAGACCTATTCGGATGAAATGAAAAAATAGCCCCTTTGATCGCGTCCGGGCGAAACTGGGTTAGCGCCAAACCTGTCGCAGCAGTTATACTCAACGTCCCCCATATTCAACTACCAAGCTTCCCAAAGGAATTACCATGCGACCCAGTGGCCGAGCCCCCGATGAACTTCGTCCTATCCGCATTACGCGCCATTACACCAAACACGCCGAAGGATCGGTATTCATAGAATTCGGTGATACCAAGGTGCTGTGTAATGCCAGCGTGGAAACAAAGGTCCCCCATTTTCTACGCGGCAAGGGGCAAGGATGGGTAACTGCAGAATACGGTATGTTGCCGCGTTCCACCGGCAGCCGTATGGGGCGTGAAGCCGCGCACGGCAAGCAGGGTGGTCGTACCATGGAAATCCAGCGGCTCATCGGGCGCTCACTGCGCGCGGCAGTGGATATGCAAGCGCTTGGCGAACACACCATTACTGTAGACTGTGATGTCATCCAGGCGGACGGGGGAACCCGTACCGCGTCCATCACTGGCGCATTTGTGGCACTGGCTGATGCGATTCGTTACATGCAGGACAAGGAGCTGATCAGCACCGACCCGGTTATCGGGCATGTGGCCTCGGTATCGGTTGGTATTTACGGCGCAACGCCGGTGATGGATCTCGATTACGCTGAAGATTCCGATTGTGAAACTGATATGAATATCGTTATGAATGATCAGGGTGGCTATATCGAAATTCAGGGCACAGCCGAAGGGGCCGCTTTCTCTCCCGATGAATTACAGGCCATGCTGGAACTGGGCAACAAGGCAATTGAACAATTAATCCAGCACCAACGCGAAGCACTTGCTGATCGGCAGGCGTGAACGGCAATCAGGATTGGCGTAAGTTTCAATAAAGCACTGCAAGTCTGTGTTTAAAATTATTTACCTTGTGTTGTATTCATCATTCTTTATTAAAAAACTATGAAAATTGTTCTGGCCAGTAACAACGCGGGGAAGGTAAGGGAAATCGATCAGATTCTGACTGACCAGGACATCCAGGTTCTGCCCCAGTCCAGCTTCCACGTCACTGAAATCGAGGAGACGGGACTGACTTTTGTGGAAAATGCCATCCTCAAGGCCCGCAATGCGGCAGCCCAGTCGGGGCTATCGGCCATTGCCGACGATTCGGGGCTGGAGGTGGATGCACTCAACGGTGCGCCCGGCATCTATTCGGCCCGTTTCGCCGGTCCCGGCGTAAGCGACGAGGCGAATCTGCAAAAAATGCTGACCGATCTGAAGGGCTTCCCGACCGACCAACGCAGTGCCCGCTTTCAGTGCCTGATGGTATACCTGCGGCACGCTGACGATCCCACGCCGATAATATGCCAGGGCACCTGGGAAGGCATCATCACCACTGAACCCCGGGGAGAAAATGGTTTCGGTTACGATCCGGTCTTTTATGTGCCACCGCATGATTGCACCGCCGCCGAGCTCACGGCGGAAGTAAAAAACCGGATCAGTCATCGTGGCCAGGCCCTGCGATGTCTCGTTTCAGCCATGCATAACCTGCCACGGTGACGTCCGCCCCCATGCAGCCCCGGGTCCTTGTTATCAGCTTGCCACACGCCGAAGATCGACGTGAATCGATCGGCAAACAACTGAACGAGCAGGCTATCGACTTCGAGTTCATCGACGCGGTGTATGGCAAGGACCTGCCGCGCGAGGCGCTGGATCGTATAAACCAGCCGCTGTTACGCCATTACCGCCGCCCCTTCTCGCCCAATGAAGTCGGTTGCTATTCCAGCCACGGCAAGGCCTATCAGAAAATCGTCGAGGAGAAGATCCCGCTTGCCCTGATTCTGGAAGACGACGCCTTGCTGAAAACCGATTTACACCGCTTGTTTGCCAGCATCGAAAAATTCACCACACCCTGGGAATTGATCAACATTGGCTCGGTACCCGGCAAACGCAAGTATGCCTATATCAAGGAAAAACAGGATGACCTGGCGCTAATCGAATATCCCCACAAGGAAGTCGGCGCCCACGCCTACCTGGTTACCCGGACTGCGAGTGAAAAACTGCACCGGGACTGGCAGTCACCCTACCGCGCCGCCGACGTACAGCTAACCTTCACCTGGCGCAACGGGATCAAGGGTTACTACTACCTGTTACCCAACCAGGTCGCCGTTGCCGCCGGCCTGCCTTCGACCCTGACCGCGGAGCGGGATTCCGTCAACACACAGACCGCCACTGTCCGGGCAAAATTCAACCTCGGCTACATCCTGTCCTCCGCCGCCATCTCCCTGCACTGGAAATTCCTGCAACTACGATCCCGCCTCCGTTACTGGCGCGGCAAGTTACACCTGGCCGATAAAACCCTGTTTGACTGAAGGTCTCTCGCGCCCTGGATCGCCATGATCCTTGGGGTGTGTGGAGCGGTTCCGCAGGTATCCGGTGACTTAAGTCACCGAAATAAAACCGTAATATTCTTGTTGTATGGGTATTCATGTGCTAAATATCTTATGTAATAGGTATTAAGTAGTAGAAGCTAAGTAATAGTATTTAAGGCCTTCCCGGTTCACACCGAGACAAACTAAAGGGACGCAGATAATGGAAAATCTTATATTCAGCCAGGCCGGCGTGGCACAATTGGTGAAGATCCGGCGCCAGATAGAGCACGAGTTCGGCTTTCAATTCAAACTGGCGGACACGGAAAGTTTCATTGATTTTCTGACTGCCGCTTCAATCAGCCCGGATAGCAGTATCCGTGCGTGTTTCATGGATTTCCTGACCAACCTGAACCAGGAGCAGCGGCAACGTCTGCAAAGTCTGGGGCTCGACCTGCCGAACCACCTCATCAATCAGGCCTGAGTGCGCTACGGGGTGGGTGAATTCAATCCCGCCCCGGCAATCATCCAAACCCTGATCCAGATCAATACGGGCGATTGAAGCTTCGTCGCCGAACTCCTATATTGGTAAGCACTGAAGTGCTAATGTGCTTTATTCGTAAGAATAAATCGTATGGTAATTCAGGGCCGGTCAGCCAACCGGCATCGATTACGGAAATCCTCCTCCGGTAATCGATTTCAAGCTGGCATCATCTCCATGACCGCTTTAGGGGGGCCTCCTTCAGGTCCCCTGTTTTTTATCATCGGGCTTGTATATCCCCGCCACCTGACCCCATATTGTTAGGATTGCCAAGCAGTTATTCTGACATCATGCCCCATTTTTCCGCGCTACCACCGCTGTCGCTGTACATCCATTTTCCCTGGTGCGTACGCAAATGCCCCTATTGCGATTTCAATTCCCACGAGCTTCGGGGCGCGCTGGATGAAAACCGCTATGTCGATGCCTTGCTCGCTGATCTGGACCAGGAGCTGCCCCGTATCTGGGGCCGGTCGGTTGGCTCCATATTCATGGGCGGGGGCACACCCAGCCTGTTCGGGCCGGCGGCGATTGACCGGCTCCTGTCAGGCGTGCGCGCGCGCCTGCCTCTGAACGGGAAGGTGGAAATTACCCTGGAGGCCAATCCGGGCACCACCGAACAGGACCGGTTCACCGAATACCGCGCCATCGGCGTGAACCGGCTTTCGATTGGCATTCAGAGTTTTCAGGATCACCAGCTGCAGCAACTTGGACGGATTCATGACCGACGCGAAGCGATCCGCGCGGCCGAGATGGCCCACGCGGCCGGCTTTGACAATTTCAACCTGGATCTCATGTTCGCCCTGCCCGGCCAGACCGTCGCGGCCGCCAATCAAGACCTCGCTACCGCTATGGCGCTGGACCCGGCCCATATCTCCTGGTATCAGCTCACCATCGAACCCAACACCCAGTTTCACCACCGGCCGCCTGCTCTGCCTGACGAAGATCTCACCTGGGCCATTCAACACGAGGGGCAATCGCGCCTAGCGGCGGCAGGCTATACTCAATATGAAGTGTCCGCGTACGCCCGGACGGGCAGGCAATGCCGACATAATCTCAATTACTGGCAATTCGGCGACTATGTCGGGATCGGGGCGGGTGCGCACGATAAAATTAGCGACCACCTCCAGCAGCGTATTGAGCGGCGCTGGAAAGTAAAGCATCCGCAAACCTATCTGGACGGCGTGAATTCAGGACAACATATTGCCGGAAACCGACACCTGGACGAAGCTGAGATAGTGCTCGAATTCATGATGAATGCATTACGCCTCAATGCCGGTTTTGATGAAGGGATGTTTGTCCACCATACCGGCCTGTCCGGGGATGCCCTGGCAATCCATCTTGCACCGGCGCTACAACGGGGCTGGCTGGAACAGGACAAGACCACTGTCCGGGCCACCTCGACCGGTCGGCACTTTCTCGATGATCTGGCTTGCCTGTTCCTCCCGGATGATAAATAACCAGTCCATCAGCTGCCCCTGGTGCGGAGCAACATTTGACACCGTGGTGGACTGTTCGGCTGGTGATCAGATATATACAGAAGACTGTCATGTCTGCTGTCAACCCATCGTGTTTTCAGTCGAGACTGACGCGCACCATCTTTTGATCGGGATCACAGTACAGCGTGAAAATGAGTGACAACGACACTTACCGGCCGATACCATGTGCTATCTATGACGGTTATGAGCTTGCCATCATGCACCGCCAGCAACTACAGGTTGTCTGGCGTGACGGAACCAGTCAGCATCACATCAGTAAACTCACACCGTATGATTTGCTTACCAGGGATGGTGAAGAATTTCTCATTGCCGGGGACGAATCCGGTAAAACAGTTCACATCCGACTGGATTACATCGAGTCCTGCATGCCTGTTGTTGAATAAGATGAAAAATTTTTTGCTTCTCATTGTCTTTGCCCTGTCTACCGCCTGCGTCTCTACTCCTGTTAACGAGCAACCGGTGCCATTTACCACTCTGGCCCGTGGCAGTTACTGTGACGTCACCAAACCACAAGACCATGTTATCCAGAGTCAGGCTGAATTAAACCAGATTTGGAACAAACTCAACCTTGCCGAACAGAAAATACCGGCTCTCGACTTTAACCAGCGAACCGTGCTGGCCATTTTCATGGGCGAACAATCCAGTGGCGGTTATGCGATTCGTATCGATCGGATCGTTCGAACTCCGGCCGAGATCGTTGTTACGGTGCGTCAGACCGTGCCACCAAAAAATACCCCGGCCTCACTTGCCCAGACCCAGCCCTACATACTGGTAAGCATCCCCCGTACTGATCTGCCGATCAAATTCGATTACAAAACCGAATAACATGTCGCGCCTTACCCGGTTGCAGGATACAGATTCTTATCAGACCCGGGATGGGTCCAAAATTCGGGAACTGATGCATCCGGCCCAACATGGTAATCAGCAACAAAGCCTGGCCGAAGCTGTCATTCTGGTGGGGCAAAAAACGCGCGTTCATCACCACAAACAGAGCGAGGAGCTCTATCACATTACACACGGAACAGGTTGTATGACGCTCGGTGAAGAACAGTTCGCCGTGCAACCCGGTGATACGATCTGCATTCCACCAGGCATGGCGCACTGTATCGAGAACACCGGCAGTGAAGCCCTGCATATCCTGTGCATGTGCGCGCCGCCTTACAGCCACGACGACACAGTCATAATGAGCGACGAGGAATGAAGGACCAGCCGCGGGTGGTTCCGCGTTCCACGCCACCAATTTCTCGTACCTGAATTTATGCGCATCGGAATCGATCTGGGCGGTACAAAAATAGAAGCCATCGCTCTGGATGATAACGGCCGGGAGTTGGTCCGCAAACGTATTGCGACTCCGCGAGACGACTATCCCGCCAACCTCGCTGCCATACGGGGACTGGTCGATCAGCTTGAATCCGAGACCGGTCTGGGTGGTACAGTGGGCATCGGGATCCCGGGCGCCATCTCGCCGGCCAGCGGTCTGGTCAAAAACGCGAACTCCACCTGGCTTATCGGCCAACCGTTGCAACAGGATCTGGAAACCGCACTGGCGCGCAAGGTGCGAATCGCCAACGACGCCAACTGTTTCGTTGTTTCCGAGTCGACCGACGGGGCTGCAGCCGATGCTGCTGTAGTGTTCGGGGTCATCATCGGCACCGGCGGCGGCATCGCCATCCACGGC
>Ga0316578_10000177_pt1 | contig 17569 bp, 15 predicted proteins | sample J0NA_2_FD_203076 | JGI IMG/M metagenome (GOLD analysis project Ga0316578, IMG submission 203076) | Rhizosphere microbial communities from salt marsh grasses in Alabama, United States - J0-2_160517rDrC | ecosystem: Host-associated > Plants > Roots > Rhizosphere | place: USA: Alabama | collected... | reverse complement strand
TCTATCCATAACACCATTTCTGCCGCCTTCGGCAGCGCGTATGTCAATGACTTCATTCAAGGCGGACGGGTTAAAAGAGTGTTCGTCCAGGCGGACGCGCCGTATCGCATGCTGCCAAAGGACCTGAAAAGACTGTATGTGCGGAACAACGCGGGCAAGATGGTTCCTTTTTCTTCCTTTGCGTCCGGCCACTGGTCTTCCGGTTCTCCGAAACTGGAGCGATTCAACGGCTTTCCCTCCATAAACATCCAGGGTGAAGCGGCATCGGGAAGAAGCTCCGGTGAAGCCATGAAAGCTATGGAAGGATTTATCAAACAATTGCCCCAGGGCTTCGGCTATGACTGGACCGGCCTTTCTTATCAGGAACGGCAGGCAGGCACACAGGTGGCCCCCCTGTATACCTTTTCCATTCTGGTCATTTTCTTATGCCTGGCAGCGCTGTACGAGAGCTGGCCCATCCCGATCTCGATTCTGATGGTCCTGCCCCTTGGGGTTATCGGCGGCGTGATTGCGTCATCTCTGCGTCACCTGCCCAATGATATCTATTTTCAGATCGGGTTATTGACGACGCTGGGGCTTACCACCAAAAACGCCATCCTGATCGTACAGTTTGCCAAGACCCGTGTGGAACAAGGGATGAACCTGGTCGAGGCGACTTTGGAGGGGGCGAAACTCAGGTTGAGGCCCATCGTCATGACGTCGCTGGCCTTTGGGTTCGGGGTCCTACCCCTGGCGTTGGCGTCTGGAGCCGGCGCGGGTGCGCAAAAAGCCATCGGCACTTCAGTACTGGGAGGCGTGGTGACCTCCACCTTCCTGGTCACGTTGTTTGCACCGCTCTTTTTTGTTTTGATCGAAAAGAGCCTGGGCAAACACAACAAAAAACAAACCATCAAGCCCAATGGGCCATATCCGTCCGGAGATCAATAAAATGAAGCGAAACGTGTTTCTTTTACTGATTGGAATCATTTTCTTTGTGGCCGGCTGCACCATGATTCCCGAGTACAATCGACCCGAAGCGCCGGTTCCCGCCAAATGGCCGAGCGGTCCGGCATACAAGCAGACCCCGCAGAGTGTACCGGTCGTCGAGGAGCTTCCGTGGCGGCAATTTTTTACGGATGAGCGGCTTCAAACCGTTATCGCGTCAGCGCTGCAAAACAACCGGGATCTGCGGTTGGCGGCTTTACATGTGGAGAGGGCGCGCGCATTGTATAGAATCCAGCGCGCCGAGCTTTTGCCTACAATCGATGCGAGCGGAAGCGGCAGCCGGGAGCGAAAGCCGGCAGCGCTTTCCAATAACGAAAGTCCAAAGACTACGGATCTATACAGGGCTGATTTGGGGATCAGTTACTGGGAAATTGACTTCTTTGGCCGCATTCGAAGTCTTGAAAAAAGCGCCCTGGAACAATACCTTGCGACCGAACAGGCTCGCCGCAGCGCGCAGATTTTATTGATCTCCGAGGTGGCAAACACTTACCTGACCCTCGCGGCCGATCGGGAAAACCTCCAACTGGCCCAATCCACCCTTGTGAATCAGCAAGCTGCCCACCATTTGATCAAACGGCGTTTTGACACCGGGCTAGCTTCGGAGCTGGACCTTCGCCAGGTTCAAGCGCAAGTGGATGCGGTCCGGGTGAGTGTTGCCCTCTACACGCAGTTGGCAGCTCAAGCTAAAAACGCCTTGGAGCTGCTGGTCGGATCATCAGTGCCGGCGGATCTACTGCCCGAAGGGCTGAACAGCGTCATGCCGCTGCCGGATGTTTCGCCCGGGACCACTTCTGAAGTGCTCCTTTCCCGCCCGGACATTCTTCAGGCGGAGAACCTGCTCAAGGCCGCCAATGCCAATATCGGCGCTGCCCGCGCCGCCTTTTTCCCCCGCATCGCGCTGACAACCTCTGTCGGAACGGTCAGCAACGACCTGTCCGGGCTGTTTGACTCCGGCACCGGCGCTTGGATTTACGGCGCTCAAATTGTTATGCCGATTTTTGATGCCAGGACATGGCCGGCGTTAAATGCCAGTAAAGTGGATAAAGAAATTGCCGTGGCCCAGTATGAGAGGGCGATCCAGGGAGCCTTCAGGGAGGTGGCCGATGCGCTGGCTCAATGGGGAACCATAGATGACCAAATGGATGCTCAGCAATCTCTCGTGGATGCAACTTCGGCCGCCTACCGGCTCGCCAATATTCGATACACCAAAGGCATCGATACCTATTTGAATGCCCTGGTCGCCCAGCGCGCCTTATTTGTGTCCCAGCAGGGACTCATTTCAACCCGTCTTTCAAAACTTGCGAACCAAGTTCGACTTTATGAGGTTCTCGGCGGCGGCGGTGATTCGGAGGTGCATAAAGACTGATATGATCTGTCAAATTCAGGGAGGGAACCATGCTTAAACTCGGCAATCCATACAGAGAAATGGCCACCACTTGCAGGACGAGACCTATTGCAGAAAAGATGATTGTCTGGAAACGGTTTGAATCCGAACCATTTGAAGAGGGGCGGTTTCAGGCGAAGGTTCTATCCAAAAGGTTTATTGATTCTGCAGCGTCGGTGTTCCGTAAAGCTTACCCGGAAGTCTATGGTTCTCCACACGAGTTTGTGCTCATGCCGGAGAAATACGAAGAACACTTTATCCTCGACGAGAACTGGGAGGAGGATAGCCGGAAAAAAATTTATTGTATGCCTGTGGTGGTGGAACTTGCAACCGAAAATGTTGTCGCAGCAACCATGCTCACGAAGGTTGAAAAGAACCTCCAGGTTGAGTTTACCTTTGCAGCCACGGATCCCAAATATCGAAACAAGAGAATCATGCAGAACTTAAGAGCGATCACCTGGAAGACAGCACTCTTTTCTGGGGCTGAGTACTTTACCACCTTTTTAGAGACCTGGCACGATATTACCCAGAAGTGGTGCATCAAGGACGGCTGGCAAGTAGCAGGGATTTTCCCAGGGAACTTTGTACGTTGGAAGAAACCGGATCAGGAATATCGGGGATGCACCATCCATTGCTACCGCTTTGTCCGTAACGGTAAGGAATACGCTACCCTGCCTGAAGAATGGAGCCTCGCTCCGGAGTTCCGCGAACTCTGGGAAGTTTTAGAACGGATCAATAAGAAAATCGAACAAAAAGGGGACATACCTCCATGGCTGGCGAAGATGGAACCTTCTTTGTTAAAAGACTTTTAGCGTAAACGTAACGAAATTGTCTATTCTGCTATTTGGAGATCATAATAGTCCCCTACATGGTAATATCTTTTAGGCACCTGGTATGTCACTTTTTCCGGATCGCGCAATTTCAGTTTCATCACGTAAAAAATGTGAAAGTCTTGATCTGCCATAAATGTAGAAATTCTTTTAATTTTGAAACCGAATTTTTCATAGAGTTTTACAGCACTTCTATTTGCAGTATTGACTTCCAACTCTACGGATTCGATATCCTCTTTCGAAAATTTCTGGAGGCATGTCTCTATTAACGCTTTAGCAATACCTTTGCCTCTGTGGTCGGGATGTACTGCAATTCTCAATATTTCTGCCCTTGGTCCAAGATCGCATAGACAAACAACGATATAGCCAACAATTTCATTTTGTTCGATAACGAAAACTTTTTGTTCAATAACGAAAAAAAAATCCTTTAATACGAGTTTAAAGTAATGATGAGTCCAAGGTGCCGGGAATGACAATCGATCGATTTCTAACACTCTGTCCAGATCTTTTTCGGTGGCGGACCTGATTACCATGCTGTGCTCTGTCGCCATAGCGTTCACCATGCCCTCCTTTTTTTGCCTGTTTGGCAAACACACGTAAGCGGATCTTTTTTTCAATTATGAATACAGCAACGATCGTGCCATTAAACCTCATATGGTTTAATATATTGATATCATGTGAATTTTACTTCTTTTCAAGGAACCGGAACTATTGCGTAAATGCACTTCTTTTCACGCAATCATTGCATTTATGCAACCATACAACACTCGCCCGATCTAACATAAATCGATCTTTCAATTCAATTTTTTAATAAATCAATTGGTTATATTTGTTGTTGCTTTTTTCACATGTTGGCATGGTTTCTGCTCTATATGAAGTAGGAATTAAGACTGAGGTATAAATAAGGATAGATGAAAATAAGTACCACTCGACTTCAACACCTAAAACAAAAATCACGTGATGGCGATAAGCCTCCAAAGGTTACACTTAAAAAGGAAGTTCGAGGGGGGTACTTATTTATGGCTTCTCTGGTGTTCGTGCATCTTATTCTCCGGCCATCTTCACCTAAATAGGTAATGAGATGTGTGCCGGGTATAACAACGGCATTTAGGGAAGTCATCAAAATTGGCAAGGGCTTTGTAAGATGGTTAACCTATCTTCACACCCCTTTCATGTGGCGATTCAGTTGAATCGCCCTTTTTCCTTAAACCCGTTTAAAATTTCTCTAAGTTTTTTACAGGAAAAAGAGAAAGATTAATATCGTCATAGTGTTCCTATGTATCGACAAAATATTTCATAATATGAATAATATAGAGTAAATTGGCGATCTTTAAAGAACAGGAGTTTAAAGAATGGTAGACAATATAACAAAATTAAGGGGGTTAAAGCTATGATAGAAATTAAGAAGATTCTCTTCCCACTAGATTTGACAGAAAATTCGTCAAAGATTCTGCCTTATGTGTTGTCGGTTTCCGAGAAATACAACAGTCAAATTTACCTGCTCCATGTGGTGCAGGATCTTAATAAATGGGGCAAGCTCTATGTTCCCCATCCTTCTATGGATAAATTCCAGGAAGAAGCCATCAAGAATGCTAAGAAGGCCATGGACAAGATTTGTGAAAATCAGTTGCAAAGCTGCCCCAATTTCCAAAAGAGGGTCGTTTCCGGAGATACTGTCGATGAAATTCTAAAAATCATTGAACCCGAAAGTATAGATCTAGTAATTATGGGAACACATGGAAGAAAGGGGCTGGAACATGTGATCTTTGGGAGTGTGGCAGAAAACGTTATTAAGAAATCACCCGTTCCCGTACTCTCAATCAATCCTTACAAGCTCAAAACAACCTGACAGCTGTAAAGAAAAGATGGCGTCAAGCTTCTTTTTATCTTTAAGCACATGTTAATGATCGGCTTTTTTGTATTTGTGGTGATGCTTTTGTTTGATCTTGTTGATCCAGTTAGCAAAAGACGAATTATGGTCTCATCAATCTCCAGATTCCAAGCCTTCATTACCATAAAATCAAAATATTACATTTACTTTCATCTGCCAAGATCAAACCATGAGATTTACCCAAAGCTTTTCACCTCAAAAGCGAAGATAACCACAATTTGTAATTTTTGATAAAAAGCGGTGATTGACATATCTGTATCGCGTCTGATATCTGGGTCTTAATTCACGAAGCAGCCCTCACACAGTCGTAAATATTCGATAACTTTCCTTTCCAAAGGGGATTCTTGTCAACTGTCCGGTAAGCGCGGTCTGGGGAGCAGAGAATATCACCATGTGATGGGCCTTGAATAAGGGAGAGTTCCAGATGAAAGTGCTCATTTGTGGGGCAGGAAAAGTTTCGATCCATCTGCTCAGGAGGCTTGACAAAAGCTGGCTCGCCACATTGATCGACAAATCAGAAGAGAAACTGAAGAACCTCCATTCCGAGTTCCAGAATGTTGAAAAGGTCATTGCAGGAGACGCTTCGAGTCCAGTCACCCTGGATGATGCCAAGGTGGCCGACTTTGACTATGTCTTGGCACTTACCGAAAGTGACAGAGTCAACCTGGCAATCTGCGAATATGCTAGCAAACAACCTGTTAACCAGATTCTTGCACGGGTGAATAAGCAGGAAAACCATCCAAGATTCCAAGAAATGGGTGTTCGTACCGTACTCGGCAGCACTATGCTGGCCAAAAGCATATGCCAGTATCTGAAAGATCCGCGGATCAATGTCATCGATCTTGCCTTTGGAGATGGCGAGATAATTGAAGTTGACGTTTCGCACCACTTTCAAGTGGTAGGTAAAAAAACCTCGACACTGATTAACGATAAATGGAGATTAGTGGCTACATTCCGTCAGGACAAGATGGTTTTCCCCAGTAAAGATTCAGAGATTCTCACCGGAGATCGACTGGTGATTGTTGCGCGGCCTGATACTTTCAATGAATTGTGTACCCTTATGGATTGCGGTATACCTCATTTTCCTCTTTCTTACGGACAGGGTCTTCTCATCGCACTGGTTCCAAAAAGTGATCATGAGCAAATTGTCAGAGAATGTATGCACCTTGCCCAAAACACTAAAGTCAGATACCTATCCGTCCTCTGTGCCAAAGAACAAACCGATATTCAAAAAAAGCTCGAAAGTTGGGCACAGAGTATCGACATTGAAGTGGAGACCTTTGAGGGCGACCTAACGGAACGACTCCAGGAACTGGATGCCAAGAAAAATTTCGGTCTCATGGTAATTCACCCCTTTGAGGCAACGTTTTTCAAATCATTGGCAAAACCTACCTTGATCTCTCTGGCCCATTCCATATCCTGTCCCTTACTGTTGGCCAGACACACATATCCATATAAGAAAATTCTCGTGCCTTTCAATGCCACCAGCAAGGCCGAGTTGGCTCTATGCACAGCCGTAGATCTGGCGAAGCAGTTAAAGGCAGAGGTCGCCGTCGCTGTAGTGGATGAACCCGAGTTTATTCGGGGTGAGCAAAGCGAAGACTGGGCTGAATCAGTTTTAAAGCGCATCAGGGAATTGGGTCATGTCCACAAGTTCGAATTCGAAGAAATTTTAAGGAAGGGGAACCCCGTAAAAGAAATAGCGATTATAGCTAAAGACTTCAACCTAATGGTGATGGGCAGCACAACCAGAGAAAAAGGGCTTTTCTCGCCACACGTAGGCGAACTCATAGCCCGAAACGTTCCCTGTTCGGTGCTTATCATAGCGAATTAATTAATTCACCTTCAAATTCCCTCAGCCCCACCTTTATAATAGAAATGGGGGGCTGGTTGGAAACGTCTGTTTATGGTAACTGAAATTCAGAAGTTCAGCTTTTCGGAAGGGGACTTAGGGGTGGTTAAGATTGCCAACACTTTTTTTATGACACTATGATCCTCAATCAAGCCGAATCTCTTATGCTCGTCTCGCTAGCGGCAGCTGTTCTGCCAAGCCTGAGCCGGTTGTTGCGTATTCCGTCACCTGTTATGGAAATTCTCTTTGGCGTAATCTTGGGAAAAAGTTTTTTGCACATTCAGTTCAGCGGAGAATGGATAGCGTTTCTTGCCTTCCTTGGTTTTCTCCTTCTTATGTTTCATGGCGGCATGGCGATCGATTTTAGCGCACTCTTGAAGCAAAGTATGGGTCAGCTTTTTTTTCATCTGCTTCTTTTTGGTACTACGCTACTCCTTTCTTTGTTTTCCGCCATCTATTTGGGAAAAGGCGTGTTTATTGCTTTGGTGCTGGCCACTACCTCACTGGGGCTGGTCATGCCCACCCTGAGAGAGATGGGCATACAGAAAACCCCCTTTGGCCAGACCGTACTCATATCAGCCTCTCTGGCCGATTTTCTCACCTTGCTGAGCATCACCTTTTTTATACTCTGGCGGCAACACGGAATAGATTGGCATTTCTTCTCTCCGTTACCTCTTATTGTAGGTTTTGGCATCTTACTCTGGGTAGGGAGGCTTTGGGCCTGGTGGAATCCAAAGCAGGCCGAGCACCTCCTCGGTGCTCGGGACTCCCAAGAACTTGGGGTGCGTTTGTCTCTGGCTCTTCTCTTTCTCTTCGTTGCGGTGTCCGAGCTTGTACATATCGAACCCGTCTTAGGGGCTTTTATGGGCGGCTGTGTGCTCTCCTTCGTATTCAGGGAAAAAGGTCAACTGGAAAGCAAGCTTTCGGCACTCGGTTTTGGTTTTCTCATCCCCATTTTTTTTATCAATGTTGGTGTTCAATTCGACCTGTCCAGCATCCTTCGTCCAGGACAGCTCTCTTTCACGCTGAAACTTCTCATCCTATCCGTGATAGTGAAAATTCTTCCGACCATGTTACTCAAATTTCAGAGACTCTCATTCAAGGACGGTCTTAGGGCAGGCATATTGCTTTCAACGCGATTGAGCCTTATCATTGCTGCGGCAACGATTGGACTTGAAGAGGGGTTGATCACCTCGGAAATCAAGGACTCTATTATACTCCTCGCACTTCTAACCTGCTTTCTCGGCCCAACCCTCTTTAAACTTTTCAACAGTAGGTGCTGAGGGCGATGACAGATGGAATGGTACCATTTTGATTATTTATAATTAAATATCTCGATGATAAATGTCCATAAAACCCTACACCATGTTCTTCATGAATTTTTATGTATCGGGCGGTTAAGTCGCTGTATGAAACAAATTGCCAACTTTTGATATATTGTCCATAAAACCCTTCACCTGTTGTCCAAAGAACCCTTCACTTTTTCATAAAGACTTATCAATTGGCAGCGATACAGAGGAATTTTTTTTCGTCTAAGGTAGCCTGCTTCGTAAAGTTGGTATTATTTATATTCATTAATATACTTTGATTATATTTTATAATTTCAGTCGCTTTAACCTTACAGTTCCATCCTTCCAATTAATGAAATCGTTTTGTATTTAAACATTTCCCTTTGAAATTTGCCTGGGATTGATAATTTAGCATGGGTTTTGCATTTTAAATTATATGTCATGAACGATTTAATTAAAGAATACATTCTGGTAGCATACTTCATAGGTTGTGTGGTTGCATCCTTTTTATATGTTTTTTCAATGAACTCTTTTTTTTAAAACGATATATAACCATACATGTTAATGATTAGGATGTTAATGTGGTTTCAGACATGATTCCTTTTGGCGTCATGTTAGGGCTGTCCTTACTTTGGGGGAAGTTTGGGTGGCCCATTTTTTATTAAGACTGTAAGGTTTGTTCTTTAAATTTGAATTCCCCGCTGCTTGCAGCTCGGGATGAATTCAAATAAAGTGTAAGATCTTTTTTAAAGCAAAAGTGCGGTACCACAGCCCGGTGAGCTGTGGTAAAAATTCCGAAATACCCCGTAGCTTGTTGAAGGTAAGCGTAAATCCCGCTTTCGGGGCTGCGGGGATAGGAAGTTTAGCCAGTCAAACAAACGGCGGGTAAACCTTTCGCCAAACTGAGCGGCAAAGCCGCGTTTCATAAAATCGTTGCACGATTTTATTCTAGATAAGGAGGTTAGATTATGAAAACGATACGGTTCATTATAATCTGTCTGTCTACTTTATTATTGTTATCGGCTTGTGTTTCAAAAACCAAATATGTTGACCTCGAGAATAATTTAGCCGCAACCAAGGAACAGGTCGATGCAAAAAACGAGGAAATTCGTAAGCTGGAAGAAAAGCGAACGGAGCTCAAGGGGCAGATTGCCGAGATGGAAAAGCAGCTTGAAGAAAAGGAAAATGCGCTTAGGAAAAAGGATGAGGTTATTGATGAGATGGCATCCACCCGGAAGAACATCGAAGATAGCCTAAAGGATCAGATTGAATCAAAGCAGGTAAAACTGGAGACTCTCGAGGGAAAACTGAAAATTACTTTCGTTGACAAGATTTTGTTCAATTCAGGATCGGCATATATCAATCAGGCGGGGCAGCAAAGCTTGTTGAGTTTGGCTGGTGTCCTCAACCAGGAGCCCGACCAAATGATTGTGGTCGAAGGCCATACCGACGATGTCAGAGTCGGCAAGTCCTTGCAGGGCACTTACCCCACAAATTGGGAGCTATCCACAGCCAGGGCCACTGCCGTCGTCAGGTTTCTTCAAGATAAAGCTCAAATTAATCCTGAGCGAATGTCAGCCGCCGGATTCAGCTATTACAAACCAGTTGCTGATAATGACACCGAGGATGGACGGGCCCAAAACCGGAGAATAGAGATCATTCTGGCGCCGCCGCGGTGAAACCTGAGTTCGGTAACTCCCAGAAATCCGGGATCAGGTGTCGGGTGTCAGATATCAGGATTAAGGATTAGGGATTAAGGATAAAGGGCAGTAAATAGGAAATAGGAAATAGAATAGGGGAAAGGGAAAATAGGCTCAAAGCTGAATGCTGAAGGTTCAAAGAAATAAGGACTAAAGATCAAGGGGAAAAGCGGTCTACTTGGGTTTTAACCAGCGCGCTGCCAGGAACGCACCCGTATTCAGACCTTTCTCGCTCCCCGATTTTTCAATTTTCCGGGCCATATCTGGATCATCATTTTTTTTAAAATGGATGACTGTTTCTACAATACCCTCCACAGGAGAAAGGCCTTTTATCTCATCAGGAGATCTGAAGATGGCATGCCTGAAGATGGCATGCCCTTTTTGGGCCGCCTCCTTCCTTCGTTGTGCCCAAGGACTCAGGGAGTTCAAGGTTGCGACGACAATACATCCACCGGGTTTTGTAACGCGGAACAATTCTTCGACTGCACGCCTTGCATCTTGAATAAATTCAATGGCGGTTATGGATATTGCCTTGTTAAATGAATCGTCGGCAAAGGGAAGCCTTTGAATATCGCCGATGACGGATTGAAATGTTCGACCCGAACACTTGGTTACGGCGCGGCGAAGCATGTCAAAGGCGAGTTCAAGTCCCACAACCCGGGCACCCGTCTCTATGATGTCTTCAGTAAAGATTCCTGTTCCGCATCCTGCATCCAGAATCAACTCTCCCGGTTCCGGCGCCAGCATTCTAAGGATAAGTTTGCTCTCATAGCCCTTGATCAGTTTCCCCATGGGTGTTTCAAACCACTGATCATATTTTTCTGCCCAATGGTCAAAGATTTCAGCCATAAAAAAGCATCCTTCAAATTGAAATGATCGACGAATTTAGGGGTTAACTGTTTTCAGCAACACATCTTTCGGGACATACCTTAGATCATAAGTTTATTCACACCTAAATGAAATGAATATATCCTGAATCCTATTATGTCACTCGGTCCAATACCTGCCAGATGTGTTCTATCCATTTAAGGTGTTCTGCTTTCATAAGGCAGGAGCGAAGACAGGCGACTTGTTCCTGATCCCAGTCAATATCCCAGCTTTGCTGAAACATGGTCTTTGGAAAGGCGGCAACAGCCAAATGGAGGTCCTGTTTGGCTGAAGCTTCGAATATTTCCCTGGAACGGTAAGTCATTTCGCTGGCTTTTCCTGACCGGGGAGCCCAGATGACAATGTCGAGTTCAGGTGGAAATGCGGTTAGAAATCGCTGGTCGTTCCGTATTTTTTCAAACAGAGCAATGGCTGCTTTTCGACCATTCTCTATACCCCGGGCGAATGTCCCTTTGCGGGTTAACGGAAACATCTGCATGGTCGCCCACAATGCCACTGCCGAGGCTCCGGCCCTGGAACATTCCAGGCTGATTTCTCCAAGATGCAACTCTTTAGAGCTGAAATAAGTATACGGCGAATCGTGTTTATAGAATTTTCCGACAGATGGATCTTTGAACAGTACACAACCGCAGCCGTAAGGCTGAAGTCCGTGTTTATGAGGGTCAATTACAATAGAGTCAACTTCACCCATCCGGTCGAATGCTGATCGGGCTTCCAAATCCAGATTTTCAGCAAGGATAAAATAGCCACCATAAGCCGCATCAGCATGAAGACGGAAATTGTATGTTTTTTTTAGTTCAAGAATATCGGGTAACGGATCGACAGATCCTGATGCGGTGGTTCCTATTGTCGCCACTACAGTGCCCACATCGCCTTTTTTTAACATGTCTTCAAGGGCATTTACATCCATCTTGGCTCTGCTGTCACATGGAATAGATTGAAACGGCAGATGGAGAACTTCAGTCAGCCGATTGTGGGTATAATGCGCCTGCTCTGACGCGACAATTTTTTTGCCGGGACTAAGACAACCTGAGATCCACAAAGCTTCCAAATTGGCCATTGTGCCGCCTCCGCACAGATGCCCTAAATGTGTCTTCCACCCGAACATCTTCGCAATGTCAGCAACGGCTTCTTTTTCCATGGCTGAACTGGCTCGTCCGCCATCAAGAGCGTGGTTATTCGGATTAATCCACATGGACAGCATATAAGCCAAACGCGCAATAGTATGCGGTGGTTTCAGCATTTGTCCGGCATAGAGCGGGTGATGATAGGGGTAATTGTCACGCATTTTTTCAGCGACTTTCAACATGACGGTCTGCAACCCGGCCATATCCAAATCGATTTCGTGATCCGGTAAATCATGGAATCCTTCATCCAAACTTTGCAGGGCCTCATACAGTATGTTCAGACTTTGTGTCTCCAATGCCATGGTTTTTTCCCTCGCAGGTCTATCAATCGTAATTTTAATTTAAAATCTATTTCATTCGTTTTGACACCCATCCGGCTTTATTCTCAAAACCCACCCTTTTATACAAGGGTAAGCGTCAAATGGCAAGTCGCAGGAATCTGTTTACACCGATCCTTTCAGATATTGACGGGCAGCGGCTGTTTTCTCTATTTGCTCACAAATCCGAATCGATGTAAAATGAGGCATAAGGGAATTGTAATCAACCGGCATTTTAAAACCAAGCTATGGAAAAAGGCGTAACCATAAGGATCGGCACATCGGGATGGACCTATCAGCACTGGCAGGGAATTTTTTATCCTGACAAATGGCCCAAATCAAGATGGCTGGAGTACTATTTCAGGTATTTTGACACGGTCGAGCTCAATGCCACCTTCTACCGGCTTCCAAAACCCATGACCTTTGAAAACTGGAAATCAAGAACCCCTGACAATTTCGTGTGGAGCGTAAAAAGCAGCAAATTCATCACCCATATTAAACGACTTGAAAACCCTGCCGAACCTCTGAAGCGTCTTTATGGCGCCGTTGCCGGCTTCGGAGAAAAACTGGGTGTCATACTCTTCCAATTGCCACCGAGCCTTGTCTTTGACGAGAGGATATTCAGGAATTTTTGTGAATCGCTGGATCCCCGGGCTCGCCACGCGCTTGAGGTTCGCCATCCATCCTGGGTCAATGATCAGGTGTTTGGCATCTTGAGAGAATTTAACGTCGCCCTTTGTATAGCGGACACCGCCGGTCGATATCCTTTTTGTGAGGAAATGACCGCTGATTTTGTCTATATTCGGCTTCACGGCTCCCAAAAGCTCTATACCTCTCAATACGGGGAAGAGGAGTTGCAGGCCTGGGCTGAAAAGGTCGATCTCTGGGGAAAAGATGCCTTCATCTATTTCGACAATGATTATGAAGGTCATGCGGTTAACAATGCCAAAAGATTAAAAGAGATCTTGGGGATAGCATTCTCGCAATCAGTGATTAAGGATTAAGGGGAAAGGGTTAAGGATTAAGGGGAAAGGATTAAGGGCAGATAACAGACGTCAGAGATCAGAAGTCGGAGGTCAGGGGTCAGGATTAAGGATAAAGGCAAAAGAGCTCAAAGCTGAATGCTGAAAGTTTACCCGCCTCCGGCGCCGCCAAAGGCGGGTGAACTTCTTACCTTCTTAGCTTCTTGTTTGTACGGTCATCAATCCATATGACAGGTTTTGGCGACTATCGCCGGCACAGAAAAAGTTTGCTCTTCCCGCTGGGTGTATGAAAGAGGGTGACGGCGGAAAAGACCTGTTGATAGGGTTTTATCCCTCCTTTAACAAATTCCCCGGCATCGGCAGATCCCATTGTCATCATCCTGAGGTTGAAAAGGATTTTTACAAAGGGATGACGGGGGGTTTCATGCTCCATTATCAGTACAACGCCGTCGGTACGGATGACGCGCTTCATCTCCTTCAAGGCAGCCTGCCGCGCCGGCTTTTTCAGCTCATACAGGGCATGGGAACAGGTGATGACATCAAAACTCTCATCAACAAACGGAAGGGTAGCCGCGTCTCCTTCTATCAAGATGACCGGCCGGGCACCTGATTTCTCCCGAACTTTGAGCAGCATCCCCCGGGAAAAATCATAGCCCACGGCAAAGCTTTTGGGATATTGATTGGCAAAAGCCGTAATTACCGCGCCTGTCCCGCAACAGATATCAAGGATATAAGGATCGGTCTTTTCCTGAAGACGGGCCATCTTGACCAAAAAATTCCGCGTATCTCCTTCATCCCGGCGCGCATGAAGGTTTATAAACGCATCATACAGATGGGAAAACAGATTATAGTAAGTTCGCCTGTGGGTTCTTATGCGTGACATTTTTTTAGAATTGCTGATTTTCTCTGTAACTGGGACAACTGTATTTATCTTTTACTAAAGGCTTTAAATCTAAAATCGGAGTTCCGTCCAGCATATCGAGTCCCTGTACATAAATGACGTTATCCTCCACCTGAAGAACATCCAGAACCGACATTCCCATAGGATTTGGCCGGTTAGGCGAACAAATGCTGAAAACCCCCAGTTTTTCATTACGGTGAGGCGGCTGTTGTACAAGCAGGTCAGGAGTAAAGTTCGGACTTTTGTGAAAATGGAAAATAACCACAATTTGTTGTCCGACTTGGATATCTTTAAGCCCCATCTGATATTTTTTATCAATGACCAGAGTTCCTTTCACATCAGAAACCGTCCAATGACGGGGAACCCTATTTGTGTCCGTATGAACAACACCGATAGGTTCCATGATAATGGCCATATCGAACCCTCTCTTGTAAGCACTCAGATTATTTAACTATCAAATTTAAGGACTCGGACTGCGAAATCCCGTCCTCGGGGCTGCGGGGATAGGAATTTTAGCCTTTCGCTTATTAGCTCCCAAAGATAAACCTTCGGGAGCTTCATGAAATCGTTGCGCGATTTTATTTCGTAAGAACCGCATCCTCGACAATTACATTATACCGGTAGCCGAAGCCAAAATCTTTGTCGACGGCAAGAGTTCCTTCAATGGAGATAATGGCGCCTTTTTCCGCAATATCAGCTGATGTAACCACCAGATCATGCGTGTTTTTCGCAACATCTCCGGTGCCGTCCTGAATATGGATCCAGTTCCTTCCCATAATATCAGGGTTTACCTTCACAACCTGCCCCTTTACGGTGACCTTCTGTTTGTTCAGGGAGGCTGCTTTCTCAAAAAGTTCTTCAACCGTGTAACCGTTCTGAGCGGTTGACTTTTCGATTTTTAATTTGGTGAGAGGCGCTGTCGCGTGTCCACCTCTGGTTTGTGGGGTTGGGCCGGGAGCGGCAATTCCGGACCTGTTAACATCGGAGCCGACCATGGCTGCCGTCTGTATCTGAGCATTTTTGTCTCCGCCGGCCCTAATAACACCGGCTGCAAAGATGATGGAATCAAATGTCCGATCCAGGGTTTTACTGTAAAAATTACGCATAACCGTACCGCCCTGAAGCGCAATGGGTTCCCCGATCTCAAGTTGAGTTTTGGGGACAGCGGCCCAGGTTTCATTGCCGGTCCCATCATCCAGTTGGATATAGGTGTATATGTTGGCGTCCAGTTTTTGCACCACTTTCCCGCTGACGGCTCCAAGTGTCGGCGCATCGGGGACTTGGGACGATGTCTTGCTAAGTTGATCGGTCGGGACCTTCGGTTCGGTTTTGGATGTTCCATTACCGCAAGCGATCAACCCTGAAATTATAACAGGGCCGGTGAAACAAACGATTATTTTCTTTAGGTTCATAGTATTGAATCTCCTGTTTTTTAAATGATTGATCTGCCCGCAACGGGAAAAAATAGCATAGCATCTTATTAAAGATAATTCACGGCCTTTTTGAAAGCAAATCGGGGATAACAGGGGAAATGAGCTCAAAGCTGAATGCTGAAAGCTCAAAATAAAGACTAAAGATCGAAGGGCAAGGGAGGCAGAGATCAGAAGTCAGAGGTCAGGAGTCAGGATTAAGGATAAAGGGAAAATAAGCTCAAAGCTGAATGCTGAAAGTTTACCCGCCTTTGGCGGCGCCGGTCCGAAGGATTCCGGACTCTTTCGGAGAGGCGACCAGGGGAAAAAGAAATAAGGACTAAAGATCGAAGGACAAGGGAGGCAGAGGTCGGGGGTCAGGTGTCAGGAGTCAGGATTAAGGATAAAGGATTCAAGCCCACCACACAGACGGCGGGTAAAGATTCAAGGGGTCAAGGGGTAAGGCGCGAGACAGAAGGAAATAGGAAAGAGGAAAGAGAAAAGAGGAATTAGGAAAGAGAATAGAGGAAAGAGAGATCAGAGGTCAGAAGTCTGGGTTCAGAAGGTAAGAAGGTGAGAAGGTAGGAAAAAAACTGAAGTTCATAGCATCTTGTCCATACAATCAACAATAATCAATTTCACCCTGTTAAATGCTGCCTTTGGCAGCCCTCCTTCGGAGGATTTAACAGGGCAAGCAAATTATCAATCCAAAAGAAATCAAGCGTCAAGCTTTGGGATTCCCTCGTGTCGCTAAATTTGACGATATTTGTCACATCATTTCAATAAAACAAATCCCTACTATGGATAACCTGTTGTAAATATTGATACATCTTTTATGTCGTCCTAGTGGCTTATATTTTGCATAATATTTGGTTTCAAAACCACCCCTCAGGCCCAATTCCTGTGTTGGACCGAGGGATTCAATACTCGAAATATTAAATATATTCCTGCGGTTGAATCCCTCGATCCGCCTTGACTTTGAACCTGATTGACGGTCTTGAAACCAATTCTTGTTAACTTGGTTAAAAATATAAGAGGTGAATCAAGATGAATTATAATATTCTCAATAAGATGCTGTTTCTTTTTTTTATCCTTCCAATTATAGTTTCCTTCAGCGCTTGTCGCACCACCAGCGGATCAGTCGGCTATTCATGGGGCCAGGGGCCCGGCAGCGGACATCCACATGATATCAAAACCCACAAAAAAGGTGGGCCGCCGCCTCACGCGCCGGCCTACGGATATCGGGCGAAATATAATTACCGGTATTATCCTGCCAGCAGCGTTTATTATGATATGGATAGAGGTTTGTATTTTTACCTTGAAGGGCCTGACTGGCAGATCTCCGCATCATTACCTCATGCCATACAAGTGGGGCTTGGCGACCATGTTGTTCTTGAGATGGAGGCCGATAAACCCTATATCCATTACGATGAACACAAACACAAATATCCTCCAGGCCAATTCAAGAATAAGCATAAGAAGGTAAAAAATAAGAAATACAAGAAGTTTGGATGATATTTAAATCTGGATTTTCAGCAGCTTTCATCGCGGGATGAATTCAAATTCATTATGAAAGTTTTCAATAAATGGCACAAGCTGACAAATATTGTCCTTTATCGTTAGTTTGTCACTTGAATAAAAATTAAGGTAAGTCACTGAAATTTAAATTTTATCGACTATAAGAAACAGTATTTCTATCTTTTGCATGGTTTTTGCATAAATTAAGCTGTGCTTGACAGATATGATAACATTAAGTTTGCTTATTTTAATTCTAAAGGAGTTAAATAACGACATTTAAATTAAAAAATTAACATTTAAATCGTTGAATAATATTGGATAGTGATACAGAGCGAAAGGGCAAACTCGTTGAAAAGCGGGGACGCAAAACCACGGGTCTAAAGCCAAAAAGCCATGACAGCCGGGTTGCCGAAAACCTGTAGAACTTGCTCCGTACGAACCAGAAAGCATCTCATACCAGGCCATTCAGGTGCCTTTCTCTCTAAAATTATCCAGT